>Ga0247719_1000953_pt1 | contig 13848 bp, 19 predicted proteins | sample 41E_DmetaG_FD_189046 | JGI IMG/M metagenome (GOLD analysis project Ga0247719, IMG submission 189046) | Soil microbial communities from hillslope of Landscape Evolution Observatory, University of Arizona, Oracle, AZ, United States - 4-1-E_D | ecosystem: Engineered > Artificial ecosystem >...
GGTCGAACGGCCTCGTCTTCGCCTTCACCCATGATCCCCACCTTATCCATTTCGTCCACCGCTGGTGGGCGTGGGTCGTGGTTGCGGCGCTGGTGGTCTTCGCCCGGCGAGTCCGCGCCGCCGGAAGCCGGCCGGCGTCGATCGCCATCCATTCGGCCTTCGGCACCCAGATCGTCGTCGGGATCCTGACCGTGCTGACGGGGGTCGCCATCTGGCTCGGCGTCCTCCACCAGGCGATCGGCGCCCTCGTCGTCGCCTCGACCGCTTGGGGAGCCCATGTCCTCGGCTCCCCGGGCCGGCAAGCGGCGCAATGACCGTAGTCTCCGTCTACGCCATCTTCGCCAACGGCGAGGAGGCCGAGCGCATCGGTCGAACCGTCGTCGAGGAGCGGCTTGCCGCCTGCGCAAATATCCTTGCCCCCTGCCGCTCGATCTATCGCTGGCAGGGCGCGCTCGAGAGTGCTGAGGAAGTGCCGGCCATCCTCAAGACCACGGCCGATCAGGCCAATGCGCTGATCGCCCGGATATCGGCGCTTCACAGCTATGAAATCCCCTGCATCGCCGTCTGGCCGGTCGACACGCTGCTTGCCGGCTACGCCGACTGGGTGGAGGAAAGCGTCCGCTAGCGCTGCGCGGCCCTTCGCCGCCGCCAGCGCCGGTTGCGCTGGATGAACCGGGCCACCCAGGTGTCGACGTGCCGCCTCCGCGACCGGCGGATATACTGCCAGCCGGCGAGGCTGACGATCGCCGCGCCGATTGCGTTGACGATCATGTCCCACATCGTGTCGGTCAGGCCCGACGGATCGCCGAACATGGGCTTTTGCATGTTTAGGCCGAAAATCCGGTCCATCGAGAATTCGAAGATTTCCCACAATGTGCCGAGCGCGATCGCGAAGATGAACGCGAACATCGCGACGAATGCCGGATGCATCCGAAGCTCCACCGTCCGGCTCTCGTTGAGGACATGGACGATGAGGAAGCCGAGCAGCCCGAGCAGAAGCCCGGCGGTGGTGTGAAGCGCCAGGTCCCACCACCAGATCCGTTCGTAATAATCCCTCACTTCGCCAAGGAAGAGCGTCGCGAACAGGAAAAGGATGACGGCGATCTGCACTTCCGATGGGATTTCGACCCGGAACCTGCGGCCGAGCAGCTCCGGCGCGATCAGGGCGGCCATGACCGCGACGGTGACGAACACGTGCATCCACCGGCCGCCCAGCGCGAGCAGCACCAGCTCGACCGCCATGATCGACTGGAGGACCACCAGCACGCCGATATGCGCCCGGCGAGGGAGGCGGCTGTCGCTGATTGCGGGTCGGTGAGCTGCGGTCATTGAGCCTCGCAGCTTGCCGCCTCGCCGAGCCGGCTGTCAAAGCTGGCGCGGCCGGCGAGGCGGGCACCGGTCAGCCGCCTGGGCCGGACGCCCTGCGCAGCCTGGCCGGCCGGGTGCCGGTTACCCAGTCGGGGTCGGGGAGCCCGATCGCCGATTCATAAAGGATCTCGGCCCAGCGGTCGGTGATGCTTCGAAAATAGGAATCGTCCGAGTGGATTCGGCGGGCGATCGCCGGAACCGCCGGATCGGCCGGAAGCACGATCACGTCGATCGGGTGGGCGACCCCGAGGTTCGACTTCATCGTGCTGTCGAAGGACAGGAAGCCGACCTTCACCGCCTCGGGCAGCGGCGTCGCGTGGTTCAGCGCCCGGTCGAGGATCGGACGGCCATATTTGGTCTCGCCTATCTGCATGAAGGGCACTTCGGGCTTGCACTCGATGAAATTGCCGATGCTGTAGATCAGGAACAGCTTGATCGGCCCCTCGCCGATCCGCCCGCCGACCAGCAGTTCGACGCGGTGGTCGATATGCTCCTTGGCAAGGGCGGCGCCGACCGTTTCCCGGGATCGGGCAACCGCCTCGCCGACCAGCTGCGCGACCTGGAACATGGTCGTCGCATCGGCGATGCAGCGGGTCGTCCCGTCTTCCGCGGCTTCCAGCTGATCTTCCCGAAGCTGGCCGATCACCGTCTGGCTGACCGACAGGCTGCCGGCGGTGGCGGCATAGACCTGGCGGCCTGGCTCGTCGGCGAGGACATGCAGCTTCCGGAAGGTCGAGAAATTGTCGACACCGGCGTTGGTGCGGGTGTCGGCCATCAGGATCAGCCCGTCTTCGAGCAGCATTCCGAGGCAATAGGTCACGGTGTCCTGTGTCTCCCCCAAAAGGGTTTGCCCAAGCGCGCGCTCGATTGACCGCTCGGCAAGGGCAAGCCGCCCCTTATTGCGAAACAGCGGCTCTCTTGAACCGTTCCCTTGATAGGCGCCCCCGATGGCGCTGAATTCACGCAAAATGGAGGCAGAAAATGGCCAATGAGCACAATGACCGCAGCCGTCAGCAAGGCGGCATGAACGCCGATCGCGACCGTCAGCAGTCGCAGCAGCCCGGACAGGGCGGACAGGACCGCCAGCAGGGCGGAAACAGCCCGGACCAGGACCGGCAGCAATCGCAGCAGCCGGGCAAGGGCGGCCAGCAGCAGGACAGGCAGGACAGCGCGAATCGCGACCGCCAGTTCTGACCGACTGGTCGAACGACATACTGGGCCGCTCCACCGGAGCGGCCCTTTTTCTATTGCCTTACCCTCTCCAGCCCGACCCGCGTTAGATTCGCGTTAAACCCCCTGCCGAATCGGCCGTATCTGTGCTAACCGCCTTGCCGCGGATGGGGGCTATTTGCGCGTGCGGATATTGGCGGGGATTGCATTGGTGACGAGCGGAACGGCGGCGCTGGCCGCCGAGCCGACCGATTTCGGCATCCGCTCCGTCGGCAAGCCGATCGCTTCGGCAGCCCTGCCGTCAGCGAGCATTTCCGCTCCAACCGCCGGGCCCGGCTGGACGCCCCTGTCGCCGGTCATCGACCTTAATGCGGTCGCGGCCATCGGCCGCCGCTGGGGGACGGTGACCAGCACCTTGCGCTCGCCCGAGCACAATCGCCGGGTCGGCGGAGTCGCCAACAGCTATCATCTGAAGGGCCGTGCGATCGACATCGCCCGGCGTCCGGGGGTCAGCCACGCCCAGATCGCCGCCGCCTACCGCGCCGCCGGCTATCACCTCGTCGAATCGCTCGACGAGGGCGATCACAGCCATTTCGCCTTCGGCGCTCCGGCCAGCATCGCCCGCCGGGCCCCGCAGCCGCCGGAGCGGCCTGCGGAGGTCACCGCTTGGCGCATGGTCTCGGCGCCCACGGGAAATGCGCTTCGCCGCTGAACGGTTGCCGGTATTATTTTACCCGTAAGCAAAGTGGCGGATTTGCTTGACGAATCGGCCTCTCGCTGTCATTTGCCCGCCCGACGGCGGCGCCTTGGGATGCCGCTTTTCTCGTTAACAAGAGGTTCCGCCCAATGAAGGCGCTGATGAAAACGACCAAGTCGGCAAAGCCGGCCGAGGTCGAGAAGAAATGGCATCTGATCGATGCCGACGGGCTGGTCGTCGGCCGGGTTGCGACGATCATCGCCAACCTGCTTCGCGGCAAGCACAAGCCGAGCTACACGCCGCACGTCGACATGGGCGACCATGTCGTCGTCATCAACGCCGACAAGGTGCGCTTCACCGGCCGCAAGCTCGACCAGAAGACCTATTACAAGCACACCGGCTATGCGGGCGGGATCAAGGAGATCACCGCCGGCAAGGTGCTCGAGGGCCGCTTCCCCGAGCGGGTTCTCGAAAAGGCGGTCGAGCGCATGATCCCGCGCGGCCCGCTCGGCCGGCAGCAGATGCGCAACCTGCACCTCTACAACGGAACCGACCATCCGCACGGCGGCCAGAACCCCGAGCTTCTCGACGTCGCCGGAATGAACCGCAAGAACAAGGTGGGCGCCTGAACATGGCTGACAAGAAGAACCTTTCCGATCTCGCCGAGCTGACCCGCGACGAGGCTCCGGCAGCGGCCGATGCCCCGGCCGAGACCGCCGCCGAATCCGCTCCGCCTCCGGCCGAGGAGCAGCCGGTGCTTCGCGAGCAGCAGCTCGACAAGTTCGGCCGGGCCTATGCGACCGGCCGCCGCAAGGACGCCGTCGCCCGGGTCTGGCTCAAGCCCGGCTCCGGCCAGATCACGGTCAACGGCCGCGAGCAGGAAGTCTATTTCGCCCGCCCGTCGCTTCGCCTGGTGATCAACCAGCCGTTCGATGTCGCCGACCGGCGCGGCCAGTATGACGTGGTCGCCACGGTCAAGGGCGGCGGGCTTTCGGGCCAGGCGGGAGCGGTCAAGCATGGCATTGCCCAGGCGCTCAGCCGCTTCGAGCCGGCGCTTCGGACGATGGTCAAGCAGGCCGGCTTCCTCACCCGCGACCCGCGCGTCGTCGAGCGCAAGAAGTACGGCCGAGCCAAGGCCCGCCGAAGCTTCCAGTTCAGCAAGCGCTAAGCCGCCGAGCATAAGCGCACGCTTGCTTTAGCAAGCGAAGCTTATGTCGAGAGACGGCGTGCGCCGGCCGGCCTGCGGCCGAGCGGCCAGCCGCGCTGGCCGACAGGACCGACGTCACGCGGATTCACTCCGCGTGACAGCCAGCCATTGCTCCCGCAATGCCGGTCCGCACCCCCCCAGACCGCCCGTCCGCTTACAAATCGACGCTCGCCATCCCCCGCTCGTGGTAGCGCTCCCCGGCCGCGGCTCCCGGCGGAAGGATCGAATCCACCCGCCGAAGCTCCTCCTCGTCGAGCGTCACGTCGAGCGCCCGGATGTTCTGCTCGAGATAGGCGCGGCGCTTGGTCCCCGGGATCGGCACGATGTCCTCGCCCTTCGCCAGCACCCAGGCGAGCGCCAGCTGCGCTGGAGTGCAGCCCTTGGCCTTGGCCATCAGTTTGATCTCGCGCACCAAAGCGATGTTGCGGTCGAAGTTCGCGCCGGTGAAGCGCGGGTGGAAGCGGCGGAAATCGTCCTCGGGAAAATCGCCCGGGCTCTTGATCTCGCCGGTCAGGAATCCGCGCCCGAGCGGCGAATAAGCGACAAAGCCGATGCCAAGCTCGCGCACCGTCGGCAGGATTTCGGCCTCGGCGTCGCGGCTCCACAGCGACAATTCGGTCTGCAAGGCGGTGATCGGGTGGGTCGCATGCGCCCGGCGGATGGTCCGCGGGGCCGCCTCGCTTAGCCCGAGGAACCTCACCTTCCCTTCGCCGACGAGCTCGGCCATCGCCCCGACCGTCTCCTCGATCGGCACGTCCGGGTCGACCCGGTGCTGGTAATAAAGGTCGATCGTCTCGACCCCCAGCCGCTCGAGGCTCGCCTCGCAGGCCGAGCGGACGTAATCGGGCCGGCCGCACACGCCGAGGAACTCGCCCTGCGGCCCGCGGACGCTTCCGAACTTGGTCGCCAGGAAGACGCGCTCGCGGCGGCCCTCGATCGCCCGGCCGATCAATTCCTCGTTTCGGCCGACCCCGTACATGTCGGCGGTGTCGAGGAAGGTCACGCCCCGGTCGATCGCCAGGTGGATGGTCGAGATCGACTCCTTCTCGTCGGCCGGGCCATAGAATTCCGACATGCCCATGCAGCCAAGGCCGATCGCCGAAACTTCGGGGCCATCGGGTCCCAGGCGTCGAGTCGGAATCGTCATCTTGGCCTCCTGGCTTGATCTGCCCGCGCTTCGGCAGGGCTTGCCTCAAATTGCGCGAAGCCGCAAAGGCTGATCGGAATGACGCGTCTCGACGACATTCCCGCCCTCCTCGACCGGCTCTCGGAGATTTACGACACCAGCTGCGGCAATCTTCGCCGAGCGCTCACCGCCTATGTCGAGCGCGGCGAGCGGCCCGATTCCGAGGCGCGCGCCGAAGGCTCCTTCGCTTATCCCGAGCTTCGAGTCGAATATGACGCGAGCGGGCCTATCGCTGCCCCGACCCGCGCCTTCGCCCGCCTGAACCAGCCCGGCGTCTACGCGTCGAGCATCGCCCGGCCCAAATTGTTCCGCCGCTATCTGCACGAACAGCTCGAACATCTTGTCCGCGACTATTCGGTCGACATCAGCGTCGGCCGCTCGGCGAGTGAAATCCCCTTCCCCTACGTGCTCGACGGTGGCGAGCTCGAGCTTGGCGGCATTGGCGCTGCCGAGCTGTCGCGCTGGTTCCCCTCCTCGGAGCTTGTCCACATCGGCGACGAGATCGCCGACGGCGCCTGGGACGCCTCGCTCCATTCGGCTCGGCCGCTGGCATTGTTCGACGCTCCGCGCACCGATTTCAGCCTCGCCCGGCTCAAACATTATACCGGCACTCCGGCCGACCATTTCCAGCATTTCGTGCTGTTCACCAATTATGTCCGCTACGTCGACGAGTTCGTCCGCTTCGCCATCAATGCCCTTCGCGCCCCCGACACGCCCTATACCGGCCTGTCGGTGCCCGGGCGGGTCTATGGGCCCGGCGATCTCGACGGCGCCGAGGCGGAGATCGCCGGCGGCAACTGGCGCCGCCACCAGATGCCCGCCTACCATCTGATGGCGGGTGACAATATCGGCATCACCCTGGTCAACATCGGCGTCGGCCCGTCCAACGCCAAGACCATTTGCGACCATATCGCCGTGCTCCGCCCGGAAGTGTGGCTGATGATCGGCCATTGCGGCGGGCTTCGCCCAAGCCAGGCGATCGGCGACTATGTGCTCGCCCACGCCTATTTGCGCGACGATCATCTGCTCGACGACGTGCTCCCGACCGAAATTCCGCTGCCGGCCATCGCCGAAGTGCAAAAGGCCCTGTTCGAAGCGGCGATGACCGTGACCGGTGAGGAAGAGGACGACCTCAAGAAGCGGCTCCGCACCGGCACCGTCGTCACCACCGACGATCGCAACTGGGAGCTTCGCTACACCTTGTCGGCGCGCCGCTTCAACCAGAGCCGGGCGGTGGCGATCGACATGGAATCGGCGACCGTCGCCGCCCAGGGCTATCGCTTCCGCGTGCCCTACGGGACCTTGCTGTGCGTGTCCGACAAGCCGCTTCACGGAGAGCTCAAGCTGCCCGGCCAGGCCAATGCCTTCTACGAGCGGGCGATCAGCCAGCATTTGCGGATCGCCATCGAAGCGATCAACCTGCTCAACGAGGAAGGTGAGTCGCTCCACAGCCGCAAGCTGCGCAGCTTCGACGAACCGCCGCTCAGGTGACCGGGATGGGCGGCAAGGACAAGCGGCCCGACACCAGGCTCATCCACGGCGGCCGCCGCAGGGAATGGCGGGGCCAGCTGGTCAGCCCCCCGGTCCACCGGGGCTCGACGATCTTGTTCGACACCATGTCCGATTTGCGCGCGCGAAGGCCGGGGTTCGGCAGCTATTATTACGGGCTTCACGGCACTCCGACGCAATGGGCGCTGGCCGAGGCGCTGACCGAGCTCGAGCCGGGGGCTGCCGGCACCGTCCTCACCTCGTCCGGCCTGGCGGCGGTCACCAACGCGCTTCTTGCCGTGCTATCTTCGGGCGACGAGCTGCTGGTCGTCGATAGCGCCTACGGCCCGACCCGCGGCTTCTGCGATTCGCTCCTCGCCCGCCTTGGAATCTCGGTCCGCTACTACGACCCGCTTACCGGCGCCGAGGATCTGGCTGCCCTCGCCGGCGAAAAAACCCGCGCGATCCTGCTCGAAAGCCCCGGCTCGCTGACCTTCGAGGTCCAGGACGTTCCGGCAATCTGCGCGATGGCGTCCCGCCGGGGCATCGTCACCCTGCTCGACAACACCTGGGCGACGCCGCTGCTGTTCCCGGCGATGCGGGCCGGAGTAGACATCTCCATCCTCGCGCTGACCAAGCATGTCGGCGGCCATTCGGACCTTTTGTTGGGCGCGATCACCGCGAACGAGCGTTGGTTCGGCAAGGTGCAGCGAACCGTGTTCGGGCTCGGCGACGCGGTCAGCCCCGACGATGCCTGGCTTGCATCGCGCGGGCTTCGAACCCTGTCGCTCAGGCTCCGCCGCCACGAGGAAAGCGGCCTTGCGGTCGCGCGATGGCTTGGCGATCATCCCAGGATCGCGCGCCTGCTCCATCCCGCCTTCGAAGGCTGCCCAGGGCACGAGTTGTGGAAGCGCGACTTTGCCGGCTCGTCGGGCCTGTTCGCCTTCGTCCTCAAGGGCGGCGAGGGCAAGGACCGCGACTCGCTGCTCGACCGGCTCGACCTTTTCGGCCTCGGCTACAGCTGGGGCGGCTTTGAAAGCCTCGCCGTTCCAGCCGACCTTGCACCCGGCCGCCAGTTCGCGCCCAGGCTCGAAGGGCCGGCGGTGCGGCTGCACATCGGCCTCGAGAATCCGGACGATCTCATCGCCGATCTGGACAAGGCGCTGGCCGGTTATCCGGGCGACTGACGGGCGGTCGCCCCTCGCGTTGCTCGCGCGCTCCATGCTCGGCAATCCCCCGATTGCCTGCGCGTGGAGCGGGTAGCGGGAATCGAACCCGCGCGTTCAGCTTGGGAAGCTGACAGGCTGCCACTACATCATACCCGCGGCCGCACGATCACTTAGGTTTGGGCAATTGCCAGGTCAACGGACCGGGATTGCGCCCGACTGAAAGGCGCCCACAGCTCCGGCCAGCGGCCAAAGCATCCATTCCGGAGGAATAGTTAAGCCAAGCTAAGCCGGTTGCGGGCGAGACGGGCGCAGCAGGAGTGGGCGCCATTTTATCAGCCGAACAGCAGCAGCCGCCGACGGGCGGGGAGGACAATGCCCTGGATCCGCGCGCCGATGCCCGAAGCAATGTCTTTGTCATGGCGGCGCTTTACTCCGCGACCTCCTCTTGTCCCGTTCGGATCCGCAACATGTCGCGCGGCGGCGCCCTGGTCGAAGGCGGCATTCTGCCGGATGAAGGCAGGGAGATCAGGCTGAGCCGAGGCAGCCTGAGCGTCTCGGGCCGGGTGGCCTGGCGCGACCACGCCCGCGCCGGTCTGCGCTTCGATTCTTCGATTGTCGTCGCCGACTGGCTTCCAAGCGGCAATCGCAGCAGCGACCAGCAGCGGGTCGACGCGATCGTCTTCGCCGCCAAGCGCGGTCTCCAGGCGGAGTCGGGCCAATCCCCGCCGAATTCTGCGGATGCGCTCGACCGCGGCGTCAGCGTGGCCGCTCAGCTCAGGCATTTCGGCGAATCGCTCGATCAGGTCGCCGAGCAACTGGTTGCCGACGCCGGAGTCGCCGCGCAGTTTCACACCCAGCTGCAGGTCCTCGACGGGATCGCCCGGGGCGTGGGCAGGATCGCCTCGGAGCTCGCTTCGCCGCCCCGGCGCTGAAGCTGACCGGTCAGATCCCGCCTTCGATCGCCTCGAAGCCGGCCTCGGCCAGCTTTCGGGCGAGCTCGCCGGCGCAGTCGGCCGCCCGCTCGCCGCTTTCGCAGCGAATGACGAAATTGGCCCCGAACCGCCCGTCTTTGGCGAAGGGGTAGCTGCCGATCGCGACTCCCGGATGATCGTCCTGGACGGTCCGGAGAAGCTCGGCGACGTCGCTTTCGGCGGCGAAGGCGCCAACCGCGACCGAAACCACCGGCCGCCCCCCTTCGAGCTTTCCGGTCAGCGCCTCGAGCATCCGGGCGGCGATGCTCGGCACTCCGGCAAGGATATGGACATTGCCCATCCGGATGCCGGGCGCGCCCGACAAGGGATTGGCGATCAGTTCCGCCCCCTGCGGCACCCGCGCCATCCTCAGCCGCGCTTCGTTCACCCCGCCGCGGCTTGCGTAATATTCCTCGAGGATCGCCCGCGCTTGCGGATGGACGACCACCGGCACGCCGAACGCCTCGGCGATCGCGTCGACCGTGATATCGTCATGCGTCGGGCCGATTCCGCCGGTGGTGAACAGATAATCGTGGGCGCCGCGAAGCGCGTTCACCGATCGCGCGATCTGGCCGATATCGTCGGCGACGATCCTCACCTCGCGCAGCCGGATGCCCTCGTCGTTCAGCCAGCGCGCCACCTGGGCGACGTTGAGGTCCTGGGTCCGGCCCGACAATATCTCGTCGCCGATGACCAGCAGCGCCGCGGTCCAAACCTTCGCTTCTTCGCTCACTCGGCCTCCGGTGACTTCGCCCCTCCGATTGCCTATCTAGCCGCCATGACTCAATATATCACCGTCTCGCCAGAAGACCGGACCGAGGCCAAGACCGGCGTCATCAAGCTGCACGGGCCCGAAGGCTTCGCCGGGATGCGCGCCGCCGGCCGCCTCGCCGCCGAAATCCTCGACGCCCTGGTGCCGCACGTCGTCCCAGGCGTGACCACGCAGGAGATCGACGACATCGTCCTCGACCACATGGTCCGCGCCGGGGCGGTGCCGGCGACTCTCGGCTATCGCGGCTACACCAGGAGCTGCTGCACCTCGATCAACCATGTCGTCTGTCACGGCATTCCGGGCGACCGGGCGCTTCGCGACGGCGACATCGTCAACATCGACGTCACCCCGATCCTCGACGGCTGGCACGGCGACACCAGCCGCATGTATTTCGTCGGCGACGTCCCGCTGAAGGCCCGCCGGCTGGTCGATGTCACCCACGAGTGCCTGATGCTCGGGATCGCCCAGGCGCGGCCCGGCAACCGGCTCGGCGACATCTCAAGCGCCATCCAGCGCCATGCCGAACGGCACCGCTACAGCGTCGTCCGCGACTTTTGCGGCCACGGCCTCGGCCGGCTGTTCCACGACAGCCCGGAGGTCGTCCACGCCGGCCGCCCCGGCACCGGGCCGGAGCTTCGTCCCGGAATGTTCTTCACCATCGAGCCGATGATCAACCTCGGCCGGCCCGACACCAGGATGCTCGACGACGGCTGGACCGCGGTCACCCGCGACCGCTCGCTGTCGGCCCAGTTCGAACATTCGATCGGCATCACCGAAGACGGCTGCGAGATTTTCACCAAGAGCCCCAAGGGACTCGATAGGCCGCCTTACGCCTAGGCCGCCGCCGACTTCCGCCGCTCGTCCCACCGCCTGGCGAGCGCGTCCGCCCGCTCGACGTCCTCGGGGAAATCGACCTCGCCCCATTCCTCGCCGGCGATGTCGAGAGTCCACACCTCGCCGTCCTGGGCGATGTGGTGGATCACCCGAAGATACCAGATGGTCGTGCCCTCGCTCGACCGGATGTCGCGCTCGATCGCTTGGGCGAAGCGCTCGGCGCCGCCGTCGCGAAAGGCGAGCAGGCCGATCGATTCGCCGTTCACCCCCTCCGGGATGCGCTTGCCGATCGCCATCAGCCGCCCGTCAGGCGCGACCACGACCTTCATGTCGTCGGCATCATATTGGTCCTTGCGGTCGATGGTGACGCAAATGCCCGGCTGCCGGTTGCCGACCACCCTCGCCATCAGCGAATCGCTGACCAAGGTATCGCCGTTCCACACCAGGCAGTCGCCGCTCAGCTCCCCCCGGGCGAGGAACAGCGAGCCGAGATTGTCGGCGACCTTGTAGAAGGGGTTGTAGATCGTCCGCACCCTGGGCCCGCCCGATCGCCTGGCGATCGCCGCCTCGACCAGATCGTCGTGAAAGCCGGTGACCACCACCGCCTCGCCGACCCCGTTCGATGCGAGCGCGTCGAGCTGCCGGTCGAGCAGGCTCCGCCCGCCAAATTCGATCAGGCACTTGGGCCGCTCGTCGGTCAGATGGCCGAGCCGCGAGCCCTGGCCGGCGGAAAGGATGATCGCTTTCATCGCCGCGCGATTGCCCGCCAATTGCGGCAGCGGTGCGGCATTGGCTAAGGCGAGGCGATGAAGAAGATCGAAGCCATCATCAAGCCGTTCAAGCTCGACGACGTCAAGGACGCGCTCCACGAGGTCGGCGTGTCCGGAATCACCGTCACCGAGGTCAAGGGCTTCGGCCGCCAGAAGGGCCATACCGAGCTCTATCGCGGCGCCGAATATGTCATCGACTTCCTGCCCAAGGTGAAGGTCGAGGTGGTGGTCGAGGACAGCCTCGCCGACAATGCGGTCGAAGCGATCATGGCCGCCGCCCGAACCGGCCGCATCGGCGACGGCAAGATTTTCGTCCTTCCCGTCGAGCAGGCGGTCCGAATCCGCACCGGCGATCGCGGCGAGGACGCGATCTAGCCCCGCCTGCGATGGACGACCCGCGCCTCGCCTCGATGTCCCCCGAAGAGCTTCGCGCCGCGATGCGCGGCCTCGGCTACCGCACCCAGGCCGATCTCGCCGGGGCGATCGGCGTATCGCGCTCGGCGGTCAGCCTGTGGCTCGAAGGCAAGGTCGGAGTCCCCCGCCCGGTGGCGATGCTCCTGCGAATGCTCCTCGCCGCCCAGCGCCGATCCTTTTGATCCTCTCTCACCGCCGCTAGCCGGTCAGGCCGACGTCGAGCCGCTGCGAAATGCTCGCCTCGGCCGCCGGCCGCAGCCCGACCCTGGTGAACCAGGCCTCCAGCCGGGCGCAGCCGTCGGGGATCGGCTGATTGGCGCCGCGAAGCGCGTCGATGTAGCAATAAAGGCAGATGTCGGCGATGGTGAAGCGCTCGCCGGCCAGCCACTTGCCGTCCTCGATCAGCCCGTCGATCCAGCGCATGCCCTTGCGGCCGCGCTCCTTCATCCCTTCCGCCGCCTCGGGAATGCAGTGGGTCCGCTCGCGGAAAATCTCCAGCCCCTCGCCGAAGTAGAAGCCGTGGAGCATCGGCAGGCAGATGTTGATCTCGACCCGCCGCCACCACATGCGGGTCTCGGCACGCTCCTCGGCGCTTGAGCCGATCAGCGCCGGCTCGGGGTTCTTCTCCTCGAGATATTCGCAGATCGCCCCGGTCTCGGCGAGGCAGGTGCCGTCGTCGAGCTCGAGCAAGGGCGTCTGCCCCGAAGGGTTGCGGCCAAGATAGGGCTCGCGCCGGTTCTCGGCGGTGAAGATGTCGACCTGCTCGCGGTCGATCTCGATTCCCTTTTCGAGCATGAAGAAGCGCACCATGCGCGGGTTCATTCCGAAGCTGTCGTAGAATTTCATGCCATCCTCCCGATCGATGCGTCGGCGCGCCGACGCGCCGGCGCGCCGGGAGCGCTTGTGAGCAACGGAGTCGCGAGATAGCACGGCCGCGCCCCGCGCGCACGGCCGCGCGCTTTCTCCCGTTCGTCCGCCGAAGCCCCGGACTTGATCCGGGGAGTCGTCGAGGAACGACTACCGTCCCAACACGACGTCGATGCCGGTCAGCACCCGATCGAGTTTGCGCTGCGTAATCTTGCCCACGCGCTCGGTCAAAGCGAGCCTGTCCACCGCAATGACCAGTGACACGTTCGCGACCGAATCCTTTTCTAGCCCTGTGTCCCGAGCGCGCAGCAGGACGTTGCCCGGCGCCGCAGCCCATTTCAGATTGCTGGTCAGCGGCACGCACACGGCAGTCGCGATCCGGCTCCGGTTGAAGGCGTCACCCTGGACAACGATGACCGGACGGCGATACCCCGGTTCCGATCCCCCTGGATCGCCGAGGTCCGCCCACCAGACCTCGCCTTGCGCGACTACCATTCAACGTCGCGGAGGGTTCGATTGGCGGCCGCGATGACCAGCGGGTCGGGGCCCGGGTCGACGTGGTCGAGCGCCGCGTCCATCGCCTTTGTCACCCGGTCGGACGAATGATCGCCGATGAAAGCTGCGAGCGCGCGGGCGTAGATTTCGCTGCGCGAGGTCTTCAGTTCCTTCGCCAGCATCTCGGCTTCGTTGAACACGTCATCGGGAATTGACACGGCAGTTTTCATACTTTCGGTATAACCACTGATCGGTGTCGCGTCAAGGCTACAACAACGCCCCCTGCGACCCCTTCTGGTGGCTTGCCCTTGTCTCGACCCGAGGCGCTCTTCGATTCGGGCCGACCAGCGGTGGCAGCTTCGGACAGCGGTCCTGGAATAGCTCGGCGAGAGTGAAGATTAGCAGCGCCGGGAAACGCCCGCAGGGGCCCGGGGTGGGCC
>Ga0247719_1000954_pt1 | contig 13843 bp, 7 predicted proteins | sample 41E_DmetaG_FD_189046 | JGI IMG/M metagenome (GOLD analysis project Ga0247719, IMG submission 189046) | Soil microbial communities from hillslope of Landscape Evolution Observatory, University of Arizona, Oracle, AZ, United States - 4-1-E_D | ecosystem: Engineered > Artificial ecosystem > Mesocosm...
AACGGAGAGGACGGCAGCGAAGATGCCGCCGGCGATCCGTTCCACCTCGATCCAGCGAGGATCGAGCGGCCGCGCCTCGCCGTCCGCCACGGGCTCCACGTCTACGAGCCGCTGCGCCTCGCCGGCGCGGCCGGCGGCTCCAGCTTCCACCACCACTCTCGCGCTCGGTGGTCGTGATCGCGCGGCTTCGTGCCGTTCGCGTTCGACACCCAGATGTTCTCGGATCCGTTGCGGTCGCTGACGAACACCAGCTTCGATCCGTCCGGCGAGATCGCTTCCGAGGTCGTGAACGACAGGTTGCGGTCGGTGATGAGCGGCAGCCCCTGGTTCTTCACGGCATCGGCGGCAGCCTTGTCATTCTGGGCACGGGGCTGCGCGGTGGGCGCCCGGGTCAGCGCGAGCGCGGTGGCGGCGAGGCACAGCAGGCGGACGGGGAATCTGGACAAGGAACCTCGTGGAAGTCGAGCGGCTGATTATACTGTCCGCGCCCTTCGCCATGATCGACCCGCATCTCAGATCGAAGACGGTGCTCGTCACGGGCGGGAACTCCGGCATCGGCGCGGCGATCGTGCGTGCGTTCGCCGCGCAGGGGGCCCGGGTCGCGCTGCACTTTCTCGACGCGCCCGCCGGCTCCGCGCACCCGTCCGGGCATGCCGTGACCGGGCGAACCGGCGCCGAAGCGATCGCCGCGCAGGTCCGCGAGACGGGGCGCGATCGAGCTGGTGGCCGCGGACCTTCTGGATCCGGCGAGTGCCGCGGCGGTCTTCGACGGTGCGGGCGCCGTCGACGTGCTCGTGAACAACGCGGCGCACTGCGAGCTGCCGGATACCATCGTGGACGCCAGCGCCGCCGCGCTGGATCGCCACTTCGCCGTGAACGCGCGCGCCGCCGCGTTGCTGATGGCCGAGTTCGTCCGGCGGCACCAGGCGCGCGGCGCGACGTACGGGCGCATCGTCAACGTCAGCACCGATGCGGCGAGGGCCTTCGCGACGCAGATCGGGTACGGCGCGAGCAAGGCGGCACTCGAGGCGCTGACCCGCAGCGTCGCCGTCGACGTCGGTCCCCTCGGCATTACGGTGAACGCCGTGGCGCCGGGACCCGTGCAGACCGGCTGGATCGACGCCGAACTCGAGCGGCAGGTCGTCCCCTGGATTCCGCTGCGCCGCCTCGGCACCCCCGAGGACATCGCCGATGCGGTCGTGTTCCTCGCCTCCGAACAGGCGCGGTGGATCACCGGCCAGGTGATCCAGGTCGCCGGCGGCCACGCGCTCTAGGAGCCGATCCGATCATGCCGCGCCCCTCCAGTGAGATCCAAGATCAGTTCGGCGAGATCGACATCTACCTTTTCGACCAGCTGCTCAAGGGACGCTTCGACGGCTGTGTGCGCGTGCTCGACGCCGGGTGCGGCGGCGGTCGCAACCTCGTCTACTTCCTCAGGAGCGGGTTCGACGTCTTCGCCTGCGATCGGGATGCCGCGGCCGTGGATGCGGTTCGCGCTCTGGCGGGGCGACTGGCGCCGCGCCTACCTCCGGATCATTTCCAGGTCGCCGAGATCGACGCGCTGCCATGGCCCGATGGCGAAATGGATGCCGTGCTGGCGAGCGCCGTCCTGCACTTCGCGCGCGACGAGGCGCACTTCGAGCGGATGCTGTCGGACATGTGGCGTGTGCTGCGTCCAGGCGGGATCTTCTTCGCGCGGCTCGCGTCCGACATCGGGCTCGAGGCGCCGATCGAGTGGCGGCAGGGGCGCCGCGGGCGGCTGCCCGACGGCAGCGAACGCTTCATCGCCAGTGAAGCCATGCTGTTGCGAGCGACGCGCGAGCTCGACGCGGAACTGCTCGATCCGCTGAAGACCACCAACGTCCAGAACCAGCGCGCAATGACGACCTGGTGCCTGCGGAAGACCGGCGCGTGAAGGGGGACACACCGGGCGGGCCCGTCCGCTGGCGCATGCACATCCCGGCGCCGCCGGAGGCGGTCTTCGACGCGATCGCGACGGACGAAGGACGCGCAGCCTTCTGGGCCGAGACGGCGCCCGAGCACGACGGCATGATCCGGTTCCGGTTCGCCAATGGGGTGACGCACGACTCGAAGATCCTCGAGCGGCGCCGCCCCGGCCTGTTCGCCCTGGAGTATTTCGGCGGCGTGGTGCGCTTCGAGCTCACCGACGACGGAGCCGGCGGCACCGACCTGCGGCTCACCCACACGGGCATCCCGGCGGACGACGAGTGGAACGAGGTGCACGCCGGATGGCTGAACGTGCTCTTTCCGCTCAAGGCATGGGTGGCGCACGGCGTCGACCTGCGCAATCACGATCCCGCGCGCTCGTGGGATGCCGGGTACGCGGACCAGTGAACGGTCACGCGCCGCTCATCCCGCAGTCGATCACCGGCGCCGCGGGCGCCGCCCGGGGCATGTTAACGTGATCGGCTCATGAATCTCGTCCTACCGCTCGTGGTGGCGCTGCTGGCTACCGATCCGCCCGCCATCTACAAGGGCTCCGAAGGGGCCACCGCCGTCACGGCCCCGCGCCTCGAGGCGTCCGCCGTCATTGACGGCGCCCTCGACGACGAGGTGTGGACGCGGGCGGCGCGTCTCTCCGGCTTCTCGCAATATGCACCAAACGACGGCCGGCCTGCCGAAAACGAGACCGAGGTGCTCGTCTGGTACTCGCCGACCGCCATCTACTTCGGGATCCGCGCGGCGGCCGCCCCCGGCTCGGTGAGGGCGACGCTCGCGGAGCGCGACCGCATCGACGCCGACGACTGGGTGCAGCTGTACCTGACAACGTTCAACGACGGCCGGCAGGCCACCGTCTTCGGCGTGAACCCGCTCGGCGTCCAGATGGACGGCGCACTCGTCGAAGGCACGCGATCGGGCCAGGGGGGCGGCGGCTTCGGCGGCCTGTCGGCGGGACGCGAAACGCCCGATCTCAGCCCCGACTTCGTCTTCGAGTCGAAAGGGCGCCTCACCGGCGATGGTTACGAAGTGGAGATCAGGATTCCGTTCAAGAGCCTGCGCTACCAGTCGCGGCCGGTGCAGGACTGGGGGCTGCACGTCATTCGCCGCGTCCAGAGCTCGGGCCACGAAGACAGCTGGGTGCCGGCGCGGCGCACGGCGAGCTCGTTTCTCGGCCAGTCGGGCACCCTCGTCGGCCTGACGGATCTCCGGCGCGGCCTCGTGATGGACCTGAATCCCGTCGTCACGGCGCGTGCCGACGGTGCGCAGCATGCCGGTTCCTGGCGGTATGACGCGGGGGCGCCGGAGGCAGGCGGCAATCTCCGGTGGGGGCTGACCCCGAACCTGACGCTGAACGCCACGGTGAACCCCGACTTCTCGCAGGTGGAGGCCGACGCGAGCCAGTTCCAGTTCGATCCGCGGCGCGCGCTGTTCTTCGCCGAGAAGCGCCCGTTCTTCCTCGACGGCTCGGAATATTTTTCCGCGCCGAACAATCTCGTCTACTCGCGGCGCATCATCGAACCGGTCGTTGCGGCGAAGCTGACGGGGAAAGTGTCGGGCACGAGCGTCGCCGTGCTGTCGGCCGTCGACGACACGGCGCACTCGCTGACGGGACGTGACAACCCGCTGTACCAGATCGTCCGCCTCCAGCGCGACGTCGGCGGCGGTTCGCGGGCGGGCATGCTGTACACCGACCGGGTCGACGGCAGCGCCACGAACCGGCTGCTCGCGGGCGACGCGCGGATCCTGTGGCGGAAGATCTATGCGATCGACCTGCAGGCGGCGGTGAGCCGGGACACGCTCGACGGCAGCACGACCGTCGCTCCGCTCTGGTCCGCCGTGCTGAACCGCTCGGGCAGGCGGTATGGCTTCCGGCTGGTGGCGTCGGGCACCGACGACGACTTCAGGGCGGGGAGCGGCTTCGTCTCGAGAACCGGCGTGGGAACCGTGCGGATGACCAACCAGGTGTCGGCCTACGGCAGACAGGGTGCCCGGCTGGAGCGGTGGACGGGCGACGTGACGCTCGAAGGCTCCTGGCAGTACGACGCGCTGGTGAACGGCCGCCCGGCGCAGGACCGCAAGCTGCACCTGAACAGCAACTTCACCTTCCGCGGCGGGTGGCGCACCGGCGCATCGGTGCTCATCGAGACCTTCGGGTACGACGAACGGCTGTATGCCGACTACGGCCTGCGGGACGGGGACCAGGTCCGCCCGTTCACCGGCGTGCCGCGCCTGCCGAATCTCGACTACGTGCTGACGCTCAACACGCCGCGGCGGAAGGGTGTCGCGGCGAACGTCTTCCTGCTGTGGGGGAAGGACGACAACTTCTTCGAATGGGCCTCCTCAGACATCATCTTCGGCACCGTCGGCCTGCAGTGGCGGCCGACCGAGCGGCTGCGGATCGACGGCAACTACCAGCTCCAGTCGTATGCACGGCGCACCGACGGGTCGCTCGTGTCGCGGCGGCGGATCCCGCGCGTGAGGCTCGAATACCAGGCGACGCGAGCGATCTTCGTTCGCTGGGTCGGGGAGCAGAACGCGTACTACCAGGACGCGCTCCGTGACGACTCGCGAACGGAGCTGCCGATCGTGATCCTCGACCGCGCCTCGGGGACGTGGCGCGCGACGCTCCCGGTGCGCCGCCGCACGTTTCGCCAGGACGTCCTCTTCTCGTACCAGCCGACGCCGGGGACCGTTGTCTTCGCCGGCTACGGCTCGACGTTCGACGACTCGCGCGATCCGCGGCGCGCGTGGGGCCGCGCGCGCGACGGGTTCTTCACCAAGATCAGCTATCTTTTCAGGCTGTGACCCGCGGCCGGCGCACGTCCATCTGCTTCCTCGTCCTCGCCGTCGCATCGAGTGCACTGGCGCTGTTCTTTGGCGTCTACGGAGCCCTCCTCGTCTACACCGCGCTGACGTTCAGCGGTGAAGGGTCGCTGGGGCACGTCGGGATGTACGTCGCGGCGTTCCTCTTCCCGCTCCTGTCCCTGTTTTTCGGCGGCGCCGCCTGGCTGGCGTGGGGGCGCTCCGGACGGCCGCGCCGTGCCCGACGCCCGTGATGCGGGCGGCTAACCTCTTGGAAAATCAGGGGTTCTGCGGCATAATCCCCGCTCCACATCATGCGGTGCCCCTCTTGCGGACACGAGCCTGTCTCACCCGGCGGCCGGTGCGCCGTCTGCGGGTTTCTCGCCGCCGGCGACAGCGCCGAGGCGACAGCCGCGTTTCCTCCGCTGCGTCATCCCGGCGCGGCGTCCGTGTCCTCCACCACGGCGTCGTCGGCACCCACGGGGTTCACGCCGCCGCCGGCCGCGACGGCGCACCAGACGTCCGCTGACGGGCCGCTGGCAGCCGGTCAGCCGTTCGGCTCCCGCTACCACATCATCCGCGTGCTCGGCGCCGGCGGTATGGGGGTGGTGTACCACGCGTGGGACGGTGAGCTGGGCGTCGCCGTCGCGCTGAAGGTGATCCGGCCCGAGGTGCTGCGCGACGCCGGCGCTGCCGGCGAAGTCGAGCGGCGCTTCAAGCGGGAGCTCGTGCTCGCCCGCCAGGTGACCCACAAGCACGTCGTCCGCATCCACGATCTCGGCGAAGTCAACGGCGTCAAGTACCTCACGATGCCGTTCGTGGAGGGGGAGGATCTCGCGAGCGTGCTGAAGCGCGAGGGGAAGCTGCCCGTTCCGCGGGCGATCGGGATCGCGCGGCAGGTGGCGTCCGGGCTGGCCGCCGCGCACGAGGTGGGCGTCGTCCATCGCGACCTGAAGCCCGAGAACATCATGCTCGAGGCGGACGGCGATGCCCTGATCATGGACTTCGGGATTTCGCGGTCGGTCAGCGGCACCGGCACGGCGACGCAGCTCGGGGCCGTGCTCGGCACGCTCGAGTACATGGCGCCGGAGCAGGCGCAGGGCGTCGCCGTCGATCATCGCGCGGACATCTATTCGTTTGGCCTCGTGCTCTACGACATGCTCGTGGGGCGTCAGCGGCTCGCGGCGCGCGACAACAACGCGATGTCCGAGATGATGAGCCGCATGCAGCAGCCGCCAGCGGGCGTGCGCGCGATCGACGCGACCATTCCGGAGCCGCTGGAGCGGATCGTGATGCGCTGCCTCGCGGCGAGCCCCGACGCGCGGTACCAGAGCACCGGCGAGCTGCTGAAGGACCTCGAGGCGCTGACACCCGACGGCCACCTGCTCCAGCCGGCGGTGGCGGCTCCAGCGACCCGCGTGTCACGGCCGCTGGTGGCGGTGGCGGCGGCGCTCATCGTTGCGCTTGCCGGGATCGCGGCGTGGCTCGCGACCGCCGGCCGCGCGCCGGCAGATCCCGGCGCGCCGGCGGAGCCGGTCTCCGTGCTGATCGCCAATTTCGAGAACCGCGCCTCCGACGAGCAGTTCGACGACGGGCTCATCGAGCAGGCGCTGGCGGTCGGGATCGAAGGCGCGTCGTTCGTGACGGTGTTCCCGCGGCGTGACGCACTGCGTGCCGCCCGGGCGCTGCATCCGGAGAAACCGATGGACGAGGAGGTGGCGCGCCTCGTGTCCATGTCCCGCGGCATCGACGTCGTGGTCGCCGGGGCGATCTCCTACGAGGCGGGGAAGTATCGCCTGGCGCTGCGGATGGTGGATCCGCGTGACGCGCGGCCGAAGCTCGAGTGGAATACCCTGATCGCGTCGAAGGACCAGGTGCTCAACGCCGTCGGGCAGGCCGCGGCGAAGGTCCGCAACGCGCTGGGTGACCGCGCCGACGACCGGCTGACGGATGCCGAGACGTTCACGGCCGCCTCCATCGATGCGGCGCACGCCTACGCGCGTGCCCAGGAGCTCCAGTGGGCGGGCAAGCCCGACGAGGCGATCGCGCAGTACCAGCGGGCGATCGAGCTCGATCCCGACCTGGGACGGGCGTATTCAGGGCTCGCCGCGCTGTACAACAACCGCGGCCGCCGCGCCGAGGCGCAGGCGTACTACGACGAGGCGCTGAAGAAGCTCGATCGCATGACGGAGCGCGAGAAGCTCCGGACGCGCGGGGCCTACCACCTCTTCACCAGGAACTCGCAGGCGGCCATCAACGCGCTGACGGAGCTGGTGACGAAGTACCCCGCCGACACGGCCGGCCTGACGAACCTCGCGGTGGCGTACTTCTATCGCCGCGAGATGGCGAGAGCGCTGACCGAAGGCGAGAAGCCGGTGAAAATCTATCCCGAGGACGTCGTCAGCCGCACGAACCTGGCGTTGTTCGCGATGTATGCGGGGGATTTCGAGCGCGCGGAGCGCGAGGCTGCGAAGGTACTCGAGCTGAGCAAGGGAAACGCCTTCAAGGGCTACGTGGCGCAGGCGCTGTCGCACCTCGCCCGCGGCAACACGGCGCGGGCACGCGAGATCTACGAGCAGTTAGCGGGCGTATCGGACGTCGGCCGCTCGTACAGCGCCGACGGCCTCGCCGACGTCGCTCTCTACGAGGGGCGGCTCACCGACGCGGAGCGGATCCTGACGGAAGGGATCGACGCCGACGAAGCGAAGAACGCGACCGACGCCGCCGCGCGCAAACGGATCGTCCTGGCCGAGACCCGGCTGGCCCGCGGCGACCGCGCGGCAGCCGTCGCCACCGCGGCGGCTGCGCAGACGCAGAGCGCCGACGCCAGCGTGCAGTTCCGTGCGGCACGCCTGTTCGCCGTCACCGGCCAGGCGGATCGTGCGAAACCGATCGCCGAGGCGCTCGGGAGCCGCCTCACCACCGACCCGCAGATCTACGCCCGGCTGATCGAAGGCGAGATCGCACTCGCGCAGGGGCGGCCGCGCGACGGGGCGCTCGCGTTCACGGCGGCGCAGGAGCTGGCCGACACGTGGCTGGGGCGCTTCGCACTGGGGCGCGCGCTGCTGCAGTTGAACGACCGCGAGGCGCTGCACCAGGCGCTGGAGCATTTCGAAGCGTGTCTCCGGCGCTCCGGTGAAGCCACCGCGGTGTTCCTCGACGACATCCCGAGCTATCACTACCTGCCGCCGGTGCACTACCACGTCGGCCTGGCACAGGCAGCGATCGGCAATGCCGCCGCCGCGGCGCAGGCATTCGGGAAGTTCGTCGAGCTGAAGGAAGGCGGCGACGAGCAGGGGCTCGTCGCCGATGCCCGCCGCCGATTGTCTGCGCGCTGAACCGACCGCGCGTCAGCTCCCGCTGCGCGTTGAGGTGGCCGGAAGGCCTACGTTCGTCATCTGGTCGAGGATTGCGGTCGCTGTCCCGCCAGCAAGGGCGACGAACGTCAGCACCTTGAACCGGAGCAGCCCGTCGTCGCTGATGAGCGACAGCGGAACCGCGATGTCCACTCCGTTGGCGACCACCGTCGCCGACACGCTGCCCCTGAACGTGAACTGATTGCAGGTGCCGGCATATTGCAGCACGTTGGTGGGGAAGCCGACGCGATGCTGCGCGAAGTAATCCGTGCCGAGATTCGCCGCGTCGACCTGGCACCCGCCGGTGGTGCCACCGTGGCCGGTCGACGGATTTTCGTCGGTGTCGAGCGCGACGTGGGTCACCGTGTTCGCCGGGTTGTACGTGCCGGGGGCGTACCGCACCTGGAAGACGATGTCGCCGTCACGCCTGAGCACGGTGGTGCCCACCAGGTCGGGACTCGGCTCCGTCTGCGAATACGCGACGGCGTCCCCTGTCGCGTCGGTCGCGGCTGCCACCTGGAATTGCGGCTCGAACTCGACGACGTAGCCCTGGATGCCGCCGAAGGTATCGACGTTGTTGTTCCAGGTGCCGTCGGCGAAGAACTCCACCGCTCGTTCGCTGCCGATGTTGTTCGGCTCGCCGGGGTTCCAGTTGGCGTAGCCGAACGGTTCAGCCGTGACCCAGCGCCACTGGCCCTCGCCGTTCGGATCGGCGAGGCCGATCCACGCCCGCATGTCGTTCAGCCCCATCTGCAGGTAAAGGTTGCGTACCAGCTCGTTCTCGGCCGCGGACGTGATCGTCACGAGGTGCCCCGGGAACCCGAGATAGGAGCTCGTCTGGGCCGCCGCCTTCGCGGCGCTCCACGACATCGGCGCCGTCACGTACCGGTAGTAGTGCCCGTTGCCGCCCGAGGCCGGATCCGAGTAGTAGACGCCGCTGGCGGCTGTCACGGTGGAGCACGCCGAGAACTCGGACGTGTTGCCGGTTGCATCGGCCGCCGTGGCGGTGAGGATCTGGCCCGCCGCCAGCAGCGGCGTCGTCACGATGACGTCGGCAAGCAGCGACGCGCCGACCGTCACCGTCGTGTCGAACAGCGGTTCCTGTCCTTCGCCATGGCCGCTCGGATCGCAGACGCTGTTGTTGTAGATCCGGACCGTGTAGTCGCCGGGCTGCGAATTGAGGCGGATCCGCAGCTTGCCCTGGCCGTTCGAGACCGCTCCGTCGAGCAGCGGATAGTTCTGCTGGTCGTTCGGCCCCGCATCGGCGTCGCCGTTGTCGTTTGGCAGGACGCCTGGAGCGCCAAGGTTGATGCCGAGGCCGTTGTTCCCCGAGATGACGTTCATCTGCACCGCGACGCGCTTGGCGGTGGGCCCGTCGATGTGCACGCCAGCGCCCGCCGCGACCGTACCGTTGCCCGAGATGACGTTCGCCTCGGCCAGCGAGGCGCCGCCGATCGTCACGTCGGTGCTCTCGAGCACCGAGATGCCGTGGCGTCCGTTGCCGACGCCGGCGACCGCTCCTGCCGCGGTCGTGCCGATGAAGTTCCCGCGGATCACGATCTCCTTCGGGACGATCGTGCTCCCCTGCGGGTAGATCGCGATGCCCGCGAACGGGTTGCCCGAGATGACGTTTCGCGCACCGGGTACGGATCCCCCGATGAGGAGGCCGCCGCCCGCGAAGCTGCCGCCGCTCGTCACGCTCACCGTCAGGCCGCTGTACCCGTTGCCCAGCGGCGCCCCGGTGGCCGACAGACCGATCACGTTCCCCTGCACGACCGAGCCGCCGGCGCCCGCTGTGACGAGGATGCCCGTCCCTGCCCCGGTCGGCGCCCAGCCGTTGCCCGCAATGACGTTCCCTTCACCGGCTCCGGTGCCGCCGACGAACGCCCGGCCGCTGAGGATGACGCCGCCGTAGGTGTTCGGGCGCGCCTGCATGCCGCTCGGGTCGAGCCCGATGTAGTTCGACTGAATGACCGGCATCGTCGCCGCCGGCAGCACACCGAAGACGACGACGCCGTCGCCCTGCTGGGCGGAGGGAGTGTTCGGGCCGATGTCTCCGTTGCCGCCGATCACGTTGCCGGCGCCGGGGGCGCCGATCCGCGTCAGCGGCGCGTTCGACGTCCTCACGCCGAACCGATAGTTGCCCAGATCCGCACCGGCCGCGTTCAGGCCGATGACGTTGCCGAGGATCTGCGTGTTCGTGGGGGCGAATCCCCCGGCGTTCTGCAGGCTGATGCCGCCGCCGCCGTTCGCCGCGATCACGTTGCCGGGCCAGCCCGGCGCGAGATAGCCGCCTATCGCGAGCGGTCCGCCGATCACCGCGTTTTCCACGGCGGAATAGCTCTCGATGCCGGCTCCCGTGTTGCCCATGGCCGAGAGGCCGTCCGGGCTCGTTCCGATGAAGTTGCCGCGGACCACGGAGCCGGAGCCGCCGGTGAGCAGGATGCCGACACGGCCGGCCGAGATGACGTTTCTCGCCCCGGCGGTGGTGCCGCCAATGGCCGCCGCGCCGCTGCCGACCCAGATGCCGGTCTGGTTGCCGGCGGCGGAGCCGTCCGGCGCCACGCCGATCCAGTTCCCCTGGATCGTGGCGTTCGCCGCAACCCGGATGGCCGCCGTGGTGTTGGGCGTCGCCGGCGTGCCGAATCCCGTGATCGACAGGCCCCTCACGGCCGTCGGACCGGCGAGGATCTCGAAGCCGTAGATGGAGTCGGCGTTCGGCGGGCCGGAGACCTGCACGACCGGGGAACCGGCGTACCCGTTCTGCGTGGTGCCGTCGATGGTCACGGGCTGGGTGATCGCCGGCAGCGTCGACTGCAGCTGGATCGTGTACGTGCCGGGCAGACGGAAGCCGAACGCGATGAGGTCGGGGCCGCCAGGCCCGTTCGGCGTCGCGTTCGCGTCCATGATCGCCTGCCGCAGCGACCCTGGCCCCGAATCCGCCGTCGTCGTGACGATGAAGACGTTCTGATCCGGATCCGCCACGGCGGGCGTGATCGTGAAGAACGCCGAGGCGGCGGGGACGGCGTTCACGCCGGCAGCCGTGAAGACCAGCTGGTAGCCCGTGCCCGGGCGATCGATGCTGAGGCCGGCGAACGTCGCATAGCCGTTGGCGTCGGTCTGGATCGTCGTGGTGCCCGCGAGGTGCCCGCCGCCGGGGTTCACGAGGATGCCGACCGCCACGGCGACCCCCGCCGCCGGAGAGGTGGCACCGTCCTTCGTCGTCTGCACGCGCACCTGCACGTTGCCGATCGGCTGCGAGACCACGGCATTGACCGGCTCCCCGGTCACGCTCATGGCGGTCGAGGTGACGGACGGCGGCGTGGCGGCCGGCGGTTCGGCGGTCGGTACGAAGATCTCGTCGGTGTTGACCGCCTCCGCGGTGACCTTCGGCGTCACCGGTGCGTCGACGACCGGGTCGAACTTCACGTCGTCGCGCGGATCGGGATCGAGCACGCGCAGCGTGATCTTGCCGGTGCCGCCGGGCTCGAGCCAGAGCGTCGCGTTGGCGATGTCGGGGTTGGCGATGTCCGGGTTCGCGATGTCGGGATTCGCGATGTCGGGGTTGACGATGTTGGTGACGAGGATCGTGTGCGTCTCGTACTTGAGCGTGCAGCCGTCGGAGACCGGGGTCTTGTACTGCTTGTGGATGATCAGCTGCGCCTTGATCCCGTTGGGAATGTTCACCTGCCCGAGGAGGTCGATGTTGTAGCTGGCCGTGGTGTTCCCGCGGTTGGTCACCGTCCAGGTCACGTCGGTCAGCGCACCGTTCGCGATGTCGGGGTTCGCGATGTCCGGATTCGCGATGTCGGGATTGGCGATGTCCGGGTTGGCGATATCCGGGTTGGCGATATCCGGATTCGCGATGTCGGGATTGACGATCACGACGTTCGCGATGTCGGGGTTCGCGATATCCGGGTTCGCGATATCCGGGTTGGCGATGTCGGGGTTCGCGATGTCGGGGTTCGCGATGTCCGGGTTGTACACCTCGGTGTTCGCGATGTCGGGATTGGCGATGTCCGGATTGGCGATGTCAGGGTTCGCGATGTCAGGGTTCGCGATGTCGGGGTTCGCGATGTCGGGGTTGAGGATCACCTCAGATGCGAGCCCGCCGGCGATCACCGCGCCGCCGACGCCGGCGATCTCCTCGACGTCCACTTCGATCTTCGCGCGCGAGTCCGTGGACGTGGCGAACACCGTTCGTGACACGGTGGACCGCGGCGGCACCAGCACATCGACCGCGGCGACGATCGAACCGACCTGGGTGAACGACGCCCGTCCGCCGATCGGCTGGTTCTGGATCGTCATCCGGAACGCCTTCTGGGTGTACGTGGTGTTCTGGGCGAACACGACGAAGCTGCGCGGGACGTCGGGGCTCAGCGGCTTCGCGTTCCCCGGGGAGCCGGCGAGCAGGCCCGCAGTCAACCGCGAGGTGTAGACGTTCTGGTTGCGCATCCCCGCCCGTCCCGGGATGCACGAGGGGACGGTCTGTGATGGATCGATCGCGCTGGTCGCCGGCGCCCCGGTGGGCGGCGTGTAATTCGTCCAGATGCCGTCCTGCGGCGGCTTCACGTCGCGATTGTCGGTCCACGCCGTGTGAAAGACCGGCGCGCTCGTCGGCTGCGTGTTGTACTGCCAGACGCCGGCGGCGTTCTGCACGAACATCGGCGCCGGGGCAATGTCGACGTAGTCGCCGATGAACGGCACCTGCCCGAGCTGGAAGAGCGGCAGGTTCGGGGGATTGTATTGGAGCTGCTCCACGACTCGCGACCCCGGACGGCTGCCCCTGGCGTACTCGGACACGCGCACCGACGGGGCGAACTGCGGCACCGGGGCGGGATCCGCCTGCGTCGCCCGCAGGTCGATCGTGTGCCGCCGGTTGGCGTAGAACTTCGCCGAGGCTTCGTCGACGAACGTGCGGAAGACCTGCGAGACGTCCTCACGCAGGTCGTAATACACCAGCATCAGCTTGCCGCCGGCGAAGGCGAGCGACGGCATGAACTGGTGGCCCGGGTTGTCGTGCATCTCGACGGCGAACGGGGCCGTCCAGTCGCCGATGCTCCCGGTGCTCATGACGATGCTGGCGTCCTGCTGGGCGCTGGGCCCGGGCGCGGTGGTGCGGAACCCGCGCTCCGACCACGCGACGTACACGCGGCCGCTGCCGTCGATCGCCATCGTCGGATACGCATTGGTCCGGAAGCGGTCGGCCAGCGTGCCCTGGTCGAACGGCGCGATCTCGGGGTCGAGCGGCGCCGCGGGCTCCACCGACGGCCGCGGCGTTCTGCCGCGCCGGCTGCCGAGCATGAAGCGGAGCAACTGCCCGAGGTCGCGCCCCGCGGCGAATTCCCGCAGTACGCGCGGCCGCTCGAACTTCTGGCCCGCCGCCGCGCGTGTCACGACGATCGCGTCGTTCTCGTTGCCCAGACCAAACTTCCGCCACGCGACGTAGACGGCGCCGCTCACCGGATCCACCGCCAGCGTCGCCCCCTGGTTCACCTTGTCGGCCGGCTGGCTGATCGCGACCGGATCGCTCCAGGTGACGCCGCAGTCGGTCGAGCGCGAGAACATGATCGTGCCGGTGATCGTGTTCTCGCCGTGGGTGATCAGCGTGTACGCGAGGTACACGTTGCCCGCGGGGATCCGCTGGACGATCGGCGCGCGCCGCGGACCGGGCGTTTCGATCGAACAGGTCCGCGCTCCGGCGCGCGCCGATCGTCCAGCGG
>Ga0247719_1000957_pt1 | contig 13832 bp, 15 predicted proteins | sample 41E_DmetaG_FD_189046 | JGI IMG/M metagenome (GOLD analysis project Ga0247719, IMG submission 189046) | Soil microbial communities from hillslope of Landscape Evolution Observatory, University of Arizona, Oracle, AZ, United States - 4-1-E_D | ecosystem: Engineered > Artificial ecosystem >...
GCAACATGGAGTCCCGCCCGTCGATCGCCACGGCGGACGGCGGAATCGGCCGGGCGGGACTCCATGTTGCCTACCCATTAACCGGGCACCGGAGTGCGGTCGCCGCGATCGAGGGGCCTTCTCGTGGCTCCTGTGGGGCGCTTCTGGCCCTCAGGCGCCCCCGTGCCACCAGCGGGCTACTTCAACTGACTGGCTCGATCCGAGTATTGCGGGAACTTAGCGACGAGGGCCGCTATCTGCGCCTGCTCGAGTCGCTGCTTCACCGGTAGCAGCTCGGACACCTGGCAATCGAAGTCTGAGCTGGCGATCGCCAGCTTCGCCTGGAGTCCAGACGCGGGATCGCCAGCCCTCTCGGACTGCTGCTGCGCTACGGCCGGCGCACGGTCCGGCGTCTCCACAGTGTGGCCCGCGCGGGTCATGCATGAACGCCATGCGTCCAACCCACGGAGGTAGGCGGGATCCGTCAGCAGGGCCTGTACCGACTCGCTCCACGCGTTGGCGAACTCACGGTTACGGTTCGGCAGGTCTGCCCCGATCGCGTTGCGTGCTTTCGGCCGACAACCAGACGGATTCGGATCGACCGGCGTTGCCTCGCTCGTTCCTCCGTTCAAATCCCTCAAGTACCGCTGCCGCTCAGACACGGTCAGACTCTCCACATAGGCCCGATTCTGGGCGGTGGCTGACTCCGAGGGTGCAGCGGAGACCGCCCCCGTGCCGTTGGTCGACGGTACAGAATAGCCAACGCTCCTCCGGAGCGAGCCGAGTTCTGTGACCGTACTCGGCTCGCTCCTCACGAGAGAATCGTCACGCGGCAAGTAGATCCAGCCGAGCGCGCGCATACAGGCAGCGATATCTGCTTCATATGAGCGCTGCACGTCGTCGGTGAAACCTGGGCCGTTGGCAAAGTAGTTGAGCGGTGCCACGAGCTCCGAGGCCAGGCCTATCTGAGCACCTGTTCCGAGCGCTGTCGGAGCACCCGCCTCCAGTGTTGATGAAGATGAGCACCCGGCCAGGACCGCACCGGCACCACCCACCAGCAGAAAAAGTCCCACCCTCCGCATTCTAGTCAACATTGTTTACCCCGATCCGGTCGCATGTAGATGAACGCTTCGCACAGATACCGTCTTTAGTACGGGCCGGCGGCGTTGTAGGACTGTAGGGAACTTGGGTACGTTGGAACTCCGCAGTAGTCGTCTAGGTGCGTCACTCCGCCCCAAGCGTATGCCAAATAGCCGGCGTCATTGATCTGCGGCGACCAAACGGTAATGTCCCAAGGGTTGGAGTAGATGCTACAGCCCCCAATTAGCCAATAGGTGTCCGGGCCACCGCCAACTCGGTTTGCCCATGGATGTGCGTAGCCAGGACCGTTCGAAGAGTAGAAGTGGGTCAGGCGGGACCATACGGTGCGACAACTGTAGGAGTACCGCAACTCGATATCCGAAACAGTCATGCCGCCGTTACTGAGTAGCGCAACGTCTGGCGTATCGACATCGGCGGGATCAGCACACCCCGTCCCTGCGGGATCTGTGTAGTTGCAGCTCTCTCCACTACACAAGGCCAACGCGGGTGCAGCATTAACAAAGCCGAGACCCCCCGCCGCCATGAGCGTGAGAAGCATGATGGAAACCCTCCGACGACACCCAAGGCGACGATGTTCTCGCCCAGTGTTGGGAAGGCTGTAGGCCACCCGCGCCTCCGCCTCTACGCCGTGTGCCATCGGGTTCATGATTCCCCTCTCACGATCGTCGATACGTTCCTGTCATGGAACGCCGAAAGAGACCTTCCGAGGTGTCTCATGGGCCGTCGATAACGCCGTACCGCCATGCTGTACTCCCTGTGCGCACCGTTAACTTATATTCCCCAGCACAGGACACCGCCGTCGGAGGCAGCCACCGTATAAGTGTAGGATACCCGCGCGGTTGAGGGCGGTCAAGCATCCTTAGCACGGGGTAAAATACAGATCCGGATGGTCGGATGCCTGCCAATTGCCATCGACCATGTCGATGAACCACAACCCGCCAGTCCCATCGGTAATTCTGACCCAGTCGTAACGGCCGTAATACCAGACGGTGTCGGAATAGAGGTCGGCCTGGGCCCACGTCTCGTTCCTTACCTGACCGGAGGCGCCGTCGCGATTGCCATGCCTGGACTGCCACAGGCTCGTAACCCATTCGGTGTGCGGGCCGAAGTCACCGTCAATTCCAGTCCCACCGCAGAGATCCATCTCGAACTGGTCGGATCTGAGGACGTTCTGCCAGAACGCAACGTAGTTCCCATACCACCCGATCGGGCCCAGCCAGTGGTTTCCGGGGTCCCAGCCACTGGTGCCCGGAATCCGATCCGCCGAGGCGGGGGTCGCTTGGACCAGCAGGACTGCCAAGACCACCGGAACGATCAGTCTCCCAAGGCGACGAGACCTCATCGGAGGGTGACCCCCTCGGCGACGGCGCGCAGTTCGTCATCGGAGACCGGGCCACGTGCAACGACCCGAATGAGCACCTGCGGACCTGCCGCCCAGTCCAGGCTCGAGATGTCGTCCGCTTTGCTGAGCAAGGCCGGCTTGCCCTGGACCGTCGTGTCGACGGGATTTGGGCGGTCCGCCCTGAGCGCTTGAAGGTCGACGCTCGCTGCCGGTTGCAGCTGCGCCGTGACGTAGATGGTCTTGGGGTTGCGATCGCCCGACTCCCGCGAGCCGGTGGTCATGCGGGAGATGAGCGCCTTGGCTGAATTGACCGGGCTGTTCGAGGCCTCGTTTTGCTTGCCAAGCGCGAAACCCGGCGGGACGTTCGCCAGCACGAGCTCGTTCATCGCGACAGCCGGCTGTGCGGCGGCGGGAGCGCTCACTTGTGCTCTCGTGCCCACTGAGACCGGTGTGCCCTCGTCGGCGTTGCGTAGCAAGGCCAGCGCGGCGATTCCTAGCAACAGAAGCAAACCGAGCAGCAACATAGGTGCGCGCCGCCGAAGCGCCAGGGTTTCCAAGGCCGTACCTCCTGAGATTGCGGACTGTCTTCTCTACAGTTCCCCGACCAGGAGCCCGCCGTTGGGCGCCAAGGGCACCCTAGCCAGCCTGCCAACCGATGTGCAAGGCACCTGGGCGCACTCTCGGTCCTGAGCAGTTCCACAAACGTTCGTTTCTGAGACGGTGAGGCGAAAGGCCCGTAAGAGGCCTCCGACGCGTTCACAACCCGTGTCCACAATCATCGTCTCATTCGGGGTCCTCGGCACCGGTTCTGATACTGTCGGTGCCCATGGGGGACCTCCTGGGTTACGCCAGGATCTCGACCCTCGAGCAGAACTCCCGTCTTCAGACCGACGCCCTCAAGGCAGCGGGGTGCTACCGAGTCTTCACCGACCGGGCGTCGGGGGCACTCGACGAGCGCCGGGAGCTGGCCAAGCTGTTCGACCAGGTCCGTCCTGGGGACACAGTGGTCGTGTGGCGCCTCGACCGCCTCGGCCGGTCGCTGCGCCACCTGATCGACACGGTGAATGCGCTCGCCGAGCGCAAGGTCGGCTTCCGCAGCCTGACGGAGAGCATCGACACCACCACCTCGGGCGGCAAGTTGGTGTTCCACATCTTCGGCGCCCTGGCCGAGTTCGAGCGGGAACTGATCCGCGAGCGCACCAACGCGGGGCTGGCCGCGGCTCGCGCCCGGGGCCGCCACGGCGGGCGACCCACGGTCATGCCCCCCGACAAGGTGGCCACCGCCCGCCAGATGTACGACTCGAAGGAATACACGGTCGAGGCGATCGCCCGAGTGTTGGGGGTCAGCCGAGCCTCCATCTACCGCCACCTCACGGCCTCCACCGCGAATGGCGACGCCCCCAACAACGACGTCGCCCCTCCGCCGGCGCGCCGAAAGCAGCCACCCCGTGCCGATCGCCGTCGCTGAGGCGCCACAGCCCTCGGCCTACGGCCAGTTCCCCGAGCACATCGAGCGGGACTGGCTGGGCCGCTGGTGCCACCTGAGCGAGGCGGACCTAAGCCTGGCCCGGCGCCGACGAGGGGACGTGACCCGCCTGGGCTTCGCCGCCCAGCTCGTCACCCTGCGTGCCATCGGGACGTTCCTGGCCGAGCCCAGCGCCGTCCCCGCGCCCATCGTCGCCTCCCTAGCCCGCCAGCTCGACATCGCCGACCCCGGCGCCCTCGTCGGCTACGGCAAGCTCTCCGTGCGCTGGAAGCACACCGCCGAGATCCGCCTCCGCTACGGCTATGTGGACTTCACCAGCCAGCCCGTCCACTTCTCGCTCCTGCGCTGGCTCTACCGCCAGGCCTGGGTGGACGACGTTGGTCCTGCCGCCCTGTTCCGAGCCGCTCATCGCAAGATGCTCGCCGACCGGGTCGTCCTACCCGGAGAGCAGGTCCTTACCCGGCTGGTGGGCAGCGTTCGTGAGCGGGCCACCCAGAGGCTGTGGTCTCGGCTCGCACGCGCTGCCTCTGCCGAGGTCATCGCTGCCCTCGAAGCGCTCCTGGTGGTACCGCAGGGCAAGCGCCGCTCGGACCTTGACCGCCTGCGGCGACCGCCGTTCAGCCCCACCATCGCCGGGCTGGTTCAGGCGCTCGAGCGCCTGAGCGAGGTCCGCGCCCTGGGCGTCGGTAATCTTGATCTGTCGGCCGTTCCCGCCCGGAGGGTGACCGCCCTGGCCCGCTACGCCGAGGACGCCTGGGCCACCCAGCTGGCCGACCTCGCCCCCCAGCGCCGGGTCGCCACCCTGGTCGCCTTCGTCCACGTGCTCACCACCAGCGCCCGCGACGACGTCATCGACATCTTCGACGTCGTGTTCGGTGACCTCCAGCGCTCGGCCACCACCCGGGGCCAGCGATTACGGACGGCCGAGCTGCGGGACTACGACCGGGCCGTCGGCGAGCTGCAGTCCAGGATGCAGTTGGTCCTCGACGCCCTTGACGACGACGCCGCGATCGCCACCGTGCTCGCCGCGCTTCGTGCCGACCGGGAGCTGATCGTCGGTGTCCTGGGGACGGTCACCACGTTGATGCGGCCACCCAACGATCCCTTCCACGAGCGGCTGGTGGCCGCCTACCCGCAGATCCGCCGGTTCCTGCCGCTGCTGATCGACGCCGTGGCCATGGAGTCGACGGCGCCGGCACAACCCGTCCTCGATGCCTACCGGGCCCTGGGGACGTGGCTGGCCGAGCGGCCCCGCACCACCCGACTGCCTGACACTGAGGTGCCCCTGGATGTGGTCACTGCATCGTGGGAGCCCCATGTGCGGGACCGGGAGACGGGCACCGTCGATCGGGCCGCCTACGCCTGCTGCGTGCTGGACCGCCTCCGAGTCGGGCTGCGTCGGCGAGACGTGTACGCCCCGGGCAGCGTCCGGTGGGGCGATCCCCGGGCCGAGCTGCTGTCGGCCGAGACGTGGGAGCAACGCCGGGAGCAGGCGTGTGAGGACCTGGCGCTGGACACCGACCCCGCCAGGGTCGTGGCCAACCTGGCCCAGACCCTCGACTCGGCGTGGCGGCGGACGGCCGACGGGATGCCGACCAACCCGGACCTCCGCATCGAGCACCGTGACGGGGCCGACCGGATCGTCATCACCCCCCTCGACGCCATTGACGAGCCGGCGTCGCTGGTCGAGCTGCGAGGGATGGTCGAGGCGTTGCTGCCCGAGGTCGAGATCGCCGACCTGCCCCTGGAGGTGCACGGATGGACCGGCTTCCTCGACGAGTACACCCACATCAGCGGGGCCCCGTCACGAGCCGATGGGCTGGTGGAGTCGTTGTCGGCGCTGCTCGTCTCGGAGGCCTGTAACGTCGGTCTCACCCCAGTCGTCGACGAGGACTACCCCCCTCTCACGCGGGACCGGCTGAACTGGACGGCGCACAACTACTTCCGCTCAGCCACCCACGCTGCGGCCAGCACCCGCCTGTTCGACTACCACGCCGACCTCGACCTGGCCCGTGACGCCTGGGGCGGCGGGGAGATGGCATCGGCCGACGGCATGCGCTTCGTCATCCCGGTGGCGACGATCCACGCCGGCTACAACCCCCGGTACTTCGGCCGCCAGCGGGGCTCGACGCTCTACACCTGGATGGCCGATACCCACGCCACCTTCCACCAGACCCTGATCCCCGGCACCCAAAGGGACAGTCTCTACGCCCTCGACGGGCTCATGGCCAACCAGACGGTCGTACGTCCCGACACCGTGTCGACCGACACCGCCGGGGCGTCGGAGATCGTCTTCGCCCTCGCCTGGGCAACCGGCTACCGCTACGGCCCACGCCTGGCCGACCTGGCCGACCACCGGCTCTGGGTGATCGACGCCCAAGCCGACTACGGGCCGCTGCAGGGCCTGGCCCGAAACCGTGCCAACACCTCGCTCATCTCCGGGCAGTGGGACCAGATCTGCCGCCTTGCCGCCTCGCTGGAGGCCCGGACCGTCACCCCCTCGGCCATCCTGCGCTCCCTCCAGCGCGGCCCGAACCCCTCCAGCCTGGGGCGGGCCCTGGTTGAGCTGGGCCGAATCATCAAGACCCTCCACGTCCTCGACTACTGCCACGACCCCGTGTACCGGCGGGCCATCCACCGCATCCTGGTCCGTGGCGAAAGCCGCAACAGCCTGGCCCGGGACATCTTCCATGGGCGGCGGGGCCAACTGCGCCAGCACTACCAGGCCGGCCAGGAGAACCAGCTGGGGGCGCTGGGACTCATGGTCAACGTCATTGTGCTGTGGCAGACCGTGTACATCCAGGCCGCCCTGGACCACCTTGCCGCCGCCGGCCACAAGATCGACCCGGCGGACGTAGCCCGGCTCTCTCCTCTCGGACACCCGACCGTCAACCTCAACGGCCGGTACCGAACCACGAGCCGGGCGCCCAGCGGCGGGTTGCGACCCCTCCGAAGGGCCGGGTGACGAGGATGGCGGAGACTCCCGACAGCGAGGGTGCGGACATCGGCGGGGTCGACGAGGCTGCCCACGCCGGTGAGCAGCTGCAGCGCCTGCGTGCGGCCGCCGGCATGACCGTGGAAGAGGTGGCCGAGCGGGCCGGGGTCGATGTTGCGTGGCTGCGACGGCTCGAGGCGGGCGAAGGCACTCACGACGTGCTCTACAGCCAGTGGGTGAGCCTGGTCCGGGCGACCCAGCCGCCTCGGCCCGAATGGTGGGACGACGGCTACGAGCACGACCTGAGCCTGCCGCCCGACGGGCACCGAGAGCCGACGACCGAGAGTGGTCGGCGCTACTGGGCCCGGGTGGCGGCGGTGGCGGCCGAGATAGAGGAGCACTACGGCCGTGGCCGAACCGGCTGACCCCGATCGCCAGCTCGAGGAGCTGTGCCGGGTCCTTAACTACTTCGGCGTGGGCTACATCGTGTTTGGGAGTCACGTGGCCCGGCTCAACGGCGTGCCGGTGGAAACCGTCGACGTCGACGTCGTGCCAGCCCGCATGGTCGACAACCTCACCCGCCTCGCCGAGGCTCTCAACCTGCTGCGGCCCCGGTGGCGGGTCGAGGGAATCCCCGAGGGCATGAAGATCGACGGCGGCCTCGAAGCCCGCCACTTCCTGGGCGACTCAGACGCCATCGGCCTGGTCACCCGCCTGGGCCCGGTCGACGTCGTGCTGGAGCCAAGGGGCTTCGAGGCCGGCTACACCGCGCTCATCGCCGGGTCGACCACGGTGCGCCGAGGCGATGTCGAAATCCGGGTCGGGGGGCTCGCCGACCTCATCCGGTCGAAGGAGCTACTGCGCCGGGCCAAGGATGTCGAGCACCTGGCCGCGCTTTACGAGCGCTTCCCCGAGCTTGCCATCGACTCGCAACCCGAGCCTCCCGACCCCCGATGATGGCTGTCGCGTTCAGGATCCTGCACGGATCCTCGTCACAGGCCTCATTGACCGGTGCTAGAGAGCCCTTGGTCCACGACGACTGTGAGCGCCAGCCTCAGGCCTTCGCCCGCTTCACGATCTCGATGCCCATGTCCTTCGCCAGACGCTTCTCGTCGTAGGGCTCGTTGCGCACCATGCAGGCGTACATCACCGAGATCAGCTTGGAGGCGAGGTGCCCCAGGGCGACATTCGGCCGCTTGGCGTTCGGCGGAGCGACCAGGCGGTCGTAGTGGGCCCCTGAACGGCGTCCATGGCGTCCTCGGGCTGATGAGCCCCAGGGTCCACAGCCGCATCTCCCGACGGCTGTGCCGATTGCCGGAGCGAGACAGGCGCTCCTTGGCGACGCTGGAGCCTGAGCGCTCCTCCTCGACCGACCAGCCCAGGTGTCGGCGAAGCGCCTTGTCGGAACGAAAGGCAGCCACCGGCGCACCCATGGCCCCGAGGATGGTGGCTGCGCGCATCTCCTTGGCTGCTGGGAACGAGCAGATGATCTCTCCCTCGGGTGAGGTGTATCTGACTCTTCGCGACAGGTCCGCCAGGTAATCAGACCGCAGTGAGCGGTGGCTGGCCGGGTGTGGATATTCATGATGACAGCCCGCCGTTGCGTCCGGCACGGTGGTGATCCCGGCGGGCCTGGTCGGCGGCGGTGAGGCCGTCGCTGCGGGCTTGGCGGATGGCGTCGCCACGCCCTTCGTGCTCGTCGTCGGGAGTGACATATCCGATGCCCTCGTGGAGCCGAACGGCGTTGTAGTCGCGGCGCACCCGTTCGAGCTCGGCGGCAAGTACGGCGGGGTTGCCGATGGCGAGCAGGTACGGGTTCTCGGCCTTGACGTGACCCCACAGCGTCTCGATCCAAGCCTGGTCGGTCGGGGTGTAGGGCCGGCCGAAGTGCTGGCCGATCGACAGCAGCGCCATGAACGCCCGTGTCTCCCCGGAGCGCATCTCCGGGCCGTTGTCGGACACCGCCAGCAGGACGGGGGCGGCGTCGTCGTCGAGGTCGACGTCGTCGGGATGGTCGAGTCGCCACTCCAGCCCATCGAGCAGCCCCTCTGCCTCGAGGCCGGCGAGGAACACGACCTTGACCTGGGTGCCGGTGGCCTCGGCGCAGAGCAGGCTGGCGATCCACTTGCGGGAGACGATGTCGATGATGCCGTAGACGATCGGCGCGGCGACACACGCCGAGAAGTGCGAGGCGTCCCAGCACCACAGCTGGTTCGGCCGCCACTCGACCCAGTCGGGCCAGGGCTTCTTCGACGATCGCGACGGTCGGGGAAGGCCTTGCAGCGCAAGGCCGTTGCGGGCCAGCACCCGGTCCACCGTCGAGGGCGACACCCACACCCGGCTGGTGTAGGAGCCACGGTGGGCCAGCTTGCGGTGCGACAGGTCGATCGGGCCCCACTCCTCGAAGAGGGCCAGGATCTCGGCCTCCTCCCAGGCCAGAAGCCCGTGGATGGGCCGCCCGCCCGGCGTGGCGTCGTCGAGGCGGTCCTCGGCCTGGCGGTGCCGCCACCGCCACGCCCGTTGGCGGTCCAGCTCCAGCACCCCGCAGATCCGTCCCAGCGTCCAGCCCGCCTTCACGGCGTCGTCGATCAGGTCCAACAGGATGGTCTTGGCGGCGCTGCCGACTTCGGGCTGGGATCGGGCCGCTCAACCCCAGGCCGCTTTTCCCCGCAGGGCCGCCAACTCGACCGCCTGCTCCACGATCGTGGCCGACAGTCGCACCACCTCGGCCCGCAAGCCGGCCAGCTCGGACGCCTCGGCCCGTTCCGCCTTCGGGCGACCGGGGTCGTGACGCCTGGAGGGCGGCGATCGCTCCGTCGCGGGCGGCCTTGCGCAAGGCCATCACCGTCGAGCGGTCCACGCCCGCCTCCGCCGCGGCCTGCACGGTCGTGATCTGCCCGGTCAGCATCCGCGACCACAGGTCGTACTTCTGCTCTGCTGTGAGAAACCGCTTCGCTCGGCGCGGTGTGGACATGGTTGCTGGCCCTTCCTGTAGGCCCGGCAGACCCTCTCACCTGTGGTCTGAATCCAAGCGGACCCTGTCGCGCGAAGTCAGCGGCAACCCACTGACGAGGTGACCCGGCGGGAGAACTCGAGCGCCTTGCTCCGGGCCAGGGCTGCGGGGCTGGAGCCCGCCATGTGTCTAGAGAACTGGGACGACACGTCCGCAGTCACCTACGACCGCCAGACGTGGTCGGAGCTGTGCTCGCTGCGCTTCATCGACGGCGGTCATTGGCCGACGGAACGCTACTCGCACCGGCCCGCTTCGCCGAGCGGCGGGCCGGTGCGAGTAGATGCGATTGGGCGCCGCTAGGGGCCGGTCGCCGGCACCGGCGGCGTGCACCGGCCGACGACGGAGAGGAGTGTGCCGTTGCAGATCGCCACTGCATGACGGTCCACTGACGCCAGCGTGCCGAGGATGTTGGCTCGGCTCAGGTCGCTCTGGATGCCCTGCACCACGGGCAGCGCGGCCTGGGCCCGCTTGTTGATGGCTGCCACACCTCCGGTCCGCGCACTCATGGAGTCGTCACCGTGGATGTTCTGCACCACAGGCAGCAGTGCCCTGGTGGTGCCATCGATGCCGCGCACCGTCTGGTTGATCTCCCCGGCTGTGGTGTTGATCCGGCTCACCGTGCCGTCGATGCTCTGGGCCGCTGTCACGACCTGGCCGAGCTGGCCGGACAGCGGCTGGGCGGCGGCGAGGATGTCCTCGGCCATGCGCCCGGTCTCGTTGAGCTTCTGGGTCTCGTCGAGGCGGGACACGTTGGAGCCCGGGCCGATCTCGGTGATGATCACCTTCACCCGGTCGTCGATCTGGCTGCCGGCGAGAACCACCCGGGACAGCTGGATGACGGCGTAGAGGGCGAAGGCGATGACCACCGCCAGGTTGAACCCGACGATGCCGGATTCGTCCTCACGGTTGCGGTTCACCAACCGCGAGATGCTCAGCATCCGCTGATCCCGGTGGCGATGCCGAGGGTCTGGAGGCCCTTGCAGATGGCGTCGGCGTGGGGCTTGACGCCGGCGTTGACGACGTTGGAGATGTCCCGTGCGTCCTGCTCGGCGGTGGTCAGGTTCCTCGGGTCACAGAACGGGCCACAGCTGCCACCGTCACGGGCGCTGCCCTGGCGAGGACCGCCGACGCCGTTGATGGCGGCGACGCGGTGGTGGATGTTCTGGACGCCGAGGCGGTCAGCGGGGTCGTTGGCGTCGATCAGCACGCCGCTGACGTTGTTCACCGTGCCGAGCACCGTCTTGAGGATGGCGTCGGTGTCCTTGAGGGACGAGTCGGTGTTGGTCAGCTTGGAGTTGATCGACGTCAGAGCGGCGATGATCTCGTCCGCCTGGCCCGGGATGGGCTTCAGGGCGGGGTCGATGCCGGCCAGGGCGCCGTTGATGCGGTCGACCTGGTTGGGCAGGGTGACGACGTTGCCGCCGGCGCCCACGACCGCCCGCTGGGCGGTGGCCAGGTTGCCGTTGATGGATGCAAGGGAGTTGGTGATGACGATGAGGTAGCCGACAACGACCAAGACCACGACGGTGAGGAGGATGACCCACACCTTGAGCCAGCGGCTCAGGAAGGTGGCCTGGTCGTCACCGGCCCGCCGCCGGGGCGTCGCCCGCATGTCTGCGGACGGCGAGGACATGACTTGAACCATGTGTGTCTGTGTCTCCTTTAACAGGTCGCGCCGGGGACGCCGGGCACGGACCCGCCGCCGGTCAGGGTGCCGTTCTCGATGCAGTCCAGGGAGCGGTCAGCGGCGCGAGCGCCGGTCAGGATGTTGCCGGTGTCGGTCTTGATGGCGTTGGCCAGACGCAGGGTGTCGTCGAGGTTGACGTTGATCTGAGCCACGCCGTCGTTGATCGAGCGGGCGGTCGCGAGGATCGTTCCGGCGGTGCCGTTGATCCCCCGGGCCGTGCCGTTGATACTGCCGGCACTGTTGTTGATCGAGGTGGCCAGGCCGTCGACGGACTTGGCCAGGCGGACGATCTCGTCCAGCTTGGCCTCCAGGGGCTTGGCGGTCTCGAGGATGGACGCCGCCAGCTCATTGGTGCGGCCCAGCTTGAGCACAGCCTGGGTGGAGGTGTTGATGCCGCCACCGGTGACGGCGATCACGCCGGCCTTGTCGTTGATGTGCTCGGCGTGCCACGCCGTGCGCTGGAGCAGGATCACGGCGACGGCCACGACCGCCACCACGATCAGCAAGGAGAACGTGGCCTGGCCCCGTTCTCCGAATTGCGGCTTCATGGATGGGCGGCTGTCAGCCGGCCTCCACCGCTTGGTCATACTTCCCCCTTGGATAGGTCTGGACCGGGCCACGCGTACACGGTGCGACATCGAAAGCTGCAGCGCAGCGGCGGACACCACTGGTTGAACGGCAAATGTATTGCCTACTTCTGTCGGTGGCAATAGATTCTCCGGTAGCAACAGCGGAAAATTTGGGACGAGCAGGGAGCGTCGGCAGTTGGAGTGGGTGACAGAGCCGACTCAAGAGATCTCGGTCGCCGGCCGCGAGTCGCGCGTTCCTCGCCGCCCCTTGCAGGGGCGCATCTTCGGGTATAGCGCGGACCGGACCAAGGTCGTCGAGGAGGAGGCGTGCGCCATCCGGGAGGCGGCGTCGCGAGTTCTCGCGGGCGAAACGCTCTCGTCCATCGTGCAGGAGTGGAACCGACGGGGGCTCGTGACGGCCAAGGGGGGGCCGTGGCGAGTGAACTCGCTGTCCGGCCTGCTGGTGCATCCCCGCCTGGTCGCCTTTCCACCCATCATCGACAGTCAGACCCATGCCCGGCTGGTATCTCTGCATGCGTCGCGGAGCAAGGGCCGGCGCCGACGGCCGCGAAAGTACCTCCTGACCGGTCTCCTCCGTTGCGGTCGATGCGGAAACAAGCTACACGGCACTCCTCGCCCGCCAGGTGCCGACTTGTACATATGCCCAGGGCCAGCGCATGGCGGATGCTCGGGCACCGCCGTTACCGCCGAGCATGCCGAGGACGCCATCCGGGACATGGTTCTCGCCCGCTTGGACGGCCCCGACGTCCGCTTGGACGGCCCCGACGTCCTGGGAGGTGAGGTCGACGGTCGCGACGTCGCGCAGCAGCTAGCTGTGTATCGGGAACAGCTTCAGGATCTCAGCGACCTATGGGCCTCCGGCGAGCTCAGCCGGGAGGAGTGGCTGTCGCTGAAGCGGAACGTCGGGGAGCGGGTCCGAGCGGCGGAGGCGGAGGTCGCCCGGCTTGCCCGTATATCCGCCCTCCAGAGGCTCGTGGGCTCCGGCCGTGTCCTTCGTCAGAGATGGCCTGGCATGAGCATCGACGAACGACGGGCGATAGTCCAAGGAGCGCTTGAGTATGTCGCCGTACTTCCCGCTGAGCCCCCGCGGGCGGTCTTCCGCCGGGAGAGGCTCCGGCCGTGCTGGGTCGGCGATACACAGACGTCAGCACTATTCGGTGATCGGAGGTAGAAGCTTCCTCCGAGGTGAGTTCATCGTGAACCGAGCCGGCTGTGCTCGCGATCCCGACGAGGCCCTGCGGAAGTCTTGAATGCTCGTCGGCCGACGGTCGTGCATTACGGCTGGCCTCTAGTCTGCCTTCATCGACGCCGGCTTCCCAACGCCGGCGGGCGGCCCCGGGGGGATGGAGCTCTCGCCCTCGACCTTCACCGTCGGCAGCAGCGCGCCCAGCCAGCGCGGGAGCCACCAGTTGGCCCGGCCCAACAGCTCCATGGTCGCGGGGACCAGCAGCATGCGCACGAGTGTGGCGTCGACCAGGACGGCGACCGCCAGCCCGAGGCCGATGAGCTTGATGATCCGCTCGTCGCCGAGGACGAAGGAGGAGAACAGGGCGACCATGATGGCGGCGGCGGCGGTGATGACCCGGGCGGTCGACGCCAGGCCGTCGGCCACGGCGCCGCTGTTGTCGCCGGTCTCCAGGTATCGCTCCCGGATGCGGGAGAGCAGGAAGACCTCGTAGTCCATCGACAGGCCGAAGAG
>Ga0247719_1000958_pt1 | contig 13828 bp, 14 predicted proteins | sample 41E_DmetaG_FD_189046 | JGI IMG/M metagenome (GOLD analysis project Ga0247719, IMG submission 189046) | Soil microbial communities from hillslope of Landscape Evolution Observatory, University of Arizona, Oracle, AZ, United States - 4-1-E_D | ecosystem: Engineered > Artificial ecosystem >...
TGAGGTCGAGGAACAGCGGCAGGCCGACCGCGCCCAGCCGCCGGACCCCTTCCGGTCCATTGGCGGAAAAAAACTCGAGGCCGAGTTTAAGGCCGCCGACGACGCCGCGCAGGCCCGCCGCGAGGCCCAAGGCACGATCGAGATCGGGCGTATCGAGCGCGACGAAAATCGGGTTCAAATCACCGGCTCCCCGGCATCGTCCGCCTGCAGCGGCGCAGGCGCCGGGCGGCTGCGCTCGATCGCCTCCAGCCGGCGCTGGCATGACCATAGCCGCGCGCGCATTACGAGCCAGGCGGGAATGAGTCCGAGCAGGAAGACGATGATCAGCAGCAGCGGAATCTTGATGTCTGCCTGGATGTCCCCCCACAGGTTGAGCGTAACGTCCGACCAATTGCGATTTGCAAAGAGTGCAAGGACGACGGCAATCAGAACCCAGAAGAGGGTCTTCAAAAACTGCATGGCGGCGCGTTTAGGGCAGGGCTCGAGACAATGCCAGAGTTCGTCGCGCTGCAGACTCGCTTCGTCGCAGAGCGCCGATCGCGCCGTTGAGAGTGAAGGGGTACACCGGCACAGCCTGGTTCGGGGTAGGGAGAGGGCCGCGATTGCACGGAGCACATAAGTTCGGGATTGGCCTGTTCGCTGTCGCGATGGGGGTGTCGCTTGTCGCCATGCGCCCGCAAGCGGCGAGGGTCGCGAGCGGTACAGATGCTTCGAGCAGCGCTCGTGTGAAGCTTGCCAAGCCCTCGCCGTCGGCGCGGCGCGACATCGACTATGGTTTGCTCGACCAGCGATTGCAGCAATTAATGACTGAGCCGGGCATGGTCGGACTCGCCGTCGGCGTGGTGGAGAACGGCCGCATCACATTTCTGAAGGGTTATGGGGAGACCGAGGCCGGATCCGGGGACCCGGTCACGCCCGAGACCGTCTTCCGCTGGGCCTCCGTGTCCAAGGGCGTCGCGGGAACGATTGTTGCCAAGCTTGCCGAGCAAGGGAAAATCGACCTGGGTGCTCCGGTCGTCAACTATGCCCCCGGTCTCAAATTGCCGGCCGGGAATGAATATAAAGCAACAGTAGCCGACCTGCTGACGCACCGGCTCGGACTCTACCGCAACGCCTATGACAACAAGCTAGAAGAGGGCGAGGAGCCACGAGTCCTGCGGGGTGAGCTCGCGCAACTGAATTCGATCTGCAATCCCGGCACGTGCTGGAGCTATCAGAACATCGCCTACGACGCAGCGACCGATATGGTCGAGCAGGCGACGGGCCTTAGCTACGAGCAGGCGATCCGTCGCTTGCTGTTCGATCCGATCGGCATGACCAGTACAAGCGCTTCACTGCAGGGCTTGGCGACCGCGCGGAGCTGGGCGCGGCCGCATAGCGCGGGCGAGAAGCCGCTGCCCCTCGTCGATACCTACTACAAGGTGCCGGCGGCGGGGGGCGTCAACAGCAACATCAAAGACCTCGCCCTATGGATGGTCGCGCAAATGGGGGAGATGCCCGATGTGCTGCCGCCCAAGCTGCTCGACACGATCCATGCGCCTTATGCCGTGACGCCCACCGAACGCGGCCGGCTGCGCAAGTATCTCGAGCGGCTCAACACCGCCTGGTACGGCTACGGCTGGCGCATTTATGATTATGCCGGCCACCGGATCGTCGGCCATCGCGGCGGCATTCGCGGCTATCGATCCTTCATCCTGTTCGACCCGCAGAAGAAAAGCGGCGTCGTCGCTTTGTGGAACAGCGACACTTGGAAGCCTGGGGGCCTTGAGTTCGAGGTGATCGACATGCTGCACCATCTGCCGTTTCGGGACTGGATGGAGCTGAGCAAGGGCCGCGACGGCGTGGCGCCCGCGGACGAGAGTGAGACGGACGGGGGCGGCGGCGACCGCCGCTGATCCAGGAACAAGCTCGTTGACTGGCTTGTTGACGCTCCTGAAGACGAAGGAGGTCGCCGTGCCAGCAACGAAGTCCAAAGACGCAATTAGCCTTCTCAAGGACGACCACCGCGCCGTCGAAAAATTGTTCGAGCAGTTCGAGAAAGCGAAGGGGGACGGCCGCAAGGAAAAGCTAGCGCGGCAAATCTGTCTGGAGCTGACGATCCACACCGCTCTCGAAGAGGAGATCTTCTACCCCGCCTGCCAGGGCTCGGTCGAGGAAGACCTGCTCAAGGAAAGCTATGTCGAACATGATGCGGCCAAGCTTCTTATCGCCGAGATCGAGGCGGCGCAGGGAGCCGAAGACGAGTTCTTCGATGCGAAGGTCAAGGTCCTCCAGGAAGAAATCGAGCATCATGTCGAAGAGGAGGAGCAGCCTGGCGGCCTTTTCGCGCAGGCGCGCAAAGGTAAGCTCGATCTGGACGGACTCGGCGAGCAAATGCTCGAGCGCAAGCGCGCGCTGAAGCAACAATTCGATGCCGAGGGGCTGCCCGAAACCGAACTTACGACGATGGACGAAGTGTCGACCTAACCAGGCTCAGCGCAATGCTGCAGTCTGCGCGAGGCGCTGTGCATCTCGACCGTAGACGTCGTCCAGGAACGTCAGCCGGCTACCGTCGGGCTGCGCCGTCAGATACGTAAGGTAGATCGGCACTGGGGTCGGCAAGGCGACGTTCTGTTCTGGCGCTGATGAAGGTGCAACCGGGTCACGGCCGAGGAGCCAGCGACCGAGCCGTTGCGCGTCCTGCAAGCGCACGCAGCCGTTGCTCAGCATTCGGTCGGATTGCGCGAACAGTTCCTTTACCGGCGTATCATGGAGGAAGATGTCTTGGTCATTCGGAAAGCCAATCTTCATCCGCCCCATCGAGTTACCGGGCCCCGGCAGCTGCCGTACGCGAACCTGCTCACGCCCGGCAGCCACGGCCCGCCAATCCACCTTGGCAGGATTGAGCAAATCGTTGCTGCCCGGTTCCATGACCTGATAGCCGCGCTCCGTGAGATAGCTGACGCCCTTTTCCAAGACGTTTGGCGCGATCAGGGTCCGGATCAAATCACCGGGCACGTGCCAGTACGGATTGAGCGTCGTGTAGTAGATGGTGCTCGCGAGCATCGGCGTCTGCTTAGACGGATCGGGCTTGCCGACGATGACTCGCATTGAATCGACGATCCGGCCGTCCTCGATCATGTAGAGACGCGCGCCCGCGGTATCGACCATGATGTAGCGCTTCTGCACCGGCATTTCGCGCGCCCGTTCCAGGTTGACCAGTGCGCGCGGGTCAAGCGATCCGCCATTGGCTTGCATGGTTGCCCAAGCGGCGTCGCGCAAACGCGCATAGATCGGATTGACGGCAGAAACCTGGCGCACATGGCTCGTGAGAGACGGCGCTGCGGCAGCAAGCATGAGAATTTGCTGGGCCGTCTGCTGACGCGGAGCGACCCACGCATCGCCGTAGACCATGCCCGGCGGCGGCGTTTGCAACGCACCTACGTAGCGCACCCATGCAATGGAAAGCAGCCGGTCGGCCCGCGCGAGTGCCTCTGGATCCCCAGCAGTCGCCCGGGCGAGGAGGGCGCGCGCCTCATTGGCGAAGAGGGGACCGCTGTTCATTCCGTCGAGGGCCGCGCGCTCGAGGACGGCAATGACTTCACGGGCCGCAGCCGTGTTGGCCCCATCTCGCAGCCACAGCGGTGCGCCGCCGCGCGTCGCATAGAACGCATCGACGGCGCGGTCGACGGACGCATTGGTCAACGACGCCGCCGTGCCAGGTCCTGGAACTGTCGTAGCCGAAGTCGGCGCGCAAAGGAGCGTTAGCGCCGCGCAGGCGGCGCTGGCCAGCCATATCTTTCTCACGTTAGAATCCGTTCGTAATCAGTCTCTTGCGGGGTCAACGCAAAGACCGGGATTGGAGTTCATTTTTTTATTGACTTTTCTGTCAGACTTGATCCGCGCGAATCGCGCCGGCAGACGACTCAGAGTCCAGCGCTTGATCTGCGATGGCGACACGGGCCGCGCCGTTCGGCGCGGCCCTCGGCAGTTACGCGCCGATATAAACCGGGGTGCCGACGCTCGTGACGGTGAACAGCTTCTTCGCGAAGCTCGCGGGGAGCCGGACGCAGCCCCGGCTTGCCGGGTGGCCCGGGTTGTGACCCGCGTGCAGCGCGATCCCGTACTGATCGATGAACTGCGAGTAGGGCATGGGCGCGTTATCGTACTTGCGCGAATGGTGCATCGTCTTCTTGTTCAAAACCGAGAAAATGCCCGTCGGCGTGGGCTTGGTGGATTTGCCGCTCGAGACCGCGGCGACCGCCATCAGGGAGCTTCCGCGATAGACGAACGCGAGTTGGTCAGAGAGGCTGATGACAACGCGCTCGGGACCGGCGCTCGCCGGCACCTCACGCCACAAATACTGGCCCGGCTTCGGTTTTTTGGCGCCGAACGCTCGGACCATATCGGCACGCGCCTGGGCTGCGGCATCGGCCGCAACCATCTTCGCTTCGTAGGTTTCCAGCGCTGCATGCGCGGGAGTGGTGGCCACGGCTGCGCCGAGCACACAGGATCCCGCAAGCGCGAGCGCATAGGCTAGCTGCTTCATTTCACACCTGAATTTTTCTATTGACTTTTGTGGTGAAATGATTGCGACCCGATTCGGGTTCCCACGCGACTCGACACCGAAATGATCGGGCGACCGGCGACCTGGCTGAACAGCCGTTGCAACTTCTTGAATTTACTGACGTTCGTTGCGGCCCAACAGGAATCTTGGTGTGCCATGAACGTCCAATCGCCCCAATGGGCATTCTGTTTCCCGCGCGCGCGGCACTGGCTGTGTGTCGGCCTGAGCGCGGTTTACGCGCCCGGCCGGTCGCTTCCCCAGTCTCTGCTGGACTTGCTTAGAGAGCTGCAGAATTCGCGCAGCGCACGCGAGAGTTGAGCCTGCCGCTAAGCGTCTGCAGCGCTCACGAAACTGTCGAGAACCTTCTTGCGGCCTGAATGCTCGAAATCGATCTCAAGCTTATTGCCTTCGATCACGGCGATCGTCCCGTAGCCGAACTTGCCGTGGAAAACGCGCTGGCCGAGCGCCAGGTCCGCCCGACCGTGGTTACCGAAGCTGACGGCAGAAGCGCGCCCTTCCACCAGCTTGGGCGGTTCGGCACTGTACCCGACCCGGGTTGCGCGCTGCCAGCCAGGGCCCCGCGACGGGCGTGCGACGTGGGCGAACGGATCGGACCGTTCCGACCATTGGGCGCGCCACAGGCTTTCGCCGCCGGTCATGGTTGTTTCTTCTTCGATATGCTCTTTTGGAAGCTCGTTGAGGAAGCGCGACGGGATCGAGCTCGTCCATTGCCCGTAAATGCGGCGGTTGGCTGCGTGGAGGATTGTGCAGCTGCGGCGCGCCCTGGTGAGAGCAACGTAAGCAAGGCGGCGCTCTTCTTCGAGTGAGGCAAGTCCGCCCTCGTCGAGCGAGCGCTGCGACGGGAAGACACCCTCCTCCCAGCCCGCGAGAAAGACGGTATCGAACTCGAGTCCTTTGGCGGCGTGGATGGTCATGATCGTAACCCGATCACCTTGGCGCGCCTCGTCATTGTCCATGACCAGGCTGACGTGCTCGAGGAAGGCGCCGAGCGATTCATATTCTTCCATCGCGCGCGTGAGTTCGGCGAGGTTTTCGAGGCGGCCGGCGCTTTCCGCAGATCGATCCGCCTGGAGCATGGCGGTGTAGCCGCTTTCGTCGAGCAGGATGCGGGCGAGCTCCGGATGAGGCAGGTCGGCAGCCATCTGGCGCCAGCGCGCGATGTCGGCGAGGAATGCGCCAAGGCTGCGGCGCGCCTGCGGCGTCAGCTCGTCGCTGTCGAGCAGCGTTGCCGCGGCGACCAGCAGTGGCTGCTGCGTTGCCCGCGCATGCCGGTGGATGGTGGCGACGGCTTTGTCGCCTAAACCGCGTTTCGGCGTATTGACGACGCGTTCGAAGGCCAGATCGTCGGCCGGGGACATGATCAGGCGAAGGTAGGCGATGGCGTCACGGATCTCGGCCCGTTCGTAAAAGCGGTAACCCCCGATGATCTGATAGGGCAGACCGATCGCAATGAAGCGCTCCTCGAACTCACGGGTCTGGAACTGCGCGCGAACCAGGATCGCGATGTCGTCGAGGCTACTACCCGATCGCATGTGAGCTTCGGCATCTTCGCCGACCCGCCGTGCTTCCTCGGGCCCGTCCCAGACGCCAACAACGCGGACCTTTTCGCCATCGCCGGCATCGGTCCAAAGCGTTTTTCCGAGGCGGCCGGCGTTATGCGCGATCAAGCCATCGGCGGCCGCGAGGATGTGACTGGTAGAGCGGTAGTTCTGCTCCAGCCGAATGATCCGAGCCCCAGGGAAGTCCCTCTCGAAGCGGAGGATGTTGGCGACTTCGGCCCCGCGCCAGGAATAGATCGACTGATCGTCGTCGCCGACGCAGCAGAGGTTGCGACGTGGTTCGGCAAGGAGCTTGAGCCATTCATATTGGGCCTGGTTGGTGTCCTGATATTCATCGACCAGCAGGTAGCGGAAGCGGTCGCGATAGCTTGCGAGGACGTCTGCATGCTTGCGGAAGATCACGAGCATGTGGAGCAGCAGGTCGCCAAAGTCGCAGGCGTTGAGGGTCCTCAGCCGTTCCTGATATTGCGCATAGAGATCGGCGCCCCTGCCAGCGGCAAAGGCTTCGGACTCCCCGGCGTCGACCTGGCTCGGGGTCCAGCCGCGGTTCTTCCAGCGGTCGACCAGGCCTGCGAGCTGACGCGCGGGCCAGCGATTTTCATCGAGATTGCCAGCCTGGATCAACTGCTTCAGCACCCGCAGCTGGTCGTCGGTGTCGAGGATCGTGAAGTTCGATTGAAGGCCCACCAGTTCGGCATGGCTGCGCAGCATCCGCGCGGCGACGGAATGAAAGGTGCCAAGCCAGGGCATCCCTTCGATCACGCCCCCGCTGATCGCCGAGACTCGCTCCTTCATTTCCCGCGCCGCCTTGTTGGTGAAGGTGACCGAGAGAATCTGACTTGGCCACGCCTGACGGGTCGCAATCAGGTGCGCGAGGCGCGCGGTCAGAGCCGCCGTCTTGCCGGTGCCCGCACCGGCGAGGACCAGAACCGGTCCCTCCGTCGTCAGCACCGCCTCGCGCTGTGGCGGGTTCAGCCCCTTGAGGTAAGGCGGATCATCTGCGACGGATTCGGCCACGGCTCTAATCAACTAGGCCAGGGGCACTCGATGGGCAACGCGAGGCTGGCCGCATCAGACTTGCTGTGCCACAGCCTTGCCGCAAGAACAAAAGAGGATCAGGTGATGCCGCCCGGAGGATGTCATTGCGGCGCAATCCGCTATGAACTGCCGGCTGAGATACGGCGCTGCTCGCTGTGCCATTGCAGCGATTGTCGGCGCCATTCTGGTGCGCCCGTGGTCGCCTGGGCCTTGGTCGCCAAAGATCAGCTTAAGGTGGAAGGCGAGACGCGGGAATATGCTTCGTCCGAGCACGGACGACGGCACTTCTGCCCGAAATGCGGCACCGGGCTTTTCTACACCAGTGACACGATCTTTCCCGGTCAAATCGACGTTCAGCTTGCGACGCTCGATGATCCGGACGTGTTCGTTCCCGACGCCCAGATTCAGTTCGCGGAACGCATCGGCTGGATGGACCGTCTCGACGAAATGGCGCGGTTCGACCACTTTCCAAGCGATTAAGGGGGCTGTCGAAGCGCCTGTTCAACAGGGTTCCGTCCTTGTTCCCGATATCCCCGTTATCCACAGGCTTGAGCACCGATTTTTCGCTTTCGCGACTCGGCGACGAGGTGCATGGTGCATGGGTGATCGGGACGGCGGTCCCGGCCTCGCTGAAGAGCCGGCAACGGCAGGACGGTGCGGCAGGTGACCAAAGGTCCGATCTCCGCCGGCAGGCAGTGGAAAGACCTTCGGGTTCTGACCGTGGTCAGCCGGGAAGAGGCGCCGGAAGAGATGATCTTCCTGTTGCGCGACGCGGCTCCCGACCTCCTCCGCGGGGAAGGTGAGCGAAGCGGGACGCAATAGAGGTCATCCCAAGAAGGGCCGCCGAACAGACGGTGATTTTCGCCGGAAGGATTGAAGGCTTTCGGGCCCGAACATTCTGAAGGCAGGCCGGATCGGTCGAAAGACCAGCGGACCCTCGGGTGGCGCAGTCGAGTAAGCCAGTCAGGCTCCTCGCAAGAGGGAGTTGCCGGATGGGAAGCGACGCCTGAGCTGGTGAGCCAGGATCGAGAAGCGGGGTCCCAACCTTTCGGGGGCAAGACCAAGGCTAGCGAACACCGGCAGATCCTTCGCTCGGCGCAGTGGGGGCTGGCAGCAATGCCGGCCCCCATTTCTTTTGGGACCCGTTGATTCTCCCAATTCCGAGTCGCGCATCCTATTCGCGGCGCCGCCCCGTCGGCGCCCGGCGCCTTCGATCCCGCTGCACATCATCGACATTTTGAAGCGCGATACCGGCTTCGTCGGTCGGCACGGACACCAATTCGATTTTGCGCGTTGGGGCGGACAAGTGGGCGGCAGCAATCGGGCTGCCGGAGCGGCGGGCACGAAGGAGTGTGACGTGTTCCGCGCGATTGCCGCTCTCTCCCTGATTTCCGCCGCCGCCGCAGCCCCCGCAGCCCTCGCCGCCCAAGGCTCGGCCGCGCTTCCCGCAACCGCACCGTGGTGGGAGCGCATCACCGTCACCATCAGCGGCGACGGCGAGGCGCGCTCGTGCAGCTTCGAGACCAGCTACGACAAGAGCCGGCCGCAAAGCTGCGACGTCGTCGCCACCAAGGCCGCGATGGGCGCCGAGGAGCAGGGCAGCAAGTCGCAGTTCACCAAGATCACCTTCGAGCGCCGCTTCAGCCCCGGAGCGAGCCCCGACACCAAGGTCGCGCCGGGTGAAACCTTCCTCGGCGGCCAGGTCATGGCGCTCGGCTTCTCGAGCGACGGCGCAGTCGCCAGCTGCAAGGTGATCGCGACCTCGGGCGCGATGCTTCCGCAATATGGCTGCGACGAGGCCAAGGCCGAACGCTTCACCGCCAGCGCGCGCGCCGGCGGCGAGCCGCGCCAGGGCTATATGACCATCCTCGTCTACGCCCACAGCGCGCATATGGTGTGAGGCCGGGCGGGTCCGAGTGGGCCGAGGCGGCTCGCCGTGATCATGGGCAGCGCCTCGCCGTGAATTCACAAAGGCGCGAAGTTGCGTCGCCCGCACGCCTCGTTAGTCTGTCGCCTGCTCGGACAGAAGGAGGCAACGATGGCCCGCCTTGCCCGGCTCGTCATCCCGAAAATCGGTTACTGTCACCGTAATGCCTACCAATGTGCACGGGCGAGTGAAGGACTGCCGGGTGGTCAAGAGCAGCGGCTATTCGATCCTCGACAAGGCGACCTGCGACTTGCTCACCCGTCGCGCCAAATTCAGCCCCGCAACGGACGAGCATGGCAATCCGATCGAGGATGTCGTTCGAACTCCGCCGGTCGAGTGGAAAATTCGCTGAGCGCGAGGCGAGGGGTCAGCCAGGCTGGGGTACTTTGCACCGATGACTATCCGGTTAGGGTGATGCCCGGAATTCGAGAGCCCGCCGTGAATTTAGTGCATTTAATGCACTGTCGCCGTACCCCGCACCGTAATCCCGAGATCGAGGCCAAGAGATTCGCTGATCGTCTGCACAACGACACAATATCTGCGGCGTGAGGTGCTAGATCGGAGAACGCATCATGTTCTGGTCGAGAGGAGTAATGGTGGTAGTCATTGTGCTTCTACTTTTGTCGCTCACGCCGCATTTTTGCGCACCTTTCTACATAGGCGATCTGAACCGATAACGAATCACGTCAAGAATTATGAAACGTCGACGGGACCTTGGTAATAGTGCACTCGTCCCAACGGCATTACGGTGAGTGCCCTCAGCAAATTAGGGTAACACAGTGGGCCGGAATTACGGTGACGGTAACCGAATCTCGTTTTCAGCGACGGCAGCTCACTCGACCACTATCGTTTCCCGCATGCCCATTTGCTTGTGGAGGAAGCGGCCGCAGTGGACCGGATAGGTGCCGGCGCGAGGGACGAGGCTGACCTTGCGGGTCTGGTGGGGCTTGAGGTCGACCTTGCCGCCCGAAACCCGGTCCGAGCCGGCGAGATAGGTCGCGGCCTCGAAGAATTCGCGCGCGGTGAAATCGTGGCCGCTCCCTGAGCGGTTGACGAAGGTCAAAGTGACCGGCTTGCCCGCGGTGAGGCGGATCGGCTGCGGCGCGAAACCGTAGCTCCACACCGTAATCGAGACTTCGGGCGGGGCCTCGCGCCGGACCGGCTGGGCCGCGGCCGTCGCGGCGGTGAGCAATGCGAGCATCGTGATCAGGCGGAGCGGGGGCATGAGCGGCAGTCCCTTCATGACGCGCGGGGCTAACGTCTGGGAGACCGGGGGGTTGCGGCGAGCGGCCGAGGGGGAGGGCTGCCGTCACGAAGCAAGTTCGTGACGTCGGTCGGGCTCGGCTGCGCCGACCCGCCGGCCGGTTTTCGCTCTCTCTTCGACATAAGCTCGCGTCTGCTTCGCAGAACGCTCCCTTACGCTCGGGAGCTCAAATTCTAACCTATTAGGAAAAAAACGCTTGACAGCGTGACGCTGATTCGGTACACCTTAGGCACAGTCGAAAATTGCGAGTCGGGCGGCGCTCCCTGGAGCGGCCGCCCGCTTTGCTTCCCGGCCCGGCCTCCGGCGGATGATTGGACACGAGAGGTTAAGTGAGTGGCTCGGAAGAAAGAGATGACATTGGTGGCGGCGGCGCGGCCGCAATTGAAGAAGAAAGCCAAGCGCGACTGGTCGAAGGCGAAGGCGGAGAGGTTCCTCAGCGTGCTCGCAGCCAGCTGCAACGTCAGCGAGGCGTGCCGGCGCAGCAAAGTGCCGATGACGGTCGCCTACCGGCGGCGCAAGATGGACGCGGGGTTTCGCGCCGGCTGGTTGCAAGCGATCGCCGAAGCCTATTCGCGGCTCGAGCTGATGCTGCTCGAGCGGGCTTTCAACGGCACCGAGAAGATCGTCCGGCGCCGCGACGGAAGCGAAGAGCGGATGCGCGAATATTCGGACCGGCTCGCGCTGGTCCTGCTGAAGATGCACCGCGAAACGGCGATCGAGGCCGAGCAGGAGGCGGAGTCCGAGGATGCCGACGAAATCCGCGAGCGGCTGGTGAGGAAGCTGCAGCGGATGAAGCAAAGAGATGAAGAGCAGGAAGCGCGACGCGCGCAATTACGAAGTGATGCGCCACGAGATGGTGGCGATGGCGAAAGCGACGGAGGCAGAGCAGCGCCGGGCGCTTAAGCATTGCAGCGTCGAGCAGATGCTGAAGTGGGACGCGGATTTCGAGCATTGGGCGCACGAGAACCAGCTGCCGCCCCGCGGCGAGGGCTGGCGCACCTGGCTGATGATGGCCGGGCGCGGCTTCGGCAAGACGCGCGCCGGGGCGGAATGGATCTTCCGCCTGGCGAACGGGAAGCGGCGGATTCGGGTCGCGCTGATCGGAGCGACGATCGGCGATGCGCGGAGCGTCATGATCGAGGGGGTGAGCGGGCTCTTGAGCGTCGCCCACCGCTTCCGCCGGCGGCTGAAGTGGGAACCGAGCCTCGGCCGGCTGAAGTGGCCGAACGGAAGCGAGGCGCAGCTGTTTTCGGGCGACAATGCCGACGGCTTGCGCGGCCCTGAGCATGATTTCGCCTGGGCCGACGAGCTCGCCAAATGGCGCGAGGCGGACGGGGCGTGGACCAATTTGCAGATGGGGCTGCGGCGCGGCCCGCGGGCGCGGGCCTTGGTTACGACGACGCCGCGGCCGATGGGGTTGCTCGAGCGGATCAGGGAGGGGGAGTGGACGGTGACGACCGGCGGCCGGACCAGCGACAATATCAACCTCGACCAGCATTTCATCGACGTGATGACGGCGACCTACGGGGGGACGCGGATTGGCGCGCAGGAGCTTGACGGAGTGCTTCTGAAGGACGCGGAAGGCGCGCTGTGGACCGGGGCGATGATCGAGGCCGCGCGGGTTGCGCCGCCGGGCGGTTTCGACCGGGTCGTGGTCGGGGTCGACCCGCCCGGCGGCGACGGCGAGCATTGCGATGCATGCGGGATCGTCGTGTGCGGATCGAAAGGCGGACAGCTGTTCGTGCTCGAGGATGCGACCGTGCGCGGCAATTCGCCCGAAGGCTGGGCGAGCCGGGTCGCAGCCGCCGCGCTGCGCTGGGACACGTCCCAGGTGGTGGCCGAAGCGAACAATGGCGGGGCGATGGTCGAAAGCGTGCTCAAGGCCGCGGACCTGAACCTCAAGGTGCGGCTGGTGCACGCGTCGCGCGGCAAGAGCGCGCGGGCCGAACCGGTCGCGCTCAAGTTCGAGACCGGCAAGGCGCTTCTCGCCGGCGAGTTTCCGGAGCTCGAGGCCGAGCTGCGCGGGATGATCGCAGGCGGCGGTTACGAGGGACCGGGGCGCTCGCCGGATCGGGCGGACGCGATGGTGTGGGCGATGACGGTGCTGGGGGAGACGAGAAGCGGGGTGCCGCGGGTGAGGCGGTTGTGATCATTTGGGATGAAGGGCCGTCACGCGAGTGAATCGCGTGACGTCGGTCCTGTCGCCCCTAAAGGGCGCAGGCCGTCCGGCTTTCGTGCTCTCTTCGACATAAGCTCGCGTCTGCTGTGCAGAGCGCTCGCTTATGCTCGGGCATTCAAGACTTAGGAGCGAGTTGAGCGATGGGGTGGTGGTTCGGGCGCAAGAGCGCGCCGGCGGACGCGAGGCCGTTTGTGCCCGCGTGGCTATGTTCTGACATGGCCGAGGAGGGGTTCGCTCGCTCCTTCGATGGCCTGAGTGTATACGTTAGGTCTGAAGGGGTCCCGGCCCTGTTCCGCGGAGGAACTTGGGAAATAGGGTCGCTACGGGGCGCACGCCTCGTGATCGAGGGTCAGCAGGTCGTCGGCGGCAGGTTCGGTTCCATCTCCAATCCTGCAGGGGGGGGCAACGTCGATATCGAGGCCCGTAACGCGATTTTGGAAATCCTTGCAGCATTACGCGGGCACGGACTGATCGAAACCTAAAAAACACCGTAAGACCAAAAGCTTGTCCGGCTCTTGACCTAAAACTGATGCATTTCGGCAACAGAGCGAGGCACGCGCAATCTTGCGCGGCAACGGGGCCTCTCATAATGTGCTGAGGCGGTTCAAACTTAGGACGCATCTGAAAGGGGACTAATATGCGCAAGCTGGCCATTGCGGTGGCGCTCGCATCGACTGCTCTCGCGACCCCCGCCGTCGCGAGGGACAACTCCGTGTATGTGGGCATTGAGGGCGGCGTGATGTGGGTGGAGGACACTCCGATCCGCGTCAACAACAACGTGACCAATCCCGAATATACGATCGACCACAAGACGGGAATCGATATCGACGGCGTGGTCGGTTACGACTTCGGTGCTGTCCGTGTCGAAGCGGAAGTCGGGTACAAGCGGGCGTCGGTCGACGCCGTGAATACCATCACGACCGTTTATCCCGCCGATGGCCGGGGCACGGTGTTCTCGCTCATGGGCAATGTCTTGCTCGACTTCGGCGACGAGAACGGGCTCAGCGGCTACGCCGGCGTTGGCGCCGGTATGGGCCGGGTGAAGTACAGCTTCGACACGAACGTCCCTCCGTTCGGAGCGGTCGATGCGTCCGGGTCGGACAGCAAGCTCGCCTACCAGGCGATCCTCGGCGTTCGGTACGCGATCACGCCGAACATCGATCTTGGTCTGAAGTACCGTTTCTTCAATGTCGGCCGACTCCGGTACGACAATTCGAACGACTTCGGGACTGTCCCCGCGGATGTCCGGCTGCGCTGGCGTTCGCACAGCCTGCTGGCCAGCCTCCTCTACAAC
>Ga0247719_1000961_pt1 | contig 13781 bp, 15 predicted proteins | sample 41E_DmetaG_FD_189046 | JGI IMG/M metagenome (GOLD analysis project Ga0247719, IMG submission 189046) | Soil microbial communities from hillslope of Landscape Evolution Observatory, University of Arizona, Oracle, AZ, United States - 4-1-E_D | ecosystem: Engineered > Artificial ecosystem >...
GGGCAGAGCCCCCTTGCCTCACGGGAGGTGTCCAGAGGAGGGGGCGAGCAGCCCCCTCCTCTGGCACGCAGTCGCACGTCGCGCGCCGGAGCGCGCGATGTGCGACGGAGTGACGCTGTAAAGGCCCCACCGCCGGCGCGATCCGGGACGAGCGACGCCATCGTCCCCTCGCGCCCGCCCCGCGTACGAGTTGCGCGGACGCGACCTCGACGAGCGCGCGCCCGACCCGGATTGGGTCACCGTGCGTCGCTACGCGCCGGCGGCGCGGGTCTCGAGTTTTCACACCACCGATGCGTAGACCGGCCACGCGCCCGTGCGTCGCGTCGAAACTTCGACGGAAACGGCACCCATCGTGACGTGACGGGCCACCGTGACTCCCTTGTAGTCATTTTCGTACTTGATTTCGATCGCGTGATAGGTCGGGTACCCTGCGGCGACCTTCCTGTTCAACGCATCGCCTCCCGGCGACCCGGGCAGGATGCCCGTGGACGTCACCACGCGCAGACGATTGTCGCGCCAGTCGGCGTCGAACGACGGGTGGATGTCGGCCACGATCGTGACGTCGCCCCACTCGCCCGTCGCGTCCCAGTGGAATCGGACCGTCGAGGCCTGCCCGGGCTTGAGGGTCACGGGAGCACTCCCGAGGAACCGTACGCCCGAGAAGTTCGGATCCTCGTGTTCGATCCAAGCCGTGAGGAGCGCGCCGTCGCTGCCCAGGATCCCTTCGTTGATGACGTCGATCGCAACCTCGCGATGCAGGCCCGGGACGGGCCCCGCGAGCGTCTGGAGGGGCCGTGGGTCGACCCGGACCGCCGCAACGGCCAAGTCGGGACCGTCGCGGAGTTCCCACGTGACGGTGTAACTCAGGGCCATGTTCCACATGCCGTTCCAGATGCCGAGGCGGAGAGGCCCATCGTCCGAGCCCGCGAAGACGAAGATCCGCCGTGACGCGGTGTCGTCACCATAGGCGAGCCGTTCGCCGCGATCGTCGCGGATCTCCGCGCCCATCGCGCCCCAGTCTCCGTAGTCGACGTAGAACGCGACGGTCTGGCCCGGCGCGACGACGATCCGATACCAGTCGATGTCACCGACGGGAAGCGTGCCCGCGAAGGAGGCCGCGGACACGTTCCGGGCGGCGCTCCACGTGTTGCCCGCATCGTCCGGATCGCCTGCGTCCGCACGCGCCAAGGGCACGGTGGTCATGAGGAGCACGAGAATGCAACCGATCCTGATCAGCATGAGAGGAAACACCCCCGCCCGATCACGACCCGGTAGCTCTCGACCGCCACGTCGAGGTAGACACCGCGTGCGTCGTGGCCAGTGGTCACATAGAGCGGGGCGGCCGCGAGCTTGCGTTGGGGTGCGTCGAATCCCATCCCGAGGCCCCCGACCGCGATCCAGGTCCGCGTTTCGTTCGTGTTGTCGCGAGGGTCGACCTCGTCCGGGTGGGTGGCCGTCGCCCAGACGACGAAATCGCCGGCTTGGAGGAGCTGATTCCAATGGACGACGAGGGACTGGGAAGATCCGGCTTGCGGCGACACGGTGAAGGTCCAGATGTTGCGCGGTCCCGCGGTCGGCGGGTGAACGGGGCGAGACCACAGGCTCACGGTGGATCCCGCGGCGAGCGCCGGGCCCCCGTTTGCGATGTCGACCTCGACCCGCGCCGTATAGGCGTTGACGGGCACGATGCGCGGCGCGCTCACGCGGAGGTCGACTCCCGGCTGGATCTGGATTTTCAGGTGATACGGCTTCTCGGCGAGCAACAACGACTTCGACCTGAATCCAACGATCAGGATCCCATCAGCCGCGCCGGCTTTGACGATGAGGGGAGGGCAGCCCTGCCAGGGGCATCCGTCCGGGCTCCGGACCTCACTCAGGGTTTGGCCGGAGGATGAAAGTAGAGAGATGATGGGACGAACCCCGTCCCAGGAGAAATCGGACCGGACCACGAGAACATAACCCGCGGGAACGGACAACCGATACCAGTCGACATCGGCCCAGTCGACCGTACCGTGGATGTCTTGCGTCGGCACGGGAAGGGCATGCTGCCAATCGTCCGGCGCATCGGGCGATTCCGCGCGAACGAATCCCAGTGGCGCGGTCACGAGCAGCGCGACGATGATGAATGGTGGCCGCAAGCCCTTCGACTCCCACGTCGGTGAGAAGTCAGGCCCGACATGAACATTTCTCACCCAACCGACTTCACGTTGGCCCCGGCAGGAAGCCCGCCTTCGAGAGCGCGAGCCACCCGAGGAGGAGGATGCCGCTGATGAGCGCCACGCGGAAGGCGAGCTTGAGGAGCTTCCATCCGAGGATGAGCGCGAGCGCGAGGACCACGATGACGAGAACGTACTGCGGGACCCCGACATCGGGGAGGGCCTGCGCGACCGCGGCGGGCTGCATGAGCGCGCACCGGCCGCGGGGTGCTTAGAGCTTATCGAATCGGTCGTCGCGGCCGACTCACGCCCACCCGACGACGAGGCGCAGGAGGATCGTGAGGAGCGCTCCGGGGACGCCCGCGACGGCCGAGAGCGCGATGCCCCACCAGGGATACTGGACGGCGCCGCCGCTCAGGGCGTTCGCGACGAGCAGGATGAAAACGCCGAGGATGCTGTTCCACACGAGCGTGCGGACGAGCCGGCGGGTCTGGACCATCGCTTCCGCGATGGCGGGGTCCCCTCAAGGCGCTTTCGACGACGCCGGGGCGCGGATCAGATCCCGCGCTCCTTCGCGCAGTCGGGGCAGATGAGCTTCGAGACGCCGCCCTCGGTGGTGCGGTACTTCACCTCGGAAGCCGCGATCTTGCGCCCGCAGCTCTTGCAGAGGAGCATCGGCCCTCGAAGCGAGGCCGGCGTTTTAAGGCTTTTGAACGAACCGGTGCACGACGCGGGTGCACGCGTTCTCGACGTAGTGGACGCCGCCCGCCTGCGCGATGGCGCGCGCCTCGGCGCTCACGATGCCCGTCTGGAGCCAGAGGGCGCGCGCGGCGAGGCGGACCGCCTCGCGGGCGATCGCGGGCGTCTCGTGCGCGGGACGGAAGACGTTCACGAGGTCGTACGGCCCCGGCGCGTCCGCGAGGGTCGGGTAGGCTTTCCGTCCGCAGATCTCCGTCGCGGTCGGGTGGATCGGGACCACGTCGTAGCCGCGCTCGATCAGGAAGCGAGGCACCTCGTGCGCATCCTTGCCCGGCATCGTCGAGAAGCCGATGACGTGGATCCGGCGCGCGGTCGCGAGCATCTCGCGGGCGTCCACGCCTCAGCGAGGCGCGAGCTTGGCGAAAAGGCTTGGGTCGAGCGCGCGGAGGTCGGGCACGACGAGGTCGGCGCCCGCGGCCTCGAGCGACGCGCGCGTCCCGGCGCCCGTGAGGACGCCGATCGAAGGCGCGCCGGCGGCGCGCGCGGCGAGGACGTCGTACTTCGTGTCCCCGATCACCACGCAGCGCGACGGCGGAAGGCCGAGCGAGAGCGCGGCCTCGAGCACCGGCGCGGGATGCGGTTTCGGGCCCGCGGCGCGGTCGATCCCGATCACGTCCACGAAGCGATAGCGCAGGCCGAGCGCGTCGAGGACGAGCTCCGCCTGATCGGTGCGCTTCGTCGTCGCGACGGCCATCGGGAGGCCCCACGCGTCGAGGAGGTCCGGCACGCCGGGAAGGGGCTTCACGAGGCGCGGCGCGATCATCGCGTAGTGCTCGCGATAGACCGCCGCGAGCGCGTCCGCCTCCTTCTCGGGGACGGCGAGGAGGTCCTCGAACATCGCGACGAGCGGCTCGCCGATGCGCGCGCGGACGAGGGCCTCGGGGATGGGCGCGTGCCCGCCTTCCGCCACGGCCGCCGCGAAGGCCCGGGTGATGGACTCGACGCTGTCCACGAGCGTGCCGTCGAGGTCCAGGACCAGGCCGGGACCGCGCATCAGTTCACGTCGCTGACGCGGTTGTACTGGTCGTCGGGAAGCACGATGTCCGTCGCGATGATCTTCATCTGGTACTCCGCGCGGTAGACCGCGCAGCCGCTGTAGCACGTGTACGTCGTGCCGGGGATCTCGTACGTGCCGCGCAGGACGAACTCCCAGCGGCTCGCATCCGAGTACGGCGAATCCATGCCCGCATCGTCGACCTTGAGCCGGAAATGCAGGTTCTTCGTCTTCTCGATGCTGTTGTTCTCCTTGTCGAAGAGATGGGTCGCCATCCAGTCGTTCGAGGCGTTGTGGAAGTAGAGGTACCACACGGTCGGCGCGAAGCCGGGCTGCGGCTCGAACTTGGTGACGTTGATCCACACGAGGAGCGTCCGCGTGCCGTACGAGATGAGCCGGTTCGGCGACTTCTGCGTGAGCTTGTGCTGGAAGCCCGTGGCGTTCGCGAGCTGTCCGCCCTCCGAGGTCGTCGAGACGTCGTCGTAGATGAGGCGGTAGCGCTTGTCCGCGTAGAAGTCCGGGTGTCCCGGCCAGCGCGGCACGCTTCCTTCGCCCTTGACGATCGTCGCCGAGGCCTCGAAGGTCAGCGTCGAGTCGACGAGGGGCCGCGTCGACACGACGCGGAAGCGCCACAGGCTCGTCGTCGAGTGCGGCATGTCGGTCTCGCGCGGCTGGACCTTGATGACGAGGGGCGTGCCCCACGCGAGGGTCCCCGCGTCGATCCATTCCGCCGTCGCGGAGTGGAGGTAGTAGAGCTTGAGCGGCGGCGGCGAGGGATCCGGCGCGCGGACCCCGGGGTTGGGGGCGCCGAGCCCGTTGCCGTCCGTGCACGTGTATTTCGTGCTGAAGGTCGCGGCCGACGGATCGCAGACGTGACGCTCCGGGTTCGAGACGAGGAACTCGAACGCCGCCGTGCCCTCGTAGACCGTCTGGCCGAGCGGCATGTTGAACTCGACGTCCGTGCCGCCCGGAGAAGGACGGGGGAACATTTCCGCCCGCAGCTTGAAAAGCTCCACCCGCGTGCGTCCCATCCAGTAGTCATGGTGGTGATCGATGCCGCCCGTGCCGTTCTCCGTCCGGTTCGTCTCGTCGAAGGCGTTGAAGCGCCCGTCGCGGGCGTCCGGCATCGAGAGATTGCCGAGGTCCTGCTCGGACTCGTTCAGTCCCTGCTCCGGCGCCGGGTCGTCCTTCGAGCCGATGCAGCCGGCAAGAAGGCTCACCGCGAGGAGGAGACCGACGGCAAGGAGGGCAAACGCCCGGCGTGGCTGTCCCATGACCATCATGCTACCGACCACCCTGCATTTAAAAAGCCTTGTTGTGAGGACGTGGAACACGCCTCTCGATCGCACCGCCTTGTCCACCGGGTCCGCACGCCAGGATTCAGTGCCGGGCGCCGGGAGCCGGGACCGGGTGTCGGGCGCCGGGAGCCGGGACCGGGTCCGGGTCCGGGAGCCGGGACCGGGTGTCGGGCGCCGGGAGCCGGGACCGGGCGCCGGGACCGGGAGCCGGGCGCCGGGCGCCGGGACCGGGTGCCGAGACCGGGCCCGGATCCGGGTGTCGGGCGTCGGGACCGGGTCCGGGTCCGGGTCCGGGTCCGGACCGGCACACGCTTCCCCACGCCTTCGTGCAAAAATCCTAAGGCGCGCGCCGCGATGGACCCGCGTCATGGCCGGCAGGCACTTCGAGGACTTCGAGGTCGGCATGGTGATCCAGCACGAGACGGGCCGCACCATCACCGAAGCGGACAACGTCCTCTTCTGCGCGCTCACCATGAACAACCAGCCGCTCCACCTGGACGAGACGTACGCGAAGGGCACGCCCTTCGGCCAGCGCGTCGTGAACGGCCTCCTCACGCTGAGCCTCAGCGTCGGCCTGAGCGTCAACGACCTCACCGCCGGGACGCTCGTCGCGAACCTCGGCTACTACGACGTCGAGCACACGAAGCCGGTGTTCCACGGCGACACGATCCGCGTCCGCAGCGACGTCGTCGCGAAGCGGCCCACCTCGAAGCCGGATCGCGGCCTCGTGGAGATCCGCCACGTGGTCACCAACCAGCGCGGGGAGGAAGTCCTCACCTACAAGCGTCGCGCGCTCGTCCGCACGCGCGAGGCGTCGAAGGGATGAGCGACGACCGCGTCGTCGAGCGCGACGAGCCGATCGCGTGCGAGGACGGGTTCACGATCGCCGCGACGCGATTCGAGCCTCCCGCGAACGCGCCGCCGCGCCCCGCCGTCGTCGTCGACGCGGCGACGGCCGTGAAGCGCTCCCACTACCGCGCGTTCGCGCGGCACCTCGCCGCGCGCGGCTTTCCCGTCCTCACCTTCGACTATCGCGGGATCGGCGGGTCGCGCCCGGCTTCGCTCCGGGGGTTCCCGGCGACCATGCGGGACTGGGCCGAGCGCGACATCCCCGCCGCGATCCGCGCGCACCGCGCCGCGCACCCGGGTCGGCCTCTCGCGGTCGTCGGCCACAGCGCCGGGGGCTGGCTCCTCGGGCTCTCGCCGGCCGCGCGGGAGGTGGACGCCGCGGTGCTCGTCGCTTCACAGAGCGGCTGGTGGGGCCACTGGCCGCGCCCCGCGCGCTGGAAGTACGCGCTCGTGTGGCACGCCGTCCTCCCGGCCCTCGTCGCGGCGTTCGGACGCGCGCCCGGATGGGCCGGCCTCGGGACCGACCTTCCCGCGGGGGTCGCGCGCGAGTGGGCCGCCTGGTGCCGCGACCCGGCGTTCGTCGGACGCGAGCCCGCGGAGCGCCGCGAGGGCTTCCGGAACCTTGCGGCCCCCGTCCTCGCGTACGGCTTCGAGGACGACGACTACGCCCCGCCCGCGTCCGTCGACGCGCTCCTCGCGATGTTCGAGCGCGCTGAAGTCGAGCGCCGCTCGATCGCGCCCGCCGACCTCGGCCTCGAGGCGATCGGCCATTTCGGATTCTTCCGCGAGACAGTCGGCGGCGCGCTCTGGGACGACGTCGCCCGGTGGATCGCCGAGCGGGCGAAATAGTCACTCCTTCACGACGTGCGCGCGGTTCGCGAGCACGCGGTCGAGCCGCTGGAGGATCGCCGCGTCGAGCACCCAGAGCCGAGCCCAGTCGTCGCCCGCCCGCAGGCCGCGGCCCACCATCTGCACGAGCTGCCGGTCCGCCACGTCCTGCACGAACGCCCAGAAGAGCGGCTCGGACCACTTCTTGCGCAGCACCTGGAACCGGCGGTCGTTCACGTTCGGGATCGGATCCTTGAGAAGGAGGATGTGACGGCAGAGGTCGCCGCGGAAATCGACGCCGCGCGCGATGCGCGTCGAGACGAGGTGGTGACCTTCGCCCTCCATGAAGCGCTTCAGGCGCTCCTCGTGCCGCTCCGCGTCCTCCGCGATCTCGCGCACCATCCACGCCGCGGTCGGGCTCGCGTCCGCGACGTCGACGAGACGCTGCTGGCCGTGCACGATCGTGACCATGCGCTCCGATTTCGGCACCCGCGCGACGATCGCCTCGAGCAGGCGCGCGAACCGTTTCCTCGTCTCGTCCTCGCCCCACGTCTTGAACGTGATGCGCGGAGGGTCCTCGGGCGGCTTCGCGACGATGAGCTTGCCCTGGAGGCGGGGCTCGCCCTCGATGATCACGGGATCCTTGAAGCCGTACACCTTCTCGAGGATCTCGCGGTCGGGCAGCGTCGCGCTCATCCAGAGCCTGAGCGGAGCGGACTTCTCGAGCAGCTTCCTCAACGGCCCCGCGAAGGTGCTGTACGCGAAGTGGACGCCGTCGCGGTCGTACGCTAGCACGATGCCGTCCTTGGCCTCGACGAAGGCGTTCACCTTCGCCACCAGGTTCTCGTCCTGGTCCGTGAGCGTCCCCAGATCGAGCGTGCTTTCAACGTGGACCGTCGCCCACGGCCGGCCCTGGAACTCGGTGTGCATGCGCTCGCGCGCGAGCTTCGGCAGCGCCTTGAGGAGCGCCGGGACGGACTCGAGCGCCTTCCACGTCTTCGCGTCCTCGAAGTCCTCGGGCTTGCGGAACGTCTCGAGGCGCCGCGTGAGGGAGCGCAGCGCGTTGAAGCCCTCGCGCAGTTCGTCGGGAAGGTTCTCGGCCGCCGCGTCGTAGCCCTCGAGGACGGCCGGGTCCCGCAGCACGTGCTCGGGGAGCGTCAGGAGCTTCGCGGGGTGCTCGATGCGGCCGAAGATGAGCCGGAGCGCGTCGATCGAGAGCGTTTGCGTCTCGAACAGTCCGTCGAGGAAGTGGTCGCACTCGTCGAAGATCTCGACGTCCACGCGGGGCTTGCGCCCGAGGTCCGTCTCGATCTCCCACTTGCGATTGTTCAGGACGACGACGTCGGCGTCCGCGAAACCCGCGTGCGCGTCGAAGTAAGGACAGCCCCGGCGGCCGAGGTGGACGAAGCGCTCCTCGTGTCCGTTCCATGACGCCGTGGCGTCCTCGAGCTTCCCGAGGAAGGCGACCTGGTGGTCGTCGTACCCTTCGAGCTTGCCGACGTCCTGCGGACGGATGCGGGAAAGCGCCTCGAAGCTCGCAAACGGCATCACGGGCGACCAATGCGGACACTTGCACGCGCGGCGCCAGCGCGACTCCTTCTTGCCGCCGCCCGAATTGCAGACGTGCGGCTCGGCGGCGGTGCCGCCTTCGAGCGGGCACGGGTAGCGCGCGCGCCCCTTGACGCTTTCGAGGCGCAGCGGCCGGCCGTCGGGCTTCATGACGCGGATGCGGCCGCCCGCGTAATCGTCGGTGTACTGCGTCTGGAGGTTCACGGTCGGGATGCTCACGATGGCCCGCCCGCTCCGCGCCGCGACGTTCAGCGCGACGAGGCTCTTGCCCGAACCGGTGCCGGCGCGGAAGAAGACATCGGCGCTCTCGCCCCGCGCGCGGGCCTTCCGGAACGCGGCGAGGATGCGGCGCACGGCCTCGTCCTGCGTGAGGCCCGTGCTGTAGACGCGCGGCGCCAGGGGCGACCCGTCGGCGGCGACGGCGCTCCAGAAGGTCAAGGGTCCGCCGAACCCCGGGGCCCCTCATGGGCTTTGCGGAGGCGGGGCATACTGGTCGACGAGGTTCGAGGACCGCGCGAAGGCCTCCTTGATGGAACCGCCGTACGGCCAGAATCCGTCGCGCTCCCCGCGCGTCCACCGCTCGCGGGCGTCGCGGCGATCGATCCTCCAGTCGGGTCGGATCCGCTTCGACACCTCGCGGAGGTCCAGGTGCAGCTCGTGCAGGGTGGGCCGACCCCAGTACCAGTAGCCGTTGTAGATCGAATGGACGCGACGGCCTGGGGCGAGCACGATCGTGTGCGGGATCATCGGATCGTTCCCGGGATCCGTGTACTCGGCGATCTCGAGGTCGCGCTGCACGATGCGCGCCTCGTCGTGGAGAAACGTCCAGTCGGCGCCCACGCCGAGCCTCAGCTCGTTCGAATGCAGGAGATCGTCGGTCGTCACCGTGACGAGCGTCACGTACCCGACCGCGCATTTGCGGGAGAACTCGACGAGGTCGGCGAGCTGCTGGCGGTCCTTCGGGCAATAGTAGCCGCGCGCGAGGACGAGGACCATGGGATCGTCGCCCTGCAGATCCGAGAGACGACGCGGCGTATCCGTGTGGTCGGGAAGGACGTAGTCGGGGAACTCCGCGCCCGCCACGATGTCGCTTCGCATGGGCGCGTCGTGGGCGCGTCTCATGCCTGGACTTTTCGGCCGCCGGCCGGACCGGCGCGCAAAGCTCTTGTGCGGCGCGGGCGGTCGCCCCCGCGTGAGCGCGAACCCCGCAGCCGAGCGCATCCGACGATCCGTCCTATTCGTGCCGGGCGACCGGCCGGACCGCATCCCGAAAGCGCTCGCCTCCGGGGCGGACACCGTGGTCCTCGACCTCGAGGACGCCGTCGGGCCCGGCGAGAAGGCGAAGGCGCGGCGGGACGTCGCGGACGCGCTTGCCTCCCCCGCCCCGGCGGGTTCGAAGGTCGAGCGCGTCGTGCGCGTGAATCCGCCCGGCACGGACGTCCAGGCCGCGGACCTCGCGGCCCTCCTCGGGCTCCATCTCGACGCGGTCATGGTTCCGAAGGTGGAGCGCGCGGAGGACATCCGCCGCGTCGCGGCGGCGACGCCGCACGACGTCGCGATCCTTCCGATCGTCGAGAGCGCGCGGGGCGTGCTGAACGCGCTCGAGATCGCGGAGAGCGCGCGCGTCGGGGCGATCGTGTTCGGCGCCGAGGATTTCGCGGCGACGACGGGGGTCCGCCGCACCAAGGGAAACCTCGAGGTGCTCTACGCTCGAAGCCGCGTCGTGCTCGCCGCGGCGGCGGCCGGCGTGGGCGCGATCGATCAGGTGTACGTCACGATCGACGACCCCGCGGGCCTCGCGGCGGAGGCCGCGGAGGGCCGCACGCTCGGCTTCACGGGCAAGATGGCGATCCACCCGAAGCAGCTTCCGCCCATCCACGAGGCGTTCACGCCGACGAAGGCCGAGGCGGACGCGGCCGCGGCGCTCCTCGCCGAGGCCGAGAAGCACGGCTTCGGCGTCTTCAACTACGGCGGCCGCATGATCGACCGGCCGCTCATGGAGCAGGCCCGCCGCGCGATGCGCCTTGCCCGCCACGCGGGTGTCCTCTGAGGGCGAGCATTTCAAGCCTCCCCCGACGTCTGCGGAGGCGGGAGGCTCCAGCGTGCCGACACACCCGATCGCCCGCGCCCTGCTCCTGACCTTCGTCCTTGCCGTCGCGTCCGCCGTTTCCGCGGCCGTCGTGACCGGGGTCTGCGGAGGTTCCGGCAAGGACGTCGAGGACCCTGTGGGCGCGGTCGCGGTCCACTGGAGCGAGGGCGCGACCGGGTGCTCCGCATGGGTGGACCGCGACGGAGACGGGCGGCCCGAGGCGGGCGGCTGGGTCGGCGGTACGCAGGACCCGCCCTCGGTCGGCGCGGGCATCGCGCTCGCCGACAAGCCGGGCGTCATCGGCGCGAGCGGCGGAACGGGCCTCGCCATCAACGAGGAGGGGGTCCAGGTCCAGCCGGGCGGCGGCGCGCTCCTTTCCGCAAACGCGATCGACCACGACGCCATGAGCCTCGGCGGCGGCGGCTCATCGCTGCGCCTCGGCCCCGCGGGAGGGTCGGGCCACGTCGCGGTCGGCGAGGGTCTCGCGATCAACGAGGAGGGCGTGCAGGTCTTCGGAGCTTCGGTCGGCGGCGGCCTCGCGATCAACGAGGAAGGCGTGCAGCTCGCGGGCGGCGGCCTCGGTGGAGGCCTCGCGATCAACGAGGAGGGCGTCCAGATCGGGTCCGGCGGCGGCGCGGGGCTCGCCATCAACGAGGAGGGGGTCCAGGTGATCGGCGGTGGCGCCGACGGATCGACCGTGCGCAACGCGACGGCCGATTCCGACGCGGACGGCTTCGCCGTCGCCTCGGGGCGCGCGCGAATGGGCGGGGCGTCGACGGAGTCGTCCGACGCCCGCAACGTCACGATCGCGGCGGACGGGCTCGGGACCGGCGCCGACCTCGGCGGGTCGACGCTCGTGGTGGCGGACGACAACGCCGCGCACGCGGCCGCGGAGCGCTCGGCAAGGGTTCCCCGGGGCGTCGCGGACGGGACCGCCCGGGCCGCGACGGGCGAGGGCGCCTCGGTCGAGGCCCGCGCGCTCGGCGCGGGGGCGACCTGCGGCGTGGACCAATCGAGCGACCCGGACGTCGCGTGCGGCGACGATTGATCAGAGGATCGCGCCGTGCTTCTTCTCCGGAAGAGGCAGGTGCTTCGTCTCGAAGAACGCGAAGCGCTTCGCGAGCTCCGATCGGAGCGCGTGGCCCGGCATCACGTGGTCCACGACGAGCTGGTCCGCCATCACGTGCACGTCGATGTCCGCCTTGTACTCCGCGCGCTTCTCGGCGATGAAGCGTTCGCGCTCGGGTCCCTCGGGGATCTTCATGATATGGTTACGGTAGACCGCGTTGATCGCGGCCTCCGGACCCATGATCGCGATCTCGGCGCCCGGAAGCGCGACCGTCGCCTCGGGCTCGAACGCGGGGCCGCACATCGCGTAGATGCCCGCGCCGTACGCCTTGCGCACGACGACGCACACCTTGGGCACGGTCGCCATCGAGGTCGCGTAGATCATCTTCCGGCCGCGCCGCAGGATGCCCGCGCGCTCGACGTCGAGGCCGACCATGAAGCCCGGCGTGTCGCAGAGGTAGAGCAGGGGCACGTTGAACGCGTCGCATTTCCAGATGAACTCGGCCGCCTTGTCGCTCGATTCGGGAAAGATCGCGCCGGCTTTCGCGCCGGAGTTGTTCGCGACGATGCCGATCACGCGGCCTTCGAGGCGCGCGAAACCGACGACCATCTCGGGCGCGTACTCCTTCTTGATCTCGAAGAACGAGTCCGCGTCGACGAGCGCGTCGATGAGATCGTGGACGTCGAACGCCTTGTTCGGGTCCTCGGGCACGATCCCGTCGATGTCGCCCGTCGGGCGCGAGGGCGCGCGCGCCGTGTAGCGCGGCGGCAGCTCGAAGCACGAGTTCGGCAGGTACGACAGGAGGCGCGCGACCTCGAAGGCCGCGTCCTGCTCGTCGTCCACGACGATGTCGCACGAGCCGGACTCGCGAGCGTGCATGTCGGGGCCGCCGAGGTCCGAGAGCGCGATCTGCTCGCCGGTCACCATCTCGACCATGCGCGGCGAGGCGATCGCCATGGCGGAGCCTGTCGCGCGCACCATGAGCGTGAAGTCGCAGAAGACGGGCGTGTAGGCGGCGCCCGCGATGCAGGGCCCGTACATGACGCAGACCTGCGGCACGACGCCCGACATGATGGAGTGGTTGTAGAAGTAGCGGCCGATGCCTTGCCGGTTCGCGAAGAAACCGGACTGGTCGGTGATGCGGCCGCCCGACGAGTCGATGAGGTAGAGGACGGGGAGCCGCGTCTTGAGCGCGCGCTCCTGCACGCGCAGGAACTTCTCGACGCCCTTCTCGGCCATGCTGCCGGCCTTCACCGTGTAATCGTTCGCGATGAACCACACGCGGCGGTCCGCAAGCCACGCGGCGCCCGTGACCATGCCGTCCGCGGCGAGGTCGGGCTTCGCGTAGTTCGCGAAGAGGCCGTCCTCGAACGCGATGTCCTTGAAGAAGAGGTCGAGCCGCTCGCGGACGAAGAGCTTGTTCTCGTCCTTGAGCTTCTCGCGGTACTTCTGCGGGCCGCCCTCGCGGACGCGCGCCGCCTCCTCCTCGAGCCTCTTCGCCCGCTCCGCGGTCATGGCAGGTGCGGATGAGCGCGGGCGATAAGAAGGTTGCCGGGAACCCGGGGTCCCCTGAGCCCTTCACGTCGCGAGGCGCTCCACGAAGTCGCAATCCTGGACGACCTCGCTCACGTCGATGCCCGCCTGCCGGAACTCGATGAGGCGGGGTCCGATGCAGATCGTGAACCCTCCGTGCGCCGTCCCTTCGGGGAAGAGGAGGAAGTGCGTCGTGGACCAGCGCCCGGTCTGGACCTGGAGGGTCTGGCGGAAGCTGAACGGGGTCGCGCCGGAGATGAAGCAGCGTCCGGACGGATGTCCAGACACGGGGCAATCCTCGTTGTCGGCGGCGAGGATCGAGCCCGAGCGGCTCACGACCGCGACGCCCGGCTCGCCCCACGTCGCCTCGGGCGTGAGCGTGAAAAGGAACCGCCCTTCCGGCACGGATCTGCCGTTGTCGGGAAGGAACTCGCCCGTGCTCGCCGCGTAGCGGTGCGGGATCGGCCGGTTGCCCCCCTCGTAGGGGTCGCCGGGCCGGCCGACGCCCACGACGCCGTCGCCGTTGACGTCGCGCCAGATCCCCATCCAGAGATCGGGGAGGAAGAGCGCGCCCGGCGGCACCGCGAGGCCTCCGTTCGCCCCGAGGCCCGGGAGCGGGTAGGGGCGGGGCGGGAGG
>Ga0247719_1000964_pt1 | contig 13738 bp, 14 predicted proteins | sample 41E_DmetaG_FD_189046 | JGI IMG/M metagenome (GOLD analysis project Ga0247719, IMG submission 189046) | Soil microbial communities from hillslope of Landscape Evolution Observatory, University of Arizona, Oracle, AZ, United States - 4-1-E_D | ecosystem: Engineered > Artificial ecosystem >...
GCACGTCGCAGTGCACAATGTAGGGATGCGCCGTACGACCGTGATCCTGGCCGCCGTGCTCGTCTTTTTCACGACGAGCGGAGTGGCCGCGGCTGGTGATCGCCGCCAGTGGCCCGGGCGCGCCCGCTATTCGGTCCCGACGCGAACGCTCGATGCGGCCCGTGATTGTTCGGCTCCCCTGACCGGCAAGACCGAAAGTGAACCGGTGCTCCTCGTCCACGGCACCGGCTTCGAGCGGGAACACGACTTCGAATGGAATTACTGGGGGGCATTGCCGGCGGCAGGGTTCGAGGTCTGTTGGATACGGCTGCCGCGTGCGGCTCTCGGAGACATCCAGATCTCGGCCGAGTACGCGGCGCGAGCAATCGAAGTCATGCATGCGAAAACCGGTCGCCGCATCGACATTCTCGGGCACAGCCAGGGAGGCGTAGTTCCCCGCTGGGCGATCAAGTACTTCCCCTCCGGGCGCTTCGTCGACGACTACGTTGCGCTTGCGGCGCCCAACCACGGAACGCTCGTCGCCGACCTGTTCGCCGCTCCGGGCGAAACGTTCGAGGCGCTCTGGCAGATGCGGATCACAGCTCGATTCATGCACACTTTGAATCGGGGGGACGAGACTCCGGGGCCGATCTCGTATACGTCGATCTACACCGCGCACGACGATCAAGTGCAGCCGGCGTCAAGCGCCGCGTTGAAAGGGGGATCGAACGTCGTCATCCAGGACATGTGCCCGGGCCGAATCGTGACCCACAATTCCATCGTCGCCGACGCGGTCGCGTACGCACTGGCGCTCGATGCCTTTACGAACCCGGGAGCCGCGGATCCCGATCGGGTGGGGATGGCTCCTTGCTTCACTCTCACGATGCCGCTTACGCCCGTCTTTCCCGCCCTAATCCCCGACTGGCGAGACGACGTCATCAGCTCGCGGGAACCGCCGCTCAAGCGCTACGCCCGCCGCTGACACGGCACGCGCACGACGGCGCGCGCTAAGTCAGTCGAGTTCCGGCAGCCCCTCGAACGTCGTCGACGGCTCTGCATACAGCCGCCGCGGAATGCGTCCCGCCCTTCGTGCGAGACGTCCGGCCTCGACCGCGTGCCGCATCGCCTCCGCCATGACCGCGGGCGCACGCGCCCGCGTGACGGACGACGCCAGCAAGACCGCGTCACAGCCGAGTTCCATGGCGAGGGCGGCGTCGGAGGCCGTGCCGACTCCGGCGTCGAGGATGACGGGGACGCTCGCGCCCTCGACGATCATCCGAATGTTGTAGGGATTGAGGATCCCCATACCGCTGCCGATGGGGCTGCCCAGGGGCATAACGGCACCGCATCCCACCGCCTCGAGACGCCGGGCGAGAACGGGATCATCGTTGGTGTAAGCAAGAACGACAAAGCCGTCGTTTACGAGCACCTCGGCGGCGTCCAGCAATTCGCCCGCATCCGGCAAAAGGGTGCGATCGTCGCCGATTACCTCGAGCTTGATCCAATGCGTTTCGAAGGCCTCCCGCGCCAGCTTCGCCGTCCTGATCGCGTCGCGCGCGGTGAAACATCCGGCGGTATTGGGCAGCATGCTGCACCCGGTGCGGCGCAGAACGTCGACGATCGACCCGCGTGCATGGGGGTCTATGCGGCGAAGAGCAACCGTGGCGAGATCCGCCCCAGAAGCGATCACCGCCTGTTCGAGCGCCTCCAGGCTTGCCGCGCCACCCGTGCCGATAACGAGCCGCGACGTTAGTTCCTTGCCTGCGATGACAAACGGATCGTCCATCTCAGCCTCCTTGCGTCGCCACGAGAATTTCGATCCGGTCACCGTTCGCAACCCGCGTCTGGCCCCACGCCTTCCGTGTCACGACCTCGCCGTTGAGGGCCACCGCCACGCCCGACATCACCGAGCGTCCGCGCTCCGTTTCGACTATCTCTGCGATCGTCGTGGCGTCGCCGGTTTCTCGCTCCGCTCCGTTGACAACGATCTTCATACCGCCTCCCGCGCAAATCGACCGGGGGCAAACGGAGCGACAACTTCACCGATACGGCCGGTTCCGAGCAGCCGCGCTATTTCGTCGGCAGTCACCGGGGTGAGGAGAATTCCGTTCCGGTAATGGCCGGTCGCGACCACGAGCCCTTTCAGTGCACCGGGCCCGAGAAGCGGAGCATTATCGGGAGATCCGGGGCGAAGACCGGCAACCACTTCCAATAGTTCGTACTCGCGCAGATCGGGCAAGAGCTCGCACGCGCTTCGCAACAGTTCATAGACGGCGCCCGCAGTTACCGTCACGTCGTAGCCGCGCTCCTCAACCGTTGCTCCAACGACTATCCGCCCATCGCGGCGGGGAACGATGTAGACATCGGCTCCCCGAACGTTGCGGGAGATGAACTCCGGATCCGATGCACCGCCTAGATATAAAAGCTGTCCCTTCACGGGTCGCACCGGTGGAATCGCATGATCCGGCAATCCCGGGATCGAACCGCTCCAACACCCGGCGGCGAGAACGATCGTCCGGACCGCCACGAAGGAGCCACCGGCCAGGTGAACCCCCTTGACCGCATCCTGCTCCGTCTCGACGCGCGCCACACGTTGCGGAATGAGATCAACCCCGGTGCGACGGCACGCTTCCATCAAAGCTGCGGTCAGCAGACGGTTGTCGATCGAATGATCGCCCTCTATCAAGTACCCACCGCGCACGTGACTGGAAAGCGCCGGCTCGATCGTACGGAGCTCTCGCCGCGTGAGGCGCTGGACCTTCAGGTCGAGCCCGACCTGGTAGTGGTAAAGATCACTCAACCTCGAGAAGTCGTCGGCAGATGCCGCAACCATCACCGTTCCTGCCTGCGTATAACCGGTGGACAGGCCGCTGACGTCTTCGAGTTCGCCGATGAAATCGGGATAGCGGCGACTGGACTCTCTCGTCAGCGCGAGGAGGGTCTCCTCCCCAAAATGGATTTCCGTGATCGGCGCGAGCATGCCGGCCGCGGCCCACGAAGCTCCGCGTCCCGGCGCGTCGTCCGCGACGGCAACCGACAGCCCCCGCTGCGCGGCCCTCCACGCAATGCCGAGCCCGATCGGTCCCGCCCCCACCACTACGACGTCGAGCGTAGCGGGCTTCGACACATCAACCTCCCCACGCGCGCATTACCGCGATCGGGTCCTGGGGTCGCGGACGGCCTCGGCCCGCCTCTCAGCCCGGTTGCCTCCGAGCTCCCCTCGTTCGTTCGAATCTCTCTTGAGTATAGGAGGCTGGTTTGCCAGAAGCCTACGAAGTGCCTTACCGCCGGTGAGGTGGTGCAGCGGATTGGGTGAGCTTCCCGAGGATCGAATCCGGGCGAAGCTCGAGTTTCTTTCGGAGGCGAACCACCGTGCCGTTATCCGGATCCGATACGAAGTGGAGATCGTCGACCAGGTACTTCATCAGAAAGACACCCCTCCCGCTCTCCGCTCCGGGTCCTGCTTCCCGCAACGACAGCGAGGAGACGTCGAGGCTTCCTCCCGCGTCGGAAACGCTGATCTCGCATTCCGAGTCGGTCGTTCGTACCTTCACCTCATACGCGTCGTGAGCCTCGCCCGCGTGTCGCAGGACGTTCGTACACGCCTCGGAGACGGCGATTTCTATATCCGAGATGCAGTCGGCAACGACGCCCAACCGCTCCATCGAGGATCGCAACATGTGGCGAACGAACGGAACACTCGCCGCGTCGCGCGGAAGGCACAACACGTAGGTTACTTCCATGTGCCTTCCGTTCCCGCTGGGCAACAGGTAAAACCTGAAGGAAGGCGAGCTAGCCGAAGAAGACCTCCGCCGTCGCATAAAGCTCGGGGTCGAGCGTCTTGAGCTCGCCGACGCCTTGCTCGAGCGGAACCCGAACGATTTTGGTTCCCTGCAAGGCAACCATCGTTCCGTAATCGCCGTCCGCCACGGCATCGATTGCAGCGATGCCGAACCGAGTGGCAAGCACGCGATCGAACGCCGTAGGCGTTCCGCCGCGCTGCACGTGCCCGAGGATCGTCATCCGTGTCTCGAAACCGGTTCGTGCCTCGATCTCGCGTTCGAGCATGACGCCGATCCCGCCGAGCCTGACGTGACCGAATGCGTCGCGTTCCTCCGTCTGCACCGCCTCTTTCCCCTCGTCCGGCACCGCCCCCTCGGCGGCAACCACGATTGAGAACCGTCGCCCCCTCTGGTGACGGTGACGGATCACGTCACATACCTCGTCGATGTCGAAAGGCCGTTCCGGCACGAGGATCACGTCTGCCCCACCCGCAATCCCCGAGTAGGTCGCAATCCAGCCCGCGTGGCGTCCCATAACTTCGACGACGAGGACGCGATTGTGCGATTCGGCGGTCGTGTGCAAACGATCTATGGCATCCGTGCAGATCTGGACTGCGGTATGGAAACCAAACGTGAAGTCGGTTGCGGAGAGGTCGTTGTCGATGGTTTTCGGCACTCCGACTACGGCAACGTCCTCAGATCCGAGCTTGTGCGCCACGCCGAGCGTGTCTTCGCCGCCGACGGCGATCAGACAATCGATTTTCTCCGCGTCGAGGGTTTCCTTTGCGCGCTCCACGCCACGCTCCTCTTTGAACGGATTCGTGCGAGACGAACCAAGCATCGTCCCTCCTCGATGGAGCAGCCCCGACGTGTTGTCGGGCGTCAGGTGAACCACGGCATTCTCGAGGACGCCGCGCCACCCGTCGCGAAACCCAACGATCGCGTGCCCATAGTGATTCACCCCCTTGCGCGTCACCGCCCGGATCACCGCGTTGAGGCCGGGGCAATCCCCGCCGCCGGTCAGAATTCCGATTCGAGCCATAACTCCCCCTCGTCGAGGTGCGCTCGTCACTGCGCCCGACGCGCGATCATCCCCGACGAGCACCTCCGGCTCAATTCGCCGCCGTCACGGGTCGATTAAGTCCAGGTGAATCACGTTATGCCCACGGGTGCGAGAAGAAACCGGAACCTGCGCATGCTTGTTGCCGGCCTCTGCACCGTCGTCGTGGCGGCGGCGGCGCCACCGCCCGCGGCCGCCACCGACCTCGACGAGTTACGCTCCCGCGCCCAGAGGCTGGGCGACGAGGTCACCGCACTCGAGCACCGGCTGGAATCTCTGCGCGCCGAACAAGCGGACCTCGAGGATGACATCGTCGCAGTGACGCAGCAGATCGGTGAGCTCGAATTGGAGCGGACGCAAGCCGTCGCGGCCGAGCAAGCGGCGCGCGATGCGTTCGTCGGTGACGCAGTCGAGATCTACAAGAACGGTTCGAGCGTTGCCAATCTCGATCTCCTCTTGTCCGCCCAAGATGTGAGCGACCTCGAACTATTTCTCGAAATCGGAAGCGCGGCTCGTACGCGTGCCGAACACAGGCTGCGACGGGCGGAGGCCGAACGCGCCCGTGCCGAGGCCGCTCAAATGCGGCTCGACGATCGCAAAGAACGGCTGATGGCGGCGAAGGCCCGCGTCTCCGAAGTAGCCGCCGGCATCTCGGATGCAATTGCAACCAGGCGTGAAGCGTTGCGGTCACTGACGCGGGAGATAGACCGGCTCGAGCGCCGGGCGCGCCGGATGGCGGCCCGTGCTTCGCAGCCCTCGAAGACGCTCGATCTCCTCCTGGGGGGTGGAGGTCCCGGGGGGCCGGCGCGCGGCATTCCGGATGGCTACGTCGCAACCGGGGTGTCGTTCGAGGGCGTCGCCTCGTGGTACGGCCCCGGATTCGAGGGGAACCCGACGGCATCGGGTGCGATCTTCGATCCGGGAAAGTTCACCGCGGCGAGCAAGGAGCTCCCGCTCGGAACCTGGTTGTATGTGGAGCACGAAGGCAGTGGCGTCGTCGTGCTGGTCAACGATCGCGGCCCCTACATCGACGGACGCGTTCTCGACCTCAGCGAGGCGGCCGCGCAGGCTATCGGCATAACCGGGCTCGGCTGGGTCTACGCCGAAATCCTCATCAAGAAATAAGGTCTACGAGAAGCGCTTCACGAGCCGGACGTGCGTCCCGTCGGGCCCGACCTCGATGTCGACCTCGTCCATCAGGCCGCGCATGATTTCCAACCCGTAGCTACCAAGTCGATCGGCATCATCCGGGTGATCATCTCGCCGCGACGGATGCGACACCCGAGACCACGCTTTGCTGCCGAAGTCATGAACGTCGAACAAAGCAACGTCTCGCCCGATATCCCAGGTGACCGTCGGCGGGCGATCCTGGCTCATCCCGTGCAGCAAAGCATGCGTTCCCGCCTCGGTGACCGCGACGAGACAGTCGAACAACTCCGAAGGGTCGACCCGCAGCCGGTTGAGCTCCAGGCGGATCTGGCGCCGGATTCCCGACAGGCTAGCTTTGTCTGGGAGCGGGTGAGCTTTCACGATCGTCATTATCGTGCCCCTGGGAGGAGAGCATGTCTGATCTGGTCTGTTCGATCGACGCCGGGACGACTGGCATCACCGTCTTCGTTCTCGATCCCAAGGGCTCGGTGCGAGGCCGCGCCTATTCGGAGTTCTCACAGCGCTATCCCCGGCCGGGATGGGTCGAGCACGATGCCGAGGAGATTTGGACGGTCACCTCCAACCTGCTCGAACAAGCCGTGGATGATGCGGGCGTCTCGGGGAACGACCTAGCGGCGATCGGCATCACCAATCAGCGGGAAACCGCGATCATGTGGGATCGATCTTCGGGAACGCCGGTCGCCGGCGCAGTCGTGTGGCAGTGTCGCAGAAGCGCTTCGATCTGCGAGCGGCTGAAATCGGAGGGTCTCGAAGAGGAACTGCGGGGGCGAACGGGGTTGGTGCTCGATCCTTACTTCTCCGCATCGAAGATCCTTTGGTATCTCGAGAACGTCGATGGGGTCCGGGCGCGGGCGGAAGCGGGCGAACTTGCATTCGGGACCGTGGACACCTGGCTGATCTGGAAGCTCACCGGGGGGGCCGTCCACGTGACGGAGCACTCGAATGCGTCGCGCACGATGCTCTATTCGCTCCACGAGAAGAGTTGGGATCCATGGATCCTCGAGCATCTCGACGTTCCCGCATCGTTGCTTCCGGATATACGTCCGTCGAGCGGGCGGTTCGGAACGGCTCGCGTCGGGAGTGCCGAAGTGCCGCTGTCGGGTGTGGCGGGTGACCAACAGGCCGCCTTGTTCGGCCAGGCGTGCTTCGACACGGGAATGGCGAAGAACACCTACGGCACCGGATCCTTCGTCCTCATGAACACGGGCCCCGAAGTCACGTCGAGCACGCATGGGCTGCTATCCACGGCCGCGTGGGACATCGGGGGCGGCGTGCGCTACGCGCTCGAAGGATCGATCTTCGTCACCGGAGCCGGGGTGCAGTGGCTTCGAGACGGGCTCGGCGTGATCTCGCAGGCGAGCGAGACGGGCCCTTTGGCGGAGACCGTCGCCGACGCCGGCGGCACGTACCTCGTGCCGGCCTTCGTAGGCCTCGGCGCGCCGCATTGGGATCCGTACGCGCGTGGTGCGTGGCTCGGGATCACCCAGGGAACCACGAAGGCGCACCTGGCGCGCGCGGTCGTCGAGGCAATGGCCTTTCAGACCCGCGACGTCGTGGATGCAATGACTGCCGACGCGGGCACGCCACTCCAGGAGCTGAGGGTGGATGGAGGGGCGAGCGTCATGGATGTCTTGTGCCGCTTTCAAGCCGACTTGTTAGGAGTCCCGGTCCGCCGGCCCGTCAATCAGGAAACCACCGCCCTCGGAGCGGCTTACCTAGCCGGACTGGCGGAAGGTGTGTGGAACGGGCCCGACGAGGTCGCCCGGATGTGGCGATCCGCCGCTACCTACGAGCCGGCCATGAGCCGAGACGAAGCCGATTCGCGCCATGCCGAATGGCGGCGGGCCCTGGAGCGAGCGCGAGGGTGGGCGGCGCAGGAGTGACCCCGCGCCCTTAGCCGACAAGTGCCTCGTCGGAAAGATCGATGTCGTCTGCGGAACGGGTCGACTCCGGCATCGGCAGAGTTGCCGTCCGAGATGCATACTCGTCTACGTACTCCTGTCCCGACAGCTGCATGATCTCGTAGACGATCTCATCGGTGATGCTGCGAAGAACAAAGCGATCTCGCTCCTGGCCCGCGTAGCGGGAAAAATCGAGTGGCTTCCCGAACCGAACGATCACCCCTATGCGCCGACCGCGGTTAAACAGCCGCGGGAACTTGCGGTTTTTCGGCATAACCTCGTCGGTTCCGACGAGGCCACATGGAATCACCACGGTCCCAGCCGCGATCGTGAGGCGCGCCACCCCGGTCCGCCCCCGATGAAGCCGGCCGTCGGGCGACCTCGTGCCTTCGGGATAGATCCCCAAAAGGTTTCCGGCTGCGAGGACGTCGAGCGCGATCTCGAGCGATTGCTGTGATTTCTTACCACCCTCGCGCTCACACGGGATCTGCCCGGCGGACCGGAAGAACCACGCGGTTTTCTTCGATTTGAAGTAGTCCGCCTTGGCAAGATAGGTGACGCGGCGCCACCGAATCACGAGGGGAATGAAGAACGAGTCGAGAAACGACACGTGATTGGCCGCGATGATCGCCCCGCCCTTACGCGGGACGTTCTCGAGCCCCTCCACACGGATCCCGTATATCAACAGGAGGAGGGGCTTCAGGATCGCTTTGAAGACCCAATACATCATTGTCGTTGCACCTCTTATGTCTCCTTTCCGCGCGCCATGGTAGAGAATCGCACCCAGGTACGCGGCCGGACCGCGCGGTCAAGTTCGGATGTTGGGCCGCGACGGAGTAGCAAATCGAGGAGGACGACGTGCGAGAGCCGCAAGTCCTTGAAGGTGCCGAAGAATTTCGTCTCGGCGACGGGCGCGTCGGGGTCCTGATGATCCACGGCTTCACCGGATCCCCGCAGGGCCTCCGCCACCTGGGGGAGCACCTGGCCGAGCGGGGCCTCGCAGTCGAGGGCATCCGCCTCCCGGGCCACGGCACCACGTGGGAGCACCTCAACCTCAAGAAGGCAGGAGATTGGCGAAAGGCGGTCGAGGACGGCTACGGAACGATTGCGCAAGGGCGCGACGAGGTGTTCGTGGTCGCACTGTCGTTTGGCGCGGCGCTCGCCGTGGACTTCCTCGCCCGTCGCCCCGAGGCGGTTGCGGGGCTGGTCACGCTTGCCGGCTTCGTCTATTCAGACGATCCACGGCGTTTCTTGGCTCCGGTTGTCAAGCGCCTGGTGCGGTCGCTCCCCGGCGTGGCAAACGACATCGCAGATCCCGCCGGGCACGAGATTGCATACGATCGGGTACCGGCTGCAGCGGCCGCAGAGATGCTAAAAGTGATCCGGGCGGCACGCCGATCCCTTCCCCAGGTCCGCTGCCCCGTGCTCGTAATGCACGGCCGCAACGACCACACCGTGAAACCCATAAACGCAGAAATCATCCACCAGGGGGTCGCGAGCGCCCACAAGGAACTCGTCTGGCTCGAGCGCTCGTACCATGTCGTCACCCTCGACTACGACCGCGACGTCGTTCGGCAACGGACGTACGACTTCATCAAGGAGCATTCGAAGCATGTCTCGTGAGCACCAGGCGTCCGAGCACCTCACGCTCGAGGGCCACATCATCGATGCGCTGATCCTGCCGAAGGTTTTGGACGAGATCGTCGAGCTCGGGGCAGATTACGAGATATCGGATCTCAAGATCGGGGTGAAGCACGACGACCCATCGTCGGCACGCATCAAGGTGATGGCGGAAAGTGAAGAGCTCCTCACGCGCCTCGTCGAGCGCCTTCGCCAGCATGGTGCCAATCCGGAGACGGTGGAGGACGCGACTTTGACGGCAGCCGATGTCGATGGTGCGTTCCCTCCCGGCTTCTACTCGACCACCAACTTCGACACGCAGGTGCGGGTGGCGGCTCGCTGGATCCCAGTCGAGCGGCCCGAGATGGACTGCGGGATCGTCGTCGAAGACGGAACCGCCCGCACGGTAGCGATGGCAGACGTACAAAAGGGCATGCAGATCGTGATGCGTGGCCTCGGGATCCGAGTGCTTCCGCTCAAGCGCACGAGAGGCAAAGGGGTGGGCTCGTTCGAATTCATGTCATCGGACGTCTCCTCGGAGAAGCCGAAGGCGTTGCTCGTGGAGCAGGTCGCAGAGGACATCCGCGCGGTCAAGGAACGAGGGGAGCGCATTTTGTGGGTCGCGGGTCCGGCCGTGGTCCACACCGGATCGGCACCCGATCTGTGCGCCCTTATCCGCGCCGGCTACGTGGACGCATTGTTCGCCGGCAACGGCGTTGCCGCTCACGACATCGAGAGCAACATCTACGGAACCTCCCTTGGGGTGTACTTATCGGAGGGGACGGCTGCGGAACACGGTCACGAGCATCACATCCGAGCCATCAACGAACTTCGCCGCCGAGGCTCGTTTCGTGCTGCCATCGATGCGGGTGTGTTCGACGACGGGATCGTTTATCACCTCGTCACCCATGGGTGCGATTACCTTTTCGGTGGGAGCGTGCGGGACGACGGTCCCCTGCCGGAGACGGTGCCGGACATGCTGGAGGTTCAACGGCGCCTGCGCGAGATCATCTGGGGACGTGGCGAAAAGGGCCCTATTGGGTTCTGCATCGTGGCGGGAACAATGCTTCACGGCATCGCAACCGGCAACTGCCTTCCGGCGTCCGTACCACTCGTCTGCATCGACATCAATCAGGCAACGGTGACAAAGCTGATGGATCGGGGATCGTGGCAGTCGATGGGGATCATCACCGACGTGGGCCTGTTCATACGGGAGCTTGCGGAGTTGCTCGCCCCGGATGAGGTCAGGCGGGCGAGCGACGACGCCGACGTCAGGACCGCCGGGAGCCGTACGCGCAGGTAGAAATTTCGCCGATGTCCGCCGCGTCGGATGCATCGCACGGCATCATTAACAAACCGTAAACCATAATGTGACTCTGCCTCCGGAACCGCGAAAGGAGCTGTGCGATGGGCGGCATGCTGGCGATGGCGTTCGTGATGCTGGTGATCGTAGGCATCACGCTGTATCTGGTAGGGACGCTTGCCAAGAGCATCAGCAACGAGAAGCGCACGAAGATGAGGTTGTGGAAGAACTTCGGCCTCAGCCTCGGTTTCTGTGGGCTCTTTGCGCTCAGCTGGATCGGACAGGGCATAGCGCAATGGCAGGAGTTCACCGACAAGCAGCGAGAGCACAACGAGCCCGTTGAGGTGGGCGACTTCGTCGCCGAGTTCTCGAGCGCCACCCTCGAGAACTGGCAGTCGGAATTCCTGCAGCTCTTCTCGTTCACCGTCATGTCGGCCGTCCTCATCCACAAAGGCAGCGCCGAATCGCGGGACAGCGACGACCGCATCGAGGCTGCGTTGAAACGAATCGAAGACCAACTCGGCACCGAACCCACGCTCGACGAGCCGCACCCGCCGCGCAGCTCCCGCGGTCTTCACGTCCTTCCCGACGGCTTCGAGGGATGGTCTCTCAAGGGAGAGGACTCGACCGAGCCGGAGGGCTACTACGACTCGCAAGAAGAGGCGATCTCGGCGGGACGCGACTTGGCCAACCGTCGGAAGGTGAAGCTGTACATCCACGCGGAGGACGGCTCGGTCAGGGATACCGCCGGAGGACCCTAGAGATCCAGCCGTTCTTTCAGCACGTCGTCGAGGCCGGGCGACGACACGACCTCGAGTTCGTACGAGGCACGGTACGCGGGCGGTTCGATCGAGATGATCTTGCGGAGGTCGATCGGAGTGGCGATCAGTACCGCGTCCGCTCCGGACGCATTGATCGTCTCCTCGAGGTCGGTGCGCTGCTGATCTGAATATCCCATCGCCGGAAGCAGTTCGCCGATGTGTGGATACTTGTCGTACACGCCTGCAATCGAGCCCACCGCCCAGGGCCGCGGATCGATGAGCTCGGCCGCCCCGGCGCGGCGCGCCGCCACGACTCCGGCACCATAGGTCATCTCCCCGTGGGTGAGCGTGGGTCCGTCCTCGACCACCAGCACGCGTTTACCGGCGAGCTCCGTCCCGTCCTCGACGGTGATCGGCGAGCGCGCCTCGACGACGATCGCGTGCGGGTTCACCGTTTCGATCCTTTTGCGAAGCTCTGCCACGACTTCCGGCTCCGCCGAATCGATCTTGTTTATGACGACCACGTCCGCCCTACGCACGTTCGCCTCACCCGGGTGATAGCGGAGCTCGTGCCCGGTGCGCAGCGGGTCTGCGACCGTGATGTGAACATCCGGTACGTAGAAAGGGAGATCGTTGTTGCCGCCATCCCATACGATCACGTCCGCCTCGCGCTCCGCCTCGTCCAGAATCGCGCCGTAGTCGATTCCGGCATAGACAATCGAGCCCCGTGCCAGATGTGGTTCGTACTCCTCACGCTCCTCGATCGTGCACTCGTGCGAGACGAGATCGTCGAACGATGCGAACCGCTGAACCGCCTGCTGCACGAGGTCGCCGTAAGGCATCGGGTGTCGAATCACCGCGACACGACGTCCCGCCGCCTGGAGGATGTCGGTCACCGCGCGGGTCGTCTGCGACTTCCCGGACCCGGTGCGTACGGCCGCCACGGCGATGCAGGGAACACGCGTCGCAAGTGCGGTCGAGTTGGGCCCCAGTAAGACGAAGTCGGCGCCCGCGGCGAGAGCGCGTGAGCCTAGGTGCATGACGTGCTCGTGACTCACGTCGGAATAGGCGAAGACCACCTCGTCTACCCGATGGTCTCGGACAAGATCCTCGAGGTCGTCCTCCGGATAGATCAGTATCCCCTCCGGGTAGTGCGCTCCCGCAAGCTGTGCCGGGTAACGGCGCCCGTCGATCCCGGGGATTTGGGTTGCGGTGAACGCAACCACCTCGTAAGAGGGATTGTCCCTAAAGTGGACGTTGAAATTGTGGAAGTCGCGACCCGCCGCGCCGGCGATCAACACGCGTTTTCTGGGGTTCGATGAAGCCATGCGGCAGCGAGCCTACACGCGGGTGCGGCCGGGAGTAAGGTGGCGCTCGTGAAAGAGCGGAAGCTGACGAAGCGCGGGTCACAGCGCCGGGAGCAAGTCCTCGAAGCCGCCGCCGCTCTCTTTGCGACGCAGAGTTACCACGGCACGACCGTCGGAGATGTGTGTGACACGCTCGGTGTCGGCAAGGGCGTCTTCTACTGGTACTTCGAATCGAAGGAGTCGTTGTTCTCGGAGTTACTCGAGACCAGCCTGCTTCGCCTACGCCGAGCTCAGCACGCCGCTATCGACGACACAGAGGACCCTCTCCGGCGCCTCGAGCAGGGGATTCGAGCATCCATCGACTTCTTCCGAAATGATCCCGAGGTTTTGGCGCTGATCAGAATCGCCGGGCGATACGAGGAGTTCCAAGGTCTGCTCGACAAGGGACAGCAAGTGGTCGTTGCCGACACCGCCGTCCATCTCAAGGAGGGCATGGCGAAAGGCGTGATCCGGGCCGGTGATCCCGATCTCATGGCCCACGGAATCCTGGGGGCCATCTTCCACTTCGTCGAGGTCTACCTGGAACCGAGCGACGAGACCCAGACACGTCCCGGCCTCGCGGATGAGGCAGTCCGCTTCTGCCTCCACGGCGTCATGCGGAGCTAACAAACCTCCAGCTGCTGCACGCGACCGAGCCGACTCGCCCCCTTCGATCAACAGCCTTTGATCACGTTGCGACCGAAGCCGTCGCGGCACGAATCGTTGCCGCGACCTCCACGAAGCGTGTCGTTGCCGCGCCCGCCGCGCAGCGTGTCGTGCCCCCTGCCGCCCCGCAGAGAATCGTGACCCCGGTTC
>Ga0247719_1000965_pt1 | contig 13736 bp, 9 predicted proteins | sample 41E_DmetaG_FD_189046 | JGI IMG/M metagenome (GOLD analysis project Ga0247719, IMG submission 189046) | Soil microbial communities from hillslope of Landscape Evolution Observatory, University of Arizona, Oracle, AZ, United States - 4-1-E_D | ecosystem: Engineered > Artificial ecosystem > Mesocosm...
ACGCCGCCCCCTCACGCCCGGTGGCCGCGAGCGCATCGCGCGCGGCGACCTGGACCGTTTCGACGTCGAGGTCTTCGCGAACCTCGGGACGGGCGCGCTCGAGGAAAGCCTCGAACGCCGCAACGCCGAAAGCCCGGTCGCGGTGCCCGCGCGCGTGGCGCTTGCGGGCCTCGCCGTCGGCGTGCTCTTCGCGGCCGTGAACGTCGTCGTGGGCCTCAGGACGGGGCTCGTGTTCGCCGGGGGCTGGATCGTCGCGTTCGCCCTGGGCGTCGCGCTCCGGCACCGCGCTCCCGCGCTCGCGCTTGCCGCCGGCGTCGCGGCCTCCTCGGGGCTCGTCGCCACGGCCGTTCTCTACGCCGGGCCGGCCCTCGCGCTTCTTGCGGGAGCGTCGACCTATGCGGCCATCGCGCCGGTCGGACCTCGCCTTTCGGCCGTCTTCCTCGCCATCGCGGCCTCCGCTCTCCTCGGCGTCCTCGCCGCCCTCGCGCTCCGACGCCGGTGGACCGTCGAGGACCCGCTGCCCTTCGACGGCGTCGAGGCGGAACTGCGTCTTCTCGAGCGCGGGGACGACGCAAGCGCGGGGGCCGCGCGACGCGCCCGGCAGGGTCTCGGCGCCTTCGTCGCCGCGGGCACCGGCGCGGGCCTCCTCGCGCTCGTCCGTGACCTTCCGCTCGTGGGCGGAAAGAGCGCGCTCGAGGCGGGCGCCGCGCGCGCGGGCCTCGAAGGCGTCGTCGAAGGCGGCGTCGTCGGGACGCCCGCCGCCGCGGCGCACCACACGCTCGTGGGTTTCGCGCTCTCGCCGCTCCTTCTCGGCGCGGGATGGCTCCTCCGCGCGCGCCTTGCGGTCGCGCTCGCCGTCGGGAGCGCCGCCGCTTGGCTCGTCGCGACGCCGCTTGCCGTCGCCCTGAACGCGCCCGTCCTGCACCGGCCCTCGGGCGGCTTCGTCGGTCTCGAATCCCTCTGGAACGCCGGGTTCGCTTCGGCGCCGCTCGCGTTTGCAGGTCCGGTCCGCCTCCTCGCCGTCGGAGCCCTCGCGGGCGCGTCGCTCGCCGTTCTTCTCCGGCTCGCGCCCGCGCTCCGCACGGCGCCCCGCGCGCTCGCGGACGGCCTCGATCGCCGTGGCCGCTGGGGCCTGGCTGCCGCGGCCGCGCTCGCGGCCGCCGGGTTCGCGCTCGCGGGCGCGCCGCTTCCGCTCGCAGCCCTCGCGGGATCCGGGGTCACGCTCCTCGTCCTCGCGTTCGGATCCATCGCGATCAAGGCCGCGGGCGAAGGACACCCCGAAGCGGCGGTCGCGCTCGCCCTCGCGGTGGCCGCCGCCCTCGGAGGCCTCGCCCTCGCCACCGCCGCCGGTCCCGAGGCGACGGCCGTTCTCGCCGTCCTGGGCGGCGCGGTGTTCGCGGGCGCCGTCGCGACCGGCGCGGGCGTCCTCCGGGCCTCGCGCACGGGGCTTTACGCCGGGATCGCGCCCGATGCCGGAGCGCGCCTCCACCTTGCGCTCGTGGCCCCCGCGGCCCTCGCCGCCGCCATCGCGGGGCTCCTCCTCACCCCGGCCGCAGCCGACGGCGGCGCGCCGCAAGGCCACGCCCTCGCGACGCTCGCGCAGGGCCTCGCCGGCGGCCCCTTCGACGCGACGCTCCTGCTCCTCGGGATCGGCTTCGGCCTCGCGGCGGACCTCGCGACCCGCCGGGGTCTCGCCCTCGCGCTCGGCCTCTTCCTCCCGCTCGCGACCGTCCTCCCCATCCTGGCCGGCGCCCTCGCGCGCGAAGGATGGGAACGGCGCCGCGCGGGACTCCCGGCCGAAGGACGAGCCGCCCGCCGCTTCGGCGCGACGCTCGTTGCGACCGGCCTCGTCGCGGGCGAAGCCCTCGCGCTCGTCGCCCTCGCGCCCTTCACTTGATTCATATCGTAGAAGCGGGGTAGGCCCCCCATGCTCCTCAACATGCCCGCCATCCTCGCGGGCGGGGCCGCGCTCGCCCCCGCGGCGGTCGTCCTCTTCGCGGCCTACGGTCGCTACGACGGGCACTTCAAGGACACGCTCGTGTTCCTCTGGTTCGTCGGAGGCCTCTTCCTCGGCATGGGCCTCGCAGTCCTCGCGCTCCTCATCCTCACGGCAGGGCTCGAGGTCTACTCGATCGGTCTCGCCCTCGTGGCCGCCCTCGCGTTCACCGCCATCCTGAACCGCCGCAAGTTCCGCGGCGAGCGCCACTCCGTCTTCAACGGCGGCGCGTTCGCCTCCGGCGCGAGCGTCATGGTCACGCTCGCCTTCGCGCAAGCCTACATGATCCCGCGCGCCGGAGCCGACGCCCTTTCGCTCCTCGCGCTCCTCGGAATCGGCACGGGCCTCACGTTCTCCATGTTCGCCGCGGGCGCATGGGCGGGTCGCGGCATCGCGGAACGGGCGCCCTTCCGACACGCCGCGGTCGCCGCCGCGGGCCTCGTCGTCCCCTTCTTCCTCTTCCAGTTCTACGCGAGAAGCGGCCTCATCCTCGGATACGGTTCGGACGTGGCGCTCGGAACGAGCGCGCTTGCGGCGGTCTACGGATTCGTCGCGCTCCACGTCGGCCGCGCGCGCGTGCTCCCGCTCGGCCTCCCCCCGGGGGAAGCGCGCGCGATGCGCCGCGCCGAGCGCCGCGAGCAGGCTTAAGCGAGCGCGAAGCGGCCCGGCCGCGGCTCGTAGAGGACCCCGCTTGCCGCAAGGCGCTCGAGACGGTCGCGCGCAGGGCCCGCGATGCCGAGCGCCGCGAGAACGGGAGCGAAAGCCTCGGGCGCAAACGCGCCGGAAGCCGCCGCAAACGCCCTCGCGGCGGCCTCGAGACGCGCCTCGTCGCCGCGCGCCGAAGCCGCCGCGCGAACCGCCGCTGCCTGCGCGTCGGACGGGGGCGCGCGGGGCGCGGCCTGGCCGGCGAACGCCGCGCGGAACTCCTCGGGACGCCCCGCCCTTTGGGCGTTCGCGCTTCCCGCCGCAAGACGCGCCTCGGCTTCATCGGGCGTTGCGAGGACCACGACGGCGCGCGCCGTCTCGATCGATTTTCCGCAATGGGCGCAGACCGTGCGCTTCACGCCTTCGCGCGCGACCTTCGACTTGCCGCATCCGGGACACCGCAGGACGAGGAGCACGCCCGTCCCAGCGCGGCAAGGTGGGAAAACCCTTGCCGGGAGGACGCCAAAACTAAGGCGGCGGAGACGCCGGAGCGGGCTCCTTCACCGGGCTCAACCGCTCGACGCCGTTCGCCTTCGTCGGAATGAGGTACGTGTAGCTGCGCGTCTGCGCCTCGAGGAACTCGATGAGCGCCACACCCTCCTTCGGCTTGAGGAGACCCTCGCGCACCCGCGCATCCGTGACCGCCTTCACGCGCTTCACGAGCTCGCGCGGCTCGTACTGCACGCGCGAGAGGACATCCGCGACGATGTCGCCCGGGATGACGGTCTCGAGGTAGAAATCCTCGGGATCCTCGTCGTCCACGAACACATGGATCTCGTTCGTGCGCCCGAACAGGTTGTGCATGTCGCCCATGATGTCCTGATAGGCGCCCGTCAGGAACATGCCGATGAAATACGGCTCGTGCGGGTGCAACGCATGAAGCGGGAGCGTCGGGCGCGTCCCGTTCACGTCGATGAATTGGTCGATCTTGCCGTCCGAATCGCACGTGATGTCCACGAGCGTCGCATTGCGCGACGGCGCCTCGTTGAGCCGGTGCACGGGAACGAGCGGGAAGAGCTGGTCGAAGGCCCAGTGGTCGAGCGCGCTCTGGAACAGCGAGAAGTTCGCGAGGTACTGGTCCGCGAGCTGCGTCGCGAGCTCCTTCAGGTCCTCGGGCACACGCTTGCGGTCCTGGAACATGTGCACGATCTTGCGGCAGAGGTCCCAGTAGAGGTTCTCGATCTCCGCGCGCTCCTCGAGGCCGAGGACGCCCAGGCGGAAGGCGGAGAGGGCCTCGTCCTTCTTGGCTCGCGCGTCGAAGAAGTACTCGCGCGCGTTCTTGAGCGTGAGACCTTGCACCATCTCGCGCATCTCGCGCACCATGCCGACGCCGATGCCGTGCGCATCCTCGCTCCTCGAGACCTCGGGCAACCTTGCCGCGCCGATCTCGATCGAGCCGAAGACGTTCATGATGATGCACGAGTGGTGCGCCGTGATCGCGCGGCCCGACTCGCTCACGATGTTCGGCTCCGCGACGCCCTCGCTCGTGCAGATCTGCTTCAGGTCGTACACGACCTCGCTCACGTACTCCTCGAGCGTGTAATTCGTCGACGAGGAGACCGTCGCGGTCGTGCCGACGTAGTCCACGCCGAGGCCGCCTCCGACGTCGAAATACTCGATCTCGAGCCCCATCTTGCGGAGCTTCGCGTAGATGCGGGCGCCCTCCTTCACGGCCTCCTTCACCGAGGAGATGTCCATGAGCTGGCTGCCCACATGGAAATGGAAGAGCTTGAGGGACGACGTCCTGTTCGCCTCGCGCAGGATCTGGACCGCCTGAAGGATCTCGGGGATCGTGAGACCGAACTTCGCGAAGTCGCCCGACGACTTCTCCCACTTCCCGGTCCCCTTCGTCGTGAGCTTCGCGCGAAGCCCGATCCAGGGCTCCACCTGCATCTCGTTCGCGACCTTGAGGAGGAGCGGAAGCTCCGAGAGCTTCTCGATGACGACGATCGCCTTACGGCCGAGCTTCCGGGCCGTGAGGGCGAGACGCATGTAGTCCTCGTCCTTGTACCCGTTGCAGACCGTGAGCGCCTCCGGGTCCGCGTTCAAGGCGAGCGCCGCGAGAAGCTCGGGCTTCGATCCCGCCTCGAGCCCATAGTGGAAGGGCGCGCCGGCATCGAGGATCTCCTCGACCACCTCGCGCATCTGGTTCACCTTGATCGGGTAAACGCCCAGGTACTGACCGTGGTAGTTGAAGTTCTTGATCCCCGCGCGGAACGCCTCGTTCAGCTTGACGACGCGCGAACGCAGGACGTCCTGGAACCGGATGACGATCGGGAACCCGAGCCCCTTCTCCTGAACGTCCTCGATGACGTCCATGACGTCGATCGCGGGACCCGGTTGACCATACGGCGTCACCGTCAGGTGACCCGCCGCGTTCACCGAAAAGTAGCCCGCGCCCCAGTTGTCGATGTTGTACAGCTGGATCGCGCGATCAACCGACCACTCACCGCTTTTCCCGCCCGCGGGATCCGGCACGCTCCCGCGTACGCGCCAACGCCACTTAAGAATGTTGCTCGCCCGCGCAAGCCGCCACCCGGCGAGCCCAAGCTTCATGGCCCACGCGCGCCCTTCCCGACCCCATGCCCCATCACCGGGCCACCATCGCGAGCATCCTCGCGGGCGACCACACGGGAAAGACCGTGCAGGTCCGCGGCTGGATCCACCGCCACCGCACGAGCGGCAAGATCGTGTTCGCCGTTGTCCGCGACGCCACCGGCGTGCTCCAGGTCACCGCCCGGAAAGGCAACCTCCCCGACCCCGACTTCGAAGCCGCCGCCGCCGCGAGCATGGAAGCGAGCATCATCGTGGAAGGCGACGTGGCCAAGGACGACCGCGCCCCCGGCGGACACGAACTCAAGGCCAACCGCTTCACCCTCGTCGGCGCGAGCCACGACTTCCCCATCTACGAAAGCACCGTCGAAGCCGAGGCCGAAGACGTCCTCATGGACCGCCGCCACCTCTGGCTCCGCAGCCGCAAGCTCACGAACCAGATGATCGTGAAAGGCAAGATGCTCCGCGCCTTCCGCGAATGGTTCGACCAGAACGGGTTCCACGAGACCACCCCCAGCGTCATCACCACCAACGCCTGCGAAGGCGGCAGCACCCTCTTCACGTTCGACTACTTCGGCAAGGAAGCCTACCTCAGCCAGTCCGCCCAGATGTACCTCGAAGCCCTCGCCTTCAGCCTCGAGAAGGTCTGGTGCCTCACCCCCAGCTTCCGCGCCGAGAAAAGCCGCACCCGCAAGCACCTCACCGAATTCGGCCACCTCGAAGAGGAAGCCGCCTGGGTCGACAACGAAGGCAACATGGACATCCAGGAACAGCTCGTGAGCCACGTCGCGCGCCGCGTCGCCGAAACCGCCGAAAAGGAGCTCGTCGAGCTCGGCCGCGAACCCGCCGACCTCAAGAAGATGACCACCCCCTTCAAGCGCATCACCTACGACGACGCCGTCGACCTCCTCAAGAAGCGCGGCTTCCCCGACTTCCAATGGGGCGAAGACTTTGGCGTCCCCCACGAAGCCGCCCTCACGCAAGGAGAGGAGAAACCGATCTTCGTCACCTACTGGCCCGCCGAGATCAAGGCCTTCTACATGGCCCTCGACGAAGACGGCGTGAGCGCCCGCTGCGCCGACATGATCGCCCCCGAAGGCTACGGCGAGATCATCGGCGGGAGCGAACGCAGCCTCGACATCGACCTCATGATGCGCCGGCTGAAGAAGGAAGGGACCGATCCGACGCCCTACGAGTGGTACTTCGACCTGCGCCGCTACGGCAGCGTCCCCCACAGCGGCTTCGGCCTCGGCACCGAACGCGTCCTCAACTGGCTCACCAAGGGCCAACACATCCGCGACGCCACCCCCTTCCCGAGGACCCCCAACCGCGCCTACCCCTGACGGCCGCCTACCCCGGACCGCGCGACGCCCAACCCGGCGAACCGCGACGACGGCGAATCCAACGCATCCGCCACGAGCAGCGCCACCACCTCGTCCTGCCGCAACCGCACGCCCCGCGACGCCCACCACCGCGCCTCCGGAGCGAAACCACCTCCTTGTCCCGCGCATCCACCCGCAACAAACGCGTCGACGGCGACAACGGCTCGTCCACGACCCGCTCGAAACGACGGAACATCGAGCCGACCGCGACGCAAGGACGGATGAGGATTGTCCCGAGGTCGCGCGCCGCGCGCACCCGGCGCGCCGCGCGCGAGGCGCGCGACGTGCGTCATGCGCGCGACGTGCGTGATGTGCGTAACGTGCGAGCTGTGCGCGCCGCGCGCGAGGCACGCGACGTGCGTGATGTGCGTAACGTGCGAGATGTGCGCGCCGCGCGCGAGGCGCGCCTTGCGCAGCAGGTGCGCGCGGCACGCGCCGCGCGCGCAGCGCACGACGTGCGCGCCGCGCTCCGCGTGCGCGCCGCGCGCGCCCGCCTTGGCCCCGTCACACGAAGTCGACGCGGATCGCGTTGCCGTCCCGCGTGTCGCGGTCGCTGACCGGGATGGGTGTGGCGACGAGGCGGGGGTTGTCCGCGGTGCCGGTCCAGAGAGTGTAGTGGTCGGTGGCGTGGACGCGCGTGTCGGTGCCGCCGTCTTCCGCGGGGACGGGGTCGTGGCTCGCGTAGGGGACGGTGAGGTTCCAGGTGCCGTCGGGGCCGGCCGTGGTGCTCGCCATCCACGTGAAGGCGCGGGCTTCGCCGGGTTCCTGCCTGGCGACGAGGGGGATGGCGGCGGTGATGGTTTCGCCGGGGTCGGCGAGGCCGTGGAGGCGCGCGCCTTCGACGCGTTCGTAGATCTTGAGCTTGGCCGCGAACCAGCGGTCGTAGACGGCGAAGGCGGGTTGGCCGTTGGATCCCCGTTGGACGGAGATCCAGTCGGGATCGTGGCTCGGGGTGGGGGTGAGGTTGCCGAGGAGGGGGCCCGCGTCCTGGCTGAGACTGCCGAAGCCGTTCGTCTGGACGTTGAGGAATGTGTGGATCTGGCTGAGGCGGGGGTATTCGTAGACGAGGCGCCACGTGTGGTAGTCGCGTCCGTCTTCGAGGTAGAGCTTCTGGAGGAAGGTCGTGCGGTCGATGAGGGGGAGCTGTTGGGGGGAGGGGATGCCGTCGATGGTGTAGGCGCGGGTGCCGCGTTCGAGGCCGCGGTCGGCCCAGACGGTGATGGGGTTGTACTTGCCGCCGACGTCCTCGTCGCTCACGAGGAGGTAGCGGACGCGGTTCGCGCCGTGGCGGTCGGTCCATGCGTCGAGGCGTTCGTTGGCTTCGCGTTCGTTGGGGCTCGTGAAGACGAGGCTCGCGAGGGGGGCGCCTTGCTGGAAGTTGTTGGTGACGGGGGGGCGTTCGGCGATGAGCTGGGTCCAGTGGCCGTAATCCCACCAGCTGATGACGCCGTAGTCGCCGGGGTGGTTACCCTCGGGTTTCGTGTAGAGGCTGACGCCGGGGTCGGCGGTGTGGTCGCGCATCCATGCGAGGGCGCGCGTCCAGACCTGGACGTCGCCGTCGACGCCGATGCAGTGGCCGATCGCGTAGCTGGGGCGGTATTGGACGCGGGATCCGCAGTGGTCGGCGAGGCGGCCGTCGCTGTCCTTGTTGAGGAGGATGTTGCCGGGGAGGACGAGGAGGATGGCGACGGCGATGGGCAGGGCGCGCGCGGCTGTGAGGGCTTCGGCGCTTTTCGTCGCCGTGCGCGTGCGTCGGCCTTGGCCGCGTTTGGCCTCCTCGTGGGCGGGGTTGCCGTGGATGGCGCGCTCGAGGGCGGCGTTGAAGCCGGTGAGTTCGAGCGCGGCGTGGAGGAAGTACGCGCTGAGGAGGGCGACGGTGATCGCGAAGTAGTACTGGAAGCGGACCTGCGCGGTGACGGCGAAGAACGTCGTGAGGCTCCAGACGAGGAGCACGATGTCCGCGTGGCGGGGCGCGCGGATGACGCGGCCGACGAGCATGACGGCGCCGAGGGTCGCGATGAGGATGAAGAGGCCGTAGCTCGAGGCCATGCCGGCGCAGTCGAGCCAGATTTCGCCCGGGCACGTGGGTTGCGCTTCGGCGATCGTGAGGGTGCGGTCGGTCGCGCCGAACGGCGTGACCCATCCGAGGCTCCACTTGAGGACGGGCCAGAGCTGCGTCGGGCTCAGGACCATCGCGGCGACGACGGGGAGCAGGGCGAGGGCCGCGACGCCGGCGGGGAATGCAGGCTTCGGCGCGTCGCGGGCGCGGAGGGCTTCGCTCAGGAACCAGAGCGCGGGGCCCGCGACGGCGGCGAGGAGGAGGAACGTGGGCTGGAGGAGGCTGTAGGCGCTCGGGGCGAAGCTCGTGGTCGCCTCCGTGAGGGGCGCGGTGAGGACGAAGGCGGTCGCGAAGAAGACGGTGCTCGCGAAGGCGAGGGGCGCGAGGGTTTCGCCGCGGTGGTGGTGGATCGCGGCCTGGATGGCGATCGCGAGGCCGAGGATCGCGACGAAGAGGACCGCGGGCGGCCAGACGTGGAAGTAGAGCGCGAGCGCGACGCCGCCGAGGAGCGCGGCGCCCGTCGGCTTCGCGAGGGTTCGCGGGTCGCGCGCGAGCGCGCGGAGGTCGGCGCGGTGACGTTCGGCGGCGGCGTGGGCGACGAGCCACCCGAGGACGGCGAGCGTGCTGAAGAGTGCTTCCGCGACGTGATGGTCCGCGTAGCCCGCGAGCGACCGGATGAGGAACTCGCCGGGGAAGAGCGCGAGGAGGAGGATGGCGAAGGCGGCGGCGACGCGGCCCATGATGCGGCGCGCGACGAGGTACGTGGGGATCGCGATGAGGGCGCCGAGGAGCGCGGGGTACCAGCCGACGACGAGCTCCACGGTGTGGCGGTCGGGCGTCCGGAAGCCCGCCGCGACGATGGCGAGGGCGGCGGCGCCGAGGTCGAAGAGGGTTCCGAACTGGCCCGTGCCGGTGCCGGCGGGGTAGTTCGTGTAGGGGTCGAAGCGCAGCGAGGCGGGGAAGTGCTCAGCGCTGTAGAGCGCTTCGCGCAGGTGGTAGTACGGATCGGTGCCGATGTAGTAGCTCCCGCCGTTGTCGAGGAACAGGGCCGGGAACGAGGCCATGCGGACGTCCCACATGAACCACGCGACGGCGAGGACGAGGGCCACCTCCGCGACGAGGAGACTGGTCTTGAGGAGACGCCGCCGGTCCATACGGGCGGCCGATGGCGGGCCTCGGTTTTTAAGGTTCTGGATTCCGCTGGCCTCGTCGCCCGGGGGGGCTTCGGCGTACAACAACCTATATCAGCCGCCGAGGGTGGGGTTCCCCTCGTGATGCGCGGCGTCTTGAAGTGGACGGTCTTGACGGTGATCGCGGTGACCCTCGGAGGGTCGGCGGGCGCCGCCTACAAGATCTACGTCGCCCCGCCGGACGCGTGGATCCTCGTGGACGAGAACGGCAACGAGGTCGAGCCGCTCGATCACGGGACGCTCGTGGAGAACGTCTCCGAGGAGCCCGCGCCGGTCCCGCCCGAGAAGCCGGTCCCGCGCGACCCTGCGGCGAACGCGACGACGTCCTCGCTCACGCCGACGTTCCGGTGGGACGCGGGCGCGGCGACGGGCCCGGTCGTGTACAGCCTCGAGATCGTGTCGCGCCTCGGAACCCTGGAGACGCGCAACGTCATCCACAACATCGAGGGCGAGTCGTGGTCGCCCGCCTCGACCCAGCCGTTCGCGCCGGGGTCGAAGGTCACGTGGCGCCTCATGGCGCTCGACGGCACGCTCATGGACTCGGGCTGGACCGAGCCGCAGGTCTTCCACGTGCTCGTGAAAGCCTGATTTTCGGCCCCCTTACGGTTAAATACGGCGAGCCGCTTTCACGGCGTACCCCCCGCCGGGGTGGCTCAGCTGGTAGAGCGAAGGACTCATAATCCTTAGGTCGCGGGTTCGAACCCCGTCCCCGGCATTCTATTCCCGTTCGCGTTCGGCGCTCTTCCGAGCCGCGCGCTTGCCACGTCGGCGTGGTCGCTGAAGGCCGCCGCCCGGGCGGCGACGGGATCGCCTTGGGCCGCTCACGACGCCGTCGAGAATCCGGCCCATTGCGAAAGATGGTCGCAGTCCCACACGTCCTCCTCGATCAGCACGTTCGATTGCGCGAACGAGACCTTCATCCTCGGTGAGCACACGGAGAAGCCCGGCGAGCCGAGCGGCATGAGGAGCGCGTCCTGCGTCGAATAGTGCCCCGCCCCGAGGGACGGATCGCGCCGCATCAGGAGCGTGACGGGCGAGGATCCCACGATGGGGGTCATGCACGTGCTGGCAAGGGGCGGGGGGCAGGCGATGACGTTGCCGGGGTCGCGCGACTGGAGGCCGACGTTGACGATGGTGACACCGAGGGGTCCCCAATCCGTGTCGGGAATCGCGAGAACCTTGAACTCGCTCGTCGAGGTCCCTTCGATATGGGTGGGGTAGGCGCCAATGAATTCGCCGCCGCTCTCGAGGTAATTGTCGGGCCGGGGCCGGGCGCCCCCTTCGTAGGGGTCGCCGGGTTCCTGCGGCCATCCGACGTGGCCGTCACCGCCCAGGTCCTTCCAGACGCCGGTCCACATCTCGAGGGTGAACATGCCGGGTCCCATGCTCTGGGAGCCGTCGGTTCCGACGCCCACCGGTTCGCCGTCGCTTGCGACCGTCCGGCCGGTGCCGGCGAGGGGGACTTGGCGCTGGCGCGGGACGAGGTCGGCCCAGCCGATGAATGCATCGCGGGCTTCGAGACCGCGACCCTCGCCCGACGCGCCGCTTCCGGGAGCCGTCTCGTGCTCGGCGCGTCCGTACGCGAGGCTCACGGCGGTTGCGACCGGCCCCGCGAGGGGCGTGCCCCGGGCGCCGGTAGGCGTGATCTGACAGGCGTTGGGACAGAGCCCGAGGCTCGGGCTCCCCACGGTGTCCAAGAAAGGGCCTGCGGCGGTCGCGTAGACGTCGGAGAGGGGTCCCGGGGCGATCGCCGCGTAGCGGTCGATGTCGATCATGGAGGACTCGCCCGGCGTATAGGGGTACGTGTTGATGCCGTCGCTGCTGGGCGAGAGGAGGGGGTCCGTGACGGTCGTGACGGTCATGGGTCGGATGAGCGAGCCATCCACGAAGACGACGGGCACGACGGATCCCGCGGTATACCAATGGGCTCCCGACGAATAGGCGACGTCCGGGCTCCCCTTGTCGGGCCGCTTGAATTCGGTGACGAACGGATGCGGGCCGGGATCGATGTAAGAGAAGATGGCGGCGTCTGGTTTCAGGGCCCACTCGTGCTCGGGATCCGAAGTTTGGCCGTTCGCCGGAGCAAGGTCGCTCCGCTCGATGACGCCGTTGCCGTTGACGTCGAGCCACCAGCCGAAATACGCATGGAAACGGCCGTGTCCGGGCGCAATGATATCCGGGAGGTCTCCGCCGCTGGCGCGGTGATAGCTCGCTCCGGAGGACACGTCGTTGACGAAGGAGGTGGGCACGCTTCCGGAGGTGGGCCGCGACGCGAGGAATTCCGCGTCACGCCGGGCGGTGCCGGGACCGTCCTCGGGCACGCCCGTCTGGCGGTAGACGTCGTCGAGGAGCAGGATGCCCATGGCCGGCCGTGGCTGGGGCGTTCGTTCGAAGGGGCATGCGTCGGTGCCCTCTTGATGAATTGCCGCGAGGACGCAGTTGCGTTGCCCAGCGGCATCGAGGAGCAGGCGGTCGTCCTCCTCGGCTTCGTAGGTCACCCGATTGAGTACCGAGGCGGTCCCCGCGGGGGCGAGGATGAGGAGGGCAAGGACGATGAGCTGTCCCAGGCGGCGTGCAAGCAAGAGGTCGACCTCCCCGCCGTGCAGGCGGCGGGTCGCCCCTTATCGTTTTCCCCGGCGCGTCGCGGCGATGGGCCGATCGAAGCGCGGCTGCGAGACGGCTGGGGATGTCACGCATCGGGGGCATCCGCTCGTGCGCAAGAGGAACGTCGCGCGGCAAGCTCCGCCTGGCGCAGGGTGGACAATCCGGGGCCGCGCGGCCGAAGGCGTTGAATGCTAATCCGCTCATGGGGCACAAACCACGGGGATCGCAAAATTGCGGCGGGCCATGCGAAACTCACCGCGACCGCCGGGGCCGGTGCAGAAGCTCGGTGAACACGCGCTCCGCCTCGAGCACCTCGACGCCCGCGAGCCCGAGGTCGTCGAGCGTGTCGCGTACGCGGTCGGCCGTGTCCGTCTCCGCATACGTGTAGGCGCGGCCGCGTTCGAGCGAGTAGAAGGTTTCGATCGCGCGCCAGCCCCGGTCGGCGGCCGCTTCCGCGACGCGGCCGAGCGTCTCCTTGACGGCGTCTTCGTTCGCGCCCTCGGCGAGGGCATGGATGGCGAGCACGTGGCGTTCCACGCGAAGAAAAGGCGCGGCCCGGGCGTTGGGCCTTCCGGCCGGGTCCTAGATGACTTCCCCTTCGAGGAGCTTCTCGATCTTGTAGGGGAGGAGGTTCCGGTTGATCTTCGTGACCTCGAGGATGCGAATGTCGTCGCGCCGGCGGATGTCCTGCAGGAGCGGGTTGCGCGACTTCTTGTGAAGCGTCATGATCATGGGCTTCGGCGTGTCGAGGGCGGCCTTCACCGCGGCGCAGAAGCGGTCGGACTCCATCTCCATCTTGCCGACCTCGTCGATGACGATGACCTCGGCCTCGCGGATGGCCTGCTCGATCGCGGGGACGCCGAGGGATTCGAGCGCGTTGAGGTCGACGCCGAACTTGCCGACCTTGACCTTCGCGCTCTCGAAGTCGACGTGCGCGAGGATGCCTTCTTCCTTCGTGAGCCAGTTCACGAGCCGGAACCCGAGGCGCTTCCCGTCCTCGTCGATGCTCTCCGTGACCATGCCGCCCACGATCGTGTCCTTGGCCTCGAGCTTCTCGACGATCTTGAGGAGCGTGCGGGTCTTGCCGACGCTCGGAAGCCCCGTGATGCCGATCTTGAGTTCCTGGGGCATAGTGGGAGGTCCGCGGCGACCGTAACGAGGTCTTTCTTTAAATATCTGCCACAAATCGATGCGGCGTTCCCGGGTCAGGGCTTCGGAGTCCCCGGAAGGGCGGGGGCGGGGGCGGC
>Ga0247719_1000969_pt1 | contig 13682 bp, 14 predicted proteins | sample 41E_DmetaG_FD_189046 | JGI IMG/M metagenome (GOLD analysis project Ga0247719, IMG submission 189046) | Soil microbial communities from hillslope of Landscape Evolution Observatory, University of Arizona, Oracle, AZ, United States - 4-1-E_D | ecosystem: Engineered > Artificial ecosystem >...
GTCACGGCGCCGGTCCCCGACGCCGTGACGACCTTCACGCCCGTCGAGGAGCCCGCGCGTCCCGCGGCCCGTGCCGTCCTTGCGGCCCCGGCGGAGGCGCCGAAGGCGCGTCCCGCGGGCCCCGCCCGTCCAGGACCCAGGGATTTCGCGCGCGAATGGGAGCGGATCGTCCGCGAGGTCGGCGCGCGCGAGAGCGTCCTCGCCGAGACCCGAAACCGCCGCATCGCGCGCCCGCGGCAGCTCCAGAGCCTGGTCGCGACGCTGCGCGACCGCGACATCCTCTACGAGAAGGGCATGAAGGTGGGCCGCACCATCCACAGCGCGGGCTACGCCGACCTCGCCCAGAAGCTCAAGCTGAACGGCATCGCCGAGACGGCCGAGTTCCGATCCCGCGGCGACGAGATCGAAGCGCGCCTGACGGGCACCGACGTCTCGAAGGGCGCGCCCCGCATCGGCACCCCCGTGTGCTTCCTCGAGGCCGGCATCATCGCGGGCGCGTTGGACAACCTCGAAGGCGCGCGATTCGCGGCGAAGGAGACGCGTTGCGTCGCCGCCGGCGACCCGTTCTGCGAATTCCGCGTCGCTCGGGGTGAGACGTCCGATGGATGAGCTCGCGGGCTTCCGCAACTTCATCCTCGTGCTCCTCGCGCTTCCCGCCCTCGTCTGGCTCGTCTCGCGTCGCGAGGCGCAGGCCGAGGGCGGTCCCTCCTCGAAGGAAGGCGAGCACCACGGCCGCGACTATTATCTCGGATTCACGATCGGCCGCAATCTGCCCGCGGAGGACGTCGACGAGGCGCTGCGTCTCCTGCGCGACGAGGCCATGAGCTTCACGCTCGCCTCCGACGACGGAGGCGAGAAGACCTTCGTCGCGAAGCGGCTGCCCGCGACGCGCACGCGCAACCACGATCTCGAAGCGGGCCTCCTCTCCGGCCTCCTCTACCGGACGACCCAGACGCGCTTCGAGGTGGACGAGGAGCATTGCCGCGAGCGCGGCGACCCCGTCTGCACGTTCGTCGCGGTGAGGGGCTGAGATGCTCGATCCCCTCGTCCTCGTCTTCGGCGGGCTCGGCCTCCTCGTCGCGAGCCTCGTCATCGTCGCGATCAACCGCGAAGGCGCCATCCCGCCGAGCCCCTATGACGTGCCCGAGCCGAAGCTCGGGCTCGAGGCCGCGATCTGGAGCATCCGCCATGCGGACGTCCAGTACTGGGACGGCGTCGCGGTGGGCGAGCGCATGCGCGCGCCCAACCTCGAGGAGCTCGCGAGGGCGCTCGACAGGCTCGACCTCGGGACCTTCGAGGTGAAGAGCGCGAAGAAGCGGCACGAGTTCACGGTCCGCAACGGACCCTTCTCGAAGGCGCCCGCCGTCGACGAGCCCCTCTGCTACCTCACGCGCGGCATCCTCGCGGGAAGCTGCGGAGCCACGCTCGACCGCGAGGTCGACGTCGTGGAGGAGGCGTGCGCGGGCACGGGGTCCCCCGAATGCGTCTTTTCCGTGGAGGTGAAGGAACGTGAAGAGCCCAGGTTCACGCAAGTCTGAGAAGGGCGCCGTCGCGCGGGCCGGCCGGATGATCGTCGGGTTCACGCTCGGCGCCGCGGTGGGCCTCGTCATCCACGTCGTGACGCTCCTCGCGCAGGCGCCCGTCATGGACCCCGGCGCGGACTGGATCTTCGAGAACACGATCGGCGCGCCCGGCGCGTACATCCTCATGATCCTCCTCGGCGCCTTCGGCGCTCGCGTGGGGTCCGGGGAGTGGACCGTCGTCGGGACGATGCTCTACATGAGCCTCATCATCATCGTCGTCGGGTTCATCCTCTACTCCGCGACCGTGATGCTGCCGAAGAACCCGTCCATCCTGAACATCCTGCTCTTCCTCGCCGAGTTCGTGAGCCTGTCGTTCGTCATCATCTACGCGTACTACACCGTCGACCGCGTGTCGCGCAAGAGCTGGCGCCGCCACTACTCGCACGCCGCGCGCACGCCGCGCTCGTATCCGTTCGTGGAGTTCCACGTGCCGATGTACAACGAGCCTCCGCACGTGGTCATGGAGGTGCTCGACCACCTCCTGCGGATGGACTACCCCGTCGACCGCTACGCGATCGTCGTCGCGGACGATTCGACCGAGCAGAAGTCGCGCGAGGAGATCGAGCGCTTCTGCCGCGAGCACCAGGACCGCATCAAGTACATGCACCGCGCCGAGCGCAAGGGCTACAAGGCCGGCGCGCTCAACGCGGCGCTCGAGCGCTCACCGCAGGGCGTCGAGCTCATCGCGGTCGTGGACGCGGACTACAAGGTCCAGCCCGAGTTCCTGAAGGAGGTCGTCGGCTACTTCGAGGAGAACCCGAAGCTCGGCTTCCTCCAGTCGCCGCAGGACTTCCACAACCGCGACCACTCCCCGTTCACGCGCCAGATCTACTGGGCGAACCGCTTCTTCTACGACGCGATCATGCCCGCGCGCAACGAGGCGAACAGCATCATCTTCTGCGGCACGATGGGCGTCATGCGGAAGAAGGCGCTCGTCGACGCGGGCGGCTGGGGCGAGGACGTGCTCTGCGAGGACGCCGAGACGTCGCTCCGCATGAGCGACCTCGGGTGGGAGTCCCTCTACGTGCCCAAGGTGTACGGCCGCGGCCTCATCCCCGAGACGTATTCGGGCTACAAGTCGCAGCAGTACCGATGGGCCTTCGGCGGCGGTCAGATCCTGAGGAAGCACGGCCACAAGATCTGGCGGAGCAAGCTCACGCCGAGGCAGCGCTTCGACCTCCTCGCGGGCGGCCTCCACTACTTCTCGGGCGTCATCATCTTCGTGATCGCGAGCATCCTGCTCCTCATGGGCCTCGGCGAGATCTTCGGCTTCCCGATGGTGAACTACCATCGCGGCGAGATCGCGCTCATGGGATTCGTGCCGCTCTTCGTCATGCTCGAGGGCATCCTCCGCATGCGGTGGGCGCTCGGCCGCGCCGTCGGCCTGGACATGCGCCAGACGCTCCAGGTCGTCGGGGTGTGGTTCAGCATCATGTTCTTCACCACGTGGGCCGCGCTCAAGGGCATCTCGGGATCGAAGCAAGGCTTCGTCCGTACCCCCAAGCACCGCGCGCGCAAGGTGAGCGCGTTCGAGGCGTGGTCGCGCGCCGTGCGGCTCATGCGCTTCGAGGTCACGATGGCGTGGTGGCTGCTCGTCGCGGGGTTCGGCGTGTTCGTCATCGCGCTCCTGAAGCTGCCCTACCTCATCGAGGACGGCCTGATCTCCACGATCAGCGCCTTCGTGCTGAGCTTCTGGCTCGTGTGGTACGCGTACGTCTTCGGCGCCGGCCCCATCTACGCCGCGCGCGGGAGCCGCGGACCCGAGTGAGGCGATCCAGGGTCCGCGCGTCGGCCGGTCCGCGTCGTCGCGCGATGCAGCGCGAGCCCGGAAGGCGCCTCTCCGGAAACGACGCGCGAAAGCGGCTCGCGGCGGGGCCACGAGGCCGACGTCACGGCGCGCAAGCGGCATCGGCGCTCGGGCATCGCCCGACGTCGACCCCGGTTCAAGGACGACGCCGAAGGCCGCGCGGGCCTCCCGCACGACAGGACCCGGCGACGGTCCGTGACGGAAGCTTTCCGCTGGAACAAGGAAGTGGGGGCACTGGGATTTTCACCCAGCAGGCCGGTCGACCTGCACGGTTTTGAACCCAGACAAGCGGGTCTCTTCTACAACGAGTCGCGCTCCAGTCAGTCGTCATCGGCCCGAGCGTCCCCGGTGCCTCGCGCAGACCCGATTCATGTCATGTTGTTTCGCTGTAACTGGAGCCCGCTGTCATGCCTGGTTAGACCATGCCCCCAAGGAGAGGCCCGGCCGAAGCCGGGCTGGCCTCCGAGCGGAGTCGCGTCGGTGAAGACGCAGACGGCAACGGCCTAGTGGCCGCGGCGCTGCTTCGCGGCTCGGCGGCGGCGGCGCATCTTCTTCTTGCGCCACTTCCACCGCTGATTGCCTTTCTTCTTCCAGACGCGGGAACTCCTCTTCATGACCGGTTCCTCGGAGCGGGCGAACAATCCCGTTCCCCTACATATAAGTTGGCGCGCCTCGCGGAGGATCGCCCGCTGCCCCCGGTCGAGCCGGGGCCCCGCGCGGGAACCCCGAGACGGCCGAGTCGCGGAACCGGGCGTCGGGAACCGGGCGTCGGGAACCGGGCGTCGGGAACCGGGACCGGGATCCGGGACCGGGCGTCGGGACCGGGCTCCGGGTGCCGGGACCGGGCCCGGGAGCCGGGCGCCGGGCGTCGGGACCGGGTGTCGGGCTCCGGGATTCGGGACCGGGCCCGGGTGCCGGGTGTCGGGTCTCGGGACCGGGCATCGGGCCCGGGCCCGGGCGTCGGGTCCGGGTCCGGGCGTCGGGTCCGGGACCGGGCGTCGGGTCCGGGACCGGGACCGGACGCGGATGCCTCCCGCGCGCAGGGAAGAGATCGCGCGCGCGGAGCGAGCGCCTGTCACTCCGTTTTGACAAGAAAGCGGGGACGGGCGCGCCAGCGCCCCGAAGAGGGCGGCGCAGGCCCCCCGAGGCCGAGCGGAGCGAGGCCGGAAAGGGCGGGGAAGCGCAGGACGAAGTCCTACGCCGAGGGTCCCGCGCCGGCTGTATATATATAGCTCCGAATATTTATCCGCGCCATGCGTCGCGAAACCACCCTCACGCTCGACGAGCGCGATGAGGAGATGGCGGATCTGTTCGCGACCCTCGGGATGCCGCGCAACCTCGCGAAAACGCTCGTCTTCCTCGCGCAGGTGCGCGAAGCCGTCTCGACCGAGATCGAGCACGGCGCGGGGCTTCGGCAGCCCGAGGTCTCGGTCGCGATGCAGGCGCTCCGCGACCACGCGTGGGTCGAGAAGCGCGACCTGAAGAAGGAAGGCAAGGGGCGCCCCGTCCACTGCTACCGTCTGCTCGTCAAGCTCGAGGACGTCGTGGCCGACATCGAGCGGACGAAGCGCGCCGAGGCGGAGCGCACGTTCAACGCGATCGCGCGCCTCCGCACGCTTGCGGCCGAGACCGGCCGCGCCGCCACGCCCCCGTGATCACGGGCGCGAGAGGATCCGCGTCGAGCCGTCGGCTTCCGCGACGACAACCTTCCACGTGCGACCGACGAAGAGGCCGTTGTCCACGACGCCCGGGATCGTGTTGACCTCGCGCTCGAGGGCCGCCGCGTCCTCGATGCCTTCCGCGAAGCGCACGTCGAAGACGAGGTTTCCGTTGTCCGTGACGAACGGCTTGCCGTCGCGCCGACGCAGCTCGACCTTCCACCCGCGCGCCTCGAGCGCGCGCTTGACCGCGGCCTGGCCGAACGGCAGGACCTCGACGGGGAGCGGCGCCTTCGTGCCGAGCTTTGGGACGATCTTCGTGGCGTCGACGATGATGATCTGCCGCGCCGTGACGCTCGCGACGATCTTCTCGCGCAGGAGCGCGCCGCCGAGGCCCTTGATGAGGTCGAGCTTCGGGTCCACCTCGTCCGCGCCGTCGATCGTGAGATCCACGCGGTCGACGTCGTCGAGCGTCGCAAGCGGGAGGCCGACCTCGCGCGCGAGGCGCTCCGTCGCGAGGCTCGTGGGAACGCCCGTGATGCGGAGGCCATCGTTCTTCGCCCGCTCGCCGAGGCGCTTCACCGCGTGCGCGGCCGTCGAGCCCGTGCCGAGGCCGACGACCATGCCGCTCTCGACGAACTCGCACGCCTTCCACGCCGCCCTGCGCTTCGCCGCGTCCTGGTCCATGGGGCCCTCAACGGGACGTCGATGAAAAAGGCGTCGGCCGCCCTCGCCGGGCGCCCCCCAGACTTTATTTAGAGGATCCCGCATCCCAACGCGGGTCACCGATGCTTCGCGAATGCCATTCCCACGGGTATTTCCGCGGGACCTCCTGCCCGACGTGCGGCCAGGAGGGACGATTCATGATGAACGAGCACGAGCTCAATCGCGTGGGTCGCATCATGGCGGGCGTCCTGCGCCACTTCCCCGAGAAGTTCGGCGTCCAGATGGACGAGCACGGCTGGGTCCGCATGGGCGAGTTCGTCGACCAGATGCGCGGCCAGAAGGAGCGCCTGCACTGGATCAAGCCCTATCACCTCGTCGCGATCGCGGCGACGGACCCGAAGGGCCGCTACCAGGTCGAGGGCGACCGCATCCGCGCGACGTACGGTCACAGCATGAAGCTGGACCTCGACCTTCCGACGGACGACATTCCCGCGAAGCTCTACTATCCCGTGACCGAGGAGGAGGTCGACATCATCCTCGAGCGCGGCCTCACGCCCACGGACCGCCAGAAGGTCCACCTCTCGAAGACGTACGAGAACGCGCTCTCCGCGGGCCTGCGCCGCGCCGAGAACCCGATCATCCTCGTCGTCGACGCGATCCGCGCGATCGCGGACGGCATGCTCATCCAGCAGGCCGGGAAGACCGTGTACGTCACGGACTCCGTCCCCGCCGAGTACCTGAGCCGCGACTGAGGTTCAAGGCGCGTCGTCAGAGCGTTTATAACGGGCCCTCGCGTACTTCGGGACCGTCATGAAGCCGGTGCTCGCGAAGACGCCCGCGCTCAAGCGCACGCTCCTCTTCGTCCCGACGGCCGTCGGCGCCGCCCTCCTCGTCTTCCTCGTCCTCGGGATGACGACGCACCTCTTCGACATCTCGCTCCTCGTCGCGGTGCCCGCGGGCCTCGCGACCGCGTGGATCCTGCTCGGGCCGCCCGAAGTCCGGTTGAAGGACGGTCGGCCCCTCGTGCCGAGCGCGGTGAAACCGTACCTCTTCTTCCCCATCGCGGCGATCCTCTTCGTCGCGTTCTACCCGTTCGTCGGCCTCTTCCTGACGCAGGTCGCGCCGATCCAGTTCCTCGCCTGGGCGACGATCGGCGTGTCGCTCGCCGCGGGCGCCGCGATCGCGTATCTCCTCGTCGGGTTCCCGAAGTTCTGGGTCGGCGCGGCGACCGCGTGGCGCCGCATCCCGACCGAGACGAAACCGTACCTCTCGTTCCCCGCGGGCCTCGCGCTTGCGGCCCTGTTCTACTTCCTCATCGGCCTCGGCCTCACGGGCGTCGACCCCGTGCTCGCGCCGCTCGTTGCGGCGCCCGTCGGCCTCCTGGCGGCCTTCGCGATCGCGTTTTTCGTCTTCGGCGTGCCGCGGCCGCGGCGCCTGCCGAAGATGCCCGACGTGCCGGGCCGCCCGCGCCCGCTCCTCCTCGCGGCGACGTTCGCGGTCCTCCTCGCCCCGATGGCGTGGCTCGTGGGCGGCGCGCTCTCGCTCGTGCCGGGCCTCCCGACGTCGTTCGAGCTGCCGATCGCGCTCCTTGCGGGCGCCGCGCTCGCGTCGGCCTTCGCGCTCCTCCTCTGGGGCGGCCCCTCGCGGTGGCGCCGCTATCCCGACTACGTGCCGGGGGTGTCGCGCGAAGTCCGCCACGCGGCGGCGGGTCCCGCGGGCCTCGTCGCGAGCGCCCTCGTGATGGCCGCCTGGACGCTCTCCGGCCTCGACCTCGTCTGGGGCCTCGTCCTCGCCCTCCCCGCCGGGGCCCTTGCGGCCTTCGCGGTCGCGGGCACCTCGGGCGTCGCGCGGCGCGCGGCCGACGTGCCGGACCGCGTGAAGCCCCTCGTCCTGTTCCCCGCCTGGCTCGCCCTCGCGGGCCTCATCGCGCTCGCGCTCACCGCGGCGTTCCCGGGCAACGTCATGTGGAACCTCGCGGCGGGCCTGCTCGTCGGCCTCGCCGTGACCCTCGTCGCGCTCGAATCGAGCTTCCTCAAGTCGTCGCTCGCGGAGCGTCGCGCCGAGCGCGAAGCCCGGGCCCGCCTCGCGGCCCGCCGCAAGGCCGCGCTCGCGGAGGCCGCCGAGACGCCGATCCCCGAAGCGCGAGGCCCGTGACGTGAAAGTCGCCTCGATCGTGCTCGCCGCGGGCGCGAGCCGGCGCATGGGATCGCCGAAGGCGCTCCTCGACTTCGGCGGCGAACGCGCCCTCGCGCGCGTCGTCCGGATCGCCCGCGCGACGGGCGCCGACCCCGTCGTCGTGGTGCTCGCGACGGACACGCTCCCCATCGTCTCGGCGGCGCTGCCCGACCTCCCCGCGACCCTCGTCGAGAACCCGGCGACCGGCGCGGGCCGCACCGGAAGCCTCCTTCGCGGCCTCGCCGTGGCGCCCGCGGGACCCGTCTTCGTGCACCCTGTCGACCACCCCCTCGTGCGCGCCTCGACGCTCGACGCGCTTGTCGTCGGGCTCGGGACGCATGAGGTCGCGCGACCCGTCCACGCGGGCGCGCGCGGCCATCCGATCCTTCTTTCCGCCTCGGCCGCCAACGCCGCCCGTCGGCTCCACCCGGCAACGCCGCTCAAGGAGCTCGTCGGCGCCCTCGACGCCGTGGACGTGGAGGTGGACGACCCGGGCGTCCTGGAGAACATCGACACGCCCGAGGCCTACGCGAAGGCGCTCGAGCGGTGGAACGGGGAACGTTTTTGAAGCGCGCGACGGTTGCCCCGGGATAAGGGATCGGACTTGGACCCGCGCATGATCCGCGAAGCGGCCGCCCTCGTCGACCGAGGCGTCGCCTTCGCGGTCGCGACCGTCGTCTCCGCGAAAGGGTCCGTCCCGGGCAAGGTCGGCGCGACGATGCTCGTCCTCGCGGACGGCTCGACTCGCGGCACGGTCGGGGGCGCAGGCCTCGAGGAGCGCGTCCGCAAGCTCGCGCTCGACGCCCTCTCGACGGGGGCGGGCGGCGTCCATGCGTTCGACCTCGCGAACTGGAAGCCGACGGGCCTCGACTCGGTCTGCGGCGGGACGGTCGAGATCGCGATCTCCGTCTCCGCCGCGCCGCCGCACCTCCTGCTCGTCGGCGGCGGGCACTGCGCGCACGCGCTTGCGGCCGTCGCGGACGCGCTCGGCTGGAGCTACACGGTCCTCGACTCGCGCGCCGCCTTCGCGAACGCGGAGCGCTTCCCCCGCGCCCGCGAGACCGTCGCGGGCGCGCCGTCGGACTTCGTCGCGAAGGCCGACCTTTCACGCTACAGCCACGCCTACGTCATGGGGCACAGCCACCACGAGGACGTCGACACGCTTGTCGCGCTCCTCAAGGCCGGTTTCCCGGGCGTCGTGGGCGTCATCGGAAGCGCCGCGAAGCGCCGCTCCATGTGGGAGCGCGCGGCGGCGCGCGGGGCGCGCGAGGAGGACCTCGTGCGCGTCAGGATGCCGATCGGCGTCGACGTCGGCGCCGAGACGCCCGCGGAGATCGCGGTGAGCGTCGCGGCGGAGATCGTGCGCGACGTCAGACAAGGGAGCGGATCGAAGTGACGACGAAGAACGGAGACGGCGCGCGCGGCGTCGCGAAGAAGGCGCTGCGCCTCAAGGTGAACGGGCACGAGCGCGAGACGCTCGCCCCCCCGCAGGCGATCCTCCTCGACGTGCTGCGCGAGAATTTCAACCTCACGGGCACGAAGCGCGGATGCGACCTCGGGACCTGCGGATGCTGCACGGTCATCGTGGACGGCGAGGCGCGCCTCGCCTGCCTCACGCTCGCCGCCACCGTCGCGGGACGGGACGTCCGGACCGTCGAAAGCCTCGCCGACGCGACGCACCTCCACCCGCTCCAGGCCTGCTTCGCGGAGGCCGGCGGCTCCCAATGCGGTTTCTGCACCCCCGGCTTCCTCATGACGACGAAGGCGCTCCTCGACCGCACCCCCGACCCGACGGACATTGAGATCCGGGAGGCGATCGCAGGCAACCTCTGCCGCTGCACGGGTTACGTCAAGATCCTCGAAGCCGTGCGCCAGGCGTCGCGCGAGCTGACGCTTGCGCGCGAGCCGCTCGCGCGCGAGAGCGCGCCCAAGCCCTTCGCCAAGGTCGGAGGCGGTCGCCGATGAATCCGCCCCTCGATCCCATCAAGGACCCGCGCAAGCGCGTGAAGGTCGAGAAGCCGCCGCTCGAGAACTGGATCCCGTACCGCGACCCGCTCCCGAAGGACGAGCACCCGCACAAGCCGGACCGCGGCTACACGCTCGTCGGCAAGCGCACGCCGCTCGTCGACGGCCTCTCGAAGGTCACGGGGCAGGCCGTCTACACGGACGACATCAAGCTCCCGAACATGCTCGTCGCGAAGATGGTCCACTCGACCGTCCCGCACGGCCGCATCGTCGCGATCGACACGACCGAGGCGCAGGCGCTCCCGGGCGTCGTCGCGATCCTCACCGGCAAGGACGTCGGCGACAAGCGCTTCGGCGTCCTTCCGCTCACGAAGGACGAGCACCCGCTGCCGCCCGACAAGGCGCGTTTCATCGGCGACATGGTCGCGCTCGTCGCGGCCGAGGACGAGTGGACCGCGATCCAGGCCGCCCGCCTCGTGAAGGTCGCGTACGAGCGGCTCCCGGACCACATCGACCCGATGAAGGGCCTGAAGCCCGTCCAGGAGAAGATCCACCCGGAAATCGGCATCGACGACTCGAACGTGCAGAAGCACGTCGACCAGGAGTTCGGGGACGTCGACGCCGCGTTCTCGTCCTCCGCCGTCGTCGCGAAGCGGCACTGGCGCTTCAAGGGCGTGACGCACGCGTTCACCGAGCCGCACGCGGTCATCGCGCACCACGCGCCCGACGGCCGCCTCACGGTCTGGAGCGCGACGCAGGTCCCGTACTACGTGCACCGCGCGCTCGCGGAGACGACGGGCCTTCCCATGCACCGCATCACCGTCGTCAGGCCCAAGGTCGGCGGCGGCTTCGGCGGCAAATCGGATCCCTTCGCGCACGAGATGGCCGTCGCCTTGATGGCGATGCGCACGGGCCGCCCCGTGAAGCTCCTCTTCGACCGCGACGAGTCGTTCTACTCGGGCCGCGGCCGGCACCCGACCGAGACCGACATGGCGCTCGCCTTCGACGCGGACGGCAACATCACGGGCCTCGAGATCGAGGCCGTGATCGACGGCGGCGCGTTCGCGTCGTTCGGCATCATTTCGACCTACTACAACGGCGTCCTCTCGATGGGCCCGTACAAGGTGCCCGCGTTCCGCTACAAGGGCCGGCGCGTCTACACGAACAAGGTCCCGTCCGGGGCCATGCGCGGGCACGGGGCCGTGAACTCGCGCTGCGCGCTCGAGGTCCTCGTCGACGAGGCCGCCGAGACGCTCGGGGTCGACCCGATCGACCTGCGTCTCAAGAACATGATGCCGTCGTACTCGCGCACGATCAACGACTTCCGCATCACGTCGAACGGCCTCCCCGAGTGCCTGCGCGTCGTCCGCGAGGCCTCGCGCTGGGACGAGCGCTTCCGTCGCATGCCGCTCGGGAAGGGCCTCGGCATCGGCTGCGGCTTCTACATCTCCGGGTCGAACCTCCCGATCCACTGGGACATCGAGCCCCGGCGCTACCCGCAGAGCACCGTGCACCTCAAGGTCGACATGGACGCGGGCGTCACCGTCCACACGGGCGCCGCGGAGATCGGGCAGGGCTCCGACACCGTGGCGGCCCTCGTCGTCGCCGAGGTGCTCGGCGTGAACCTCGATCGCATCCGCGTCCACTCCTCGTCGTCCGACACGGCGCCGATCGACCTCGGGTCGTACTCCTCGCGCGTCACGTTCATGATGGGCAACGCGGCGCGCAAGGCCGCCGAGGACCTGCGCGGGCAGCTCGTGAACGCCGCCCAGCGCCTCACGGGTCAGCCCCGGGAGCACTTCGTCCTCGAGAACGAGACCGTCGTCTCGCGCGCGGACCCGACGGTGCGCCTCACGTTCGACGAATGCGTGAAGGAGGCGATCGCGGGCTCGGGCGCGCTCATCGCGAAGGGCACGTTCATCTCGACGCCGATGGGCGGCGAGTTCAAGGGCGCGACCGCGGGCCTCGCGCCGGCGTACAGCATGAACGCGTATGTCGCGGAGGTCGACGTCGACGTCGAGACCGGCCTCTGGAAGTGCACGAAGGTCTGGGCCGCCCACGACTGCGGCAAGGCGCTCAACAAACTGAGCGTCGAGGGCCAGATCGAGGGCTCCATCCACATGGGCCTCGGCCAGGTGCAGTCGGAGGCGCTCGAGTTCCACCTCGGGAACCTCCGCAACCCGAGCTTCCTCGACTACAAGATCCCGACCGTGCACGAGATGCCCGAGGTCGAGGTCCACATCGTGGAATCGAACGACGCCGAGGGGCCGTTCGGCGCGAAGGAGGCGGGCGAGGGCCCTCTCCTCCCGATCCTCCCGGCCGTGGTGAACGCGATCTACGACGCGGTCGGCGTGCGTCTCTACGATCTGCCGCTCACGCCCGACAAGGTGTTCGCCGCGCTCGAGCGCCAGGGCGGACCCCGCAAGCCGGCCCCGCCCGCGAAGGCGCGACGCCTCGCCCCCGGGGGTGCCTCCCGATGAGCATGCTCCTTCCGCCCTTCGAGCTCCACGAGCCCACGACGCTCCGCGAGGCGCTCCGCCTCAAGGCCGAGCATCCGGATTCCGATTGGATCGCGGGCGGCACCGATCTCCTGCCGAACTACAAGTGGGGGCTCAACGCGCGCCGCCACGTCATCTCGCTCGGCCGCGTCGCGGAGCTCCGCGAGATCGGCCCCGAGCGCATCGGCGCGGGCGCGCGGCTCGTCGAGATCGAGCGCCACGCCGGGCTCGCGGCCGCGCTTCCCGTCATTCCGGAGACCGCGAAGCTCGTCGCTTCGCCGCTCATCCGCGCCTCGGCGACGCTCGGCGGCAACCTGCTTCTCGACAACCGCTGCTATTTCTTCAACCAGACGCACACGTGGCGCGAGTCGAAGGGCTTCTGCAAGAAGGCCGACGGCGACGCTTGCCTCGTCGTGCCGCAGAAGGAGAAGTGCTACGCCACGTTCAGCGCGGACCTTCCCGCGCCGCTCATCGCGCTCGGCGCCAGCTTCGAGATCGCAAGCGTCTCCGGCACGCGCGAGGTGCCCGCGGCGGCGTTCTACGAGCCGGACGGCATCCACCGCAACCAGCGCAGGCCCGACGAGATGCTCGTCCGCGTGAAGATCCCCGCCTCGGCGCAGCGCTTCAAGGCCACCTACGCGAAGCTTCGCCAGCGCGAGAGCTTCGATTTCCCCGAGCTCGGCATCGCGGCCGCGATCCGGCTCGACCACGGGAAGCTCGCGGAGTTCCGCCTCGTCGCGAACGCGCTCGAGACGGTTCCGGTCGTCCTCGATCGCCTCGGCGAGCCGCACCTCGGCAAGCCGTTCGGCGCGGAGGCGATCGACGCGATCGCGAAAGCGGTGGAAGAGAACGTGCGCCCCGTGAAGAACACGTCGCTCCTCCCGAGCTACCGCAAGAGCATGAGCCGCGTCTTCACGCGGCGGGCGCTTCGACAGCTGGCGGGTCTCGCTCCGTCGTGAGGGCGTCCGCCTCGACGGGCACCACCACGTGCTCGGGCGCGGGAGGCGCGCGGTTCACGACGGCGACGCCGCCGAAAAACGACCCCGCGCAGAGGCCGAGCGCGACGAGGAAGACGCCGGGGCCCGCGGCGACGGCGGCGGCCCACGTGGCGGGCACGAGGCCGAGGCTCGCGCCGAGGAGGCCCGCGCCGACGCGCTCCCTCGAGGGGGCGCGGGCGCGGAAGGCGTCCATCGCGGTCGTCGCGAGCTTCATGGCCCCTCCTTGTCCGCGCAAAAGGAAAAGACCCCGCATGGGTCCCCCGGGTGGGTGGGCCCGCGACGCTCCCGGGCGATGGGGCCCAGGGCCCCCGTTCCCCCGGATGGCCAAGGGG
>Ga0247719_1000971_pt1 | contig 13671 bp, 13 predicted proteins | sample 41E_DmetaG_FD_189046 | JGI IMG/M metagenome (GOLD analysis project Ga0247719, IMG submission 189046) | Soil microbial communities from hillslope of Landscape Evolution Observatory, University of Arizona, Oracle, AZ, United States - 4-1-E_D | ecosystem: Engineered > Artificial ecosystem >...
CCTCCGCGCCGAGCGCCTTCCCCTGGCGGCGCGTCACCTCCTGCGCGAGCTCCATGAGGGCGCGGGCGGACTCGGGCGACATGTCCGCGATGCGCTCCGCGTGCGCCTTCGGCACGACGAGCGTGTGGCCGCGCACGAGCGGGTGGATGTCGAGGAAGGCGAACGCGTGCGCGTTCTCGTCGACCTTCTCCGACGGGATCTCGCCGTTCGCGATCTTGCAGAAGATGCAGGCCATGCGGGCGCGAGCGCGCCGGGGGCGCTTCTCCTTATCGCGCGCGGGGGACGCCGTGCTCCGCCAGGAGGGCGAGCACGCGCCGCTCGATCTCGTCGCGCACCTCGCGCACCTTCTCGAGCCCCATCCCCTTCGGGTCCTCGAGCGCCCAGTCGCGCATCTTCTTCCCGAGGAAGGCGGGGCACGCGTCGTCGCCGCACCCCATCGTGACGACGAGGTCGGCGCGCTCGCGGATCCACGCCTCGTCGAACCCCTTGCTCGGGTAGCCCGAGACGTCGATGCCCTTCTCGCGCATCGCGCTCACGACCTCCGGGAGGACGTGCCCCAGCGGCCGGGAGCCGCCGCTGCGCGCGTCGACGTGCGCGCCGCCGTACGCGCGGGCGAAGGCTTCCGCCATGATGCTGCGGCCGCTGTTGCCGATGCACGCGAACAGGACGTGGAGCTTGGGTTCAGGCATAGTGCAGGAGCTCGGATTCGAACCGAGGAACCTCTGCAGGACACGATCTTAAGTCGCGCCTCGTTGGCCGGGCTTGAGTACTCCTGCGATGGCGGCACGAGGCGCTGATGCGGCATCAACCCCGCCGGGCCGGATGGGGCGCGAAAAACAGTCAAATAGGGGTTCTGCAATGGGTGGGTGCCGCCCCCGGCGGGAAACCACCTGGGGAGACGCTATGCGGGTGTAGTATAGCCTGGCTAGTACACAACGTTGCCAACGTTGCTGCTCGAGTTCAAATCTCGACACCCGCACTCCTTCGCGCCACCCGGCGCCGCTTTCTCGTGACACATTCGGAGGGCCAGAGCCCTCGCTGGGCCGTCCGCACGCGAGGCCGCGGTCCCCGCGCGCGGTCGTCGTGTCTCGTTCTTCAGCAGCATCCGCCGCCGCGCAGGCGCAGCGTGATCGTCGCGCCTTCGCAGCAGCCGGAGCCGGGGCTGCAGCAGGAGTCCGTCGTGTTCGTCACCTCCTGTCTTCGGTAGGACATGGATGTCAGCAGCGCGTACAGCCTCCGCGGCGCGCGAGGAGCGTGGCGAAGCGCGCGCGGAGCCTCGCGAGGCGCCGCCCGAGGGGCGAGGGCCCGCGCGGGAGCGTGGGGTGCTTCCACGGCGCGGCGCGCGCGTGCGCTGGAGGTCGCGTCGCCTGCGTCATGGGAGGTACGCCTCCGTGCCGGGGCTCAGGCGGTAGTAGACCCATTTGCCGCGCCGCTCGGGCTCGATGAGCTCGGCGTCGACGAGGACGCCCATGTGGTGGCTCACCGTCGCGTGCGTGAGGTCGAGCGCCGCCTGCAGCTCGCAGCCGCACATGGCGCCGCGGCGGCGGATGAGGGCGAGTGCGAGGAATCGCTTCTCGTCGGCGAGCGCCTTGACGGCAGCGAGGCGGCGCTGGAAGCGCGGCGTGCCGGCGACGTCGTCGGCGAGGCTGCGGAGATCGGTCGCGCAGCAGGCGCCGTCCTCGCCGGTCAACGCTTCCAGCCGTTTCGCGAGCGCGGGTTCGACCTTCTGGGCCACATGTAGACGGATGTCTACACGGCACATGTAGATTTCGGTCTACATGTCGCCTATTGCGCGACGATCGCCCGCAGGCGCTCCGCCGCCGCCTCGGCCGCGTCCGCGACGTCGTCGAGGACGTCCGCGAAGAGGACGAGGTGCATGACGTCGAGCGGCTGGAGCTGCGACTCCACGGCGTAGATGTCGCGCAGGAGGCCGAAGCGGATGCGGTCCCCCTCGAACTCGCGCTGGTGGACGGTCTTCACGAGCGTCTTCACCTCGTCGCGGGCGGAGCTTCCGAAGCCCGTCGCGAGCACGTCGGCGAAGGCCTCCATCGCCTTCTCGTACGCGTCCACCGTCGCGATGGACGCGCGGGCGAGCGCGCGGAACGAGTCGCGAAGCTGGGGCGGGATGGGCGTGCGGCGCGCGTCCATGCGCTCGGAGAGGTCCTCCACGTGGTCGAGGATGCCGTCCTGCTCGGTGAGAAGCATCTCGAACTGGCGCGTGCCGGCGGACATGAACAGGTGGCGGGGGAGGTGCGAGCTCACCTTCGCCTTGATGATGTCGGCCTCGTGCTCGACCTCGCCGATGCGGCGCGTGGTCTGCGAGAACTCGTCGTAGCGGCCCTCGGTGTACTGCTGGAAGCCCTCGTCGAGGAGGCGCACGCACTCCGCGACCTTCGCCGCGTGCTCGAAGAGCCCGTCGTAGGGCGACTTGCGGCGGAGGATCCTGTCGAGCGGGCTCGTGTGCGGAACATCTTCGACCGGCGTCTGGCGCTCGTCCCTCATCCCATCACCCGGACCAGAATGAAGTAGAAGAATCCAGCCGTCATCGCGGCGATGGGGAGCGTGGCCGCCCAGGAGAGGAAGATGCGGCCGACGACCTTGAGGTCGAGCGCGGGGATGCCGCGCGCGAGGCCGACGCCGATGACGGCGCCCACGAGCGTGTGCGTCGTGGAGATGGGGATGCCCACGCGGCTGAAGGCGAGGATCGTGATGGCGGCCGCGATCTCGGCGGCGTAGCCGCGCGTGGGGGTGAGCTCCGTGATCTTCTCGCCGATGGTGCGGATGACGCGATAGCCGTAGGTGGCGAGGCCGATGACGATGCCGACGCCGCCGAGCACGAGGACCCAGAAGGGCACCGCCGCCTTCGCGACGACCGTGCCTTCGCGCGCGACGGTGACGATGCCGGCCAGGGGACCGACGGCGTTCGCGACGTCGTTGGCGCCGTGGGCGAAGGCGACGCTGATCGCCGTGAAGATCTGGAGCCAGCCGAAGACGGTCTCCACCTGGAGGTGCTTCTCCCTCAGCGACACGGGGGACATGCGGCGCACGTCCGGGTCGACCTCGCCCTTGCGGCGGCGGCGGACGAGCACGAGGTGCACGACACCCGCGACGAAGAGGCCGATGGCGATGGTGTACGGGAGCGCGAGCGCGAAGGGCAGGTCGAGCTTGAGGTTCTTCAGGCCCTTGTAGAGGACGCTGAAGGCGATGATGACGACCGTGGCGAAGACGAACCACGGCGCGCCCTTGCGCGCGGCCTCGACCGGGTCGGGCTTCTCGAGCACGGTCTTCTTGATGATGAGGAAGACGAGGATGGCGATGAGCGCGCCGAGGACCGGCGAGACGAGCCAGGAGAGCACGATCTTCTGGACGACCGGCCACTCGATGCCGCTCGTGCCAAGCGCCACGAGGCCGAAGCCCATGACGGCGCCGACGATCGAGTGCGTCGTGCTCACGGGGAGCGAGTAGTACGTGGCGATGGCGAGCCAGAGCGCCGCCGCGAGCAGCGCGGACAGCATGCCGTAGACGAACTTCATCGGGTCCGCGTCGAAGTTCGTCGGGTCGATGATGCCTTCCTTCACCGTGCCCGTCACGTGCGCGCCCACGAGGACGGCGCCCGCGAACTCGAAGATGGCGGCGATGATGATGGCGCGCCGGAACGTGAGGGCGCCCGAGCCGACGCTCGTGCCCATGGCGTTGGCCACGTCGTTGGCGCCGATGCCCCACGCCATGAAGAGCGCGAGAAGCACGCCGAGGATCAGGAACCACTCGAACAAAGGCTCGTCCCGGAAGCCGGACATCCAGGTCCCGTATATGGGCTTCGCGCGTCGCTGGCGCCGCCCCGCCTCGTGGCACGCGCCGGCGCTGGCGCCCGCTTATTCGTCGGGCTCTTCCCACCCTTCGCGGCGCAGGCGGAGGCGCTCCGCGTCCACGACCAGCGCGCGCAGAAGGATCTCGAGCTTCTCGCGCAGGCCGTCGCTCTCGAGCCCGAGGACGCCGAAGTCGCTGGGGTGGAGGACGAGCTCCCGCGCCCCGAGGGCAGCGCCTTGCGCGCGCAGAAGCTTGCGGGCGCGCGTGATGGCGACGCGGCATGCCGGCGCGTCCTCGCCGATGGCGACGACGGTCGCGGCGCGGTCCTTGAGGTCGGGGAGCGCGAGCTTGTCGACGGCGCTCCCCTCCTCGATGGCGAGCGCGACGTAGTCGGCCTCCGCGGGCACTTCGCGCGCGCCGTGCCCGTCGGCGTCGACGGCGCGGAGGATGGAGACCATCTCGCGCTCGAGCATGGCGAGCGCCTCGCGGTGCTGCTGGGGCAGCGCGACCACGACGCCGCGCGCGACGGGCTCCTTGGCCACGAGCCGCGCGAGCGCCGGCCTGTGGCTTGAGGCTATCCGGTGATGCGGCTTCCGAGCGCCCACTCCGTGGCCTCGCCGCCCGCGGACGGCGTGGGGCCGGCGCGCATGCGGGCGAGGGAGCCGACCGGGCGGAACCCCTCGCGCTCGAGCGCCGGCAGGAGCGCGCTCTCCTCGGGCACGAGGATGACGACGGGCGCGCCCGCGGCGGCGCTGAGCGCGTCGCGGACGAGCGCGGCGGCCGCGTCGGGGTCCGCGCCGCGCGTGACGACGGGGCCGAGCGCGTAGCCACGCGGCGCGCGCCGCAGGAGCGCATAGCCGACGACGTCGCCTTCGCGCTCGACGACGCGCGCGGCCGCCGGGAGCTCGCGCGCGAGCGCGAGGAGGTACTCCTTTCGCCCGTAGCCGACGGCGGCGGCGTCGAGCGCGCCGACGTCGAGGAGGTGGTGCGCCTCCATGCGCACCGTCCCCGTCGCGTCGGCGCGGCCCCCCGCCTGGCGCTCGAGGACGAGCGTGCGGCGCACGAGCGCGAAGCCCATCCGCGCGAGGATGGGCTCCTCCGCCGTCCCCGCTTCGGCCTCCAGGGTGCCGACGCCGTCGCGCTGCATCGCCTCGACGAGCTGCGCGAGGAGCGCGATGGCGAGCCCGTCCGCGTCCGCGCGGAGGAGGATGGGGCCGAGGAAGGCATGGTCGAAGTAGCGCATGACGGTGCCCACGCCGAGGAGCATGCCGTCGCGCGAGAGGACGAACCCGCGCGCGCCTTCGAGCGCGAGGAAGCGCGCGTAGTCCTCGGCGCCGACGTTGCGCCCGCGCTGCTGCGCGAGCGCCCCCACGCCTTCGACGTCCTCGGCGGTCATCGGGCGAAGGATGAGCGCGTCGGCGGGCGCTTCGTCGGCCACGTGCCGCTGCGAGGCGCGCCTCCTTCATAAGCCTCTCTTCCCCGGATATCAGCTCTCTGCTCGCCGCGCCGGCCGGCGCGTGCGCGGAGAATCGTTGTCGCCTCGGCGCCTCTTCCTCGGCGCGCATGACGCAGGACGTGCCTTCGTGGCGCGAGCGCTTCCTCCAGGCGCTGCGCGCGCGGCCGGGCGCGAGCACGCGCGACGTCGCGCGCTCCCTCGGCGTCTCCGAGTGGACGGCCGACTACCACCTGAGGCGGATGCTCAAGGCGGGCGACGTGACGAGCGAGCCGTTGGGCCGCACGCGCTGCTGGTACGCCTCCGGCTGCGGGCTCTGCCCCGTGCTCCGGCGCGCGGTCCCCGCGCTGCGGCGCCCGGAGGCGCGCGCGCTGGCGCTCGCGGCCGAGGAGTGGCCGCCCCTCCCCCTGCCGCGCCTGGCCCAGCGGGCGGCGCTTGCCATCGGCACCGCGCGCTGGACCGCGGGCGTGCTGGAGGAGGCGTTCCTTCTCGAGCGCACGCGCTTCGGGCGCCTGTCGCTGCGTCGCGGCGCGGCGACGTGCGTCGCGGCGGCCGCGAGCGGCGAGCGCTGCGGCTTGTGGGGGAAGTGCCACGTCTCGCGGGCGTGGGCGGAGGCGGGCGCGCCCCGGGCGGCCGCGCCCGCGACGCGGCTCACTTCTTCCCGCTGACCTTGCGCCAGAGGATCTTCACGGGGTCGTAGTAGCGGTCCGCGACGCGCTCCTTCATCGGGATGATGCCGTTGTCCGTGATGTGGATGTGCTCCGGGCACACCTCGGTGCAGCACTTCGTGATGTTGCAGAAGCCGACACCCGCCTCCTCCTTGAGGAGCGGCACGCGGTCGGCGGCGTCCGCGGGGTGCATCTCGAGCGACGCGATGCGGATCATGAAGCGCGGGCCGTAGAAGCCGCCCTCCTCCTTCGGGTCGTGCGCCTTGTCGTGGTCGCGGAGCACGTGGCACACGTTCTGGCAGAGGAAGCACTCGATGCACTTCCGGAACTCCTGGACGCGGTCGACGTCGACCTGCGCCATCTTGAACTCGCCACCGTGCGCGAGCTCCTCCTCGGTGTGGGCGCGCGGCGTGAACGGCGGGATGTTCTCGTTGACGCGGTAGTTCCAAGAGACGTCGGTGACGAGGTCCTTCTTGAGCGGGAACGTCTTCACGGGCTCGACGACCACGGGGCCGGCGGGAAGCTCCTCGATGCGCGTCATGCACATGAGGCGCGGGACGCCGTTGATCTCCGCGCTGCACGAGCCGCACTTGCCGGCCTTGCAGTTCCAGCGGCACGCGAGCGTCGGGTCCTGCGTCGCCTGCACCTTGTGCACGGCGTCGAGGACGACCATGCCCTCCTCGACCATGAGGTGGAAGTCCTCGTAGCGCGGCTCCTCGCCGGGGCCGCCGCGGAGCACGCGCAGGTGCACCTGGTGCTTCGTCGACTCCTGGATGGCGACGGGACCCTTCTGGGCCGTGAGCTGCTGGACGGTGATGTCGACCTTCGGCTGGCCGCTCGGGGCCTCCTTCTTCGGAACGTTGGACTCGACCTTCGGCTCGCCCATCTTCAGGCCCCTCCCTTGGTGCTGATGTCCTCGGCTTTGCTATCGACGATCTTCTTGAGCTCGGGAGGCATGGGCGCGATCGGCTGGATCACGACCTCCATGCGGTTGTCGCCGGAGTTGCGGAGAAGGACGTTCTTTCCGCCCCACTTGGCCTCGTCGGTGTCGGTGAAGTCGCCGCGCGTGTGGCCGCCGCGCGACTCCTCGCGCGTGAGCGCGCCGCGGATGGCGGCCTCGCAGGCGATGACCATGAACTGGAGGTCCATCGCGACGTGCCAGCCGGGGTTGAACATCTTGCCGCCGGGCGCCTTCACGGCCCAGGCGCGCTTCTTGATGGACTGGATCTCCTCGAGCGCGTCCTGCAGCTCCTCCTTGAAGCGGACCATGCCGACCTTCATCTGCATGAGGTTCTGGAGGTCCTCCCAGACGCGGAAGGGGCTCTCGCCCTCCTCCTCTTCGCCGAGGAATCCGAGGTAGTGGTCGATGGCGTCCTCGACCTCGGCGGTGACGACGCCGCCGTCGGCGGACGCGGCGGCCGCGTAGGTCGCGGCGCCCTCGCCGGCGCGCTTGCCGAACACGAGGAGGTCGGTGAGCGAGTTGCCGCCGAGGCGGTTGGCGCCGTGGAGACCGACCGCCGCCTCGCCGGCCGCGAAGAGGCCGGGCACGCGCGGCGTCATCTGCGTCTCGGGGTCGACGACGATGCCGCCCATCGTGTAGTGCATCGTGGGGCCGACCTCCATCGGCTCCTTCGTGATGTCGACGCCCGCGAGCTCCTTGAACTGGTGGTACATCGAGGGGAGCTTCGCGCGCACGTACTCCGGCGCGCGCCAGCTGATATCAAGGTAGACGCCGCCGCGCGGCGTGCCGCGGCCCGACTTGACCTCGGCCATGATGGCGCGGGCGACGATGTCGCGCGGGAGGAGCTCAGGCGGGCGGCGCGCGGTGCTCTGCGACGCGGTGATGGCGCCGGACTTGAGCTGCGACTGCTGCTCGACCCACTGGTTCGCCTCCTCCTCCGTCTCGGCGAACTCGCCCTTGTACATGTCCGGCACGTAGCGGAACATGAAGCGCTCGCCGTTCGTGTTCGTGAGGCGGCCGCCTTCGCCGCGGACACCTTCCGTGACAAGGATGCCGCGGACGCTGGGGGGCCAGACCATGCCGGTCGGGTGGAACTGGATGAACTCCATGTCCTGCAGGTCGGCGCCGGCGAGCCACGCGAGCGCGTAGCCGTCGCCCGTGTATTCCCACGAGTTGGACGTGACCTGGAAGGCCTTGCCGAAGCCGCCCGTGCAGAGCACGACCGCCTTCGTCTTGAAGAGGTGGAACTCGCCGTTCTCGCGCTCGTAGGCGAGGCAGCCCGAGACGCGCCCCTCGGCGTCCTTGAAGATGCGGACGACCGTGTACTCCATGAAGACGTCCAGGCCGCTGTGGATGCCCTTGTCCTGGAGCGTGCGGATGATCTCGAGGCCGGTGCGGTCGCCGACGTGCGCGAGGCGCGGGTACGTGTGGCCGCCGAAGGGGCGCTGGCTGATCCAGCCGTCCTTCGTGCGGTCGAAGACGGCGCCCCAGTTCTCGAGCTCGCGGATGCGCTCGGGCGCCTCCTTCGCGTGGAGCTCGGCCATGCGCCAGTTGTTGAGGTAGCGGCCGCCCTTCATCGTGTCGCGGAAGTGGACCTTCCAGTTGTCGCGGTTGTCGACGTTGCCCATCGCGGCCGCGGCGCCGCCTTCGGCCATGACGGTGTGCGCCTTGCCGAGGAGCGACTTGCAGATGACGGCGGTCTTGCGCCCGCGCGCGGCGCTCTCGATGGCCGCGCGGAGGCCCGCGCCGCCCGCGCCCACGACGACGACGTCGAAGGTGTGCGTCTTGTACTTCGGGACGCCGAAGCGGCTCGTGCTCATAGGGGGATCACTCCGAAGAGGTGGGTGACGCCCTGCGCCTGCAGGGGCATCACGACGTAGCGGATGTAGACGTCCACGCCGGCCACGGTGAAGAGCGAGAGCCAGGCCCAGAGCGCGTGGCGGTCGTTGAGCATCGTGACCTTGCTCCAGAGGCCGTAGCGCCACTTCGCGAGCGGGTCGCACGAGAACATGTCGAGCTTGCCGCCCACGAGGTGGCGGAAGCTGTGGCAGCCGAAGGTGTAGAACGCGATGAAGACGACGTTCACGAGCATGAGCGCGCTGCCGAGGCCGAAGTAGAACCCGTGCGGCGTGATGACGCTGCGGAGCGCGTCGTACGCGAGGAAGAACGCGATGAGGATGGCCGCGTACAGGAAGTAGCGGTGGAGGTTCTGGAAGATGAAGAGGCCGCGCTCCCCCTTGTAGGAGCCGCCCGGGACCGCCGCCGGCACCGCGCACGCGTAGGGGCGGGCGGCGAAGGCGCGGTAGTAGCTCTTGCGGTAGTAGTAGCAGGTGAAGCGGAAGCCGGCCGGGAGGGGCAGGATGACCGCCGCGGGCGAGTGGAGGATGAGGCCGACGAAGGGCAGCGTGTGGAGGATGCCCGGCACGAGGAACGTGAGGTCGGGCGTGCCGAAGGGGGAGAGGTAGTGGTAGTTCCCGTTGTCGGCGAAGTAGAAGGTGTCGTAGTCGGCGACCGCGGCGCCCGCGATCCACGGCTCGAGCACGCGGTAGGTGGCGTACACGATGAACGCGGTGTACGTGAGGAGCGTGAACAGGGGGAACGCCCACCACCAGTCGCGGCGGTGCGTGAGCGGCTGGTCCGCGTTGTACGAGTTGCCCGTGGCCGTCGCCAGACGAACCCCTCCGAGGGGATGCTGGCGGCACGCAGGGGTCCGAATTTAAGAGTTCTGTATCGACGTGCCTGGCTCAGGCTTCGTCCGCCGGGCGGTACTTCGACGCGCAGCCGACGGTCATCTCGTGCGCGAGGAGGTAGAGGACGCCGTCCTCCTCCGCGAGCACGCCGCGCACGACGACGTTCTTCCCCTCGATGCTGCCGCCCGCCTCGTGGTCGGGCAGCGGGCGCGCGGGGTCCCACCGCACCTGGAGCGTGCGCGCGCCGTCGGCGATGCTGAACGTGACGGGCGTCGTGTGGCGCTCGAGCGAGCCTTCGACGACGCTCGCCTTCACGTCGTAGGTGCGCCCCGGCTCGGGCGCGTCGAGCACCTGCGCGACCGTCGCGAACCCCTGCGGCTGCGCGCCGGCGAACGCGAGGGCCCCGCCGGCGAGAAGGACGCCGAGGAGAAGGCCCACGCGGAGGCTCCGCTTCACGCCTGGCCACTTCCTCGAACCGCATATGAGGCTTCTGGGGACGACGTGCGGCGATCGCCCACCAAGAACGGAAGCTCCATCCGGTCCCGCGGCGAACCGGAGACCATGCAATGGCGCGGCAAGGCCCTCGCGGGCATGGCGATGCTCGTGGCGGGCGCGCTCTTCGCCCTTCTCCAGCTCGGCGTCCTCCTCATCGCCGACTGCAGCGAGCTCTGCCAGGCGCGCGGCGAGCAGGTGGCGGTCGCGGCGCTTCTTGTCGCGGGCGTCGTCGTCGCCGCCGCGGGCGGGCTCCTGCTGCGGCGCGCGTTCCGCGAGCGGGCCGCGCACGTGTGATATCGTCGAGCCTCCTCTCGTGACGTCGTATCCGCGTCGGGAACGACGCGCATGGCTATATCCCGACGTGGCGACCTGCGCCGGCCGGAGAGGTTCTCATCCGTCACGTTCCGCTCAAGACCCTGCTCATCCTCGCGCTCGCGTCGCTCCTGTCGCTCCCCGCCTCCGGCGCGCTCGCGAAGGACGCGGGCGGCGAGCTCGCCATCGCGGCCGTGAACCCGGTGACCTCCGACTCGCACTTCAGCGTCGTCCACGGCGGCAGCGCCACGCTCGCGAGCGGGACGCTCCTCCCCGTCGGCCCCTGCGACGACTGCGGCAGCTACGTCCCGCTCCCCTTCAGCTTCCCCTTCTACGGCACGAGCTACTCGTCGGCATGCCTCACCTCGAACGGCTACATCCAGTTCGGGATGTGCATCGGCGCCTACTCGGACTGCGTGAGCTGCATGGACGCCTACCGCGGCATCGCCGTCGCGTGGGACGACCTCTACATCTCCTGCGCGGGCGAGGGGTGGTTCCGATCGAGCGGCCCCGACTTCGTCCGCTTCCGCTTCTCCGGCCACCACTACGGCGGCGGCAGCTGCTCGAGCATCAACTTCCAGGCCACGCTCTTCTCGGACGGCTCCGTCCGCCTCGACTACGGCACCTGGAACGCGCCGATGTCGGCCACCGTCGGCGTCGGGCGCGGCGCGGGCCCCTCCCTTTGGGCGCTCAGCAACGAGAACATGCACCTGCGCCCGAGCGTCAGCTTCTACACGGCGGACGCCGCGCCGCCGGTCACGACCGCGACGCTCAGCGGCCCCGAGGGCGCCGCGGGCTGGTACGTCGGCGACGTCGTCGTCACGCTCGAGGCGACGGACAACCGCGGCGTCGCGGGCACCGAGATCGACGTCGACGGCGCGGGCTTCACCCCGTACACGGGCCCCGTCACCGTCACGGGCGACGGGCAGCACGTGGTCACGTTCCGCTCGACCGATATCAACGGCAACGTCGAGGCTCCCGTGAGCGCGACCTTCGGCATCGACGCGACGCCTCCGGAGACGACGATCACGTCGCCCGAGCCGGGCTTCGTGTACGCGCAGGGCATGCAGCTCGCGCCCAGCCCCGTCGGCACGGTCATCGCGACCGGCAGCGTGACCTTCACCGCGGAGGCCAGCGACGCCGCGAGCGGCGTGGCGGCCATCACGTGGTTCGTCGACGACGAGCCGGTGGCCGTGGGAGAGACGTTCGTCTTCGACGCGGACGCGCGCGGCACGGGCACCTACGTCGTGAGCGTGCACGCGGCCGACGTCGCCGGCAACCTCGGCGCCCGCGCGAGCATGACCGTCGAGGTCGTCGCCTCGCCGCCGCTCCCCCCGCTCTGAGGCGCGCGCCGCGCGGTCGGCGGCCTCTTGCGCCGCCGGCCGCCACTCCGTTTTTCTCGCTCCCTAACTCTTATAGCCGGCCTCCGCGCTCGCGCGCCCGGGATCTTTCGTGAAGCTCCTTTTCCTCCACAGCGACTTCCTTGAGTTCGAGGCGAAGAAGCCGGCCCTCCGGAACCCGCCCACCCTCACGGACGCCGAGAAGGCGGGTCGCGTGGAGGACGCGCTCGTCGTGATGTACAGCGTCGAGAAGAGCGACGAGGAGACGGTCGACGGCACCGTCGCCGCCGCGCTGCAGAACATCAAGGACGTCGCGGCCCAGCTCAAGGCCGAGAAGGTCGTTCTCTACCCGTACGCGCACCTCTCGAACAGCCTGGCCGCGCCCCCGAAGGCCATCGCCGTGGGCGAGAAGCTCAAGGCCGCCACGAGCGAGGCGGGCTTCCACGTGACGACGGCCCCCTTCGGCTGGTACAAGATGTTCAACATCAAGGTCAAGGGGCACCCGCTCGCGGAGCTCTCGCGCTCCATCGGCGCGGACCAGGTGAAGGCCGTCGCCGCCGCGGCGAAGCCCGCCGGCGAGGGCGAGGAGAAGAACGAGTCGGAGGCGCTCAAGAAGGAGAAGAAGCTCGTCTCCCACTGGTACGTCCTCACGCCCGAGGGAGAGCTCACGCCGGCCGACCAGTTCGATTTCTCGAAGTGGCCCGAGCTCGCCGCGTTCAACCAGCACGAGCGCTTCGGCACCCGCGCGACCTCCGGCCAGGAGCCGCCGCACGTGAAGATGATGCGCGAGATGGAGCTTGTCGACTACGAGCCCGGATCGGACCCCGGCAACTTCCGCTGGTACCCGAAGGGCTCGCTCATCAAGCGCCTCCTCGAGACGCGCGTCTCCGACCTCGTCGCCTCCGCGGGCGGCATGCGCGTCGAGACGCCCATCATGTACGACTACGAGCACCCGGCGCTCAAGAAGTACCTCGACCGCTTCCCCGCGCGCCAGTACGTGCTCAAGTCGGAGGACAAGGAGTACTTCCTCCGCTTCGCCGCGTGCTTCGGCCAGTACCTCATCATGCATGACGCCACGATCTCGTACCGGCACCTGCCGATGCGGATCTACGAGCTCACGCACTACTCGTTCCGCCGCGAGAAGACCGGCGAGCTCTCGGGCCTGCGCCGCCTGCGCACGTTCACGATGCCCGACATGCACACGGTCGTCGGCGACATGGAGCAGGCGAAGGCGGAGTTCCTGCACCAGTTCAAGCTCTCGATGCAGTGGATGGAGGACATCGGCACGCCCTACAACGCCGGCGTGCGCTTCGTCCGCAGCTTCTTCGACGAGAACCGCGACTTCGCGGTGAACCTCGCGAAGCTTCTCGGCCGCCCGCTCCTCATCGAGATGTGGGACGAGCGCTTCTTCTACTTCGTGATGAAGTTCGAGTTCAACGTCAACGACACGCAGGGGAAGGCCGCGGCCCTCTCCACCGTGCAGATCGACGTCGAGAACGGCGAGCGCTTCGGCATCCACTACGTGAACGAGGCCGGCGAGCGCAAGCACCCGTACATCCTGCACGCGTCGCTCTCGGGCTCCATCGATCGCAACGTCTACGCGCTCCTCGAGACGGAGGCGCGCAAGATGGCGTCGGGCGGCAAGGGCGCGCTCCCCTTCTGGCTCTCGCCCACCCAGGTCCGCTTCCTCCCCGTGAGCGACGCCTACGTCGACGCGTGCCTCGAGATGGCGCAGCGCCTCACGCTCGTGGGCATCCGCGCGGACGTCGACGACCGCGACCAGGGCGTGGGACGCAAGATCCGCGACGCGGAGAAGGAGTGGGTCCCGCTCACGGTCGTCTACGGCGAGAAGGAGGCCGCGAGCCGGATGCTCCCCGTCCGCGAGCGTTATGACGGCCAGCAGAAGGACATGCAGGTCGCGGAGCTCGAGGACCACGCGCGCCAC
>Ga0247719_1000972_pt1 | contig 13665 bp, 13 predicted proteins | sample 41E_DmetaG_FD_189046 | JGI IMG/M metagenome (GOLD analysis project Ga0247719, IMG submission 189046) | Soil microbial communities from hillslope of Landscape Evolution Observatory, University of Arizona, Oracle, AZ, United States - 4-1-E_D | ecosystem: Engineered > Artificial ecosystem >...
GCGCGACCCATGGCTACCTTCCGCTTCTGGGCACCGACGAGTCATGCCAGGCACAGGTGAAGCTGGCAGTGGACTCCCACACTCGCCGGTTCGGACGCCCGCCCAAAGGCATCTGGCTTCCAGAGTGCGCCTACCGCCCGCCCTACATGTGGAAGTCACCAGTGGGGGAGGGCGAAGTGCCTTGGCCGCGCAAGGGGGTTGAGGACTACCTGGCCGAGAACGACTTGAACTACTTCTTCGTCGACTCGCATATGATTCGCGGGGGTGAGCCTCTGGGCACGTACCACGCGAAGTTCCCCCAACTGGCCGAGCTCTTCGCCCGCAGCAGCAAGTTCTTCAGCCCGCCGCCGGAGTGGCGCAGCGAGTACGAGCACTACGCGCTGCCCAACGGAGTGGTCTGCTTCCCCCGGGACCCCCAGACGACGGTCAAGGTTTGGTCAGGCGACACCGGCTACCCGGGCGATGAGTACTACCTGGAGTTCCACAAACAGCTCTATCCCGGGCGACTGCGCTATTGGCGTATCAGCCAGAACAAAGCCGACCTGGGCGCCAAGCAGCCCTACGATCCCTGGAACGCCTACGAGCGCATCCTGAACCACGCCGAGGACTTCCGACAGACCTTGCGCGGCGCGCTCGGACACTACAAGGGAGTCGCGGATCGCATGGGAACACTGGTCGCCATGTACGACACCGAGCTGTTCGGGCACTGGTGGTGGGAAGGGCCTGAGTTCCTTTACGAATCGAGCAGGCTGCTGCACCACGACCCGGAGATCGAGTTGGTTTCGGGTAGCGATCTACTGGATCAAGAACCGCCGCGGCACACCATCACCTTGCCCGAGGGCTCGTGGGGGGAAGGCGGCTATCACTACGTGTGGCTCAACGACGACAACTACTGGACCTGGCAACGCCTGTACCCTTGCGAGCGGACGATGCGCAGATTGGCACGTGAATACGGCGACGGTCCGGCGCGGGAGATTGTCGAACAGGCCGCGCGAGAGTTACTCCTGGCGGAGGCCTCCGACTGGCAGTTCCTCATCTCGACCTTCTCGGCGCGCGACTATGCCGAGATAAGGTTTGCCGACCATATCGAGCGCTTTGAACGTCTTGCTGAAATGGCCGAAGCCGTGCACGGAGGTGCGAGCATGAGTGAGGCGGATCGGGAATTCCTCGAGGATTGCAAGCTGAAAGATGCGCCATTCCCCAACCTCGACCTCTCCTACTGGGCCCGGCTGGAGCACCCGATCGCTGAAGAGAGCGAAGTAACCGCGAGGTAGAAACGTAAGCATTAGCATGATTCGTTTTGCTTGCGCTCTCCCCGTCGCGTTGCTGGCGGCTGTTTCTCCTGCCCAGAGTGCCTCCGAATGGCGGAGGTCGCAGATGTCCGCGGCCGCGCTCGGGAAGAGGGTCGATGCCGCGCTCGGGAACCTGAAGAACGCCTACGGCGAAACCAGCTTGATCGTCCAGACCCCGAGCGGAAACGGAAATGCCCGCAGCGTAATCAAGATCGCGGACCGCAGCAAGTACCTGATCGAATACGTGTGGTTCGATCGCGGACGGCCCTTCACGTCCGGCATTCGCGGAAACGGCGGCAAGGTTTCGGTGCTATCGCAAGAGGGGTGGGAGGCGGCTAAACCGGCAAGCGGCCTGACCCCGCCGCCGACCGGCCTTTCGCTGGTGCAAGGCTTCAACTCGATCATGCCCCGACTCGTATGGACGCCGATCACCAACGCAAAGCCGATCTTCGAACCTCTGGCGTCGGGCTACGCGCGAGGCATCGGCGGCTACCAGGCGCGGGTAGAGGAGAAGGTGTCGCACGTGGGCGGCAAGAGGATCGTCAACTACCGCATCTTGGCAACCCGACACGCCGCCGGAGCCAAGACGTACGGCCCGAGTTCGATCGAGATTCGAGTGGACGGGCAGTACTGGCTCCCGGTGACGATTCGGATCGACAACAAGGATACGAAGGGTCGACCGCACTTCATGCAGTGGCAGTCCTTCTGGAGATTCGGCCAAAAGTTCGATCCGAAAGAGTTCGTGCTGAACTAGCGCCGGGCGGCGACCAGATTCTTCTTCCAGTAGGCGCCGGCGAGATGGTCGGTCGCGACGCCGCCGCGGCCGCTGCTGCTGTGTACGAAGTATCCGTTGCCCAGGTAGATCCCGGTGTGCCCGATCTTGTTGCGCTTCGCCTCCCAGAAGTAAAGGCGGTCCCCTGGGCGCAGGTCCTCGTAGCGGTAGATGGGCGTGCCGACGAGCGCCTGCTGGGCCGCCGTGCGCGGCAGACTCAATCCGATCTTGCCGTAGAGATTCTTGACGAACCCTGAGCAGTCGATGCCGGAACTCACGTCGTTCCCGCCCCAGACATAGGGCGTGCCGACGAAGTTCAGCGAGTAGCGCGCCATGGCCGCCCGGGCGTCTCCCGGCAGGTTCGCCCGAACGTTGCGCTCGATCGGCTGGTCGGATGTCACTTCGTAAGGCAGCTTCGCGACGAGGTCCGTCTTGACGTAGCCGTACATGCCGTTGGCGAGAAGGACCTTCATCCAGCCCTTGGCCGAGCTGTCCTGGACCACCAGATACTCATACTGCTTGACGCGGTAGTAGACACGCCCCTTCGTCGTCGGGGTCGCGTGGATTGTCGTCGGTTTGACCGCTTGGCCAAGCTTGCCCAGCACGACCTTGCTCGCGTCGGCGTAAGCCGCGCATAGGAGCAGCGTGAGCAGCGGGAGAGCACGCAAAAGCTTCATTCGGAAACAGGCAAAGTTTAACACAACCAGACTCAGTGTCCCACCCTTCTTATCGGCGGCTCCGCCCCAGCCTGAAGAGCCACAATACCTTCGATGACGGTATCGGAGCTCCTGGACGTTCTGGCGGCGCGCCCTCTCGTGGCATCCGTTCAGGCGAGCGAGGGCTCACCGGTCGAAGATCCCACCACCCTGGCGCGACTTGCAGCCGCCAGTGCGGAGCAGGGAGTTCGGGTGCTCAGACTCCAGGGAGTCGAGAATGTTCAGTCCGCGCGCCAGGCGACCGGCCTTCCCTGCATTGGCCTTGTCAAAAGGCGCTATCCCGGGTCAGAGGTCTACATCACCCCCACGATTGCGGAGGTCGAGGCTCTGCTTGCGAGCCCATGCGAGGTGATCGCTCTGGATGCGACGTTGCGCGAGCGTCCAGAGGGCCAGACCCTGCGGTCGCTGGTCCAAGAAGTGCATCGGGCAGGGCGACTCGCGATGGGCGACTGCGACACCATCGCCTCGGTCCGCCACGCTCTTTCATGCGGCGTCGACCTGGTGGGGACCACCCTGGCCGGCTACACCGACGCGGCTCCGTCGACGACGGGCCCCGATCTCGGCTTCTTGCGTGAAGCCATCGCGGAATCGACGGTGCCGGTACTGGCAGAGGGGCGGTTTGCGCAGCCCTGGCAGGTGCAAGCGGCGCTGCGCATCGGGGCGGCGGCGGTGGTGGTCGGCGGAGCCCTGAACGATCCGGTCAAGCTCACCCGCGGCTTCATCCGGGCAGCCACGGTAGCCGACGGGCCGGTGGGCGCCGTGGACATCGGAGGCACCTGGCTCCGGTTCGGCATCTTCTCGCCGGACTGGAAGCTCCTCGACTCACGCCGCATTACAGTCCCCAGGGACCGCACTTCCCGGCTCGACTGGATCCGAGAGCAGGTGCAATACGGATCCGTGCACCGGGTCGGGATTAGCACCGGCGGTACGGTCGATCCTCACACGGGCGAGGTGTGGGAGGCCAAGCCGATCATCCCGGGGCACGCCGGCACCGTCTTCGACGAGGCCACCGTCGGCGTCCCGACCCTGGCACTCAATGACGGCCTCGCGACAGCATGGGGCCACGCCAACCTCCCCCAGTTCGCGGGAAGGCGCGTGGCAACCCTCGCGCTCGGCACCGGCGTGGGCTGCGGGTTCGTCGTCGAAGGGTCGATCTGGATGGGACCGCGAGGTGAGTATCCGCGCCTGAACGACATGCCCAGCGGCGTTCGCGATCTTACGGTGGAGCAGGCGCTGGGTGGAGCGTCGCTGGGCGAGGCGCCTGGCGGCGAAGCGATCCGGGACGCGGTCCAAGCCTTCCTCCAGTCGTCCCTGATGCTGCAGGAGATGCTCTTTCCCGACGAGATCGTCGTTTGCGGCGGAGTCGGCCTTGGTGATTGGATCGCGCCGTTCCTGCGGGGCCAGGGTCTCTCGGCCAGCCCGTTCGGCGAGGATGCCGGCCTGTACGGCGCAGCTGCGCTGGCCCTGTTCCCTCCCCTCGCGCTCCCCTAGATCGGGTGTTCGATCTGGAAATGCTCGCAGTAGCGCCGGAACAGGTTGTGCGCCGACGGGTAGCACGAGTGCGGCGACACGAAGTGGGGGAACTCGAATGTGATGATCTTCTCGGCAATCTGTGACGCCGCCTCCAGCTTGAACCTCAGATAGCGCCAATCCGCCGGCGGGAACTTGATCGGCATGTCCCGGTCGAAGGTCTCCAAGTTCGACCATATGCGCACCCCGTAGCGGCGGCCCAACTCGCCGATGCCCTCGATGAAGGCCGGTAGTTCCTGGTAGTGCACCTGGCCGTCTTGGAAGGCGCAGATGTCGAAGGCGCCCCTCGTTTCCGAGAAGATACGGTCCCAGTGGTCGAAGCTCTCCTCGAGGGTGAAGGCGTTCTCCTTCAGCTGCTTCGAGCCCTGCGGGTAGGGGGAGATGAGCACGGGAGCGTCGACGGTGGCCTTGCAGTGCCTGCCGAGATGATTGAACAGTTCGATGATGTGGGCATCGTTCTTGCCGGTCTCGTGGCAGAGGTACCAGCCCTTGAAGGATGGGTGGTGTCCGTATCGGGTGGCTACTTCGTCGATGAACGGCTTGTTCAGCTCGACCTCCTTCCACCAAGTTCGGCGCACCCAGTGGTGGCCGGAATCGTAGAGCCCAAAGAACACCGACAGACCAAACTCGTCCGCGAGCGAGTAAAACGTCTCGCCCAGGTCCTCGTACACCGGAAGCAAATCGGGGATGGTGCGCGACGGGAAGATGCACTTGTTCTGGTAGCCGGCCCGGATGATGATGACGGTGTCGATGCCGATGTGCCGGTACAGCTCGAATTCGCGCCGCCACTCATGACGACCCCAGTTCTGGGACGGGATGTCGTGCGTGATCTCGTCGAGGAAGGTGCCGGTAATACGCTGTGTGGGCATGGGAGTGGTGTGCGTATGATGACCGGAAGCTCACGGCGCTCGCTCTCCACCGCCCAATCATCCTTTGCGAGAAGGGAACACCGCGCCCAGCCCCAACTGGTATCAATGAAGCGTGCGCTCCCTGCTCTCCCCACGACTCGCCCTCTTGCCCGCTATCGCGGTGTCGCCCGTCATCGCCTCCGCCGACCGCCTGATCGAGATACCGGTTGGGCGCAAGCTGCCGGCAGGAGCCGCGCGGCTCGAGCATCTTTGGGAACCCGGTGACTTCACCCGGTCCAGAACGTACCTCGGCTACGGCATCGACCAAGGGGTGGAGGTGGAGTTCCTGTACGACCGCATCGAGAGCAGGGCCGGCCGAATCGAGGTTGACCTCTCCTACCAGTATTATCCGGCGTTCATCGACCAGGTGCCGGCGGTCCGGTTCGGCATTCGGGACCTTGGCAATTCAGGCAGCCGTGGCAATCGCGTGTACGTAGCGGCTACCTACCTCTTCACCCTCGAGGGGGAGCTGAACGCGAACGAACGCGGAGAGTTCACGGTGGGAGCGATGAGCGGCGGCCGCAACTCCATCTTCGTCGGCATCCTGCTGCCGTTCTCCGAGTCCTTACGAGTCATGGCCGAACACGACGGGATGCGGGTTACGGCTGGGCTGGAGTTGAGACCGGCGGACGGCCTTGCTCTGAAGTGGCTGTTTCGCCCGAACCAGACGCTGGTGAGCCTGAGCCTGTCGCGTCGATTCTAAGCTCGAGACCTTCTTTGCGGCATGCGTCGACGATCCGCCGGGACAGCTCGGCCGCAAAGGCTTCCCGAGCTTCTCGGTCCGACCTGCCGGCAGCAAACTCGGCATAGGTCAGCGGCTCTACGAACCGCACCACGCATCGCGCCCACTTCGGCCGCTTTCCGCCCTTGCCCCACTTGATCTGCGTGCCCACGATCCCTACCGGAAGAACCGCCGCTCCTGTTCGCTTGGCGAGCATCGCGACACCTCGGTTGACCGGCTGAAAGTTCTGGCCCTCCCCCCTTGTGCCTTCCGGGAAGATCAGCAGCGCATTCCCACCCTCCAGAATCGCGATCGCGTTCCGGATGGACTCGGTGTCGCCCTCACCTCGCCGGACGGGAAACGCCCCGAGACTGCGGATCAGCCATCCAAAGATCGGGTGCCGAAAGAGTTCCTCCTTGGCCATGAACGTCAGCTTTCTGGGCAATGAACAGGCAATGAGAGGGGGGTCCAGATAGCTGAAGTGGACCGGCGCCACGATGAGCGGTCCCTTGAGAGGAACCAGCTGCTTGGCATGGACCGTGAGGCCGCCTGTGAGCTTGAAGAAGCCATAACGCACGAGGGTGCGCACGAACCAGTACCAGGCTGTCCCCAGCGCTCTGCGCATGGCAACGAAGTATGGCACCCAAGGGCCCATCTACACTGGCTGCGAACGGCCACCACCGACGCCCGAAATGCGACCTGAACTATGATCACTCATGCGTAGGCGAGTGTGGACCCGGGGGCGGAAGGTCATGGGCAACCTCCTGCCGGCGCTGCTCTTCCTGCCGCCAGCCACGATCGGGATCTCGATGATGTTCCTGGACCGCGAGATCCTCGGAAGGGGCATGCCCTACGTCGTCGCGGCCCCAGTGCTCGGCTGGCTCGCGCTGAACCTCCTCGGCCATTACGGGAACCGGGCTATGCGGCGCGAGATGACGTTTCGCTTGAAGGCCGAACGTTCGGAGCTTCCTCCCAAGCCGGTATTCGTGGGCTTCGCCCGGCCCAGCTATCATGGGCTGCTCGACGCGCACGAAGACGTGGGCCACCTGCTCTTGCACGACGACCGGATCGAGTTTCTGGGCGAGGATCACCGAATCTCACTTGCCCGTGAGCAGGTGACGGCGGTGGTGTTTCGGGCAAACGTGCATACCCTGCTCGGCCTGGGCAGGTGGGTGTCGGTGGAGGGCGTGGTAGATGGCAAGCCGGTGCGCATGCTAATCGAGCCCCGAGAGCGGGACACGATGCTGGGCAACCTCTTGTTCGGCCGGCGGCTGAGGCGCGAGATAGAAACCTGGCTCCGCGGCCGGCCCGCAAAAGTTGGGTAAGTTGGCGGGTCCAATCATCTACAATCTGCCAAGCACCACCCTTGGAAGACGTCTTTCGCAGTTTCGAGGAGTTCACCCGGCCGTCGATGCGCACGTTCTTGCACGTGATCGACATCCTCCTGGTTGCCTTCCTCATCTACCGGGTGATGTTGTTGATCCGTGGCTCCCGGGCCTGGCGCATCTTGTGGGGTGTCGTCGGCTTCGTTCTGCTGCTGTTCATCAGTCGCGCGCTGCAGTTCACGGCGCTCCATTGGGTGCTGGACAAAGCGACCCTGCTGGGACCGGTTGCCCTGGTCATTCTCCTCTTGCCGGAACTGCGTCAGGCACTAGAGGGCATCGGGAAACTGGGGATCTGGCCACAGAAGCTGGTCGCCAGTGAGAGCGCCACTGAAGCCAGAACCGTTGAGGAAGTGGTTGCCGCGGTGTCGGAGATGGCACAGTCGAACGTCGGCGCGCTGATCGTCATCGAGCGGGGCGCGCCGCTCGACGACGTCATCTCCAACGGAGTCCTGCTGGAAGCCAAAGTCAGCGCCGCGCTGCTCGGCGCCATCTTCTACGAAGGCAATCCGCTGCACGATGGCGCAGTCGTCATCCGAGGGGACACCATCGTGGCGGCCGCATGCCGGCTGCCGCTCAGCGACTCGATGCGCCTCGACGCGAACCTCCACATGCGTCACCGGGCCGCAGTCGGGGCGTCCGAGAGTTTCGACTGCTTTACGATCGTGGTGAGCGAGGAGCGTGGGGCGGTCAGTGTGGCGACAGAAGGGCGCCTGCGCAAGTTGCAGAACGCCGCCGAACTACGGGAGATCATGACGAAGGAGCTGCGGGACATGCCCGAGCCTTCGCTGCCCAGAAACGGCATCATCCGGTCCCGAAGGAGGAACGCCGATGCGAAGCCAAAGGCTCGGTAAGGTCGACGTGCCTCTGATGGTCGCCTCGCTGTTCCTGGCGTTTGTGCTCTGGCTCTTTGTGCAGTCCCAGAGCGCGCTGGCGACCACGATGCAGTTTCAGAAGCCGCTCGAAGTGCAGGGGCTGAACAACGAAGAATTGATTGTGACTTCGATCCCGGGAGACGTGGTGATCGAGGCGCAAGGCACCCGAGAGCAGTTGGACCGCATCGACCCGAACCTGATCAGCGCCTTCGTCGACCTCTCGAAGGTGGAGCCTGGGGGACATCGCGTGCGGGTGCAACTCAAGGCGCCGAGCGGCCCCACTTGGAGCCTCATCCGGCCCTACGCAGACGTCGTCGTGGAACGCCTGGCACGCCGCACAATGGTCGTACAGGTGGTGATGCAGGGCGAGGTGCCGCCCGAGTCCAGCTTGGCGATCGCCGGCGCGACCGCCAGGCCCGAGAGCGTCGTGGTGTACGGCCCCATGAGCGAGATCGCCAAAGTCGATCGGGTGCGAGCGCTGCTGAACCTGAGTGAGGTGCGGGCCGGCGAGGCCCGTTCGACCACCCTCGAAGTTCTCGACGACAACAACAAGCCGCTGGGCCCGCTCGTGAGAACGGACCCGACGCTCGTGACGCTCGACCCGGCAGTCGTCCCGGCCGAGAGCCAAAAGAGCGTCATCGTCGATCCCCTCATCGAGGGAGAGCCCGCGCCTGGCCACCGGGTCAGGGGCTACCAGATCCGACCCTCACTGATACAGGTCCGGGGTAGCAGCGAGCGCCTTGCGGAGCTGACGACCATCTCAACCGCGCCCATCAACATCTCCGGCCTGACGGCCAACGCCACCCGAGCGGTGCGGCTAAGGCTTCCCCGCGGAGTGTCCGCCTCCGGATCGGCTTCGGTGAGCGTGACCATCCAGATCGAGAAGACTGCCTCGCCTCCCCCAACCGAGGACGAGCGCCCCCCCGACGGCGGATGATCGAGATCAGGCCCATCCATCCTCACGAGGCCGAGCCCTTTCTGCGGCTGCTCTGTGAGGTTTTCGACCTCGATTTCGGGAGGGCCAGGTCCGTCTTCTTCACCGAGCCGCTCTTCGATCTCCAGCGCAAGTGGGCGCTGGTGGAAGATGGCCACCTTGTATCGGTCCTCACCACTGTCCCGCTGCTTTTTGGCTGGGGAGGAGCCATCGGCATCGCCGGCGTGGCCACGCGCCCGTCTTCCCAGGGGCGGGGCTACGCCACCCAACTTCTCGATTACGTTCTCGAGGAAGCCTGTGGGCGGGGCGAGAAGGGCGCGCTGCTGTTTGCCCGCGACGCCCGCGTCTACCGAAGGAGTGGATTCGAAGAGATCGACGAGGTTCTGCGGGGCCCCATCGACGGCAGTCCTGAGAAGCATTCCGCGATCCTCTCCAGCGCGGAGGTGCGCCGCCTCTACGACTATTGGGCCCAAGGCCATTCCGCCAGGCTGCGGCGGGACGACAAGCGTTGGGATTATTGGAAGTGGACGCTGCGGGTCTGCTCAGCCATTCCCGACGGATACCTGTGTCTGGAGGGCGGACTTTTGAGAGAGTGCGTGGCGGCGCGGCCACCAGGCGATTGGCCCGTTGGTAGGGGCGTGGAGTGGCTGGGACTGCGCAACGTGGCAACTCAGCTCGGGCTGCCGCTGCTGCAGCCGCGGCTCGACCTGTACCTGATGGGTCGAGGAATCCCGGAGCCTCCCCAGATGTTCATGACCGACCAGTTCTAGCAAGCCGGCGCTCGGGGTTCCCCCGCGGCCGCCCGGTGTAGACAGGAGGCGGGTACAATAGCGCTTCGACTTGACCTGACAAAGTGGACCAGAGACGATGAAGAGAACCTACCAGCCGAACAACCGGCACAAGAGCAAGACCCACGGCTTTCGGGTGCGCATGCGCACGACCGACGGCCGCAACGTGATCAAGCGGCGCCGACTCAAGGGCCGGGTCAGGGTCACCCACTAAGAGGGAGCATCAAGGGGCCCAGCAAGACCAGGTTCGAAACGATCTACCGCGACGGCAAAAGAGTCAATGGTCCGCTCTTTCGCCTCGTTTCGCTCCCCGGCTCGGGTCTTGTCGGTTTCGCGACTGCCAAAAAGATCGGGTCCAAGCCGCAACGCAACCGAGCTCGAAGACGTGCTCAAGAAGCGACGCGGGGCCTGACTTGCGAAGAGCTCGACCTGGTCATCGTCGCGCTTCCGGCAGCCGCTCAAGCTAGTTTTGTCGAGTTGAAGAACGAGATGCACCGACTGTTCGGCGAGAGCCGCAAGCGATGGGCAAACGCATTGGAATCTTCCTAATCCGCCTGTACCAGAACCTCACCCGATGGATGCCGCCAACCTGCCGCTACACGCCAAGCTGCTCGAACTACACTCTCCAAGCAGTCGAGCGCTACGGGCTCCTCAAAGGGAGCTGGCTGGGGCTCAAACGCATCTGCCGCTGTCATCCTTTTCGTCCGGGGGGACACGACCCAGTTCCCTGAACCCATAGCATGAGCCAACCCACTCCTAAACAAAGCTTCATCCAGACGCTGTTGCTGTTCGCGGTCATCTACCTCGGCATCAGCTTGATGTGCCCCAAGCCGCCCGAGGAGACCCGCCCCAGCGAGGAGATCCTTTCGAATCTCCGCAAGCTCAACGGCGAATACGCGGCAGGCACCCGGGACAAGGGCGAGGTGATGCAGCAGGTCCTGCAGGAGCACGGCCGCCTCGTGCAAAAGCTCGGCAGCGAATCCGGGAATGAAGCTATCGAACTTGCTCGACGGGTGGAGGGCGATGTCCTGACGGCGGACGTGCAGATCAAGCACGGCATCCTGCACAAGGACTTCAACGCCATCACGATGGGCTACCAGATGCTTCACGGGCAGGCGCCCGAGGTCACCAAGAAGCCCATTTGGAACCAGCCATTCAAGGTAGCGCCCACCAAGGAGTCGCCCGCCACCATGATCAGTGCGGCCGCCCTTAAAGAAGAGGCGTTCAAGCAGGCGCACGAACTGGGCCAGCACACGCTCGTGTGGGGCTTGATTCCCGGATACCAACTGATCGATTTTCTCGTCAGGATGACCGGCGCGATTCCAGCCTTCAGCTACGGGTTTGCGGCCTTCGTGTTGGCAGTGATCGTCCGGGCCATCGTCTGGCCCCTGGCGCAGAAGCAGTACATGTGGGGCCGGCAGATGTCGCAGCTCCAGCCTCTGATCAAGGACCTCAAGGACAAGTACACGGGCCAAGAGCTGAACTTGAAGGTGATGGAGCTGTACAAGGAGTACGGCATCAATCCCATGGCCGGCTGCGGCCCGGCGCTCCTTCAGATGCCGCTCTTCATCGCCATCTACCAGTGCATGCTGTACTACAAGTTCGAGTTCCAGAAGGGAACGTTCCTCTGGATCAACCCGAGCACCAGTGCAGCCACCAACGGCTTTGTCGCCCCGAACCTGGGAGAGCGAGACTACATCCTGCTCGTGATCTACGGGCTCTCGATGATCGCTACGACCCTGCTCACTCCGGTTGCCGATCCCAGCAACGCAAGGCAACAGCGACTGATGGGGGTCGGCATCGCGGTCTTCTTCACGCTGCTGATGTTCACCGGCATCTTCCCGGTGCCGGCCGCGTTCGTCCTCTACTGGATCTTCACGAACATTCTGGCCACGGCTCAGTCCCTGCGGGCTTACCGGCTTCCCCTGCCGCCCCTGGAAAAGAAGAACGTCGTATCGACCGGCGGAGTGCTTCCGGTCACCAAGACCCAACCAGGAGCCAACGGCAAGTCGACGACGATCAGCAACGGAGCCTTCAAAAACACCGGGGCTCCCAAGCTCCACAAGCCGAAGAAGAAGCGACGGTAGTTGCGACGTTTAGGTGTAAAGTTCTGGAAAGAAGAATATGCAGTCGATTGAGATAGCAGGAAAGTCAGTTCAGGAGGCCACCAAGGCCGCCGCCGCGAAGCTTGGCGTCGCCGAGGACGCGGTCGAGGTAACGGTGCTCGAAGAGACCAAGGGTCTGTTCGGCAAGGGCAACGTCCGCATCCGGGCGGAAGTTAAGACCGCTCCAACTCAGGCAGCGGTCGCTGTCGAAGAGCCGCCGGCCAAGGCGCCCGCCAAAGCGCGACGGGGCGCCAAGAAAGCGGCGCCGGCTGAGGAGCCCGCGACGGTAGAAGCGCCCACCGAAGCCGCGGCCGCGGACGAGGAAGTCGGTCCGGCTCCTGCTGACGTTCAGGCCAGTGACGCTGATGCCGACCATATGGCGGATCTCATCCGTGACATTCTGTCCAAGGCCGACCTGACGGTCGAGGTGAAGGTCACGGGCACGACCGGTCGGTACGTCAACATCGAGCTCGACGGGAAGGACGTCGCCCATCTGGTAGGCAAGCATGGCGAGGTTTTGAACGCGTTGCAGTACCTGGTCAACGTGGTTGCAGGAAGACGCTTCGCCAATGGCGTCCGAGTCACCCTCGAAGGCAACAACTACCGGCGACGGCGCGAAGAGGCGCTGACGACGCATGCGAACAAGATTGCGGACCTGGTGCTCAAGCGCGGCGAAGAGGCCGTTCTGGACGCTCTGCCGGCCTTCGAGCGCCGCATCGTCCACAAAGCCCTCTCCGAAAAGAAGGGCATTACGACCTACAGCGAAGGCGAGGAGCCGAACCGCCGCGTCGTCATCGCGCCCGCCGATTGATGCGGGGACGATCAGGGCAGGTTCTGGGGCGTAGGGATAGAGGCGTCGGGAAGCCGACGCCGAACAGGTGATTCAGCTTTGTCCATTTCAACGGTAAGGAACTTCTTTGAAAAGTCTGGCTGCGCGATGGTCGTATCCATCGTGATCGCAATCGTCTTCATCGTCGGCATCTTCGCCATCGGAGGCGGTGGCAGAGGCTCGCAGCCCACCCCGAGCGAGATCGACCAGACGCCGATCGCACAGGTAGGCGACTACCCCATCACCATCGGCAGGTTGACGTCGGCGGTCCGCGAGGGCGTGCAGACGCGCGTTCAGCAAGGGATGGAGCCCAGTGCCGTTCTGGAGGCTCAACTCCTGGCGGAAGAGCTCTACTTCGACGTTCAGCGGGGGCTTCAGCTTCAGCTGGCCCGCGAGCGGGGGCTGAGAGTGACCGACGAACTCATCCTGCGCGAGATCGAGAACGACATGGAGCGCCAGATCGAGCAGGCCCGGTTCCAGATGATCATCAACGGTCAGCTCAAGCCCGATTCGAGCGAGAAAGATTTTCAGGACGCGTTTCAGAAGCAGGCCGGCGTCGACACCGCAACCTACAAGAAGCGCCAGCTGGATGCTGCGCGCGAGGTGTTGAAGGACGAGCAGCGGCGAGCGATCTTGGCCGCGTCCGCAGTCCCGGCAGCTTTGATCGAGAGCTACACCAAGAAACTGAACCCTACGGATGATGAGGTCAAGAAGAGCCTGGCGACCCTCCAGGTCCAGAAGATCGTGCTGAAAGATCGAGGCACGAAGGATCCGATGGAGCGCGCCAAGGAAATCCTCGCTGAGATCAAAGGC
>Ga0247719_1000973_pt1 | contig 13660 bp, 9 predicted proteins | sample 41E_DmetaG_FD_189046 | JGI IMG/M metagenome (GOLD analysis project Ga0247719, IMG submission 189046) | Soil microbial communities from hillslope of Landscape Evolution Observatory, University of Arizona, Oracle, AZ, United States - 4-1-E_D | ecosystem: Engineered > Artificial ecosystem > Mesocosm...
GGGATTGGGATTCCGGCCGATCGTCTGCCGCGAATCTTCGAGCAGTACACGCAGGCCAGCGACGAAATCGCGACGAAGTACGGCGGCACGGGCCTCGGCCTCGCCATCAGCCGCAAGATTCTCCGGTTGTACGGATCCGATCTGAACGTGACCAGCACACCAGGCCAGGGAACCACGTTCTCGTTTGGGCTGACGCTGAAGCACGTCCCGGCGCCGTAGGCGGCGAGCCCGCCGGCGACCCGCGAGTCATATTCCGGGAACAGGGGCGGGCGGAGCAACCGGGATATCTGGAACGACGCGAGCCTCAGAGAGCCGCTCGCACTTCCGACACGGCGGAGGCACCTGAGGGCGAGGCCATCAACTTTGCACCCGGTTTCGCCGGTAGGTGGACGAGAAACGTCGCGCCGCCGCCTTCGCCGGGACTGGCGGCCTCGATGGTCCCGCCGTGGAGTTCCACGAGGTGTTTGGCGATCGAGAGCCCGAGCCCGAGGCCTGGTGACGTACGCGTCGCCGTCGCGGCCTCCTGGCGGAATCGCTCGAATACATGGGGAAGGAAATCGGTGGAGATCCCGCGCCCGTTGTCCTGCACCACAATCTGCAACTGCCCGTCGTGCCGCCGGATATGGACGTCCACCCGTCCGCCCTCCGGCGTGAACTTTATGGCGTTGTGGGCCAGGTTCCAGAGGACCTGCTGAAGCCGTCGTGAATCGCCGTGAATCTCCCCCAGATTGGAATCGACGGCGGCGACGATCTGAATGCCTTTGGCATCGGCGGCGGGGTGAAGACCCTGCACCGTCGTCTGCAGCAATCCGCCGACATCGACCGGACCGATCTCCAGCTGCACATTGCCTGACATCAGGCGATTCATGTCGAGCAGATCGTCGATGAGTTTGGCCTGGATCGTGGCGTTTCGACGGATCACTTCGATCGCCGCCTGCACGTCACGAATCGGCTTACCGCTGTCGAGGATGGCGAGCCAGCCGAGGACGGCGTTCATCGGGGTCCGCAACTCATGGCTCAACGTCGCCAGGAATTCGTCTTTCAGCCGGCTCTGGCGTTCGGCCTCGTCCCGGGCACGTCGTGCCTCGCCGAGCAGCCGCTCGCGCTCCTGGATCGCTTCTTTTTCAGCCGTGACGTCACGGCTGATGCCGACCATGCGCTCCGGTGCGCCGTCGTTGTCCGCGACGAGCCGCCCACGTTCGGTGATCCAGACCACATGTCCGTCCGGTCGCACGAGCCGGTATTCCACCTCGTAGGTGCCGCTCTTCAGCGCCTCACCGGCTGCGAGCTGCACGAGTGGTGCGTCGTCGGGGTGGACCACGCGGATCATCCGTCGGTCCGAACCGAACGCGCCCGCCGGAAACCCGAACAACCCTTCAGGGTCAGCGGACCAGCGCATCTGGCCCGTCGTCAGGTGCCACTCCCATGCGGCAATGCGGGCGACCGCCATCGCCATGCGCAGCCGCTCTTCGTTCTCTCGAACTCCCTGATGGGCCCGCGACAGCGCCGCCGTGCGCTCCTGCACGCGACGCTCGAGGTCTCGATTCGCGGCCTGCAGCGCCGCCTGCGCCCTTTCGCGTTCGGCGACTTCGGCCTGGAGCACGTCGTTCAACCGCGTCAGCTCGCGGGTTTTCGTGAAGAGATCGACGAAGACACCGATCTTCGAACGGAGAATGTCCGGGTTGACCGGTTTACTGAGGTAATCGACGCCTCCAACGCCGTATCCCTGCAGCGCATCGGCCTCGTCCACCATATGCGCCGTCAGGAACAGAATCGGGACGTGCTGCGAGCGCTTCCGCTGCTTGATCAGCCTGGCCAGCTCGATGCCGTCCATACCCGGCATGCGGATGTCGAGCACGATGGCCGCGAACTCGTGCTTGTGCTTGAGGAGGGCCAGCAGTGCGTCCTCCGCCGACAACGCCCGCACGAGGGTGCAGTCGACAGACTCCAGCATCGCCTCGAGTGCGTCGAGATTCCGCGGCTGGTCGTCGACGATCAGGACGTGCGGCCGGTTCATGGCAGATCTGTCAGCGATACAGCCAGACGCGCAGCAGGGAGAGCAGCTGATCCGTGTTCACGGGCTTGGCGATGTAATCCGACGCGCCCGCCTCGAGGCACTTCTCGCGGTCGCCCTTCATCGCCTTGGCCGTGAGGGCCAGGATAGGCAGCATGCGGAAGCGCGGATCTTTGCGGATCTCCCGCATGGTTTCGTAGCCGTCCATCTCCGGCATCATGATGTCCATGAGGACGACGCTCAGATCGGGCGTCGCTTCGATCAATTCGATCGCCTGCCGCCCGTTCGTGGCGCTGAGTACCTCCATGTCCTGGTTCTCGAGCACGGTCGTCAGCGCAAAGATGTTGCGCGCATCGTCGTCGACCACCAGCACCTTGCGCTGGCTGAGCACCTCATTCGAGCGGTGCAGGCGGTCGAGCATCTGCTTCTTCGACTCCGGTAATTCCGCGACGACGCGGTGGAGGAACAGCGCGGTCTCGTCGAAGAGTCGTTCCGGCGACTGGACGTCCTTGAGCACGATACTCTTCGCCACCATCCGCAGGCGCATCTCTTCGTCAACGGTCAATTCCTTGCCCGTGAACACGACGACCGGCAGGTCACGCAGGGCGGTGTCTTCCTGAATCTGCTCGAGGAGCTCGAATCCGCTGATATCCGGAAGGCGGAGGTCGACCACGCAGCAGTCGAACGACTGCTCGCGCAGCAGGCGCAACGCGTCACGGCCGGTGGATACGGCCGCCACCTCGATGTCGTCGTGCGACAGGAGCTCGACGATGCTCTGGCGCTCGATATCGTTGTCTTCGATCACCAGGAGCCGCCGCTTGTGGGGCGCGACGTACGTCCTGATGCGATCGAAGGCGTGCTCCAGGTCTTCGGTCGTCGCCGGCTTGACCAGATACGAGAACGCGCCGTGTGACAGACCGTGCTGCCGCTCCTCCTCGACCGACAGCATCTGCACCGGAATGTGCCGGGTCGCCGGGTCGAGCTTCAGGTTGTTCAACACCGTCCACCCGAGCATGTCGGGCAGGAACACGTCCAGCGTCACCGCCGTCGGGAGGAACTGCCGCGCGAGCGACAGGGCCGCCTGCCCGCGGTTCGCGACGATCCCCTTGAACCCCTTGTCGCGGGCGAGCCCGAGCAGGATCCGGGCGTAGTGCGCATCGTCGTCGACGATGAGCACGGTCGGATCCCCCTCCCGGATGTCCGCGCGGTCGTCGGGCACCACCTCCTCGGGCTTTGCGACCGCCAGGACGGGCAAGGCTGCGGCCGCGGGAGCGGCCGTGGTGACGGTGCTCGTCGCCGGCATCGTGACCGCGCGGGCGGGACCGGTGTAGTTGAACGGCAGGAAGAGGGTGAAGGTGCTGCCCCGGTTGGGCGTGCTCACCAGCCTGATCTCGCCGCCGAGCAGCGTCGCGAGTTCGCGGCTGATCGCGAGGCCGAGACCCGTGCCGCCGTACTTGCGGCTCGTGCCGGCATCGGCCTGCTGAAACGCCTCGAAGATCAGCTTCTGCTTTTCCGGCGCGATGCCGATCCCCGTGTCGCTCACTTCGAACGCCACCGCCATCGGCGCATTGCGCAGAATCGGGTGATCGGGCGACCACCCGGACGCCGCCGGTACGATTCGCATCGACACCTGGCCGTGCGACGTGAACTTGAACGCGTTGGAGAGGAGATTCTTCAGGATCTGCTGCAGGCGCTTCGGGTCGCTCGTGAACGCCCGCGGCAGCTCGGGCGAGATATCGATAGTGAACGCCAGGCTCTTCGACTCCGCGACGTGATGGAACGTGCGCTGGACGTTGTCGCGAAGGCCGCTGAACGTCATCTCCTCCGCTTCGACGGTGACCGTGCCCGACTCGATCTTCGACAGGTCGAGAATGTCGTTGATGAGCGTCAGCAGGTCCGTCCCCGCCGAATGGATGTTCTTCGCGAACTCCACCTGCCTCGGCGTCAGCGTGCCGCCCGGGTTGTCGCCAAGCTGCTGCGCCAGGATCAGGATCGAGTTGAGCGGCGTCCGCAACTCGTGCGACATGTTGGCGAGGAACTCCGACTTGTACTTCGACGTGAGCGCAAGCTCCGCCGCCTTCTCTTCCAGCGCACGCCGCGCCTGTTCGACTTCCTTGTTCTTGCGCTCGACCTCGACGTTCTGTTCGGCGAGCTGCTTGGCTTTCGACGCCAGCTCCTCGTTGGTCTGCTGGAGCTCGTTCTGCCGCGTCTGAAGCTCCATCGTGAGCTTCTGCGACTGCTGCAGCAGCCCCTCGGTCCGCATCGTCGCCTCGATCGTGTTCAGCACGACACCGATGGACTGCGTGAGCTGCTCGAGAAACATCAGGTGTGTCTGGGTAAACGGCTGCAGCGACGACAGCTCGATGACGGCCTTGGTCTCCCCCTCGAATAGCACGGGGAGGACGACGATGTTCTTCGGGCGCGCCGCGCCGAGGCTCGACTGGACCCGCGCGTAACTCCGCGGGACCTTCGTGAGCAGAATGCGCTGCTTCTCGAGCGCGCACTGTCCGACCAGGCCCTGGCCGACTTCTATCCGCATGGCCTGGTCGTCCCCGACGGCGTATCCGGCCAGCAGCGACAGCGCCGGCGCGCTGTCGCTCGCTTCACTCAGCATCTGGTAGATCGACCCCTGCTGGGCATTCACGAGCGGCGCGAGCTCGGACAGCAGCAGCTTGCCGACGGTGACGAGATCGCGCTGCCCCTGCAGCATGCGCGTGAACTTCGCGAGGTTCGTCTTGAGCCAGTCCTGCTCCTGGTTGCGCTCGGTCGTCTGGCGCAGGTTGTCGATCATCGTGTTGATGTTGTCCTTGAGCTCGGCCACCTCGCCACGGGCTTCGACCTGAATCGAGCGCGTCAGGTCGCCCTTGGTCACGGCCGTCGCCACCTCGGCGATCGCGCGGACCTGGTTGGTGAGGTTCGCCGCGAGGAGGTTGACGTTGCCGGTGAGGTCCTTCCATGTTCCCGCGGCGCCCGGCACGTTCGCCTGACCGCCGAGACGCCCTTCGACGCCGACCTCGCGCGCGACGTTGGTGACCTGCTCGGCGAAGGTCGCGAGGGTGTCCGTCATGTTGTTGATCGTCTCGGCGAGCGCGGCGACCTCGCCCTTCGCCTCGACCGTCAGCTTCTGACGCAGGTTGCCGTCGGCGACCGCCGTGACGACCTTGACGATGCCGCGCACCTGGTCGGTCAGGTTCGCGGCCATCACGTTCACCGAATCGGTGAGGTCCTTCCACGTGCCGGCCACGCCGGGCACCTCGGCCTGGCCGCCGAGCTTGCCCTCGGTGCCCACCTCGCGCGCCACCCGCGTCACTTCCGCGGCGAACGCACGCAGCTGGTCGACCATCGTGTTGATGGTGTTCTTCAGCTCGAGAATCTCGCCCTTGACGTCGACGGAGATCTTGCGCGACAGGTCGCCGCGCGCGACCGCGGTCGTCACTTCCGCGATGTTGCGGACCTGCGCCGTGAGGTTGGCGCCCATGACGTTGACCGAGTCGGTCAGGTCCTTCCAGGTGCCGGCCACACCGGGCACGACGGCCTGGACGCCGAGCCGCCCTTCGGTGCCGACTTCGCGCGCCACGCGCGTGACTTCCGATGCGAACGATCGCAGCTGCTCGACCATCGCGTTGATGGCTTCCTTCAGCTGCAGAATCTCGCCCCGCACGTCGACGGTGATCTTCTTCGACAGGTCGCCGTTCGCCACGGCGATCGTCACTTCGGCGATGTTGCGCACCTGGCCGGTCAGGTTCGAGGCCATGGAGTTGACGTTGTCGGTGAGATCTTTCCACGTGCCGGCGACGCCGGGCACCACCGCCTGGCCTCCGAGCTTGCCTTCGCTGCCCACCTCGCGCGCGACGCGGCTGACCTCCGACGCGAAGGCGTTCAGCTGGTCCACCATCGTGTTGATCGTGTTCTTCAGCTCGAGGATCTCGCCCTTGACGTCGACGGTGATCTTGCGGGACAGGTCGCCGCGGGCGATGGAGGTGGCGACTTCGGCGATGTTGCGCACCTGCCCCGTGAGGTTCGACGCCATCCAGTTGACGTTGTCGGTGAGGTCCTTCCACGTGCCCGCCACGCCGGGCACTTCGGCCTGTCCTCCGAGTTTGCCTTCGGTGCCGACTTCGCGCGCCACACGCGTCACTTCGGCGGCAAACGATCGCAGCTGCTCGACCATCGTGTTGATGGTGTCCTTCAGCTGCAGAATTTCGCCCCGGACGTCGACCGTGATCTTTTTCGAGAGGTCCCCGTTCGCGACGGCGATGGTGACTTCGGCGATGTTGCGGACCTGCGCCGTCAGGTTGCCCGCCATCTGGTTGACGTTGTCGGTGAGGTCCTTCCACGTCCCCGCGACGCCTGGCACAACGGCCTGGCCGCCGAGCTTGCCCTCGGTGCCGACCTCGCGCGCCACCCGGCTCACCTCCGATGCGAACGCGTTGAGCTGGTCCACCATCGTGTTGATGGTGTTCTTCAGCTCGAGAATCTCGCCCTTGACGTCCACGGTGATCTTGCGCGACAGGTCGCCACGCGCCACGGCGGTCGCGACCTCCGCGATGTTGCGCACCTGCCCCGTCAGGTTCGAGGCCATGAAGTTGACGTTCTCGGTGAGGTCTTTCCAGGTGCCGGCGATGCCGGTCACGACCGCCTGACCCCCGAGCTTCCCTTCCGTGCCGACCTCCCGCGCCACGCGCGTCACTTCCGAGGCGAACGCGTTCAGCTGGTCGACCATCGTATTGATGGTGTTCTTCAGCTCGAGGATCTCCCCCTTCACATCGACCGTGATTTTCCGCGACAAGTCGCCGTTGGCGATCGCGGTTGCGACGTCGGCGATGTTGCGGACCTGGCCCGTCAGGTTCGACGCCATCGAGTTGACGTTGTCGGTCAGGTCCTTCCACGTGCCGGCGACGCCCGGGACCACCGCCTGACCGCCGAGCTTCCCTTCGGTCCCGACTTCGCGCGCCACCCGACTGACCTCGGAGGCGAACGCGTTGAGCTGATCGACCATCGTGTTGATGGTGTTCTTCAGCTGGAGAATCTCGCCCTTGACGTCGACCGTGATCTTCCGCGAGAGGTCGCCCTCCGCGATGGCCGTGGCGACGTCCGCGATGTTGCGCACCTGGCCGGTGAGGTTCGACGCCATCGAGTTGACGTTGTCGGTGAGATCCTTCCACGTGCCGGCCACGCCGGGCACCACCGCCTGCCCGCCGAGCTTGCCTTCGGTCCCGACCTCACGCGCGACGCGGCTCACTTCCGAGGCGAACGCGTTGAGCTGATCGACCATCGTGTTGATGGTGTTCTTCAACTCCAGGATCTCGCCCTTGACGTCGACCGTGATCTTGCTGGAGAGGTCGCCGCGCGCGATGGCGGTCGCGACGTCGGCGATGTTCCGGACCTGCCCCGTCAGGTTCGACGCCATGGAGTTGACCGAGTCGGTGAGGTTCTTCCACGTGCCCGCAATGCCCGGGACCACCGCCTGGCCGCCGAGCTTACCCTCGGTGCCGACTTCGCGGGCCACGCGCGTCACCTCTGAGGCGAACGCGTTGAGCTGGTCGACCATCGTGTTGATGGTGTCCTTCAGCTCGAGAATCTCCCCCTTGACGTCGACGGTGATCTTGCGCGAGAGGTCGCCTCTGGCCACGGCGGTCGTGACTTCCGCGATGTTTCGCACCTGCGCGGTCAGGTTGGCGCCCATTGCGTTCACCGAGTCCGTGAGGTCCTTCCAGACTCCGGCGACGTCCGGCACTTCAGCGCGGCCACCGAGCTTGCCTTCGGTGCCGACCTCGCGCGCCATGCGGCTCACTTCCGACGCGAACGCGTTGAGCTGGTCGACCATCGTATTGATGGTGTCCTTCAGCTCGAGGATCTCCCCCTTGACGTCGACGGTGATCTTGCGCGACAGGTCGCCGCGGGCGACCGCCGTCGTCACGCCCGCGATGTTGCGCACCTGCGCGGTGAGATTCGACGCCATGGCGTTCACCGAGTCGGTCAGGTCCTTCCACGTCCCGGCGACGCCGGGCACCACCGCCTGGCCGCCGAGCTTGCCTTCGGTCCCGACCTCGCGCGCGACGCGCGTCACTTCGGCCGCGAAGCCGCGCAGCTGGTCGACCATCGTGTTGATGGCTTCCTTCAGCTGCAGGATTTCGCCGCGGACGTCCACCGTGATCTTCTTCGACAGGTCGCCGTTGGCGACGGCGATCGTCACGTCCGCGATGTTGCGGACCTGGGCGGTGAGGTTGCCGGCCATCTGGTTCACCGACTCGGTCAATTCCTTCCAGACCCCCGACACGCCCTTGACCTGCGCCTGCCCGCCCAGCTTCCCTTCGGTGCCGACCTCGCGCGCCACACGCGTGACCTCGGAGGTGAACACCGAGAGCTGGTCGATCATGTTGTTCACCAGCTTGGCCGACCGGAGGAATTCGCCCTCGAGCGGCCGCCCGTCGACTTCGAGGGCCATCGACTGCGACAGGTCGCCCTTGGCGACAGCACCAATCGCGCGGGTGACTTCGGTCGTCGGCCACACCAGGTCGTCGATCAGCATGTTGATCGCCGCGACCTCGTCAGCCCATCCTCCAACGGCGCCTGGCACCCGCATGCGCTGCTTGAGCTTGCCCTCCTTGCCGACGACCCGCGATACCCGCGCGGCCTCCACCGCACGCCGTTCGCTCACGGACGCGATGTCGTTGAACGCGTCGGCGATCTTGCCGTCGATGCCGACAAGGTCGGTCGGCATCCGCACGGAAAAGTCGCCATCGCGCAGCAACAGCATCGCGTTGAGAAGCCGTCGTGAGAACGCCTCGGGACCGGGCCCCGATTCACCCGGCAAGGCCGACGGCAGTGGCTCGTTCGGATCGAGGGTTCCGGTGGAGGACGGACGGGTCAGTTCCATGAAGAGCTCCCGGCTTCAGTGCAACGCGATGGGCATGGACGGAGCAGAACCCGACGCGGGGCGGCCATTGTGCAGCGTCTCCGAACGCGTCGAGCCACGGCGGGCATGTGAGTATGGACGTGAAAGCAATCGCCCTGCCAGCTCAGCTATGCTGGCGCGAACAGTGCCGAAGCTGCAGCGCTGCCAGCCGGTGGCTCACTCACGCCGATTCTTCTCGACGATGCCGTAGAGGATCATGCAGAACGCGAGCAGCCGTACGACGAAGACATAGACGCGGAACTCGGTCGCAAACGCGAGGAGGCCGAGCAGCGCGTAGGACAGCCCCAGAATCCAGAACGCCGACGCAAACCGCAGGAAAAGACGGTCGCGCGACTGCTGCCAGAAGCGCAGGAAAAACACGCCCGCAATGACGCAGCCCATGGCCACCGCTCCGTGGAAAAACGGCACGTTGATCATGCGGCGTCCACGATCAAGCCATACAACAGCAGGCTGACCGCGCTCAGCGCAACCAGCGCTCTGACGAGCGAGAGATCGATCGCCACCGGAAGGATGACCAGATCGATGAAGACGAGCGCGTTGTTGACGGCCCAGGCGATGAACGACACGCTGCTCCAGAGCAGCAGTCGTGCGGGCGCCCGCCGGTACTCGCGCAGCAGAAGAATGGCGCAGAAGGCGCTCGTGAGCATGCACAACAGGTAGACTGCAGTCGCCATCACTCGTCCGGTTTGCGCAGCTTGAAGGCATCGGCGAACCGCTTCGCCGAGAGTCGCGACTCGGTTGCGACGAAGCCCAGAACCGCCTGCCGCGCCATTATGTAGTGCTGCGCGAGGAGGTCACAGTATCGCGCCAGTTCCTCCGTCTTCGGCCGGTAGCGATACGCGGTCTCGTCGCCCACACGCACCTCCAGCAGACCACGCGCCGCGAGCGTCTCCAGGTCTGCACGGGCTCGCGCGGGCGAACTGCGGAATTCGGTGGCGACCTCGCGCGCCGTACGGAATCGCTCTGACCCGCGGAGCATCATCAGCAGCTCCACCTGCTCGATCGTTTCGATGCAGCTGTGGAGGAACGCGCGGAGCTCGGGGGGGAGTTCGGCGGCGTGCTCGGACATCGGGCGCGATCCGCATCTTAGGCCATCTTCCGAGCGCCCAAAGCCCGGCGGTAAGGTGCGACGCCGGTCGCGTCCCTACGACGGCACCAGCGCGTCAATCGTTCGCGTCAGCTTGGCGAAATCGATCGGCTTGGAAAACACGGCGTTGGTGATGACGCGTACCTGCTCCTTGGGAACCGCCGTGATGACGATGGTAGGAATGTTCCGGAGCTGGGAATTCGCTGCCAGTCGGGCCAGGAGGTCGTGGCCAGACATTTCCGGCATCAGCAGATCGACGAGGACCAAGCCCGGCCGGATTCCGCGATCGAGCAACTCGAGCGCGTCGCGGCCGTTGTCAGCGATGAGAACCGAGTAGCCGCGTTCCGACAGGATCGTGGCCAAGGCGGCCGACGTATCGGCGTGATCTTCGACGACCAGGATGGGGCCAGAATTGGGCAAAGGGATGTTCCCGGCTCCGGAGGCTACCGCGGTGAGGCTGCAGGCCGCAAACTCATCCGGCCTGACTCATCCGGCCTGACGGCCCCATCGAACTGAAACCAGTGTTCGTCCGCGCCGAACGAGGACCAGATCGCGCGGCGCGGCGCCCGGCTGCCACTAGCACAGGGGCGAGGTGAGCGCGCGGCCTCGCGCGACCCACAACTCGCGAACCCACGCCTCGAACCCTTCGCCCGTCCGCGCTGACACCTGCACGACGGGGAGACCGGGCCTCACTTCGTTGATATTCCTCAACGCTTCAGTCTCATCGAATGCCGCAGCGCGGGCGAGGTCGGTCTTGGTAATGACCGCCATGTCTGCCGTGTTGAAGATGGTTGGATACTTGAGAGGCTTGTCCTCCCCTTCGGTAACAGACAACAGCACCACACGCAGGTGTTCGCCGAGATCGTAACTCGACGGACACACGAGATTTCCCACGTTCTCGACGAACAGAAAATCAAGGCCGCCGACGTCCCAGTCGGCGAGGGCGCTCTCGACCATCGACGCATCGAGATGGCACACCGTGCCCGTGGTGATCTGGCGAACAGGTGCCCCGGATCTGGCGAGCCGGTCCGCGTCCCGCGTAGTCGCCAGATCTCCCACCAGGGCGGCCACACGTGCCGTGCGCGCCAACGCGCACAGCGTCCCCTCGAGCAGCGTCGTCTTCCCGCTCCCCGGGCTCGAGACCAGACTGACGACGAACGTGCCAGCTGCGTCGAACCGCCGACGGAGCTCGCGCGCGAGCAGGTCGTTCTTCCTGAGCACGTTCTGGCGTACTTCTACGATCCGCGTCGTCATGCGTCCTGCACCTCGAGTCCCACGACCTCCAGTTCATCGCCGCGAATCAAACGCGGCATGGCCGACTGGCACACCGGGCATCGCCGAACGGCGAAGTCTGACGGTTCGCGCTCGGCATCGCACACACTGCACCATGCGGTCACCGGGACGTCTTCGATCTCGAGGCGTGCGTTTTCCAGCGGCGTTCCCGCTGCAGCCGCGCCGAACGAGAAGAGCAGCGCGTCCTTCGCGACGCCGGAGAGCGGACCGACGCGCACGCGCACCGATGTCACGTGGACCGGTCCCATCCTCGCCAGCGCGTCGCCGGCGATGTCCACGATGTCGATTGCGACGCCTAGTTCGTGCATGAGACCTACGGTTGAGCTGGATGCGAATCGGGGAGTCTCCTTATGGCGCACCCCGCGCGCAGCATGATACAAGTGCTCGGTCTTGTCTCTTATACCTCTTCCTTTTGCATGACAGACACCACACGCTCGCATCTGGTCGAGATGTCCTGGGATCCGGTGACGCGGATCATCGGCAGCCTCGGCATTCACACCAAAATCGATTTCGACCGCCGCGAAGTCGTCGAGTGTCACAGCACGTCCTCAATCTTCCGCGGCTACAGCGTGTTCATGAAGGGGAAAGATCCGCGTGATGCGCACCAGATTACGAGCCGCATCTGCGGGATCTGCGGCGACAACCATGCGACATGTTCGGTGTACGCGCAGAACATGGCCTATGGCGTCACTCCGCCGCCGCTCGCGGATTGGATCCTGAATCTCGGCGAGGCAGCCGAGTTCATGTTCGACCACAACCTGTTCCAGGACAATCTCGTCGGCGTCGACTTCTGCGAACAGGTTGTCCGCGAAACCAACCCCGGCGTCTGGGACCGCGCACAGTCCACCGCGGCTCCGCATGGCCACGTTCACGGCTTCCGCACGATTGCCGACATCATGCGGTCGCTCAATCCGTTCGAAGGCGAGTTCTATCTCGAGGCGCTGCAGATGAGCCGTCTGGCGCGGGAGATGTTCTGCCTGATGGAAGGACGGCACGTACACCCGTCGACGGTGCAGCCGGGCGGCGTCGGGACGGTGGCGTCCGTGCAGCTCTTCTCGGACTACCTGATTCGTCTCGTCAAGTACATCGAATTCATGAAGCGCGTCGTGCCGATGCACGACGACCTTTTCGACTTCTTCTATGACGCGCTCCCCGGCTACGAGAAGGTGGGACAACGGCGCGTGCTGCTGGCGTGCTGGGGCGGCTTCCAGGATCCCCGTCGGTGCACGTTCGACTACCGGACGATGACCGATTGGGGTCGGGCGATGTTCGTCACGCCCGGGATCGTCGTGGACGGGCAGCTGATTACGACTGACCTGGTGCAGATCAACCTCGGCATCCGGATCCTGCTCGGTCAGTCGTTTTACGACGATTGGCAGGATCAGCCGCTGTTCGTCAGCGAAGATCCGCTGGGCAACCCGGTCGACCGCCGGCATCCGTGGAATCAGCACACGCTGCCGCGACCGCAGAAGCGCGACTTCAATGGCAAGTACACCTGGGTCATGGCACCGCGCTGGTTCGACGGGACGAACCTGCTCGCGCTCGACACCGGAGGCGGTCCGCTTGCCCGTCTATGGGTGACCGCGCTTGCCGGCCTGGTGGACATCGACTACGTGAAGTCCACCGGCCACAGCGTCAAGATCACCCTGCCGAGGACCGGCAGCTCACCCGAAACGACCTTCGAGTGGACGATTCCGACCTGGAGCAACACGCTCGAACGGAATCGTGCGCGCAGCTATTTCCAGGCGTACGCGGCGGCGTGCGCCCTGTACTTCGCGGAGCGTGCGATTGCGGAAGTGCAGGAAGGCCGGGTCGCGACCTGGGAACCCTTCACGGTCCCGGAGGACGCGATCGGCTGCGGCTTCACCGAGGCCGTGCGCGGGGCGCTGTCGCATCACATGGTGATCCGCGACGGCCGCATCGCGAACTATCACCCATACCCGCCGACGCCGTGGAACGCCAGCCCCCGCGACGATTACGGCACCCCAGGACCGTACGAGGACTCGATCCAGGGGCTGCCGATCTTCGAAGAGAGCAGCCGCGAGAATTTCAAAGGGATCGACATCATGCGCACCGTGCGCAGCTTCGATCCGTGCCTGCCGTGCGGTGTCCACATGTACCTCGGCGGCGGTCGCGTCATCGAGCGCCGCCACTCCCCCACGATGCTGAATCTTCTATGACCGTCTCGGAGCCCACGGACATCGGCGCAGACATCGAGGCGCTGCTCGCCAGAATCGCGGCGGGTGGCGGACAGGCCGCCGCCGACGCCCAGGAGCTCGTGCGCCGTCTCATGGCGTTCTACGGCGCGGGGATGTCCCGGATCGTCGAACTGGTTCGCGCCGAGAGA
>Ga0247719_1000974_pt1 | contig 13653 bp, 10 predicted proteins | sample 41E_DmetaG_FD_189046 | JGI IMG/M metagenome (GOLD analysis project Ga0247719, IMG submission 189046) | Soil microbial communities from hillslope of Landscape Evolution Observatory, University of Arizona, Oracle, AZ, United States - 4-1-E_D | ecosystem: Engineered > Artificial ecosystem >...
GAGTCGGCCGGCGCCGGCGTGGAGGGCGCCGCCGCCGCCCGACTCCTGGCGCCCGAGCCCCTGGCCGTGCAGGCTCTGGAGCCCCGGTCAGAGACAGAGACGACCAGGGAGGGCCTGGTTTTCGTTGGAACCCTGCTCCTCTACGGGCAGCTCATCGGGTTCGGGTACTGGGTGGCGAGTGGGGTGGTCGAGGAGAAGGCGTCGCGGGTGGTGGAGGTGCTCCTGGCCAAGGCACCGCCGAATCAGTTGCTGGCGGGCAAGGTCATCGGGGTCGGCGTGGTGGGGGTCGCCCAGCTCGTCGGCCTGGTCGTGATCGGCCTGGTGGCCGCGGCGGCCACGGGCAGCATCGACCTCCCGCCGGAGACCGTGCCCGTTGCCGCCCAGGTCGTGGCCTGGTTCCTGCTCGGCTTTGCCCTCTACAGCTGCCTGTACGCCGTCGCCGGCGCCATCGCCAGCCGGGCCGAGGAGCTGCAGAGCACCACCACGCCGCTGACCTTCCTCGCCGTGGGCTCCTTCTTCGCCGCCATCACCACCGGAGGAGATCCCGGCGGCCCCGTGGGGCAGGTCGCCACCTTCGTCCCCTTCTCGGCGCCCATGGTGCTGCCCATCAGGGTGGCCGCCGGCGAGATCGAACCGTGGGAAGTGGCAGCGGGCGTGGCCATCGTCGTCGCTTCGATCCTGGCCGCCATGCGCCTGGCGGCGCGGGTCTACGCCGGCGGGGCCATGCACCTTCGGGGCCAGATGAAGGTTCGTCAGGCCCTCAGGGCGGAAGAAACCTCTCGGACGGGTGCGTAGTCGGAATAGTCGGCGGGTAGGGGAAGTTTCCCATAGAGAGTCACCCCGCCAGGAGCCGGTATGTCGGACGTCGGTCGCACCAGATGCCCCCAGGCAGTGGCGCGGCTTCTCATCGCCGGCGCCCTCTCCGCCTTCCTGGTGGCCTGCGGGCAGACCCAGCCGATGGAGGTGGCGGTGAGCGGCCTGCCGCCGGCGCCACCCCCCACCTCGGAGCCGGCGACGAAGTTCCAGGGCTCGGTCGCCACGGTGGATGCCCCCGCCGGCGCCCTGGTGGTCAACGTGCAGATCGTCTGGACGCCGGTGCTGAAGGCCGACCCCCACGAGCGTCGGGTGGTGGTCGACGCCGGCACCCGGTGGGACCGGGGGCTGAACCTCTCCGGCCTGCGCGCCGGCGACGAGGTCCAGGTGGACGCCGCCGACCCGGTGGACGGGAGCTGGCCGGCGCTACGGGTCCAGCTTTTCGATATCGAGTGACGCCGCTCTAGTCGGTCGACTGCTCGAGGCCGTGGCGCTTGAGCGCGGCATCGAGGGCGGCGGGCGCATCCTTCAGCTTCAGGGTGGCCCCCCGCCGGCCGGCCCGGGCGACGGCGTCGGTGAACAACGACAGCCACTGCGGGTCCATGGCCGTGGCGTCGCGGAGGTCGACGATGACGGACCGGTTCCCCTGACCGTCGATGAGGTCGGCCAGCATGTAGTCGAGATCGGCGGCCCGGGGGCCGTCGAGGTCGCCGTGAATGCTGACGACAACCGTCCCCTGGTACCGGCTGACGACGATCCCCGAGCGGGCGCGGAAGCTCTCGGCGGGTGCCGCACCTGTTGACTCTCTCCAAGTCGTCATACGCACCATGCCGGCAAGACGCTCTCCTCCTAGGGAGTGCGCCACCGGGGACCCGAGTGGCCGCCGCTAGTTGAAACCCAACCTACTCTCGATCCGAGCTACCGACAACGGGAAAAGCGGCCGCTGGGAGTTCGCAGGAGTCGCCGGCGCAGGACAACCCATCGCCGTCGCCGATTATGGCGAGGGTCGGGGCGGCAGCCCGCCGGTCTTCGGGTCGATGCGATTCGCCGGTCATGCCGCCGGCGCCCGCTCGGCGGCCACGGTGGCGAGGGCCCGGGCGAACACCTCCGCCGGCTGCGCCCCCGAGACCCCGTACCGGCCGTCGATCACGAAGAACGGGACGGCGTGGATCCCGCAGGCCGCCGCCTGGCGCTCGTCGGCCCGAACGGCGTTCAGGTACTCGTCCTCGCCCAGCGACCGCAGCACGTCGTCACCATCGAGGCCGATCTCCGCCGCCAGCTCGGCCAGGTCCTCGGCCCGCCCGACGTGGCGCCCCTCGACGAAGTAGGCCCGCAGGATCCGCTCCTTCGCCTCCACCTGCAGCCCGCGGGCCTTGGCGTAGTGCAGGAGCTGGTGGGCCTTCACCGTATTGGTGTGCTGGAGGGCGCCGTAGTCATAGCGGAGCCCCTCCTCGGCGGCGATGCCGGTGACCCGCTCGATCATCGACGCAACCTGCGCCTCTGAGAGCCGCTTGTGGCGGACGAGGAAGTCGGCGGCGCTGCCTTCGAAGTCGACGGGCGTGTCGGGCGCCAGCTGGAAGCTGTGGTACTCGACGGCGACAGGCGGACGTCCCGGCTCGGCGGCGTAGGCGGCGATGCCGGCTTCCAGCCGGCGCTTGCCGATGTAGCACCAAGGGCAGGCGATGTCGGACCAGATGTCGATCTTCAGAGGCTCGGTCACTCGCTCACACCTTTTGTTGACGACGCAACAATATGGGGAACGGCGCCGGCCGGCCCCCTATTCCGCCGGTCGTTGGGTGGGGGAGTGGGCGAGGGGGGACTTGAACTCTCATTTATGGGCTGTTGAGCGATGCTGATCGATGTCGAGAAAGTGCCTCTGAACTGCGGTTTTACAGATCCACGTGCTCAACCGTGCTGACCGCTCCTACCGGATTTCTACCCGTCCGGTAGAAGTCCGGTAGAAGTTTCGGTAGAAGTCGGCGACCCCGCTGGCGCACCCTGCGTGAGTCGCTTCAGCGCGCCGGCGACCTCGCTCCAACGCCACACACGCCATCCGCCCGGCTCGCTTGGACATGGTCCGACGTCCTGCCTCCGCCTTCAGTGTCGGTTGGTGCCCCCGCTGTCGCGCCAGATCAGGTCGGGCGGTCACTCGGACCCGCTGGGCGGATACGGGCTCACGGTCGGCTGACTGACCCGCCCACGTATGCTGGGCTCCCTCCGGAGCATGGCGACCATAAGGAAGGTGAGCGTGGCACAGGGCGGACGTGCGGGAAGTCGGGCTCGGACCCGGCGATAGATGCCGCAATACGATCCCGCCCGAGCACAGGCCGCCGCTGCACGAGCCCAAGAGAAGGCGCGCAGGGAGCGACAGCGCGCTATGGACGCCCAGGAGAAAGAGCGGAAGCGCCGCTACGTCGAGGGTCGCAGCGCAGGGGTTGACGCCCAGAACAAGGACCTGGATCGCCAAGTCCAACAGTTGGAGGACCTGCTAGGCGCGGCGCTTCGTGCCGATGCGTGGGTCGACTTCGAGTCTTTGAAGAAGCCTCTCGGAGTCAGGCCGTTTGACGCCGGAAACCTGGGCGTCGTGGAAGCCCTCCCGAATCGGGAAGACTTTGTGCCACCGCTACTCTCGGGGGTCAAGAAGCTTGTGCCGGGGGCAAAGGCCAAGCACGCAGCCGCAGTGGCAGAAGGAGAACGGCTGTATCAGGAGGCGGTCGACCAGCGTGACCAGCGAGAGACCCGTCGCCGTGCGGACGTTAAGGCGGCCAAGGCGAACTACGAGGCCCAAGCAGCGGCCGCCGTGGCTGAGAGGCGTCGGCACAACGCCGCGATCGACAAGCTGCGGGTCAAGTTTGAGGCGGGTGATCCAGAAGCGATCGTCAGTTACTTCGATCTCGTACTGCGCGCCAGTCCCTACCCCGAGTCGTTCACCCGCCGGTTCCGGCTGGCGTACGTCCCGGAGTCACGCCAGCTCGTCGTCGAGTTCGAGTTGTCCCCCCTTGCCGTCGTGCCGCCGATCAAGGCCTACAACTACGTGAAGACCAAGGATCAGGTGACCAAGAGCCAACGCCCGGCTGCACAGATCAAGAGCCTCTATGCAAGCGTGGTGGCGCAGTCTGCTCTTAGAACCCTCTACGAGGTCTTCCAGGCTGACAGGACCGGCCACATCGAAACAGTGGTGTTCAACGGTCACCTGGACACCCTTGACCGATCGACCGGCAAGCCGATCCGCCCGTGTCTGGTGACCGTCCGCACGACGAAGCACGCGTTCGGCGAACTGGACCTCGCCAACGTTGAGCCAGCCGCATGTTTGAAGCACCTCGGCGCCGCCGTGTCCAGGAGTCCCACCGAGTTATTGCCGGTGAGGCCGGTTCTTGAGTTCGACATGGTGGACAAGCGATTCGTCCAGGAGACGGATGTCCTATCGGGGCTAGATCAGCGACCGAACCTCATGGACCTCACTCCCGGCGAGTTCGAAAACCTCATCACCAACCTGTTCTCCAAGATGGGCCTCGACACCAAGCAGACTCAGGCGTCGCGGGACGGCGGCGTGGACTGCGTGGCCTTCGATCCAAGACCCATCTTTGGGGGCAAGGTGGTCATCCAAGCCAAGCGCTACAAGGGCACGGTCGGGGTCGCGGCAGTCCGCGATCTGTATGGGACGGTCCATAACGAAGGTGCGTCCAAGGGGATACTCGTAGCCACCAGCGGATACGGACGCGCCTCGTTCGAGTTCGCCAACGGCAAGCCGCTGGAACTGCTCGATGGCTCCCACCTCCTCTACCTCCTGAAGGAGCACGCCGGGATCGACGCTCGGATTGAACCACCCGACGATTGGGTGGACCCTGCGTCGGCAGCTCTCGCGTAATGCCCAGCGACCTTCGAGCAGGGCGCGGCGAGGCGATCGACGTGCTCATCGTCGGAGGCGGGCGCCTGCTTCTGCTCGGCGTGGTCGAGCGACCTACTGCGGACGTGGATGTATTCGGCTTCTCATCCGGGGCCGGGTACTCCAAAGCTGACGTCCTTCCCGGCTTTCTGACGACGGCGGTCAGAGAATGTGCAAAGCCTCCACCGCTACCACGAAGGCGACGTAGATCTCGCCTTTGCGTTATACATCGATCGGCACAACCGGAGAATTGTATATGGGGGGCCTTACAGGCCACTTGGGTCCCTCCGACGGCGCTCGACTGAGGAGCAATGCCCCCTCAACTCGGTCGGCAGTCCGGGCACAGTTGTGGTTTTCTTCCTCGGGCCCGCAATCGCTCGAACGATGCTCCGCATCTCCCGCATGGCAATACTTCGCTTTCGCCGGAGGATTCCGCAGAAGCTGAGACCGGTCTGTCGGAAGAATCGGCGGACGATGGCATCGCCTTCGTACCTGGGTCTGCACCCGCTGCTCGAGTTCGTGTGTGTCCAAGCTTGGCCAAGGCCCGATTACGTCGCTTCAACAGGTCCTCCACGGCTTCCTCCCGCGCCGGGGAGGCCCCGTAGAGAGCGAGCCCTCGATCAGCCCACCACAGGCAGGATTGCCAGTCCTGCTTCTTCTGCTGGCGTATGGCCATCTGGCGATAGGTCTCCAGAACGGGCACCTTGCCCCACTTCGTGCGAAAAGCCTCGCAAATCGTCTCCATCTCGCCGTCGTGGAGCTGACACGCAAGATCGAACTCCTGAAGGGCAGAGTCGTACAAGTCGCGGCATCGATAGAGGCGTCTCTCCAGCTCCGCGAACTGGAAGTGCCTGGCGATCGGGTCGCGATCTCTCTCGAGCAGCTCACGGAGCATCGCGATCGCTGGCCTATCGGGCTCTGGGAGGTCGTCGTACCATGAGAGGTCGTACGAGTCGTCTTCGACATCGGTGACCCCGGCCTCGGTGAAGCCGGTTCGCATCGACACAGCAGCGCTCCCTGGCTTGGCGGCCGCTCCGACCTGTCGCCCGCCAGTACCCCGCTCAAGGCCGAAGTCTCGCGGATCGTGCCTGAGCCAGAGCCCCAACCTACCGGGGCCATCTTCGTAGCTCCCGCCGCCGACGACCACGCCCTCAAGTGCGATGTAACCGCCGTTCTGCTCCATTAACTTCAGGAGCCCTGGCCTATACTCAGCCGCCGTGTTGCGAGGAAAGTAGCCGACGGTGCTGCCATTGATCTGGATGGCGATGGCGTTCGCGTCGTGCGCGTTCTGCGGTTCTGGTACCAGAACGGCCACGACGCTGTGCCGAATCCTGTCGCCGACCCTGCCGCCGCACGCGGCCCACAGTTCCGGTTGATAGTTGCTTTCGCCGACGACCTCCAGCTCATCGTCACCCGTCAATAGGGAGGCCACCGCCGTTTTGACCGGCGCCGAGCGTGGCGGAAAGGCGACCGGCCTCTGTTTCGCCAGGTCTGGCTTTCCTAACAGTCGATCGAGCAGGCCCACCTCGAGTGCCTTCCAACGGGGGATTCGTTCAATCTATCCATGTCCACGGCAGGGCGGAGCCGGCCAGGCAACACGATCCCGTTGCGTCGTGGGGTCATGTCAGCAGCCCGCCCTTGAGTTCATCCTCGATGAGTTCGTTCTGCTCGGACCGATCGGCCCAATGCAGCTCGCTACCGCTGAGACCCTTCGTGACGACCAGCACGCGCTCGATGTTCTCGGCCACCGCGCGAAGGTGGCTGATCACGGCCACAAGACGCCCACCCTGGGCCTGCGATGCCAGAGCGTCCATAGCTTCAGTGAGGGCGTTGGCGTCGAGCGAGCCAAAGCCCTCGTCCAGGAAGAGTGCCTCTAACCGGCCGCCGCCCCGGCCAGCTAACTCGATCAGGGCCAAGCCTAAGGCCAAACTGGCTAGGAAAGTCTCACCTCCCGAGAGTGTCTTCACATCCCGCGGCTGACCGGAAAGCTGGTCAACCACCTGGAAGCCGTCAGAGAACCCGTATCGACTCGCCGTCATGGAGCCGAGCAGCTCGGAAGCGACCCCAAGAAGAGCCCGTTGCTTGCGCTTCACGACGGCACCGACGAACCTCCCGTCAGTTAAGAGGCGTGCTAGCTCGTCTAGCGCATCCACGAACGGGCCTGCCCCGCCAATGCGACGGTCGAGATCAGCGGCAACGGGCACCTGCTCCTCGGCGGCCGCCAACTCCTTTCTCGCCACGCTGGCGGCGGCGGCTGTGCTGACGCGAAGCGCGTCAAGCTGTGCCTCGTCAGTTGCGCCGACTAACGCCAGTGCGGCAGCCACACTGGAGCGGGCATCCGCTGCCGCAGCGTCGTCGGCTGCCGCCTTCTCTGAACACGCCGCCTGCAGGCGGGTGGCGTTCGCTACAAGGACGGTCGCCCAGGCCGACTCCTCGGCCAACCCTCCCGTCGAGGGGTTTGGCGGTGGCTCAACATCCAACAGGTCGGCGGCGTGGCGAACTCGGTCGGCCAGGAGTTCGAGCTTGCTCCGCAATTCGACGGCCGGCCGTTCAACTTCGTCTCGCTGTCGCCGCCGCAGCGTCTCGGCCTCGTATCGGAGGTCGGCGAGCTTGGCTCGAACTTCAGCAAGCTCAGTGCTGGTCGAGTCCAGGTCCTGCCGGCGCCTGTGGATCAGCGCCAGCTTGTCTCCGAGATCCGAGACCGGCAACGGGGACGCCGGCCGCACGGAGTCGGGCACCGAGCAGCGCGCCACTTCAGCTTGAGTCTCCCGCCGTTCAAGCGCCAGCCTGGCTGCGGCGAGCTCCTTGTCTCGCCTCGTCAGGGCTACGGAGATGGGGTCGAGCTCAGCGGCAGCCGCGATGGCGGCGTCGCGCTTGGTCTGAGCGTCGGCGCGCGCACTGGCGACCCGTGCCGCGGCCTCCTCGACCGCGTGGCGCAGCCGAGCGAGCACATGGGCGTCGGGTTGACCCAGGTCGACCTCTCCCAGGTGTTCGCCGGCCCGAGCCAGTTCGCGCTCGCGACAGCGAGTCGCGTGCTCGGCAAGCGAGTTCAGCTCCGTGAGCGCTGCTCGCGACTCGTCGCGCTGAGTTGCTGCGACGGTTGCAGCCTTGGCTGCCTCCTTAGCTCGTTTCTGAGCCGCACGACAGGCGGCAACCGCTACGCCCTCCCCCGGTGGTGACGGCCTGGTGAAGTCCTCGGAGAGCGTCCTCTGGCAGACCGGACAGGGATCACCCGGCTGACTCCTTGCAGCAGCGTGCGCGGCAGCATGGGCCCGGCGTATTACGTCTAAGTTCTCCTCCTCTACCCGTTGTGCTTGCTCGGTTGCTATCGCCTCCTCTTCAGCCTCGATCGCGGCCCGCTCCTGCCGCTCAAGAACCGCCGACTTCTCGCTCAAACTGCGGGCGGCTTCGTTAGCGGCGACATCTGCCTCGCGGGCGGTCCGTAGCGTGTCCGCCGCCATCGTCAGGCGGCTGGAGGCATCAGCTGCCGACGACTCGGTGGCCGCGCAAGCGAGATCAGCCTGCTCAGCGGCCATCTTGAGCGACAGTGCCGACTTCAGCCGGGTTTCGAGGGCAGACCGATCGATCGCAATAGCGGCCGCCTCGGTCTCGCAGCGCTGTCTCTCTACGAGGAACTCGGCCACATCAGTGACGAGACCAGCGAGGGTGGCCTCGGCGGTCGCGAGTCCGGCAATGCCAACAGAGCCGGCGTCCGCTCGGGCGAGCGTGGCGTCGAGCTCGCGCTCCCTCCCAGCGAGCTCGCTCAAATTCGCCTCTACTTTGGCTTGCTCGAGTTCAAGCTTAGCTCCAAGCGTGCTGAGTTCCCCGTACGTCCCTTCGGCGCCATCAACCCTCGCCGTCGATAGCCGTTCCAACGCCTCACGCGCCGCACGGGCCCGCGCTGAAGCAGCGACTTCGGCGGCACGAGCCTTCTCAATTGCCTCTCGTGTGGCATCGAACTCGGCCAGCTGGCGTGTTGCCGTCGTAAGCCGGGCGTGAGCGTCGCCCAGGGCAGCTTCCGGGTCTGGCAGGAGCCGGGCCCGCTGCGTCTCCAAGGCGTTCAGCTGCAGACGGAACCGGCTGGCCAGAGCAAGTGCCTGTTCCCGGACAGTCGTTAGAACGTCAAGGCCGAGGATGCTCTTAAGGATCGGTGTGCGGTCGGTGTTGCTCATCTGGAGCAGCACCTGGAACCTCCCCTGCGGCAGCACGACCGCCTTGAGGAAGGTTGGGAAATCCAGACCGAGTAGGCGCTGGACCTCCCTGTTGACCGGATCTGCGTTGTCAACGCGGGAACCGTCGTCGAGGCCTTCCAGCCGGTGAACCGCGGGCGGGTAAGCGCCGCGGGATATTGCCCGAGTGACCCGCCACGTGCGGCCGCCCGACTGGAATGTCAACTCGACTTGCATGGTGGTCGCCCCATCGGCGATGAGCGGTTTGGCGCTTCGGGCGTCCCATGTGCAGCATCCGTACAAGGCAACACACAGCGCTTCGAGAAGCGACGATTTGCCTGCGCCTGTATCACCGATGATGGCCATAAGGTCGACGTCAGTGAAGTCGACCTCCTGCAGGGAACGGTAGGAACGCAAACCAATGAGCCTGAGCTTGAGCGGTCTCACGAGGCACCCTCCGCAGCCGGAGCGAGGAGCACCTCCTCAGGAAACGCAGGTGGCACCTCCTCATCAGCCGCAGCAATAAGGGACGCGAATGTCCGCATCACGTGGTCAGCGGGCGCTCCCTTGGTGCCCTGCTCGGCGAGGTAATCCCGAAACAGCTCCTCGAAGCCGGGCTCGACGTCCGCTGTAACCGAGGCCTTCGTGAGGACCTCAATCCGGTTCGCGGCGCAGATCTCGTGGACCTGGAGGAGCACCGCGTTGGGGAACATGGCCCGCATCTGCTCGGACAGCGCCACTGCCGGCGTGTCGGTGTGAACCGTTACCAGACAGAGCTCCTCACCGACGGTCGCCGCCACCGTCCGCAGCTCGTCGAGGTTACCTTCGAGCCGGCGGAGGGGTCGGCCGCTGCTCAGGTTGATGACGTCCACGTGCGCCGGACGTCCTGGCCTCGCCTCTACCAACACCACGGTTTTCTGCTCGCCCACTTCACCGAAGTCGAGCTGAATCGGGGAACCGGCGTACCGGCCGGTTACCACTGACCCAGGTAGGGCTTGCGGTTGGTGGATGTGGCCAAAGGCCGCATAGCTGACGGTTGGTAGGTGCTCGAGTCGACTGGCGTAGGTATCCGAGATATGGATGGGTCGCTCGCTCCCCGAAAAATGGGCCCCGCCGACGTGGAGGTGAGCCGCAAAGACGGCCACGTCCCGGCGGTTGTCGAACCCATCGGCGAGGCCCCGAGCCAGGGCCGACTCGATAAGGTGAACTCGATCGGCATAGTCGGCCATCCAACGTGTTGGATCCTCGAAGGCGTCAACCAAGCGGTTCGCATGGACGAACGGCAGTGGGGCAAGCCGCAGAACCTCATCGGCCGCGGTGTCGAAGTGGAGTACCCCGCCGTCGTCCGGACGACGAGCCTTGTCGATGAACCGGATGGGACTGTCCGGTCCTAGCATCTGACGGAACAGGGCGAACAGCGCCGGCGAATCGTGGTTGCCGCACAGCACCACCACGGGGGCTGTCGTCGCCAGCTCCTGCAGCGCTGTGATCCCTCTCACCATGTCCGGGTAGGCAGGGCGGGCCTGGTCGAACAGGTCGCCCGTATGGCAGACAACATCGGGGCGCTCTGACCGTGCGAGACCGATGATCTCGCTGAGCACAGCATCGTGGTCGCTCGATCGCGGTTCGTTGTAGGTGACGCGGCCGAGGTGCCAATCGGAGACGTGCAGCAGCTTCATCAGAGCCTACGCAAGGCGTCGTCCTCGGCTGCGGCTTGGGCCGTCGGATCGGGGAGTCCCTCGGGGACGCATGTGGCGAAACCGGGAAAGGGGAACCGCATCGGGATCGGGGCGGGGATGAGTGGCTGATCGATCACCATCGTGCCAGGGAGGAAGCGCGATGCTCGCTCACGCACCTCGGGTGAAAGGAACCGGTACTCGGCGGCTTCGCCGGCGTCGAGCCGACCGACGATCTTGATCGAAGCATTGCGGATGAGGTTGCCGTCGACGTCGCCAGCCGACTGCTGTGCACCGATAAGCAGCACCCCGAGGCTACGACCACGGGCGGCGATGTCGACGAGAACGTCCTTGATGGGGCTACGCCCGGTGCGGGGGGCGTACTTATTGAGCTCATCGAGCACGATGAACCGAAGCGGCTCCCGACCACGGCCTTGCTTTTCCTCGAAGATCTTGCTCAGAAGAGCACCGACGGCGAAACGCTGGGCGGCGTCGTGAAGGCCGTGAATGTCAACGACGGTGACTGAGCGCTCAAGGGTCACCGGCATTACGCCGCACGTCACAAGGTGACCGAGTCGGGGTCCCTGCGCGTACAGCCGGCGAAGGAAGGCACTGCAGGTGGCGGGCGCGACGCCAGCCGTCCAGGAGGCGTCGAAGCCGGGCGAGTCCGGACCTACCTTGTCGGTCAGGAACTCGACTAGGTCGTCGAAGTCCCGGACCACAAATCCGGCACCGGCCGGCCTGGGGTCACGTCGGAGGGTAACAACCCGACTGAGGACGAAGGAAGTACCGGCGTCGGGCTCGCAGAGGACTAGAGCACCGGGCTCGTTTTCCAACCGCCAAGCCCATCGGGCCAGCTGCGTTCGGACACGCTGCTCGATGAAGCTCACTTGCGTGTTACGAGCGTCCTCGTCTTCCGCGAAGCAGAACTGCAGCAGCCCCTCCCGCACAAAGTCCGCCGGCGGCCAACCAAATGCGATGACCTCGGCGGCTGGACGGGATGACACGTCCGTGACGACGGCGCCGTCGTGGCTATCGGGAGCACGTGGGGCATACAGCGCAACGTCGTTGAACGGGCCAGGCGAATCCACACCGAGGCGGGCCCACTGCTCGGTGGCGCCATCCTTGGCGGCGAATCGTGCGTTGGTCCGGTCGATATGGAGCAAGTCCTCGCCCTTCACGTTGAACACCAGTGCTCGGGTAGCCGGCGCGGCCTGGCCCAGCAACGTCCGCCCAGCCTCCGTCTCGAACAGCATGTAGAGGAGGAAGAGCGCGTACGACGTCTTCGTCGCTACACCAGACACACCCGAAATCGACGCGTGTCCTCCCTTCTCTCCGTTGAGGAAAGCGAAATCTATGAAGACCGGGTCGCCTGCCTGGTCCAGCCCGGCCGGAAGTGGGTGGTCCATCTGGTCCAGGAAAAGCGCCGTGTCTCGGTCAGCGCCGGTCGCTCGCCTCACCGATGCGCCGGGTGAAGGGGGCAGCCACAACTCCGGCACGGTGCGTAGCACCTGAACTTCGACGCGGCGAGAGGTGATCCCGGGCATTGTGCGAGCTTCAGTGATGCGGCGGGTGTCGGACGGAAGTTCTGCTCCCTCGATCTGGCCAGTGCCCTCAACGACGATTCCGTAGTGGGCCAGATCGGTACCATCGCCAAGGGTCTGGTGCAGCGCCACCAAGTCGTCAAGCTGGGCAGCGGCGCCGTCCTCTAGTACCACTTGGAAGCGTCGAGTCGACGCCGGCACAGACCCATCGACGAGCCCGATCGGAGGAAGGGATTCGGCTGGGCTCCTGACAGCGGGATCAGTCATTGATTCTCCTCGGCTGCTGATGAAAGTCGCATGACGGCCTCGCGCACAGCGCGGGACGCAAGCCCGGCGTGGCCGAGCAAGTGACGAAGATGGTTCTCGAGGGCGCCGATGGGCTGGAGATTCTGGGGAGCTCGTGGGTCCCGATGGGCCACCCCAGCGAAGCGAGGCAGGGCCCCGGCGACACGGTCGACGACGACCCTTGCGTCGTTCAGACCGGCGGATTGGGGGACCTCGAGCCTAACGATTCCGGTCCATGGGCTGGCCATCGTGCCGATCGGTGCGAGCCGGACATATGTCGAGTAGCGATCGTCGCCGAGTCGAAACAGCGACGTCCGTTCACCGGCGACCAACTCGGGGATACGGCGGTGGTGCTCAGGATCAAGGAGCGCGCGGTAGTGCGTCTTGACGTAGCCGACGACCGGAAGGTCACGGCTGCGCACAAAGTTCAGCGGGCCATCGACGATCGTCAGATAGCCCTCTGCGCATAGCGACTCGGCCAGACGACCTTCCTCCTGTCGCATGCGGCTCTGAAGGTCCTTGAGTGGTGCATCGGGATGGGAGTCGGCCACCGAGCACGAGGTCCACGACCAACCACCGGCGACGTCTGGCAGTCGGCCCGTTAGCCCCGAACCCCAAATCGCGAGGCGCCGGACCCGAGTCTCGCCGTACGAGGGCCGGTCGATTCCGTCAGCGATCACGGCTCCACACGCGTGACCGCCGGCCACGCCACGCGCTCCAGAACCTGCGCCACCGTCCTGCAGCCATAATGACGCCTCGCCACGCCGGACTCCGTCGACGAAGGCGACTGGCCCGTCCGCCGGCCGGTAAGGCTGTCCGGGATGTCGTCGTAGTTCGCCGCCGTCCTCGACCAGGACTGCCGTCTGGGTCCCAGAATCATCGGGCATTACCAGGTATGGCGAGCCATAGCTGGCACCCCAGTCCTCCACGAATACCTGCATCGCCGTCATCTCTCGAGCAGCCTACGCAGGGGGTGTGACAGTGGAGGCAATTTCGGCGCGGGTCCACGCCGATGGACATCGGATGACCAACGTTCCTTGCATGCTCAATCGGTTCATCCGGACGACAGGTTCGTTTCGCCGCCATCCCGGCGGGTCGAGGACGCTGCTGCGTCGTCGACCATACGAGCGAACCTTCACGCCGACGCCGGAGGGTGTCGGCGGCCATGAGATCCTGAACGGAGACGGCCAAGGAACTGAACGCTGGCGGCCACGAGAACTGCGCGGTGGCGGCCACCGGATCTGCTTTTCCGATTGACCGTTGCCCCGGTGGGTCCACCA
>Ga0247719_1000980_pt1 | contig 13581 bp, 10 predicted proteins | sample 41E_DmetaG_FD_189046 | JGI IMG/M metagenome (GOLD analysis project Ga0247719, IMG submission 189046) | Soil microbial communities from hillslope of Landscape Evolution Observatory, University of Arizona, Oracle, AZ, United States - 4-1-E_D | ecosystem: Engineered > Artificial ecosystem >...
GTTTCCGATCGAGTGTGAGGGCACGTCGCTGCGCATCTTCTCCAACGCGCTGAAGCTCGAGATGCAGGCGAAGCAGGCGCGATGCGTTCATCTCGCCGCACGCGTGGTGCTCGAGCGGCAGCTGAATGTGATGCTGGACCAGACGCGCAACAAGAGCAACACGCTCTTCTCCATCGCCGCCCAGCACCTCGACTTCCTGCTGCGCACCTACGGCGAGAAAGGGCTGGTCATCTTCTGCGATCGCCAGGGCGGCCGCGGACATTACGCGCCGCTGCTTCGTCAGATGTTCGACGACTGGTCGCTGCAGATCATCGAGGAGAACGAGGCCGGCCGCAGCGAATACCACCTCCGCCGCGGCGGGCACGTGGTACGGGTGATCTTTTGCGAGAAGGCGGAGGCGCAGTGCATGCCGGTGGCACTGGCGTCGATGCTGAGCAAATATCTGCGCGAGGCGCTTATGTGGCGCTTCAACAGATTCTGGAAGAACCACCTTCCCGAGCTCGAGCCGACCGCTGGCTACTATGGCGACGCCTCGCGCTTTCTGCGCGACATCCAGGCGAAGCGCGCGGAGCTGGGCATCAGCGATGCGCTGTTGGTGCGCAGCCGCTGACGCATCAGTCCAGGGGAGCTTCAGCCTCCGGCGCAGCCGCGGCATTGCGCTGGCCCCGATCTGCCGCGCGATTTTCGGGCTGGGCCAGTCCGTATCGCGCCTGCATCCGCGGAAGGCTGAGCCGGTTGTTCTTCACCAGGAAAACTCCTTCATCCTTGTGTTGCGAGACGAATACGTGCAGCTTCGCGCTCTCGCGGCGGAGGGTCGCCTCGTCCGCCCCGCCGGCACGCTGCGCCTGGATCGCCAGGTCGCCCAGCGCGTACTGGATCGACAGCAGCAGCCGCTCGATGTTCCGCTGCTGCATTTCATCAGCTGATGGTTTGGCCGCGCGCAGCTCCTCCTCCGCCGCCGACAGCTTCGCGTGTGCCGCTTCGATCTGGTCTTTGGGCTTCAGGGCGACGTAGGGGACGGAGCAATACGTGGGCACCACCTGGGCCATCACCTCAAGCGTCGCCGCCGCCTGCTTCGCCGTCGGGCCGTATCGCGCGTCGCAGAACTTGCCGATCAGCGCATCGATGTCCTGCTCCGGATCGGCAGCGAGATTCGCCAGCACGTAGTGGTTGAGTTCGTAGGCAAACCAATCCGCCGGCTCACAGTACGTCGATATGCCCTGCACCGGAACCGAGGTGTAGAACTTCAGCTCCGCCTGCATGAAGCGCGGGAGCACCAGCGGCAGCGAATCCCAGGCGTAGCGGCGATAGTAGGAGTAGATGCTGATGTCGCCATCAAAGTTCTGCCGCCAAGCCTTCAGCTTCGCCGCCAGCTCGCCGTTGGGGTAGCCGTCACCCTCGGCTCGCGTGGGTGCGGCGGGATCGTGCACGGTGAACTCGAAGTTCTGCCGGCTCGGGCAAAAGTCGATCAACACCGACGGATCGAGCTTCACCTTCTGCGGCGGGTTCTTGAGATCGTGATACGCGATCCCTTCCAGCGTCAGATCCGGACGAACCGCCAACAGCTTCGGCCGCAGCTCGTTCAGCAGCAGCGCCTGTCGATCGGACGGCGTGCCCAGCTCGGCGCACGCCTCGCACTGGCACCAGCGCACCCCATCCGGCGGCCAGAGATCGAAGATCTGAATCTCCGGTCTGGCCTGCACGTACTCGATGACGTTGTTCGCCAGGTAATCCACCGCGCCCGGGTTTGACGAGCAGAAGGCATGCCGGTGCTCCGGCCGCCGCCGGCCCTGCCTGTCGGCGCCGAAGAACTCGGGGTGCTTCTGGAAGAGCGTTGCGTCTTCCATCTCGGCGTTGAGGAAATTCTGATATCCGTGCCCGCCGACTTCGATGATGATGCCGCGCTGCTGCAGCTCAGGCGTCAGCGCCTCGCGCCACGTGTCCCAGCGCACGCGCCCGCGGCCCTGGTAGTCCATCGGTACGACCAGCACGTTGTACCCCACCTTCGGCATCCACTCGATCATTTGCCGCAGGTTCGCCTCGTCGTCCGAGTGCCCTTCCTCGACATAAAGCTTGCGATAGCGCAGCGCGGGACGAGCGGCGATAGCGCCGGCGGTGAAAGTGATGCTTGGCGCCTTCGGAACGATCTCGGCCGAGCCGCGATAGTGATCGTACTGCGGCGCGAGGAACCGGCAGCCGAGCGCATCGAGAAACGCATAGGCCGCGTTCAGTGTCGAGGAGCCCGTCTTTCCGCAGATCCAGACCCCGTTGGCGGCGGCGACGACGTTGTAGTCATCCGGCTCGTCAAGCCGGACGAAGTTTCCGGGCACCCTGAGACCAACGTTCGCCTCGGCGGCGACGATCAGCAGGTTGTCGCGCTCGCGGTCGTGCACGATCGGCAGCTGTACGCCGGATATCTCGTGGATGTAGCGCACCACTTCTTCCGCCGCGAGCTTCTCCGCCGGCGAAGCGTCGGCCGGTGAATAGATCGCCCAGGGTGACTCGCCCTTTTCCACGATCACCGGCTGCGCCCTCACCACCGACGCCACCATCAGCACCAGCGAGATCGCAATACATCCAAATCGTCCCATCGCAGCACCTCTTTCGTCCGCCGCCCTTAACTGACCTTCGGGCAACCCTTCACGGGGCCTCGTTCACGATGGCGCGAGCGGCTTGGTACGTGCCGGCCAGCATTGCCTCGGGATGGTGTGCCGGCAGCGCCAGCTCAACCCCCACCCAATCGCTATAGCCCATCGCGCGCATCGCGGTGCGTACCGCCGGCCAATCCACCTGGCCCTCGAGCAGGTAAGTCAGCGGTCCGCGGATCATGGCATCCTTGAAGTGGATGCGGGCGATGTACTCGCGGCCGAGCTCCGCCATCCATTGCTGCGGATGTCCGAGCCCCAGGTAGACGACGTTGCCGACATCGAAGTACATCCGCACGCGCGGCGAACCGACCTGGTCAAGAAACCGCCGCCATTCGAGCGGCGAGAGCAGGAACCGATTCTCGACATTCTCCAGCGCGATGCGCAGATTCGCCTTCTTCGCAATCGATGCGATCTCCCGCGCCGTCTGCAGTGCGTTGTTCCAGATGGCGCCGTACATCTGATGTGGTTCCCACTGTCCCGGGACGATCAGCAGCGTGTCGCCGCCCATGATCGCCAGCGCCTCCAGCGCTTTTTCCGCGAGCTCAACGGCCAAGCGACGATTCGCGGGATCGTCCGATGCGAAGGTCGGCCAGAATCCCGGCCCGCCGCGCATGCTCGGGAGCCTCAGCCCAACCTGATCCGCGAGCTTGCGCAGGCGCTGGGCGCTGGCGCGCGGGTCGGCCGAGCATGGCAGTGACGATTCCGGAAGAAAGGTTGGCTCCACGCCATCGAAACCTGCCGAGCGCACCATCTCCAGCAGGCGTTGCTCCTGCCCGTCCTCTTTCAGCACCATTGAAAAAGCGATCGGGTTCATGAGATGCATCGCCCCACCCGTGGTACCCGGGGCTGCAGCGCATTCTCTCCTCGTGTCGTCGCCTGGGCAAGCGCGCAGCAAAAGCACAGGCCCAAAGGCATTTGAGCTTCACCGGATCCCAGAGATGCGGGAAATAGCGCGTGTCACCAATCAGCTTGCCACGTCTTGCGGGCGCGCTGTGTCGGTGCGACGCAGAGCGTGCGTCGCGCTGTCGCTGCTTCGATCTCCTCTGCAGCTCAAGATCGCGCATTCATCGAAGCTTCAGCAGCAGCATCATCAGCATCCCTCGCCCACTACGCCGGATGTTCCTGCTGCAGATGCGATAGTGACGATTTCACAACCCATCGTTGCTGAGCGCCGGCACGCCGTTTGTAACAGCCTGTGCCGCGCCCGCTTGGCCGCCGGCTCGTGTAACCATTCCATCGGAGAACAACCGGAAAGGCTATGCCGAAAACGATCCTGATCACTGGCGGAGCGGGGTTTATCGGCTCGCATCTCGCCGACGAACTGCTCCGCGCGGGATACGCCGTGCGCGTGCTGGATAGCCTCTCCCCCCAGGTGCACGGCGAGGACGCGCCGCGGCCGGAGTATCTCGATGATGAGATTGAGCTTCACGTTGGGGATGTGCGCGACCCCACGACCGTGCGAAAGGCGCTATCGGGCGTGGATGCGGTGTACCACCTCGCCGCGGCGGTTGGCGTCGGCCAGAGCATGTACCAGATCGCCAACTACACGAGCCTGAACAACCTGGGCACGGCGGTGCTGCTGGAGGCGCTGATCGAGAAGCCTGTCGAGCGGCTGGTCGTCGCCTCGAGCATGAGCATCTACGGCGAGGGAATGTATCTCGCCCCCGACGGCACGGTCTCGAAAGGTATCGAGCGCACGATTCAACAACTCAAGAGCCGCGACTGGGAAGTGCGGAACAACCGCGGCGAGGCGCTGCGGCCGATTCCGACGCCCGAGAAGAAGCCGCCGACACTCGCATCGGTCTATGCACTGTCGAAGTACGACCAGGAGCGGATGTGCCTGATCGTCGGGCGCGCCTACAACATCCCGACCGTTGCGCTGCGCTTCTTCAACGTCTACGGCACACGCCAGGCCCTCAGCAATCCGTACACCGGCGTGCTCGCCATCTTCGCTTCGCGACTGCTCAACAACAAACCACCGCTGATCTTTGAAGACGGAAAGCAGCGGCGGGATTTCGTCAGCGTCTACGACGTCGCACAGGCTTGCCGACTCGCGCTGGAGGTGCCTGATGCGGCGTATCGGGTCTTCAACGTCGGCAGCGGCAACGCCTACACCGTGCTGGAGATCGCCCAGCGCATCGCCGCGGTCATGAACAAGGGAGACCTGGAGCCAGAGGTCACGGGTAAGTACCGCGTCGGCGACATCCGCCACTGCTTTGCGGACATCAGGCTGGCGCGGCGGGTGCTTGGCTTTGAGCCGCGCATCTCGCTCGACCAGGGGATGACGGAACTGGCACAGTGGCTCGAGGGGCAGGTTGCCTATGACCGAGTCGCCGAGGCACGCGCGGAGCTGGATGTGAGAGGACTGGCGATATGAGTAAGTCATCCAAGCGCAGGACCAATATCCCGCGTCGCCGCCGATCGAATCGATCGACGGCGCTGGCCGTGCGCCCACCGCAGAGCGGCGCGACCATCGGCATGCTGGAGTGGTTCCGCCCCGGCGAGCACGAACGCGTCGAGCAGGTGCTGGCGGATTTGAAAACGCTCGGCATCCGCGAGCTGCGCACCGGCGTCTCATGGGCCGACTGGTACACGCCCGAAGGGGAGGCGTGGTATGCATGGCTGCTTCCGGAACTCGCCAGGCACGTGAACCTGCTCCCCTGCTTCGTGCACACGCCGCCGTCGTGGGCAATCGAGAACAAGACCTCCGCCCCGCCGCGGGATTTGCGCGCCTATGCGAATTTTCTCGATGTTGTCATCACGCGCTTCGGCGAGCACTTCGAGTGGATCGAGCTGTGGAACGAGCCGAACAACGGCCGCGAGTGGGATTTCTCTCTCGACCCGTACTGGCTGAAGTTTGCGGAGATGATCGGCTCCGCCGCCTATTGGGCGCGCCAGCGCGGGAAGAAGACGGTGCTCGGCGGGATGAGCCCGATCGATCCGAACTGGCTGCGCCTCATGTGCGAGCGCGGCGTGATTCAGTACATCGACGCAGTCGGCATCCACGGCTTCCCCGCCAACTTTCAGCTCGAGTGGATCGGCTGGAAGCCGATGGTCGATCGCGTGCGCGACGTGCTCACGCACAGCAACCTCTCCCCGCAGATCTGGATCACTGAAACCGGCTATTCAACCTGGCGGCATGACGAACGCCGGCAGCTGACCGCGCTGGTCGATGCCATCGACGCTCCCGTCGATCGCGTCTACTGGTACGCGATGCAGGACCTGGATCCGAAGCTGGCGACAGTCGGCGGGTTCCATGCCGATGAACGCGACTATCACTTTGGGCTGAAGCGAACGGATGGCTCACAAAAGCTGCTCTATCGCCTATGGGCGGAGGGCGGCATCGATGCCGTCCGCGACGCATACTGGCTCGGCAAGTGCGTACACAGCGGCAGCGACAAGCCGATCCTCATCACCGGCGGGTGCGGATTCATCGGAACAAACCTTGCCGACCGCATCCTCTCCGACGGCGGGTCGGTGCTGCTGTTCGACAACCTCTCGCGCCCGGGCGTCGAGCGAAATCTCAACTGGCTCAAGACGACACACGGCGACGGTGTATGGATCGAAGCCGCGGATGTGCAGGACCCGCACATCCTGCGAAACGCCGTACATCGCGCCGCACAAGTGTTCCATTTCGCGGCACAGGTGGCGGTCACCACCAGCCTCACCAACGCGGTGCATGATTTCGAGGTCAACGCCCGCGGGACGCTCAACCTGCTCGAAGCAATCCGCGACACCGACAACCCCCCGCCGCTGGTCTTCACCTCCACCAACAAGGTCTACGGCGGGCTGTCGGATGTGAAGCTGCGCTTGAGTGGCGGGCGATACGAGCCCGAAGACGATGCAATCCGCGAATCCGGTGTCAGTGAACAGCGGCCGCTCGATTTCCACAGCCCGTATGGCTGTTCGAAGGGCGCGGCCGACCAGTACGTCATCGACTATGCCCGCACGTTCGGTCTGCCGGCGGTCGTCTTTCGCATGAGCTGCATCTATGGCCCGCACCAGTTCGGCAACGAAGACCAGGGTTGGGTCGCGCACTTGCTCATCCGGGCCATGCAGAACCAGCCGATCACCATCTTCGGCGACGGCTTCCAAGTGCGCGACGTGCTCTTTGTCGAGGACCTTGTCGATGCCTTCCTGCTCGCGCAGAAAAAGATGAGCAGCATCACCGGTCAGGCGTTCAACATCGGCGGCGGGCCGTCGAACACGATGAGCCTCGTGGAGTTGCTGGGCATGATCGAAAAGATGACCGGCGACAAGCCCATAGTCCGCCACGGCGCCTGGCGGCCGGGAGATCAGCGCTACTACGTCTCCGACACCCGGCTCTTCCAGCAGTCCATGGGCTGGTCTGCGAAAGTCGGCGTCCGCGACGGGGTGCAGCGCCTCTACGACTGGCTTCTCGAGGAGCGCCGCACTCCCACGCCCGCACGAGCACGTGATCACGGTAGGTTGGCAAAAACCGCGTGGACGTCGGATGAGAATCGCCAATCGCCAACCGCCCATCGCAAATCGCCGGAGGTTGTGTGACCCAGCAACTCGTCGCCGAGCGACCGATCAAGACCTCCGGCACCATGGCCGCCGCGGTCGTCACCGCGCCGATGACGCTGCAGGTGCGCGAGGTGCCGATCCCCAAGCCGCGATCGAACGAGGTGCGCGTCAAGCTCGAAGGTTGCGGCGTGTGCGCCTCCAACATCCCGCCATGGGAAGGACGCGAGTGGTTCCACTACCCGATGCGCCCTGGGCAGCTCGGGCATGAAGCCTGGGGCCGCATTGATGCCGTCGGCGGAGACGTCCGCGGCTTCGGCGTCGGCGAGCGCGTCGCGATCCTCTCCGAACACGCCTATGCCGAGTACGACGTCGCCGAGGAGCACGCGATCGTGCGCCTGCCGGATTCGCTGGACGGTCAGCCGTTCCCCGCTGAGCCGCTCGGCTGTGCCATGAACATCTTCGATCGCTGCGGGATCGTCGCCGGGCAGTCGGTGGCGATCATCGGCATCGGCTTTCTGGGCGCGCTGCTCACGCGACTGGCGAGCAACGCCGGCGCGCACGTTCTCGCCATCTCCCGCCGGCCGTTCTCGCTCGATATTGCCCGCGACATGGGGGCGGTGCACACCACCGCCATGGACGACCACTACCGCATCATCGAGGAAGTGCGCCAAACCACCGGCGGGAAGTTCTGCGATGTCGTCGTCGAGGCGGTGGGCAAGCAGTGGCCGCTGGATCTCGCCGGCGAGCTGACGCGCGAGCGCGGGCGGCTGGTCGTGGCAGGGTATCACCAGGACGGCCCGCGGCAGGTCAACATGCAGATGTGGAACTGGCGTGGGATCGATGTGATCAACGCGCACGAGCGCGACCCAGCGGTCTACCTGCGTGGCATGCAGGCCGCCGCCGATGCCGTCGCCGCCGGGGCGCTCGATCCGTCGTCGCTGTTCACACACACGTTCCCGCTGCAGCGCCTCGATGAGGCGCTGAACATGACGCGGCAGCGCCCCGATGGCTTCATCAAGGCGCTGATAGCGATGTGACGTGGCCGGTTGTCCGTCGAACGAGTGGGGTTCGCTATGAAGATTCTGCTGACCAGCGACGCCGTCGGCGGCGTGTGGACGTATTCGCTCGAGCTGTGTGCTGCGCTGGCGCCGCACAAGGTGCAGGTGATTCTCGCCACGATGGGCTCGCCGCCCGATGCCAGTCAGCGGCAGCAGGCCGCGCAGCTGCCGAACGTCATCCTCGAAACCAGTCATTACAAGCTCGAGTGGATGGAGGATCCCTGGAGTGATGTGAATAGCGCCGGCGAATGGCTCATGGACCTCGAGCACAGCTATGAGCCGGACCTGATCCACCTCAACGGGTACGTGCACGCGGCGCTACCGTGGCGACGGCCGGTGGTGTGCGTGGCCCATTCGTGCGTCTGCTCGTGGTGGCGGGCGGTAAAGGGCGACGCGGCGCCGGGATCATGGGACATCTACCGCGAGCGTGTGCGGCACGGGCTGCAGCGGGCCGATCGTATCGTCGCGCCGACGCATGCGATGCTCGAAGCGCTACGGCGGGAGTACGGGCCGGTCGACAACGCGCTCGTGATCCACAACGGCCGCAGCCCGGCGTGTTTCTCGTCCTCGAAGAAAGAGCCGCTGATCCTCAGCGCCGGGCGGCTGTGGGACGAAGCGAAGAACATCGCCTCCCTCGACGCGATCGCCGCCGAGCTGCCTTGGCCGATCCATGTCGCCGGCGACGGCGGATCCGTTTCACATCTGCAGCATCTTGGAAAGCTCCCGCAGGAGCAGCTTGCGAATTGGCTTGGCCGCGCGCGAATTTACTGCCTGCCGGCGCGATATGAGCCGTTCGGGCTGAGCGTGCTCGAGGCCGCTCTGTCCGGCTGTGCGTTGGTCCTCGGCGATATCCCCAGCCTTCGCGAGGTCTGGGACGACGCGGCGTTGTACGCCGATCCCGGCAATCCGCAGGCCGTCCGCGAGCAGCTAATGACGCTGATCGAGAGCCCGCTGCGGCGGACTGTGCTCGCCAACCGCGCCGTCGCGCGGGCGCGCGATTTCACGCCGCAACGAATGGCCAGCGAATACCTGACCGCCTACCGCGAGCTCGATGCCCAGCAGGAGCGGAGCGAACACCTTGAGCACGTGCTGCGTTACAGCAGCTCTCATTTGCACGCGTGATCGACAACCATGCGAATCGTCCTGTTCTATCACTCGCTGCTGTCCGACTGGAACCACGGCAACGCGCACTTCCTCCGCGGTGTGGTCAGCGAGCTGCTGCTGCGCGGGCACGACGTGCGCGTGTACGAGCCGAAGAACGGCTGGAGCCTGGGCAATCTCCGCAGCGAGCATGGCGGCGATGCGATCCGCGCGTTCCGCCGGGCGTATCCGGGGCTGTCGAGCATTCAGTATCGACTCGATCGGTTCGATCTGGATGAGGCGCTCGACCGCGCGGAGCTGGTCATCGTGCACGAGTGGAGCGAGCACGAGCTGGTCCGGAGGATCGGGCAGCACCGCGTGCGCAGCCGCGGATACAGGCTGCTGTTTCACGATACGCACCATCGCGCCGTCACCGACGAGGCGGCGATGGTGAAATACGACTTGTCGCACTACGACGGCACGCTCGCCTTCGGCGAGGTGCTGCGCGAGCTTTACCTCGACCGCGGATGGACACAACGGGCGTGGACGTGGCACGAGGCCACCGACACGCGGGTCTTCCGCCCAATCGCCGATCGGCCATGTGAAGGTGATCTCGTCTGGATCGGCAACTGGGGCGACGAGGAGCGCACGGCGGAGCTGCACGAGTTTCTGCTGGAGCCGGTGAGATCGCTGGGCCTTCGCGCCCGCATCTACGGCGTACGCTACCCGGACCATGCGCGCAAGGCACTGAAGCGCGCCGGCATCGCCTACGACGGCTGGCTCGCCAACTTCGACGCGCCCGAAACCTTCGCCCGGTTCAAGTTCACGGTGCACGTCCCCCGCCGGCCGTACGTGCGGGCGCTGCCGGGAATCCCGACGATCCGCGTCTTCGAGGCCCTTGCCTGCGGCATCCCGCTCATCTGCGCGCCGTGGAATGATGCCGAGAACCTCTTCACCGCCGGCCGGGATTATCTCGTCGCGCGCAGCGGCGAGCAGATGAAGCGACACATGCGCATGCTCGCGAACGACGAGCACGCCCGCCGTGAACTGGCGATGCACGGCCACCGCACCATCCTCTCGCGGCACACGTGCGCACACCGGGTGGACGAACTCATCGGGATCTACCACTCCCTTGAGTCAACGCAGGCGACAACCAACGGCAAGCCGCATAACTCGATGCGGCAACGACGCGCATTGGCGGCCGACAGGAGCTGACATCGATGGAATTCGCCTTCTTCGGATCGAGTCTCGTCTCGGCGTACTGGAACGGCGCCGCGACCTATTACCGCGGGCTGATCCGCGCGCTGCATGGCCGCGGGCACCGGGTGACGTTCTACGAGTCGGACGCGTTCGAGCGGCAGAAGCATCGCGACATGCCGGATCCGAGTTGGGCACGCGTTGTCGTCTATTCGTCGAGCGGCATCGACGCCGTCGCACGCTGTCTCGACGAGGCACGGTACGCCGACGTGATCGTGAAGACGAGCGGCATCGGCGTGTTCGATCAGCTGCTCGAGGACGCGGTACTCGACCTGAAGCGATCGAACAACCTCATCATCTTCTGGGACGTAGACGCCCCCGCCACGCTTGATCGTGTGCAGAGCACTCCGGCCGATACATTCCGCGGGCTGATCCCGCAGTACGACCTGATCTTCACCTACGGCGGCGGGGAGCCGGTGGTGTCGGCATACAGCGAGCTGGGCGCGCAGCAATGTGTGCCGATTTACAACGCGCTTGATCCATCGACGCATCACCCGGTCGCGCCCGATCCGCGCTTCGAAGCGGATCTCGGCTTCCTCGGCAACCGCCTGCCCGACCGCGAGGCGCGCGTGGAGCAGTTCTTCCTCCATGCCGCGGAGCTGCTGCCGGCCAAGCGCTTCCTGCTCGGCGGCAATGGCTGGCACGACAAGCCAATGCCCGGCAACGTCAACTACATCGGGCACGTCTACACGCGCGATCACAACGCCTTCAACTGCACTCCGCGGGCGGTGCTGAACATTAGCCGCGAGAGCATGGCCCGCTACGGTTTTTCCCCGGCGACGCGCGTCTTCGAGGCCGCCGGCGCCGCGGCGTGCCTCATCACCGATCACTTCGACGGCATCGAAACGTTCTTCGAGCCGGAGAAGGAACTTCTGGTCGCCCGCAGCGGCGACAACGTCGCCGACATTGTCCAGACGCTCACGCCGCAGCGAGCCAAAGCGATCGGCGATGCCGCGTATACGCGCGTCCTTGCCGAGCACACGTACGATCACCGCGCGCTGCTGGTCGAGCAGATCCTCGACGGCAAAGTCGCGCCCTTGTCCGCGGTGACACGGACAGCACCCCAATGTGGCACCGGCGCCTCGCCGGTGCACTCGCGGCTATAGCCGCCGCTTCGCATGAGATGAGACGAGTAATGCATCGATCCGCACAACCACTCTCGCCGGTAAAAACGCCGCAGGCGAAGCCGCCGCTGACGATCGTAATCATCGGCTTGACGATCACGTCCTCGTGGGGCAACGGTCACGCGACGACCTACCGCGGCCTGGTTCGCGAGCTCGTCCGCCGCGGGCATGATGTGCTGTTCCTGGAGCACGATAAGCCGTGGTACGCTCAGAGCCGCGACCTGCCGAACCCCCCGTATTGTCGCACCGAACTCTACGCCAGTGTTGATGAGCTGAAGCAGCGCTTCGCCCACAACGTAGCCGCGGCGGATCTGGTCATCGTCGGCTCGTACTTGCCGCAGGGCGTCGAGGTAGGCCAGTGGGTCACGAGCATCGCCGGCGGGACGACGGCGTTCTACGACATCGACACGCCGGTGACGATGGCGAAGCTCGCGCGCGGCGACTACGAATACCTCTCGCCGCCGCTGATCGCGAAGTACGACATGTACCTCTCATTCACCGGCGGTCCACTGCTGGAGCGTCTCGAGCGCGAATACGGCTCGCCGCGCGCGCTGCCGCTGTATTGCTCGGTCGATCCGGAGCTGTATCGGCCGGTACAGAGCCCCATCCGATGGGACCTGGGTTATCTCGGCACGTACAGCCCCGATCGTCAGCCGCCCCTGCAGCGGCTCATGCTCGACCCCGCTGCGCGGTGGCACGATGGCCGCTTCGTCGTCGCCGGGCCGCAGTATCCGCCGGAGATCAACTGGCCGAGCAACGTCCAGCGCATCGAGCATCTCCCGCCGGCAGAGCATTGTGCGTTCTACAACAGCCAGCGCTTCACGCTCAACATCACGCGCAGCGACATGATCCGCGCCGGCTATTCGCCGAGCGTGCGGTTGTTCGAGGCGGCGGCGTGCGGCGTGCCGATTATCAGCGACTATTGGGACGGGCTCGACAGCTTCTTCGCGTTTGATCGTGAGATTCTCGTCGCGCGCGATGCCGATGACGTGCTACGCATGCTGCGCGAGATCGACGATTCGGCCCGCCGCGATATCGGCGAAGCCGCACACCAGCGCGTGCTGCGCGCTCATACGGCCGCTCATCGTGCGGCGGAGCTCGAGAGTTACATGCTGGAGCAAATCGCAAGTGGAAGATGAGTCTTTTACCTCTGCTGCTCGCACTGGCTTTAGCGCTGGTGCATATGCTCGCCGGAAGCATTCGCTTCCTCGGGAAGATTCCGCGCAGCCGGTGGCTGTCGCTGGCGGGTGGAGCGGCGGTGGCGTACGTCTTCGTTCACCTTCTCCCGGATCTGAACCACTGGCAGAATCGTTTTCAGGAGCACGCGGAGCACCCGCTGCTCGACCGGCTCGACAATCACCTTTACCTGGTCGCGCTGATCGGGCTCACGTTCTGGTACGGGCTGGAGCACGCGGTGCGACCGCACAGTCAGCCGGTGCCGGACCCGGCGAAGCTCGAGCAGGCCCGCACGCTCGCGGGCCGATCACCACGCGAAGCCGAGTGGCCCAGCGGCGTCTTCTGGGTGCACGTCGGCACCTTCGCCATGTACAACGCGCTGATCGGCTACCTGCTCGCCAGCGAACGGCGAGACCTGCGCGAGCTGCTGCTGTTCTTCACGGCGATGGCGCTGCACTTCCTCGTGAACGACTTTGCGCTGCGGCGGCATCACAAGGCACTGTACCGCCAACGCGGTCGATGGGTGCTCTCGCTGGCAGTAATCGGCGGCGCGGTGGCGGGGATGCTCTGGCCGTTCCCGCCGCAGTTCATCGGCCTGCTCTTTGCGTTCCTTGCTGGCGGAATCGTGCTCAACGTCCTGAAGGAAGAGTTGCCCGAGGACCGGGAGAGCCAGTTCTGGGCGTTTGTTGTCGGCGCCGCGGTCTACAGCGCGGTGCTGCTCATCTAATGATCGCATCGCCATGACCACCA
>Ga0247719_1000981_pt1 | contig 13580 bp, 15 predicted proteins | sample 41E_DmetaG_FD_189046 | JGI IMG/M metagenome (GOLD analysis project Ga0247719, IMG submission 189046) | Soil microbial communities from hillslope of Landscape Evolution Observatory, University of Arizona, Oracle, AZ, United States - 4-1-E_D | ecosystem: Engineered > Artificial ecosystem >...
ACGGTGAGCGGTACATCTCGCTCACCGTTGTGCAGCAGCGCACCCTCCCAAATCTCGATTCTGTACACAGGGACACCCTCCGCGCCTCCATGCGCACCGGTTACACTGATCTGTTCGGACGCGATTTGAACGGGACCCGCTCAGGCGGTCGGCGGACGCGCGGGATAGAAATAGCTGGTGACGCTGGCCCGCAGCGCAGCAATGCTGACGCGGCGAAGCGGGCGGTTGAGATGTGGAGAAGCCCTCATTGAGATTGCCTCTAAGTGACCTAACATGATGCTAACAAGCATGGCCCCTCCTGTCAAGCAGCGTTGCGGTGGCTAGAGTTTTCCTGATACTCTTATCGGGAAGTCCCTGAAAATAGTCCGACACGGGACATTTGTCAAGGGTACCGTGCCGGCCATGCCCGAGAGGCGAGCTGTGAAGATATCTGAGGCAGCGGCATTGGTGGACAAAGACCCTCGCCAGATCAGGCGATGGATTGCAACTGGAAAGCTCCCCGCCCATACACGAATGATCACCGAGCTGGTGGTCTATGCAGATGACGTGCTCAAACTCGCCTCGAAGAGCCGCCGCGGCCGTCCGCCTAAGCGCGACTAAGAAATGGCGGGCCTTAGACCGGCCTTCCGGGTAGAATGAGCCGATCATGGCCCGCGTCACCCGCAAAAGCTTTCGGCTGGGAATGTGTTGCATGGTGCTGATCGGCATGGCCATCTCCGCGGTCGTGCCATCCTGCAAGCTGCTGATCCTGGCCCCGCAAGCCCAAGGAGCGACAAAATGAATAGCCGAGCTTTCACCATGCTCGAGATGCTCGTGGCGATGGCTGCGACATTGATTCTGGTGATCTTCCTCAACCAGATTTTCCAATCGCTCCAGGCCGCCACCTCCATGGGCAAGGGTGTGAGCGTCATCGTACAGAACGCTCGGACCGTCGGGCCACAGCTAACTAACAACCGATCGGGCGATGCTGCAAAGATGGTCGGTCCACTCCAGGGCGGCTTTCTCGTCGTCATCAACTACGTGGCCAACCCGCCGACGCGGCCGATCCGGCTGACGAGCGAATCGGAGCAGCCGGTTGCCGCGCCGCTGAGATCAGATCAAGTGATGTGGGTGCGCGATGTGACCACCGAGCCCATCGCGCCAAACTCAGCCTACAGCTTCAACTCCCAGTCGCCAGCGGCGCACTCGCGCGTCTGGTTCGGGCACGGGCTCCGCACGCAGCCCGATGGGTCTGATCCGCCTCTGCCTAGCGGCGCAACTGTGCCCCTGCTTGGTCATGCTGGGCCGAACCAGTTTGCCACAGACTGGGTATTGGCTCGTCAGGAGCTGTTCCTGGATGGCTCGTTGCCAGATCCTCGCGTTGTGGGAGACGGGCGCACTTATGCTCTAGGGGCCAACGCCGGCGCGACTGTGTCCTATCAGGTCAACCCCACCGGAGCCGGGCCGCTTCTGCTCTACCGCGGGCTGACTGATCTGGCGTCAACTGATCTCGCGGAGCTGACCGGGGCCGGCGGAGTGCTCGTCTCGCCCAGCAAGGCGGCGTATGCCAACATCTACGCCTACACCTTCGCGCAGCATCGCCTGCGCATCAATCCACAGCCGATCAGCTATGAGAGCTGGCGCATCGCACAGAAGCACCCGGTATTCGCCGATCGCTGCGTCTCGTTCGCCGTACAGTTCGCCGGCGATTACGACGGCGTGGAGGGTCTGGATGTTGACTCGAATAACGCGACTCGCTGGTATGACCTGAACAATCTGCCGCCCGGCGGGTTCGCGGTTGGGTTCACTGCGGGCGATGAGCCGGTCAATCAATCCCCGCTACCCGCTGCGTACCAAGCCAACGGCGACCGCGCGTTCGTGTTCCGCAACGGCAATCCGGCTGATGCGAAGTGGCCCATGCTGCTGAGGCTCCAGTACCGCCTGATCGATGCACGCGGCCGGATCAACGGCGAGGACGGGCTTCCTGGCAAGCTGTTCGAGCAGGTGATACCCGTGGCGGAGTAAGTCACCATCGGCTGCGGGGGCACTTCTTTCTGGCCAGCATCAGCTTCCCCGATGGTGCGACGTGATCGCCCTTGTCGATTCCAACGATGCAGCCGCACCCAGTGGAGACGCCATCTGCTGTGCCTGTGAGCAGCGCTCCACAGCATCGTAGAGTGCCGCGCAGGCAGGGTGTGTAAAGTTCGCACGCTTGGCAGATCGCATGGCGGGCAGCGAGCAGGTCCGCCGGAGTCGCATCAATGCCGAGAGCAACTTTGACGGTCCCAGACGCCCCCTCAGCCACGCGCTTGATTGCATCGATCCACGAACTCTTTTGCGCCTCTACGTTCGCCGGCGAAGATACGACAGGAGTGCTGAACCTCTTACGAAGCTCCATGAAAGCCTCGTCGGAGAGCGTGTACCACCCCTCGCGCTCGTTGACTTCCTCTGCCGCGTCGAGCGCGGCTTGAAGATACCCAGGCGGCCGCTGGGCAGCCTTGCGGCGCAGGTTAGCCAGGGATCGGCGCCTCACGGTGCGTCATCCTCCAGGCAACCGTCGAAGGCTGTGGTGCCGCCAGACCCAGCAATGACAGTGTGGTTGGTACCGTTCGCAGCGAAGCTGCGGGTCGGGTGAGTCTGCGTAGGGATGTTGACGCACTTGCTGGCCTCCAGGCCAGCCATAGCCATTGGGTTCGGTGTGGCGCTGGGGCTCGTCGCTCCTGCGTAGCTGACCCTCTTGGTTACGCCATCGATGCCGACGCCATAGATTTCCCACGTTCCCGCCGCAGGCCCCGTTCGTCGCTCCTCAAAGAATATCTGGGAGATGCTCCAGGTCTGTACGGGGTTCCCGTGGTCGTAAAGCACCCAGTTGCCAGAGACCGTGCCGGTCCATACGTTTCCGCTCTTGGTAAGGTTAAGCGTCCGATTGATGGCGGTTGAGCCCATCAGCTTCCACAGGTCTTCGGGGCCGGCGCCGCAGTCGTAGCAAACACCGAACTCGACGGTTACGCTGGAGATCGTCGCGCTGAGGGAGTTGGGTAGTTCTGAGCTGGCCGTCGGATGCCGCACCAGAATGTAATTGGACCCGATGGTCGCGCGATAAAGGCACGGCGAGCCACTGACCTGGTTAAGCGTGATACTCCGGTTGATGGCGGTGGTCCCGGTCAGCTTGTAATCATGATTCGTGTCCACGAAGCAGGCACCAGTGGCGGCGATCACGTCGGCGATCGTCGCGCTGAAGCTGGCCGGGGTCGTGCCAAGCAGACAGTTGCCACAATCTGTACCGCCACCGGGAACCCCGGTCGCCGGCTTAGTGAACGTGCCGCCGGAGCCGGCCACGCGGGGGGTGCTCAGGAGGTTCCCCGAAATCGAGTTGGGCACTGAGCGGGCTTGCTCGCAAAATGTGTTAGACGACAGCGTGCCATCAAAGAACCAGACCGTCTCTCCACCGCCGGACGCGAAGACTCGGGAAGCCCACCCGCTCGAGGTTTTCTCCATCTCATACGTGAGCGTCGTTAATTGGATATTCGTAGGCAGCACGCTAACGGCGAAAGTGCCGCCAGATCCAGCTATGCGGGGGGTGCCACAAAGCGCACCAGCCAGAGCGTTGGCGCCCGAGACAGTCGTGGCGCAGTCCCCGGCGGTGAGCGTCTTCTCAAAGACTTTCACCGGCATCGTCCCGTCCGACTTTTCCGCCCACGCCTCGAGCAGCCAGTTCTTGTTAGTCTGCTTTGTGGCCCGGTATTTGAGGCTGGAAAGCGCGTGCTTGGTAGCCCGCTTGAGAATGTGGTCGCTGGCAATCGTCTTTCGCCAGTGGCACGGATCGTTGGTGTTTTGCTCCAGATAAATATCCGAGCGGTTGACGGCCGTGGTGCCAGTCAGCAGGTAGCTGTTGATCGTGCCATCCGTCAGGCACGTATAGAGCCCGAGCGTAATGCCCGCAGTATCAAGTCGGATCGTGTCGGGCGTGCAGCACCTGAAGCCCACAGTCTCGCCGGTGCATGACTCGTTCTCTGGATCGCAGTCTTCGCAGTGAGGGCAGCTGATCGTAAAGCAACATGGCTCATCGAGAGTCGGTTCCGCCTCGAAAATCTCAACCTCGCCGCTGACGGTCGAGAGCCAGGTCCAGCCATGCAGGCCAGTGTCGGTCGGTGTGAAGCGCTGCGGGATGGCAACCCCACCCCAGCGGCCTGAAACCCAGTCCACTGTATAGGGGCTGGTTTCGGCTCCTGGAATGTTCTGACCGTTTGTCACGACCAGACGGCCCATGCAATGGCAGGCGCGGAATCTGGCAGCAAAGACGATGTGACTGAAACTGTTGTCAGTTTCGCAGCAGAGCGCCATGACAATGTGGCCCCAGCCGTCGGCTGCCTTGACCAACCAGACTGCCAGGGTTGCGCCGGTCGGGACCGTCAGATCATTGCAATCCTCCAGGTTGCCCAGCAGATCCTCAACCGGGATCGGCGCGAACCATGTGCAGCACTTCTTGAGGTACCCGTAATTCACGGGATAGAGAGAGCCATACTGGTTGGGGCAGCCAGTGGGATTAAGACATATATCACAGTTCGAGTCGTTAGCTGGCTGGCGCCATAGTCGCAGGGTAAGGTTTGGATTGGGCAAAGTAGCCGCATTGAGGAGAAAGACTGATTGCTCACGGCATGGCGCATGGAGGCAGCCAGTGCGCAACTGGATACCCCGAAACTGCACGTCGATGTAGTCCTGGACCTCTTCGCCGTCCGCCGGGCAGGTGTCACAGCATTGCCCGGACGAGTAATCCACCGTCACAGTGACGGTCCCCCCAGAGCCGACCACGTTGATTGAGGCGACATCCTCCGGATGACAGAGACTTTCGCCAGGTATCGTGCCAGAGCCGCTGAGCTGGTTGGCGATCGGCTCACCGAAATCCCAGTTGCCAGTCGCAAAAAAGAAAATCCCTGTTGACCCCCTGATTTGGACACATGTGATTTTTCTAGTGGTCAGATCGCTTAAAACGCTGAGCGCCGGACCCGTACCAATGACCCCTCGATGCGTGCACGCTGACACCATCTCACGCACCCCCGCATTGAACCAGGTGCCGCCGCGTAGCGTGCAGTTGCCGTTTACGCTCGGGTTGCTCGTAACGTTCTGGATGACAGCAGAGGCCCCTGGCGGGCAAGCTCCCAGCGGGCAGCAGCACGACTGGACGCAGATTCCCTCCGTGTCAAAACGGACGCGGCCTGTCCTGCCGAACATCAGGTTGCCGTCATCATCGAATAGCAGGTCGCCCATTGCCATCTAAGATCAGCTCCCGCAGAGGATCCCGCCGTGCTCCTCGTTGACAGTAAGAAGCTCAATAGAGCCATCCGCGTGGTAGCAGGCCGTGCCGTAGGTGCCGGGTGTCACAGGACCACGGCCGAGGCGCACGCCAGAGAATGTCGGCTCCAGCGGAGTGACGTCGGTGTCTCTCAGAACATTGGTGGTGCCGATCATCATTAACTTGTAGGCCCAGGTGGCGACCGTGGAGCCATTGCCGTTGGCGCCGTCAATCTGGGCAACGCTGACCGCAAATGGCTCGCGCGGGCGCACGAACTCGAAGCCGTAGATCGCGGTGCCGAGTGGCATGACAGACTCGCTGCCGTCCCACGAGCCAAGGCTTTGCACGTGCACAGTCGCGCCAAGCTCCACGCCGATGAAGTCGCTGACCTCGAAGACCTTGAGCTGTACGGCAGGGTCGGTGTCCTCATATCCGCCGACGTTATTGGGGACCCGCTTGACGCCGGTATAGACGTGGTTCACCGGATCGAAGGCGCTGAAGCGGACAGGTAGCAAAGCGCCGCCCGAACCCCCATCGACAATGACATACTCCAGCTCGCCGTCATCCCCGCCGCGCATCACGCTGCGGATCAGCACCACGTCACCATCGGTCTCGCCAACCTGATAATCGACTTCGCCGGGGCTTCGGGCTTTCTTGCCCGCATCGTGCATCCCGGCAATCTCGGTGCTGGCCAGCCCCTCGGGCATGTCTTCCCAGCCTTGATTATCCTCGGTGCGCTGCTGCTGGCGCCAGTCATACTCGCCGGCCGCCACAGCCGTTAACCTCGCCCAGAACGTCGGAAGCGTGATTGTGTTGCGATGCCTCCGAGGCCGATGGCTTATCGTCAACCCCTCGCCCAGCACCAGCTTGACATCGATCCCGCCGTCGCCGCGGACGTTCTTGAGGGCCTTGAGCAGACCTTCCATCAGGTCTATGTCTCGGTCCTCCATTACGATCGTGCGCCTTGCCACAGCCGACACCTCCATCAGATGCCCAGCGCACCAAAGTCAAGCGCACGCTTGATCGTCGGGAAGACCAGCGCCACCACGTTTGCGGTTTCCGCCAGCCGCAGGCCAGAGCCGTCGAGATACACCGGCTCATCGACCGGCTTGTTGTTGGTCAGCACGTCGCCATACTTGGCCTTGCCGTCCACGGTCGAGCCAGTCCGAATGCGGCGCCCGCGATCGGGCCGGATCTCGGTCCACGGGTCGATCTCAGTGCCAGCGGCCGCCCAGCTACCGCCAGACCGAACCTTCAGGGCTGTGCCTGGGAAATCGGCGACGGGGATGCGCGGCCGGTATTCAAAGCTCGCCTCGAGCCTGTACCACCGCACCGCGGCCGGCCCGAGGAGCGTCTCGTCGGTGTACTCGATGCCGTGGCACAGCACCGTCCGCGGGTCGGCGCCCTGCCAAGCCACGGAGTTGAGGGCGCCGCGGTAGGGCCGGATGAGCGACAACAGGGCGCCGAGTGTGTCCTTCTGCTCCCACCAGACCACCTTCAGGTGCTCGTTGGGCTTGAGGACCGAGATCGGATTTTCAAATGGTTCGTCGGCGGAGTTGGCCACCGGCAGGCCGTCGGCGTCGATGTCCGCTGGCGCGTTTTCGACACCGCCGCCCAGCAGATAAACGGGGTCGCCACCGATAACCGCCTCGCCGCGACGGACCGAGGAATACTCGGCCCGGCAGATGTAGCGGCCGGTCCCGAGAGAAGGCGCATGCGGCCGGCCCTCGATCGTGATCTTGCGGCAGATCACCTGGCTGTTCCATGTCTCGGTCTTGTACGAGGCCCAGGCGACGCCAAGCTGCACGCCGTGGGCGATCAGCAGGCTCCGTGCATCTAGCTGCGACGTGGCGAGCACGTCGAAATTGCGGGCCGTGACGATCCCGTATTCGGTCTCTTCGATTGGGTCCGGTGATGTTTCAATGACAGACATCAGGCCAACCTCACGTCACGCACGTTCACACCGCCGCGGTCCTGCTTGTTCACTAGCCTCTCGAGCAGTTGTGCCTGCCGCTCCTGGGCCTTGACCAGCTTGGCGGTGTTTTCGGCGGTCTTGACCTCTGGGCCGGCCGCGTCCCTGCCCGACTTGAACCGCTCGGCCAGCCCGAGAAAACGGCTCGACAGGCTCTGGCCCTCAACACCTTTCCGGGGGGAGGAGGCGGCAAAGCCGCCCCCATCCCCGGAAGGCGCCGCAACAGGAGTCAGAGCACCTGGTAGCTTGGGAATTTCGAGTTTTAGGCCGCCGGCGCCGGCGCTGAAGGCGGCGGCGATCTGCTGGCGGGCGTCGTCGCGGGCCTTGACCACTGCATCGATCTGCGCCGCACGCTCCGCCGCGAACGCCTGGAAGCCGCCGGCAAGGCTGCCCTGGAGCCGGCTGATGTCGAGCTCCAACGACTTCTCAAGGTCCGACTTCTGCCGCTCGGCGATCTGGGGCAGCTCCTTGACCGCCGACCTGAAGCCCTCGGTCAGCGGCGTCCACACGTCCGACCAGTCCACCGAGCCGGTAATAAGGCCGGGCAGATTCGTGAAGACCTTGATGATGTTCTCGCCGAGGTTGGCCAGAACGCGATAGGTGAAGTTGAACAGGTCGGTGAAGATGTCGCGCCAGTTTCCAGCGAACCAATCGAGCGTTGCGGGAATGACCGTGCCGAAGAAGTGCCCGATCTGGCCGGCCACAGTGACGACCGACTCGATCACCGTCAGGCCCGCCAGCGTTGCCACGTCCTGCCAGTTGCGAAAGCCATACTGGAGGACCAGCAGGTGGTGCACGATCGTCTCTTTGACGGCCGCCATCAGGTCGCCCAGCCCGCCGAGCGACTCTTTCACCGGCACCAGCAGGTCGAGAATGAAGTTAAATCCATCGCTGAAGGCGCTGGCAATGGACCTGAGCACCTCTGAAATTGTCCCATAGAGCGAGATCACGATCGGCGTGACGTAATCGTTGACCGCCCTGAATGCGTCCATCGCCATGCGCAGCCCAGCCGCGAGGATCGGCACCGCCGTGTCCCGCACCGCGGTGAATGCTCCGACCACCAGCGGGGCGACGATGGACACCGCCGCCGACACGGCCCGGCCCAAGCCCATCGCAACCTCCACCACGCGACCGAAGAAGTCGGCGATCGCCTTGCCATTGGCCTCGAAGAATGCGGTGGTGCGCTGCGCTGCCGCGCCCAGGACCGGAAGAAGCTGGGCTCCGATCAGCTCCTTGAAATCGCCGAATGCGTTGGCCGCCTGCTTCATCGCCCCGGCCGGACCCTGGGCCATCGCCCTTGCGGCGCCGCCGAATTTCTTTTCCAGCTCGCCGAGGATGATCTGCTGCGCCTCCATCGCGCGGCCCGACTCGGACAGGGCCTTGATCTGCTGCTTCTGCTGCTCCGTGAACTGGACTCCAATGCGGCTCAGCGCCGACAAGCCCTGCACCGGATCGTTCAGGGCCTTGCCCACCTGCTTGACAGCGCCATCCAGGTCCACGCCCATCACCGTCGAGAGGTTCATCGCCGCCTCGGTGGCGGCACTGAACTGGTCGCCATTGATCTTCGTGAACGTGGCGAGGATCGCCTGGGCGTTGAGAATGACCTCGTCGCCAAACACAGTGACCTTCTGCATCGCCGCGGCATGGGCGGCGAGCTGCTCGGCGGAAAATCCGGCCGCCCCGCCGGTGGCCTTGAGCACTGCCCCAAGCTTCTGCTCGGCCTTGATCTGAGCGTTGATGGCCTCGAGGGAGCCTTTTAGAAACGAGCCTGCGGCAAACCCGCCGGCGGCGCCGGCGATCAGAGCGGGCAGGGAAACGAGCGACCTGGCCAGCCCTCCGATCGCTCGGTTGACGCTGGACAGGACGCCAGTGGCCTGGTCCTTCGCGGCGATCAGAATGGAAACTCGCTTGTCCTGGGCCATCGCATCACCCGTCGAGATCGATCAGCTTCTTGTCCTTTTTCCACCGCGACTGATCAGACCAGATGAACTGCAAAGCCTCGAGGATGCAGTTTGTCTGTTCCTGATAACTACCTGGTGCTGGCGGGATTCCCCGCCTGACCCACTCCGCCACGTCGATCGCCTCCCAGACCGCGTCATCGAGGCAGGCCATCGGGCAGCGATCGATCAACAGAAAGCCCCGCTCCTCGCACGCCTCGCAGCCGCGGCCATTGCCCCTACACTCGGGACACGCCAGCTCCACAGGCAGAGCCGGCGTCGGCTCGTCTACACACCTACCGCCATGGCAGTGCTCGCAGACGACGCCGAACTGGATGGCGACTGCGATGCGGATTTTTTTCGATCACCCGCCGTCAGCGTCGATTCCTGGTGCAGCCGGAAGAGCAACTCGACCATGTCCGCCTCGTCCACCACCTCATCGAAGCGGGCGGGGTCGAACGGGATCAGGTCGTCACGCTCGTCGCGCTGACCATCCCAGCCGGCCAGACGCGAGCGCAGAAACCCTTCGATTTCATCGAAGAGCGCTATGCCTTCCTCCGCCGCGTCAGGATGGGTCTGGATTTCCTTGATCCGCTTTGCCAGGGCAAGGACAGTTTTCGTGTCGCACCGCCTCAGCACGCGGAAGTGAAGCCTTGGCTGCTGGCTTTCCGGCAGCCCCTTGTGCTGGCTGAGCACCAGCGGGAATGTCGCCTGCGGGTTCGACTCGATCATGTTGCGCCTCCTGTTGCGCCAAGTACAGCTCGCGGTCCTCGTCGCTCAGGCCCCTCCAGAGGGCCAAAAGCTCAGCGTCCGTCGCTGCTACGAGCCCGCCTCGGTTCATGGTCAGCGATTTGCGGATCGCCACCATGCTGTTTGCAGTTGTGCGTTTCGCGCTCAATTAGGCCCCCGTATCAGTGATCTCCACGCAGTCATCGCCGGCCGACTCGTGGAGCTGGAACGTGACGCTGTCGGTGGTCTTGGCTCCTCGCTCGCCGTCTTCGAGTTCCACCCGCTGCGCCTTGGGAGAGACGATCTTGAAGACACCCGAAGCCGGGCCAGGGAACGAGAGGGACAGAGCTTGGAGGGTCATCGCGTCCATGATCCCGTAGGCGTCGTGATGCGCGACCTTTCTGGCCTCGGGGTCCATCGTGATGGTCGGGCCGCGGTCACCGATGAAGTAGTGCAGCAAGCCCGCGTCATCTTCCACCGTCTCGCGGGCATCGACCGTGTTGTTGGAATTGAAGGTCCAGGTGGCGATCTGCGGCAGGGCTGCGCCACCGACCGTGAAGGTCGCGTTGGCCGAGCGATAGCCGATGGAGTTGACCGGCGTGTAGGCTGGCATGGCGGCATCCGCCGGCGCAACCCAGAGCCCGGTAAACTCGAACTCGACAAAGATGCGGGCGCCGTTGGTCGCCGTGAGGGTGAAGTTGCCGGCGCAACCTTTCATCTTCTTGACGCGCCCATCCTCCCAGACGTAGAGCGTCACCGTCTTTTGCAGCGTGAAATTGCTCGTTGGGACGGCCACACCCTCGGTCACCACGTAACCGCAAGCCTTGATCAAGTCAGTGAACGGACTGCCCGGCACGAGCTCCATGCGGAACGTGCACTTGCCGCGCTTGGCGCCCTTGGCGGATAGCACCGTACCAAGGTGGCCCGCCGGCCTGCGCTCCCCATCGCCGAACCAGCCGTCTGGCGCCATGCGCACGTCGTAGCACGGCGCCGCGATGCCAGTAGTCGGCGCCACAAGGGTGCCCTTGGTCACTTCGATGGCGTAACCCACGAGCCGGCGGCGGGTCAGGAGCGGCGGGTTGTTGTCGGGCATGGCTCAGACCTCTTTCTGGGCGATCCAGGGAGCCGTGTAAGGGTTGTCCCTGTGGTGCGCGTACAAGACTTCTATGACCAATATCGAGTAAGCCTCAGGCTGCTCTGAATCGACCGGGGCCGGCAGGCTGGCCACTTCGCGGACATCGATCGCCAGCCGCTCGCCCGTGTCCGGATCCGTCAGCAGGGGGTCAGCAAGGACAGCCAGGGCAATGCGACCGAGCCAGCGGTTAAGCGCGGAAGCGGTGACCTCCGAATCGTCGGCGCCCTGGGCAACAAGTGTGTGGAATTCAAGGGTCAGCTTCTTCTCGGTGGTCCCACTGTTGGCAGAGCCACCCTCCTCCGCCTGCTCGTCGCCCGGCACCAACACCACCGATCGATTGCGCTTTGTGTTGCCGCGCGCATCCCAGCGCTCCGCGGCAGAAACGCCATCGATCACGGCGACGATCTCCAGCAGCCTCCGCTCGATCCGCTCCTTGATGGTGATCGGCTCGGGCATCAGCTTCCCCCTCGCGCGATCAGGCGATCGATCTGGCTGTTGACGTTCTTATCGAGGATGTCCGCGGCGCCGCCAGCCAGCAGGGCCTTGATCTTTGGCCGCCGCTCGGCGACATGGCCAACGGACGGGCCGTAGAGCTGCACCACTCGGCCATCCACCCGCTTGAATACACCGACGTAGCCAGACCGCATGCGCATCACCCAGGCGTCACTGATCTGCTGGCGGCCGCCATCGCGGCGAATCTTGTAGCTGACGCCCCTCCGCTTGGCCCTCTGTGTCACGCTGAATCGCCCCAGAGGAATGCGCCCGAATCGGCCTGTGCTGCCCACCACGTCGTTGCCGGCGTCACTGTCGGCCACCACGCTGCCGGAAACAGGATGGCCGCCATGCCTCGTGATCGTCTCGCGGATCGGCCGGCGTCGATTGCCAGCCTGGAAGAGCTTCTGACGCTGGACGTTCAAATCTTCGAAGACGGCGTTGACGACGCCCGTCCGCACCGCGCGAACCGTGCGCAGGATCGCAGAGCCGACGTAGCGCGGAAGCTGGCGCTCCACGTCGGCGCCGTACTTACGCAGCCTTCGGAGCTGGTCGGAATCGACTTTGATGGACGCTTTGAGCATTACACCAGTCCCAGCAGCCACACCCCAGGATCAGATCGATCCTCCATCACAGCGCACACCCGCAACGTCTGGTCGGTCGCCTTTTCCACCCAGCCGCCGGGGACGATTACCTGGTCCTCGTTGCGTTTGACGAACGGCCTGTCCGCCTTGCTGATGGCCACGATGAGCTTGTGGGCCACCGTCTTATTGCCATCGGCGCCGCGGGGCATCAGCTCGCCCGCACGCGGAAAGCACTTGACTGGAATCGCGTAGCCGCCGGCGGGGAGGTACTGCACGGTCGTGCCATCGCTGCCGATGATTCGCTGGGCATCGCGCAGCATGATGGAGTCCATATCAGGCATCACTCTGCTCCCGCGCGTCGAGCACCAGCAGCTTGTCCCGCATTTCGCGGATCAACCTCAACTCCTCACTGGTGGACTTGGACAGCTCGCGGATAGCGGAGGTGTTTTCGGTGATGATCCCGTTCGTGCGGTCGAGCAGCCGCATGAGGTTTCGGATCAGCCAGACAATGACTGCGAGCTGTACCACGGCCAGGCCCGCGAAGCCGTACTGGACCACTGGTTCTGCGATGATGGATCCTGGGTCCACGCGGCTCTCCTGTTATAAAAACGGACGCCGATCCAGCTCACGTCAAGATCGCTCCTGTGGAAGCGGTGACGGAAGATCGGCGTCCGAGGCGGTCGCTGTCTGCGTTAGACTAGGCGGCCACGCCCGGCTTGGCCGACCAGTTGAGCTTGACCTGCACAACCGTGGCGGCGTCCGCCGCGGCGGCAACCGCACGGCCCGCTGGCGTGTTGCCAGTGGCGCTCTCCACGGCCTTTGTGCCATCCCAATAGACCGTCTGGCCAGGGTCGAAGGTGACTCCCGCGCCGCCCTGCTTGGGCAGCTCCACCACGCCCTCGATTGCACAGCCGACGCTCTCGCCCTCGGCCACTGTGTCGAGCGCGATGCCGATGATCCCATCGGGTCCATCGTTGAAGGCAATCACGTCGCCCTCGGTGACGCCGCCGCTGCCGGCCGTATGATCGATCACGTCGCCACGCTGAATGTGCCTGCTCATGTGTGTGCTCCGCTGTGCGGTTGGTTTCTGGTTTAGGCCGCGACTCAGGCCCCGGCGTTCTTGAACAGGCCGCGGTAGTCAATCGCCGCGGCTACCACCGAGTGGCGCACCTTGTACTTGACGCCATCGGTGTCGAAGTCCATTTCCTGCCCGAACTGCGGACCCTGCTCGTCGTCCAGGAAGCAGACCTCCACGGTGTCCACCTGGTTCGTGTCCGCCGCCAGATACCAGGCCGTGGCGCTGTTGTCGTCCAACCGGGAATTGGCGATGACGTTGAGCTTGTTGGCGAACGGGTTGGGCGTGGAGTTGTTCTTGGTCGGGTCCACGATCGACCCGATGAGCTGCTCGGCCACAGTCTCGATGGCCGCCGGCACCAGCAGGTGCCGCGGCCATCGAGAC
>Ga0247719_1000984_pt1 | contig 13521 bp, 21 predicted proteins | sample 41E_DmetaG_FD_189046 | JGI IMG/M metagenome (GOLD analysis project Ga0247719, IMG submission 189046) | Soil microbial communities from hillslope of Landscape Evolution Observatory, University of Arizona, Oracle, AZ, United States - 4-1-E_D | ecosystem: Engineered > Artificial ecosystem >...
CTCTGGCGCGCCGCCGCGGCGCGCCAGAGCGGGGTCAGAACCGGAGCGGTCAGACGACGGCCCACCCGTCGACGGTCGGCAGCGCGGTCTGGTCGCCAGGCTTCGACGTCGACACCGCGCGCTGGCTCCGCGACAGCCAGACGAAGAGCTCGACGAACTGCAGCCCCTGGAGCTTGAGCGGCTGGCGGACGGCGATCTTCGACAGCACGTCGAAGTTCGCGCCCTCGACGCCGACCGCGAAGAACGCGAGCCCGTTGGCCTCCTCAGCTCTGCGCACCGCGGCTGCGGCGTTCTCCCACGAGTCGGTGGGCTCGCCGTCGGTGATGAGGAAGACCCACGGCCGGTAGTAGACGATGCCGTTCTCGCGGTATTGGACCTTGCGCTGGTCGACCATGGTGAGCGCCTGTTCGATCGCCGCGCCCATCGGCGTACCCCCGGACGAGGCCAGGGTCGGCGGCTCGAAGCCGGACGCGGTGACGAAGTCCTGCTCCACCTTCACCCCGGCCCCGCCGAACGTGACGATCGAGACCTCGACGCGCTGGCTCGCGAGCGCGTCGGTGGCGAGGTCGGTCGCGAACGCCCGCAGGCCCTCGTTCAGCGCGGCGATGGGCTTGCCGCTCATCGATCCGGAGACATCGAGCAGCAGCACGCACGCGCACCGCGGCTCGGGGTTCGTCGCGAATTCGACGGAGAGATCGAGTTGGGTCACGCCGACCATCGAACCACCGCGACATATCGCGACGGTGGATCCCGCTAGCTGCGGGCCGCTCGGTAGCTTTGGTGCCGCCATGGACTGCCCGAACGACGGTGCCACGCTGCTGATGTCCGAGCGCCTCGGCGTCGAGATCGACTACTGCCCGACATGTCGCGGCGTATGGCTCGATCGGGGTGAGCTCGACAAGCTGATCGAGCGCGGAAAGGCCGAGCTCAACGACGACGCGAAGCCCGACCGGTCTGACCGTCCCGAGCGGCGTCCGCCGCCCCCTCCTCCGCCTCCGCCGCGCGACTACGACGACGATCGGTACCGCTACGAGCGGTATGACCGGTACGACCCGCGCTATCGCAAGAAGAAGAAGCGCTCGTTCCTGGAAGACATCTTCGACTTCGACTGAGTCGCCCCACCGTGGGCAGAATCGGGTGCCCATGCCGCCCGCCGACGACCTGCTCTCCCTGGTGTCGGCCGTCGCCGACGCGAGTCCGGAGGGACTCCTCGTCGTCGACACCGAAGGGACGATCATCTACGCCAACCGTCGCTTCGGCGATCTCTGGAAGGAGATCCCCTCGCAGCTGATCGGCACACCGGCTGCTCCCCTTCTGGCCAGATTGTCCGGCCGCGCAGTCGACCCCCATCTGTTCACCTCGTCGGGCGGGGCGGGCGAGACCGTCGCCCTCGCGTTGACCGACGGACGGACGTTCGAACGCTCGGGCGCACCGCTGGTGGCGGACGACGGCAGGCGTCTCGGATGGACGTGGTACTTCCGAGACGCCACCGCCCAGCACCGGATCGAACAAGACCTTCGCGAGCTCGCGGCGACCCTGCAGTCGACGCTTCTTCCGCCCCGCCCGCCGGAGATCCCGGGGATGGAGGTCGCGACGCGGTTCCGTCCTGCCGATCGCGACACGAACGTCGGTGGCGACTTCTTCGACGTGTTCCGGCTCGGTCCCAACGACTGGGGCCTCGCGATCGGCGACGTGTGCGGCAAGGGCGCGCGAGCGGCGGCGCTCAGCACGCTCACCCGGTACACGTTGCGGGCCGCCGCGGTGCACCAGGAACTGCCCTCCGACGTGCTCGCCGAGGTGAACCGGGTGCTGGCGACCGAGCCCGATGCGGACGACCGCTTCTGCTCAGCGGCGTTCGCGCGACTCGAGCTCGACACGTGCGGGGCGTGGGTGACGCTCGCGTGCGCGGGCCATCCTCGACCGATCGTCGTGCGCCGCGCCGGCTGGATCGATCACCGCGGCCAGCCCGGAACGCTGCTCGGGATGTTCGACGAGTCGGTGACCTCCGACGACCGCGTCGGGCTCGGGCCGGGCGACGCGATCGTCTTCTGCACCGACGGCATCATCGAGGCCCGCAGCCACACCGGCGAGATGTTCGGTGACGACGCGCTCAACCAGCTGCTGCTCGAGAACAGCGCGTCCGACGCGGAGACGATCGCCAGCCGTGTTGCGAACGAGTCGGTCCGCTTCGCCGGTGGACGGAGCACGGACGACGTCGCAGTGCTGGTCGTACGCGTGCCGGCCGACGCCGCTGACGATCCGACGGCTCGTGTCGCGACGGCGACCGGAGCGGGGGCTGGGCTTCTTCCGCTGCCGAGCCATCGTGTCGGGGAGGAGTACGACGGTCTCAGACACGCTCGGCCGGCTCCTCCTCGCGAAGCACGAATGCGACTCGAGGGCGATCGGATGAGCGCGGGCGCGGCGCGGCGGTTCCTGGCCGGTGTGCTCCACAGCTGGCGGATGTCGGAGCTCGTGGACGGCGATGTCGAGCTCCTCGTGAGCGAGGTGGTGTCGAACGCGACGCGTCATGCGGGCGGTGGTCCGGTGACGGTGATCGTCCGCTACGACGGCGACGTCGTTCGCGTGGAGGTCGGCGACGGCTCCCGCCAACTGCCGCAGGTGCTCCACGTGTCGCCGGAGGCGACAGGCGGGCGCGGCATGTTCCTTGTCGACCAGATCGCGAGCGCGTGGGGCGCGGTGCCGACGGTGGAGGGCAAGCGGGTGTGGTTCGAGGTGCCGGCGCCGCTGCCCGACGTGGAGGAGTAGCGGCGGCCGCCTTCGCCGCCAAGCTGCGTCAGCCGGACACCTCGGCCCAGACCCCCTTGCCCGTTCCGTCGTCGTAGCGCTTCACACCCCACGACGAAGCGAGCGCCTCGACGATCGGCAACCCGAGGCCGCGCGGGTTGTCGGCATCGGAGTCGAGGAACCGTGGCCGGCCGCTACCCCCGTCGACGACCTCCATGAAGATCGAGCCGTCGCGCGCCTCCAGGTTCACGATGACGTCGGTGCGGGCGTGGTTCACCGCGTTCGTGACGAGCTCCGACGCGATGAGCGCGGCCCGTTCGATGGCGCCGTCCCGGTGCCAGCGGTGGAGGACCTCGTCGACGAACAGCCGGGCACGGCGCGGGCTCGACGCGTCGGATGGCAGCCGGATGTGCTCGCGCTCCCCCACCGGCGCGGAGGCTACCGAAGTGCGGTGGGCTGGGTAGGAGGCAGGTATGGAATCGCGTGGAGCCCTACCTGCACCTGCGATCGGCGCCGACGACGTCCCCGATCTCGCCGGCCTCTTCGACCGTCCAGGCCCGTTCCTCACCGTCTACATGAACACCGAGCCCGACGTGGAGCAGGCCTCGCAGCACTCGGTGGCGCGGTGGCGCAACCTGCGCCGCGACCTCGAGGGGGTGGGCGCCCCGGCCGACGTGCTCGATGCGGTCGAAGCGATCGTTCCGGACGCGCACCAGAACGGTCGGACGCTGGCGGTCGTCGCGAACGGCACTGGCGTGCTGCTCAGCCGGGGCGAACTGGAGCCGATCACCGCCGAGCGCGGGCGGTGGGCGCCGCTGCCGTCGATCGGCCCGCTGCTCGAGTGGCGCCAGTCGAGCCCGACGCACGCCGTCGTCCTCGTCGACCGCGTCGGCGCCGACATCGCGCTGTTCACGCCCGAAGGCGGAGAGCCGCAGGCGCTGATGTCGGTTGGTTCGCAGAACCAGAACGACCCGCACCTCCGGAAGTCGCAACCAGGCGGGTGGTCGCAGCGCCGCTTCCAGGAGCGGGCGGAGAACCACTGGGAGGCGAACATGAAGGCCGTCGCCGAGCGTCTCGGCAAGCTCGGGCAGCTCATCGACCTGCGCCTCGTGATCGTCGCGGGCGACGTGCGCGCCGTCCCGCTGCTGAAGGAGAACCTGCCCCCGCAGATCGCCGACCGCGTGTGCGAGATCGACGGCCAGCGCGCGGTCGACGGTGGCATCGACGACGTCGCCGACGACGCGGTGAAGATGGTGGCCACCGCCGTTGCATCGGACACCGTTGCGATCCTCGAGAAGTTCCGCGAGGAGAAGGGCCAGGTCGATCGAGCGACGGACGGCATCTTGTCGACGCTCGCGGCCCTCGCCGAGCATCGGGTCGACACGCTGCTCGTCCACGACGACCCGGACGACGATCGCGAGGCCTGGTTCTCGCTCGACCCGCCGCTCGCAGCGGCCGATCCGGAGACGATCAAGGCTCAAGGCGTCGACGATCCGCAGAAGGGCCGCCTCGTCGACGTGCTCATCCACACCGCGTTCCGCACCGGGGCACGCGTCCGCCTCGTGCCCTCGTCGGCGGTGACCGAGGGCGTCGGCGCGATCCTGCGCTTCTAGGCCGGCGAACCGGCGAGGGTGCGGAGTCGATCGAGGGTGCGCGACAGCCGCCGGCTGACGTGCATCTGGCTGACACCGAACCTCGCGGCGATCTCCGACTGAGAGAGTTGCTCCGCGAACCGGAGCCGGAGCAGCTCTCGGTCGGACTCGGGGAGGTGCTCCATGAGCCGGGCCACCATGTCTTGGTCGTCGGCCTCGTCGAACGACGGGTCGACGCTGCCCGGTTCCCACACCTGATCGCTCTCGCTGTTGCGCCCGAGGCCTTCGACCGACGGCAGCCGATGCGCGGACCGCACCTCGAGGGCCTGGATGGTCTCCTCGATGTCGAGGCCGGTCGCGGTCGACAGTTCGCTCACCGTCGGCGGGCGCCCGAGGTCCTGATGGAGCTCGTCGGCGGCACGGGCGGTGACGAGGAAGTGCTCTTGGAGTCGCCGCGGCACCCGAAGCCCCCACGTCCGGTCGCGTAGGTGGCGCTTGAGCTCGCCGGAGATCGTCGCCCATGCGTAGGTGGAGAAGGCGACACCGCGGTCGGGCTCGAAGCGGTCGATCGCCTTCACCAGAGCGAGGGAGGCCGCCTGTTCGAGGTCTTCGATCGGCTCGGAACGGCCTGCGTACCGTGAGGCCAGCGATGCGGCGAGTGGCAGGTACGCCTCGGTGAGCTCGACGCGCAGCCGCTCGTCTCGCGTCGAGGCGTACGTCCTGAACTTGTCGGTGAGGTCGGCCGGCGATGCAGCCGACGACCGCGACGTCGTCATCGAGCGGATGTCGGAGGAGGCCAAGCCATCTCAGTCTGTCGGCTCCGATCGGCCTCCGCCATTATTCCGGCCTCGGCGTCACCCCTGCTTCTGTCCGATGGCCTTGGCGAGATCCCGCTTCGACATCTTCGAACGGCCCTTGATGTCGAGGTTCTTGGCCCGTTCGTACAGTTCGTCCTTCGTGTTCCCGTTGACGTCGACGCCACCGTAGGTCTCGCCGCGATCGCGCCTGCCCTCGCGGTTGTTCTCGGAACGCGGGTCGGACGGTCCCTTCTCGTCCTTCGCCTCCCAGTGATCGCCGACCTTCTCGAACGAGTGCTTGAGCGCAGCGAACGCAGTGCGGTGGGCCCGCTCCCCCTCGCCGTACTGCTCGACGGCGCTGTCGTGGGTCTTGATCCAGGTGCGCTGCGCCTTCTTCGGCGAGCGCTCGAGTGTGTCGGGGAGCTCTTCCTTGCCGGGCATGTCGGAGGTGTTCCCCCTCAGCCTTCTCCCGGCACCTCCGGGTCGATGACGAGCGTGCCAGCCGTCTTGCACCTCGGGCACCGAAGGGCGAGCACGGTGGTGGTGGCGGACGGGCCGGCCGCTTGGTCGATCTCGCGCCGAGCGTCCACCGCGAACTCGTCAGCCGGCAGGATGACCGAGCAGCCAGGGCAGACGTAGGTGCCGTCGTCACCGAGGGTGTAGTCGTCGATGTAGCCGTACGACCCGTACGCGCGCACGATCTCGAGGGGAGTCGTCGCACCCTCGATCGCGTAGTCAGGCCGTTCGGGGAGGCTCGTCCCGCACTGCGGACAATCGAAGCCGTTTCGCACCGCCACCTCGATCGCGACCTCCGCCGCGCAGTTCTGGCATGCGAGGGTCGGTCCGAGGTTGTCGGCGAGGTCGGTCATCAGGTGTTCTCGTCGGGGGTGCCGTCGAGACTGCCCGAGGTGTCGCTGTCGACGTCGGAGTACGTGCTCTCACCGTCGAAGGTGTCGACGCCTGATGCGCCGGTGACGCCGCTCGGCTGCTCGTCAGCGGTGCCCGCGCCCGGCATCGCGGTGCCTACACCGCCCGCCTCGGCAGGTTCTTCGTGTTCACCTTCGAAGTGATCGGTCGTCATGCCGGTGTACTACCCGGGCGAGGGGTATGGCCGACCCCACGGTTCGCCCGGTCGGCGGCCTGCGAGCGGGGTCGGAATGCAGAGGGGGATTTGAACGTTGGACACCCAGCAATGGATTTGGAGGGCGCTCGTGCCGTCTCGTGACATGACCTGGCGGGCTGATGCGGCCTGCCGCAACCTAGACACCGACATCTTCTTCCCCGACTCCGAGAGCGACGCCGCGCCCGCGCTCGAGGTGTGCGCCTCCTGCCCGGTCCGGACACAGTGCCTCGATTGGGCGATCGCCACCCGCCAGCACGACGGCGTCTGGGGAGGCACGACCGAGTCGGAGCGGAAGCGCATCCGCCGTCGCCGGGCCGCGGCCTCGAAGGCGGCGTAACTCCCTCCGCGGCGCGGGGGCCTCAAGTCGCTCCCTACGCGGCCGACTGTTCGTGTCCGAATGGATGCGGACGGTCCTTCGTGGGCGCACAACGTTCGGCTACTCGCGGTCAACCACGACGGCGAGCAGATCGCCGTCGACATCTACGGCGGCGATCGAGGACTCGTGGGGACGGTGCTCTACCGGCCCGAGACCTCCTCGGCGTACCGCGATGTGCTGGCGACGCTGCTCTTCTGGAAGGAGCGCAGGACTCCGCTCACCTACCTGTGCCGGGACGGGGTCGCATCGCTCCGCGATGACGAGGCGTCGTTCCGGGAGGCAATGGAGCCTGGGATATAGTGAACGTCCCACGCGGACGTGGCTCAGTTGGTAGAGCATCACCTTGCCAAGGTGAGGGTCGCGGGTTCGAATCCCGTCGTCCGCTCCACGAAGACCCCCGCCTCGAGCGGGGGTTTTCTGCGTCTGACCTGCGGTTCCGCGGAAACCATCGTTCGCGCCCCGTGCCGAGCCGTTCCGGGCCGTGATGCGCCGTGGCGGCCTGGTTCGAGCCAAATTGTGCCCGGGCTCTACGCGCTCCTCGGGACGGCCGGGGTTGCGTCCGAGCTAGCGCCTGAAAGCAGTTCATCCAGGCTCCGGCGGGGCACACGAAGAATTCGGCCGAGTTCGATCACCGGCAGAACCCTCTCTGCCGCCGGTCGCCCTCCAGCGTTGGGCCAAGGCGTACGCAGCGCCGCGTGCGATCCGGAGGATCGCCGCAGCCTCCTCCACCGTGAGCACCTCAGGGTCGTGGCGATCACTCACCGGTTCTCCCGTTCCGAGCCAAGCGGTGCCGCGCGGTGCGGCTCCATCTTCTAAAGCCCGCGAACGTCTCCGCCATCTCCGACTTCTTGTGTGCGAGCCCGCGTGGGAGACCACTGCGCCCGGAGCGGTCACCAGGTCGCACCCCGTCAGATGGGCCTCGCGAGGTCATCCGTCGGCTCTTAGATGATCCAGGGGTGAGTCCGCCTGCTCGTTACGTGCGACTCGTGCGTCGACACGAACCGTCGATCCGTACGCCTCTGTGGCTGCTGGATGCGCGCGTTCATCGGTTGCCTCGCGTGCGGGTCGGCGGAATGCTTGGCACGTGGACGTGAGGTCGCTGGCTGACGCCCTGGTGGGCGCGCCCCTTGGCGCTGTCTTGTTGCGTGTGCTTGAGCACGCGCAGATTGATTGGAGTGCGAGGCAGCCCGGACAGATCGGCTCACGTCCGGACCTTGCCCACGTGGAGGCGGCAGCGGCCGCGGTCGCGACAATGGGCAGCGACAGTCTGGTCGCCGCCATGCTCGCGGCCTCGTGTGATGCGAACCCGTGGAGCGGCGCGCCCGATGACATCGCCGGAGCGCTGGCCGACGCCGAGCTGCGGCGTCCGATTGCCGAGGCCGTCGCCGCCGAGCACGCCGCCTTCCTCATCGCCCCACTGGATAGCGATTGCCAGGTGCTTCTCGCGACCGACCCGCCCGACCTCATCGTGGGTGACCTCGGCGCCGTGTACGAGTGCGGTGAGTTCCCCTGGAACGGCGTGCGCACCCACACCGCGCTCTCGTCCATTCATGACACCTCGCTCTACTGCGCCCACGACGCTCCGAGCGGTGACCTCATGGTGTGGAGGGTTCGGGTGCGTGACGGCGCTCGTATCGCCGAGATCACATCGCCCGAAGCGTGGCTCGACCTGGTCCGCCGCCACCCGAAGCGAACCAACCCGTTCCGGTTCATTGAAACCCGCAGCCGGGTGATGCCGGTGTCGAGCCACAACGCCTGGGACATCCGGCTGCGCTCAATCGACCGCGACGGCACCGCCACGATCACCTTCATCGACGGCGTCACCAGGGAAGGCGTGCACGGTCTCGTCATGCCCGATTGGCGATCTGTCGCGACCGAGTACGACGCCGTCCACATCACCTGGTCACAGCTCGTCGTGGGCGAAGGGCACGTCGTTGACGCCGGAGACGGCTGGCTGACCGTTTCTCGCTTCTGGGGCTCTGAGCGCACTGTGTTCCTCACCGACGTGCTTCACACTCCCGAGCCGGTCGCCAAGTTCGCGCCTCGTTGAGGACGACTCGGACGCGGCCACGGTCTGACGGCGGACCCGCGACAAAATCGGCAGTCCGGTGCTCTCGGTCTCGCCGCCGGTGAGCGCCAGATCTTCGCGACAGAACGTGCGTAGGTTGCGGTTCTCAACGTGATGCTGGGCCTGGTCGGCTCCAGCCTCCGGGTCCTGCTCGACCCGGAGGTGCGATGTGACAACGAACGGTGCAGTCCCGACGACGGAGATCGAGGTCCTCGACCCGCAGTTCTCTGATCCCGAGCGCTACGCGCTCGGTGCGTTCCTGGCCGGCTACCGCGCCAGACCCGCGACGCTACGCGCTCGACCTGCGCCAATTCGTCGTGTGGTGCGAGCAGCACGACCTAAAGCTGTTCGCCGTGCGGCGTGCGGACACTGAGTGCTTCGCCCGCGACCTCGAAGCTCGAGGACGCGCGACAGCGACCGTGGCACGCCGCCTCTCGACCATGGCCGGCTTCTACCGCTACGCAGACGAAGAAGGCCTGCTGTCACCGTCGCCAGCAGCGCACGTGCGCCGCCCGCGGATCAACTACGAGTCCCACGCCACCGGCCTCGACCGCAACGACGGTCGACGCGCTCCTCGTCGCCGCCGGACTCGCCTCCGCCCGCGACCACGCACTCATCTCGCTGCTCGCCATCAACGGGCTCCGGGTCAGCGAAGCGCTCGGCGCCAACATCGAAGCGCTCGGCATCGAACGCGGACACCGCACCGTGACGGTGCTGCGCAAGGGCGGCAAGACCGTCGTGATCCCGCTCGCACCCTGCACGGCCCGCGCCATCGACCTAGCGATCGGCGAACGCGTCGAAGGACCGATCTTCCTCGCCACCAACGGCGACCGCCTCGACCGCCACGCCGCATGGCGGATCGTCCCCCGCCTCGCTCGCAAAGCGGGCATCAACAAGCCGGTCCGACCGCACACGCTGCGCCACGCCTTCATCACCGCCGCCCTCGACGCCGGCGTGCCGCTCCGCGACGTACAGGAAGCGGCCAGCCACGCCGACTCCCGGACCACCATGCGCTACGGCCGAGCTCGGGGTCTCCCTCGACCGCCACGCCACCTACGTCGTCGCCGCCTTCCTGGCCGGCGCCGCCAGGTAGGGAGAGGTCAGCTCACCTTCAAGAAGCGGCGCAGCGCCTCACGCACGATCTCCGACGGCGTCGTCTCATCCTGAGCGGCACGCTCATCGAGCGCTTGGCGAAGCTCCGGCTCGAGCCGAACCGGAAACGACTCGGCCGGGCCGGAGCCCATCGCAGGCCGACCAGGACGCCGGCGCAGTCGCGAGACGTCGAGACCCGCCTCCGCCTCGTCGGCCATCCGCTCCAATACCTCGTCGGTCAACTCGACGCCGGCCTTCGAGCGGCCGTGGGACTTCCGATCAGACATCGCTGCCTCCTTCACCGCGGAGGAACGGCTCGTACTTGGGGCGCATGCGCATCGCGTGGATCACGACCTCCGACCCGTCATCGCGGACCACCGACACGACTTCGAGGAAGTTCCCGGCACGATCGGCGCCGAGATACAACACCTTTCCGTCGTCCTGCTCACCAGCGGCGAGCGCGTGCTCGACTGGGTGCGTGATGTCGTCATCGGCGATCCCGTGTCTACGGGCGGAGCTGAAGATCTCCACGTGCCGAATATCGTATCGCGAAACTCACCGTCGATCTGTCGCGGCCCGAGAGCACGCATTCGCCGTCGTTCTGTCGCGGCCGCCGGCGTCGTGGCTACTGGAGGTGAGAGACTGGTTGAAGCTTGAGTGAGCCGTCGAGGAGAGGCCGATGTCGTCGGACAAGGACTCGTCGATGTTGCGGGTGCGGTCGCCCGACGGTACTGAGATCGCGTCCTGGCAGACCGGCAGTGGCCCGCCCCTCGTCCTCGTGCACGGGACACCGGCCGACCACACCCGATGGCGTCCATTGCTGCCGTACCTCGAGCCGCATTTCACGGTCCATGCGATCGACCGCCGGGGTCGAGGGGCAAGCACCGACTCGCCCGACTATGCGATCGAGCGAGAGTTCGAAGATGTCGCTGCGGTTGTTGACGCGGTAGCGGCGAGCAGCGGTGGTGCCGTCAGCGTGTATGGCCACTCCCACGGCGCATTCGTGGCCTTCGGCGCGGCGGCGATCACCTCGAACATCGACAAGCTCGTCCTCTACGAGGGATGGCCGGTCCCTGACCCCCAGGTGCTCGCGTTGCCAGCAGACCTGGAGGTTCGCATGGACGCCCTCCTCGCCGCCGGAAACCGTGACGCAGTCGTCGAGGTGCTCTTCCGAGGGATGGAGGACCTTTCCGACGAAGACATGATGGCGTTCCGGGCGGCGCCGTCGTGGGCGGGACGCGTCGCCGCTGCCCACACCATCACGCGAGAGGTCCGAGGTGAGGTCACGGTGGCGCTCGACGAGGACCTCGCTCGGAGGATCACGGCGAGCGTGCTCCTGGTCACTGGCGACAACAGCGCCTCCTCCGTCCTCCCCTTCTTGATCAACACGCGCCATGAGGCGGCCTCTGACGAGGACGGGTCCTGATCATGGGCGAACGCCATGCTGGGTGGCACGCGGAGGCCCAGATAGACATCGATGCGGCGCCCGAGCGCGTCTGGGCGATCGTGTCCGACATCTCTCGGCATCCGGCCCTCGCCGGCAGTGGCGAGGTGCTGGCGGTCCGCATCAACGGGCCGGTCGCTGTCGGCACCACCTTCGAAAGCGACGTCAGGACCGGCGAAGTTGGCGCCTTCTCGCCCCGATGTGTCATCGAGACGCTCGACGACGGCCGGCGCCTTGGCTGGGTGTCGCTGTTCCCTCTTGAGGAGGGCGAAACGGAGGACCACCAGATCGAAGTGCACTGGACCTTCGACCTCGAAGCAACGCCGAGCGGGACCCGGTTGGCGCACACAGTTCGTATCCCGCCCCCGAAGCTCGGTGCCGATGAGTTGGCCGAGTTCTTCGAGCGCACCGATCGCATCACGACCGTGCGCACCGGAATGGCCCGCACGCTCGAAAACATCAAGGCTGCCGCACAGCCGCGATCTGAAGGGGACGATTGATGTCGGACGAGATCTACACGCTCGGTGCCTGGCGGGTGAAGGACGGCAACCAGAGCGAGTTCGTGGAGGCGTGGAAGGCACTCGGTCGCTACTTCAGGGGGCTGCCGCAGCCTCCTGGCGAAGGCACGTTGTTGCAGAGTCTCGACGATCCGCAGCAGTTCTACTCCTTCGGCCCGTGGCGCTCCCTCGAGGACATCCAAGACATGAGAAGCCGGCCCGACACGGCGCGCGAAATCGGGAAGTTGATGAAGCTGTGCGAGGAGGGCCTTCCGGGAGCCTTTCGCGTCGTCGCCACCGCCTGATCCACCCGGTCGACATCCCGTCGCGCCACCCCTACGCGACCGAGCCGGAGATCCCGTCCGGCGATCGACCGGCGAGGGCGGCGAGCGGACGCAGCGTTCTGCCTGCCCGTGCGTTCCGCCACGGCTAAGACCAACCATCGCCGTCGATCGGTACGCGGGCGCCTGTGAGCGCGGCCGGTTCCCGATCGAGCAATCTGTGCGTGAGGAGGTGGTCGCGCTGAGAGTGGCACGGGTAGCGATCTTCGAGAGCGGCACGCAGGTTCAGGACGACGACGAGCGTCGTTCGGCTTCGCTTCGTGCGCTGCTCCGTCAGGTGCCTGGGTTCGTCTCGGGCTGGCACCTCCGAGCGCCCGAGTCGGGCCGCTTGATGTCGATCACGGTGTGGGAATCCGAAGAGGCGTTGGAGCGCGGCGAGGCCGCAGTAAGCACGAGGCCTGTCGACGACCAACGAGGGATCCAGCCCGCCGTGGTCGAACGCTGGATCGTCGAGGGCACGTGGGCTTCAACAAGATGGTCGCTCAGCGCCTGAAAGAGCGGCGCCAGCTCGAGTGCGCGCTCCGCGTCGTTGAGGGCGACGTTGCGGGCCTCACGCGGAAGTGGCGTCATGGCCGCGCGACAGTCGGGCCCCGGCGCATCGAGTTCACCCTCTACCTGCCAACCGGGATCCGCGTGCGTCGCCCATGGGCGAAGCCCGTCGTGCTGCTCGTCACGGAGATGGACGGTGCGGATCGTCAACCCGACCTGGCCGAGCTCTGGTCGTTGAACGCAGCGACAGATGTCGTGCGAGTCCGGACGGTCGGTGGCGCGGTTCTTGAGTGGGCGATCCAGCAGTTTCAACGGGAGTGGGCGGTCGCCCAGGTGACGCAGTAGCCGCACCGAAGTAGTTCGCTAGGTTCTGGGGCCGGTGACTGCCGGGGCGGGATACTGAGTGCGATCTGTGCAGTGCTGGGCGCGGCGAGCTGGCACCTACTCAAGGTCGGCAAGCGTCGCCAGCTGTTCGTCGCCACCCTGAGAAGCGGCGACGGCTGTACGTGTGGTGAGCTCGGCGAGGGCTGTGACGGCGGCGGCGAACTCCTCCTTGGCCAACGCTCGAAGGTCGGTGCTGCGGGGATCGTCGGAAGGAGCTGTGTACTCCTCCCACAGTTGCTTGAACTCGCGGAGCAGGTCGCGGGTGAGGCACCGCTTCATCCACACCATCTGCACGTGAGTGTCCCATGCGTGCTGGAGTCGTTCTTGCATCGGCGCTTCGCTCGTCCCCAATGAGACGAGCGCATGTCGAAGATGCCCGGCGGCATAGTCGAGGCTCATGACACGAAGCGTCGCGCGTACGGCGGCGGGTCTCCCGGCCCCTCGTTTGTCAATGGCCAACGTGAAGTCGCCGCTGGTGGCCAACGAAAGTCCCCACCTCTGGTCGTGCTCGAGAACCGGCCGCTGTAGTCGTTTGTGAGCTTCTCGACGGTGTCGTCGAGGGTGGTGGGCGCG
>Ga0247719_1000985_pt1 | contig 13507 bp, 8 predicted proteins | sample 41E_DmetaG_FD_189046 | JGI IMG/M metagenome (GOLD analysis project Ga0247719, IMG submission 189046) | Soil microbial communities from hillslope of Landscape Evolution Observatory, University of Arizona, Oracle, AZ, United States - 4-1-E_D | ecosystem: Engineered > Artificial ecosystem > Mesocosm...
CCGCCCAGCATCTGGCCGAGCATGAGGCCGGTCAGCAGCCCGCTCCCGCCGCCGAACCAGCCACCGCCGCCGTACCACGGCATGCCCCCGTAGCCGACGTACACCGGCTCCCCCCGCTCGTCGAGGTCGAGGGCGGGCTCGTCGTGGCGGCCCGGCCGGGTGAGGTTCTCCGGCGGCGGCGGGGGCTCCCGGCCGTCGATGCGTGCCCGAGCCCGGGCCATGGCGTAGCGGCCCTCGTCGATGACCCGCTCGACCCGCACCAGGTCGACCTGGGCGTTGGCGTACTCCAGGGCGGCTTGGGCCGACTGGTACCGGGTCACGCCGGCGTCGTAGTCGGGGCGGGCGTCGGGGTGCATGGTGACGTGGGGTTCGAGCTCCATGACGTCGTGACCGAGCACCGAGAGCTCGGCTTGCAGGAGCTGGCGGTCGGCCTCGTACTCCTTGGCCTCCTCCTGCCGCCGGCGGTTGGCCTTGCTCCTCGACCACAGGAAGAAGCCGCCGCCGCCCGCGACGAGCAGCAGGAGCAGGCCGCCGCCCCCCGAGCCGCCGCCACCGTCGGAGCCGCCGGTGTCGCCGCCGCCGGTGCGGCCCGCCGCAGACTGGTTCACCCGGTCGACGAAGGTCTCGAGCACGGCACCGAGGCCGTCGCGGGAGCGGGCCTGGAAGGCGGCGGTAGCCAGAGACCCGGCCTGACCCGTGGGTAGGACGTTGCTGCCCGCGCGGAAGCTGCGGCCGGAGACCACGGCGTAGGTCCCCTGGAGGCCGACGCGTTGGGCCAGCTCCGTGGGCAGTTGGTTGACGTCGCCGCCGACGTCGGGGAGCACGGCGACGAAGATCGGGCTGTCGCCGGTGCGGATGCGGGCCCGAAGCCGGTCGGCGTCGACGTCTTTGGCCAGTGGGGCTGAGCCGTCTACGTAGACGGGGTTGTTGCGGAGGGCCGCCGCCGCGGTGTCCAGGGCAGTGGTGGTCTGTGTCTGTGCTCCTGCCGGGAGGGCCGGGACGAGGAGCAGGGTGGTGAGGAACAGCAGAAGCCGGCGCACGCGCCTTGTCTACCCCTCCTGGGTGCCTACGATGCCGCGCCCCTCGCCGATCTCGGCCCGCTTCTTGGCCGCGCGGCGCGAGAGGACGAAGAGGGTGACGCCGGCGACGCCGAGCAGGAGACCCAAGCCGGCCAGCAGCCGGTGGACGAGCCGCAGCGAGGAGTTGTCCTCCAGGGCGATCTGGGCCGAGAAGATGTCCTGCTTGCCGCCTTCTACGGTGCCGTTCCGTGTGTCGGTCCACGCGGCGATGGCGCCCCCGGACAGCGACGCCACCGAGATGCGGCTGCCGAAGTCCGCCTCCTCGGAGTACGGCGACCCTGGCGGCCCGATCTTGCGGTTGGACGGCGCGTCGCTCAGCCGGACGAACTTGGTGAACGACGCGCCAAAGTCGGACGACGACGACAGCAGCACGTCGGCGGTGCTGCCCCTGCGGTCGATGGTGCGGTCGTAGTAGACGACGTCGACCCGCCCGGCCGGCGCCACGCCGACCGAGGGCATGTCCTGCGGGATGCCGTCACCGACCGTCCCGCGGTTGGCGCGCACGGGACTGCTCCAGGTCTTGCCGTCGTCGGTGGACCGGCGCAGCAAGATGTCGGAGTCCCCGGAGCGGGCGTCGGCCCAGACGGCGTACATGTCCCCGTTGGCGGCGATGGCGAAGGCGGGGTGCACCGGCAGGTAGACGACGAAACGGCGCGGGGGGACGACGTCGGCGTCGACCACCCGACCGGCGTCCCACCGAAGGCCCTCGTCGCCTGAGCGGGCCAGGACGAGGGTGAACGTGCCGTCGTAGGTGCCGGGCAGGTTCTCCCAGTCGACCCTGTCCCCGCCGTAATCGAGGTACAGCACGGCCGGGTTGCCGTCAGAGTCGACGGCGAGCGACGGCGCCCCGACCCGCATCCGGTCGCCGTCGCTCACCCGCACCGGTTGCGACCAGGTGCGGCCCCCGTCGTCGGAGCGGCTCACGACGATCGGCAGGCCGGTCTCCGCGAAGCAGAGGGCGCACATGGACGCCGTCGGGTTGGACTGCAGCCAGGACGCGAAGAGCCGGCCGGTGTCGGCGTCGACGGCCAGGGAGGTCTGGAAGGTGTGACCCCCGGCGATCTTGGTGGGCTCGTCGAAGGTCAGCCCACCGTCGCCGGAGCGGGCCACCCAATAGGAGTCCGGCGTGTTGCCCGGTCCGCTCAACGTCACGTACGACACGTAGAGCATGCCCCTGCCGTCGTAGGCCGCCGTGGGGGCGTAGAGCTTGCCGCCGTTGCCGGCCGGCGGCTTGAGCCCTACGTCCTGCCAGTTGCTGCCGCCGTCGTTGGAGACATGTACGCCGGCCCCGTAATCGGGCCGATCGACGCGGTCCACCACGACAATGTTCGTCCGCTGCGTCGGGTTGACCACCAGCACGGGCGAGTTGCGGGCGACGACCGGGTTGCGGTCCTGGGTGACCAGTACGTCCTGGCCCGGCGCCTGGCTCAGCTCAGCGCTCTCCGAGCCGTCGTCAGTGCCGGGGCAGGCGGCGAGGAGCAGCGCCACCGCCAGGACTGCAGCCATCGCGTAGCTGCCTGATCTCCTCTGGCTCATACGCCCCATGCCCCCGTCGCCACGCTGGGAGAACGTAGTGGTGGGTCGGTACGCCCGCCGTACGACCGGCGTACGGCGCCCCGACCTCCGGAGTGGAGGCGACCCTGCTAGCTCTGGACCGATGACCACAGCCTCCGCAGTCGATCCCGATGCCCTGCTCCTGGAACTGGTCGCCACGCCGGAGGGGCGCGCCGACCCCTACCCGCGCTACGCCGCCCTCCGGCAGCGGGCGCCGGTGCACCGCAGCGCGTTCGGCCTCTGGACGCTCACCGACTACGACGACTGCCAGCAGATGCTGCGCCACCCGGGGGTCGGGAAGGACTTCTCCGCCGCCGTCAACTCGCTCGGCCTGAGTGACGCCGACCGGGTGGCCCAGGACCGTTTCAGGAACGACCGCTCGAACATGCTCGTCACCGACCCGCCCGACCACACCCGCCTCCGGGGGCTCGTCACCCGTGCGTTCACCAATCGGACCGTAGAGGCGCTCCGGCCCCGCATCGTGGCCGTGGTGGACGAGCTGCTGGACACCTTCGACGCCGTCGAGGTGGAGGTGATGGACGCGCTGGCGTTCCCGCTCCCCGTGACCGTCATCGGTGACATGCTGGGGGTCCCCGCCGAGGACCGGGCCACTCTCCGCCCGCTCGTTCGTTCGGTGAGCGCCGTCCTGGAGCTGGCGGTCAGCCCGGAGGCGCTGGCCGAGGCCGCCGAGGCCGACGCCGCGCTCGGTCGTTACTTCTCCGACCTCGTCGCCGAGCGCCGGGCGCACCCTCGGGACGACCTGCTCACCAAGCTCATCGAGGCCGAGGACAAGGGCGACCAGCTCAGCGAGCACGAGCTCATCTCCACCGCCATCCTGCTCTTCGCAGCCGGGTTCGAGACGACGACCCACCTGATCGGCAACGGGCTGCTGGCCCTCCTGCGCCATCCCGACGAGCTGGCCCGGCTGCGGGCCGACCGCTCCCTGCTCCCTCGGGCGGTCGAGGAGCTCCTTCGCTATGACAGCCCCGTCCAGATCGCGGCGCGGACCACCTACGAGGACCTGTCGATCGGCGGGCGGGAGATCGCCGGCGGGAGCCTCGTCCTCGCCCTTCTGGGCGCGGCCAACCGCGACCCCGGCCGGTTCCGCGACCCGGAGTCACTCGACGTGGGCCGCGATGACGGCCCGCCGCTGAGCTTCGCCAGCGGTATCCACTTCTGCCTCGGCGCCGCGCTGGCCCGGGCGGAAGGACAGATCGTGCTGGATCGCCTGCTCGAGCGCTTCGCCACCATGGAGCTGTCCGGCGGCCCGCCGGCGGTGAGGGACAGCCTCACGCTGAGGGGGTTGACGGACCTCCGGGTCCATTTCGCCTGACCGGGGGATGTGAGTCCTAGCGGACGCGGATGAGGCCCGTCCCGGCGGTGACCGTCGCCACGACCGCGGCGGCGTGGCCGGAGGCCACGAGGGCCGACACGGCGGCGTCCGCCGCCTCCGGCCGGGCGCCGAACAGCAGTCCGCCCGACGTCTGGGCGTCGGCCAGGACGATGACCGCCGATTCGTCGACGCCGGCCACGTCGAGGCGGTCGCCCACCCACGCCAGGTTGCGCCGGGTCCCACCGGGGACGAACCCGGCGGCCACGAGCTCCGGCACCCCCGGGAACACCGGGACGGCGGAGGCGAGGAGCTCGACGTCGACCCCCGAGGCGGCGGCCATGCTCCCCAGGTGCCCGAGCAGGCCGAACCCCGTCACGTCGGTGGCGCCCGCCGCCCCGGCCTCCAACGCGCACGCCGCTGCGGCATCGTTGAGGCGGGTCATGGATGCGACGGCAGCGTCCACCACCTCGTCGGGCGCCTGGCCGGCCTTCATGGCCGTGGCCACTATGCCGGCGCCCAGCGCCTTGGTCAGGACCAGGCTGTCGCCCGGACGCAGGCCGGCGTTGGTCAGGATGCGGTCGGGGTGGACCTCGCCCACCATGGCCAGGCCGAACTTCGGCTCGGGGTCGTCGACGGTGTGGCCGCCGACGGTGATCCAGCCGCCCTCGGCGGCGGCCTCGCCGGCGCCCTGGAGCACCTCGAGGAGCATCTCGGTGCTCAGCTCGTCGGTGTTCCACCCGACCAGGTTCAGGCCCAGCAACGGGCGGCCGCCCATGGCGTAGACGTCGCTCACCGCGTTCGCCGCGGCGATCCGCCCCCAAACCCGGGGGTCGTCGTGGACCGGCGTGATGAAGTCCGCGGTGACGACGAGGGCTCGGTCGGCGTCCAACCGCCAGACCGCGGCGTCGTCGCTCGTGGCCGTGCCCACGAGGAGGTCGGGATGACCGGGAAGCTCGAGGCGGCGCAGTACCTGCGCCAGCTCGCCGGGGGCGAGCTTGCACGCTCAGCCGGCGCCGTGGCTGAACTGGGTGAGCCGTCGGGGAGTCGTGGACACTTCCCCCGAATCTACCGGGGTGGCTACGGCTACCTGGTCGTGACGAACGGCAGTCCGTGACGGGCGGGCTCAGGCGCGCTTGGCCTGCTCCCGCAGGTAGGTGTAGATGGTGTCGGTCATGCCCTGCACGTTGTGCTTCTTGCGGGCGTGCTCGATCACCTTGCGCTTCAGGTCCTCCTCCGAGTTGGCGCGGACGACATACCCGCACCCCACGGCTCCAGCCTTGGCACAGCTGTGCTCGTACATCTGTATCCCTTCTCTGATCGTGGTCGCTTGTCGGATGTCAGCGTCGGGCGACTGAAATGCAGCATCCTCAGCATCGCGCACGAGCGCGTCTCGAGGCAGACCCAGAAGGTCAGGGCGAACCAGAGGAAGGTGCTCGTGACCCCCCGATGACGGCGGCGAAGCGCCGGATCGGCGGGGGGGATATGGTCACCGGAGATAGGGGCGGGAGGCGGAGGCCAGCTATGGGGCGGGTAGGCAGTGTTCTGAAGGCGTTGCTCGGCCGAGTGCTCGCGCCGATCCCCTGGTTGGCCGACTTCGCCGACCGGCTCCTCACGGCCAAGATCCCGTTCGAGCCGTTGGCGAACGAGATCAGGTCGAGCTTCCGGGTCGACGTACTGCGCCCTGACGACCTACTCGTCATGCGGTTCGACTTCTACAACGTCTCGCTGGTGGCCGACCCGGGCGGCCCCGTCGGGCGGAGGCTCGTCCGCTCGACGCCGGCGCACGCGTTCATCGGCGTCACCTTCCCGCCGCAGAGCTTCGGCGAGCGGACGTTCGATGTCGAGGACCCGGTGAAGCCGCCGCCCGTCGAGGCGCGCCTGTCTGGACCGAGCTGGCTCCTCCTGCGGGTCCCGAACACCGAGCTGCTCGACATCCCGTACGCCCTCACCGACATCCTGACCCTCCTGCGGCGCTGCGAGCCCGTGGTGAGGGGCCAGAAGCTGCAGCCGTTCCCGTTCCCTGTGCCGGAGCTCGAGAAGGGTTTGCCGCCCGAGCTGGAGCGAACGTTCACCGCTATCGAAGCGCCCTACCGGCTGTACTTGTCCCCCCAGCCCAACACCCGGTGGGCGCACTCCAGCGAGCCAGTGACCGACGTGGCGACCGCCCGGACGGAGCTGTGGCACACGCGGCTCGGGCTAGCCGGACCCGAGCCGGGCAAGGTCGACGAGGCCGGGGGCCCGCCGAAGGTGCACGCGGTCTGGAACGTCGCGGCACATCGGGATCCGTTCGACACCCCACTGGCGCCGGATCACCGCGAGCAGATCGTCGACCTGTCTTCGAACAGCCCCAAGGACGCCAAGCTCCGGCCGGTGTCCGCCGAGCAGCTGATGTTGAGCTCGCTCGGGGCGTGGCTGCGCGTCCACGCCAACTTCTCGATCAGCCCGACCACCGACGAGCTTCCCAAGGGCTTCAGTGTCCTCGACTGGCGCCACCGGATGACGATGGGCCGCGACCACTTCGTACGGGTCGTCGAGCTCGGGAGGATCTTCCCGTTCGGCCACAAGGCGGTGAAGATCACGATCACCGAGCGCAAGCCGCTGCCGCTTCCCCAGGCACCGGCGCACCAGGGGGCCTATCTGATGCAGCGGGTCTACGTCTCCATCCGCGAGCCGGAGAAGACCTACGGCTATCGGGGGATGCCACTGCAGCGCGTGCGCGTCGCCCCCCTGCTCACCCCGGAGATCGTCGCGGTCCCGGTCGGCACTCACGGCGAGAAGGCCATCCGCATCGTGATCGCCGAGGGGGGCGCGGCGGGGTCGGAGTTCCTCTTCGACGTGATCGGCACGGACCTGGAGGGCGGCAAGGTGGGGTTCCAGACCCCCTTGTTCTGGCTGGACAACGCCCTGTACACGGACAAGAACTTCGTCTCCTCCACGCTGCCCGAGATCATCGATGCCTACAAGTCGGTCCCGGCACGGGCGACAAGGGGCCAGAAGGTCAGCTACGCGGGGAGCAGCAACAAGCCCGGCGCCACCACCCTCGAGACCGGCTCGCTGAAGTTCTCCGCTCGGGCGCCCGCCACACCGGTGAAGGGCACTCCCTTCCTTCCGGTCCTCGAGGCCGCGACCGTCCGGCTGGAGGCGATCGAGACGATGACGGGCCAGGTGACTCCTTCCGAGGTCCGGTACGAGCAGCGTTATCTCGACAACACGGACAACCCGGCCGAGATCTATCTGAACCTGGCGTCGAAATTCTCCACCACCCTCACCCCCCAGCAGGTCGGTGGGCTCGCGGCGCCCAACTTCGAGGTCGGCGCCCTGTCGCGTTTCGCCGGGCCGGTTTCCCTGGCCAAGAGCGCCGCCGGCTCGCTGCTCGACGGCAGGTTCGCACCCGAGTCGGTCTTTCCCGCCATCAAGCTCCTCGGCGGCATCGACCTCGGCAAGATCGTCGAGGACATGATGGTCAACGCGGGATCGGGTGTGAAGATCCCGAACCTGACCACGACGCGTACCGGCAACACCATCGAGACCCGGTACGAGTGGGCGACCGACAACCTCCGTGACATCGCCATCTTCAAGCCCGAGGGCGGGCGGCTGTCGCTGCTGGCCAGCTTCAAGCAGGAGCTGGATCCGTCGACGGGAGCACTGGGCGCCAGCTCCCAAGCGGTGACGGGCAGCCTCACCCACTTCGCCATCACCCTGTTGCCGAAGATCAAGGACACCGACCTGACGCTGGTGAAGCTGCGCTTCGAGTCGGTCGTCTTCTCGTCGGTCCCCACGAAGAAGACCGACGTCGCCGTCACCTTGAAGGACCCCGCCTTCGAGTTCCTGGGACCGTTGCGCTTCGTCAACGAGGTCTTGAAGTACATCCCTCTCGACGGGTTCAGCGACCCTCCGAGCCTCGACGTCACGGCCGACGGTGTGTCGCTCGGCTACTCGCTCGCCATCCCGACGATCGGGATCGGCGTCTTCACCCTGGGCAACATCAGCTTCTCCGCCGGCTTCTACCTGCCGTTCCTCGACGGCCCGGTCGGGCTCCGCCTCGCCTTCTGCGAGCGGCCGCAGCCGTTCGTCCTCACCGTCTACGGACTGGGCGGCGGCGGGTTCTTCGGCATCACGTTCGGCCTCTCCGGCGTCCAGATGATCGAGATGGCCTTCGAGTTCGGCGCCGCCCTGGCCCTGAACCTCGGGGTGGCGAGCGGGTCGGTCAGCGTGATGGGCGGCGTCTACTACCAGAAGTCGGGCGAGGGTTTCGTGCTCGAGGCGTACATCCGGATGAACGGAATGCTCAGTGTGCTGGGCCTCATCTCCGTCACCTGCGTGTTCTACCTCTCGCTGACCTACCTCGACGCCCAGGACCTCCTCAAGGGGCAGGCGAGCCTCTCGGTGCGAGTGAAGATCGTGTTCTTCAGCAAGACGGTCAGCGTGACGGTGGAGCGCGAGCTCAAGGGGAGCGACCCCACCTTCCGGGAGGTCTTCACCGCGCATGAGGACCGGATCGACGGCTCCGTCGTCGACGACTGGGCCGACTACGCCGGCGCCTTCGCCGAGTACGCATAGGAGGCGGCATGGCCAAGGGACAGACCCTCATCTGGACGGCGCTCCCCAACGGTCGGGCTGGTGATGACCCCACCAGCGCAGTGCGCATCTCCGCGTACCTGACCCCCCAGCTCTGGAACACCGACGCCTCGGTCAAGGTGATGAAGCTGTCGGAGTTCCCCGACTGGCTCGACTTCCCCGCCCAAGTGGCGGCCATGACGTTCGACGTCGACTTCGACGGTCTCGTCCTGCCGGCGACGGTGCAGTCGCCCTCGCCGCTGCGTTCCGATCTTTGGAAGGCGCTGTTCACCGGCGACACGCCGGTGTTCCCCTACCGGTTCGAGGACGACGACGTCAGCAAGGGGAAGTACCTCGTGCTCGAGACGAGCGTCCTGGCGGAGGCCATCGCCAAGGCCTACGCGGAGGCGGCAGGCGATCCCGCACTCGGCGCCGGGGCCGACCTGCCAAAGGTGACGGATCTGGCGCAGACACCCGCGATCACCGGGATAGCCCGTCCCTCACGTCCCGAACCGCCCTTCGAGCCGCCGTCCCGCCCCCGGGATCCGGTCCCCGCCCCGGAGATGCCTGTCCCTGTCGACGAGCGTCCGGGGTGTCTGGGGTGGCTGATCCGCATCCTGTGCTGGCTGGCGAAGCACATCCGATGGCTTCGCCCCCTGCTCGGGGACAGGTGCGCGGCGGCCGATGAGGCCGCGATCCGGCCCGACTACCAGGTCGACCCGTTCGAGCCGACCTCCCAAGGCCCCGTCAACCCGGTCATGCCGACGGTTTCGGTCCCCGGCGGTCCGCTGTCGCCGCCCCCACCGGCTGCTGCGCTCCCGACGGCGGGGATGTTCACGCCCAGCACGGCGGAGAAGGCGGCGTTCGAGGCGACCGACCAGTACTTCAGCACCAAGGCGGTCGCGTTCGGCCCGTTACCCTCACAGGCGGAGCTGGCGAAGCAGCACGACTTCCATCAGATCGTCTCCTTGCTGGGTGACTACCCGACGCTGCTGCGCAGCCTGGGACTCGTCGTGGATCTCACCGTCGCCCACGACGCGGCGATACCGACCGCGGCCACCGCCAAGGTGAAGGTCCTCTCCACGTGGACGGCAACCACCGCTTCGTCGGTCGTCGTGTCTCCTCGGACCCATTACGAGATCGCCGCCGGCGTCTTCCGGGCCCGTCCCAGAGCCGACGCCACGGTCGACATCCGCAACGGTTTCCTCAACCTCGCCGACGGCTCTCGGAACCCGGTGACCCAGATCGACGTCGCCGGCAGCTCCGTGAAGTACCGGAACGCGGCGACCAACGTCGTGGTCTCGGCGGACCAGAAGCAGCGCCCGCCGCTGCAGCCGGAGAACGACGGCCTGCCGGCGCTGCAGACCGAAGGCATCGCGGTGACGCAGAAGGCGGTCGTCGCGCAGTTCCAGGCCGCCGCCCTCTACGCCAAGTCCCTTCACAACATGGTCTCGGCCGTTGAGAAGCAGGAGCTGGGCGAGTCGGACCCGCCTCCGGAGGCGGCCGCCGACGGCACGGAGACGGACGAGCTGTGGGCCGACACCGTTGTGCGTGGCTACCGGGTCGACGTCCTGGACGTCAAGGCGAAGACGTGGTTCTCGCTGCACCGGCGCGACGCCCTGTACGAGTTCGCGAAGCTTCCGGGCGAGAAGGTCGTGGTCGCCGACGAGGAGGGCTTCGTCGAGCCGAGTTCCACCAAGCAGCCCGACACGCCGGAGGAGATCCGGGTGCACGAGACGTTGTTCAGCTGGCAGGGGTGGAGCCTGAGCGTGCCCCGGCCACACAAGGCCATCGTGGCCGACGACAAGCCGAAGAAGCCGCCCGAGCCGGTCGTCCGGCACCTCGAGAGCCAGTCGCTCTACGGCCTCGCCTCCTGGTACCGGGTCGTCGCCCGTAGCCTCCCCCGGCTCCGCTACGGGCGGGAGTACCGCCTGCGGGCCCGAGTAGTCGACCTGGCCGGCAACAGCGTGTGCTCGCCGGGCACGGCAGCGTTTGCCACGACACCGGCGGAGGCCACGGGACCGGTGACCTTCGGGCGGTTCGAGCCGCTGGGCCCGCCGTCGTTGCTGCCACTGGCGCCGGTCGAGGAGGGGGAGTCGGTCGAGCGGATGGTGGTTCGCAGCGACTTCGACTCCCCGGCAGCCGACATCGCCGCCGATCCGGACGAACGCCACGTGGTGCCGCCCCGGGCGACACAAGCCCTGGTGGAGCTGCACGGGATGCTCGACACCGCTGACGGCGTACCCACGTTGGGCGGTGATGCCACCACCAAGGATCTCGCCAGCCGGGAGGCGGGAAGCCTCACCCACGGCCTCGACCTGGCCACCAACCAGCACGTCGTCCTCCCAGGCGCCGAGGAAGTCGTCGTGACGGACTCGGCCAACAAGCAGACCGGGCAGTACTGGATCCAGAAGAGCGCGCAATTCCCGCTCGCGTACCTTCCCGACCCCATTGGACAAGGCGCCCAGTTCCTGTCCTTGCCCGGGGAGACGCTGGGTGTCGTCTCCCAGCCGGGGGCCAGGCCGACGACCCGAGTGCCCTTCGACGGCCCCTTCCCGGACTTCGAGGCGTTCCGCCTGAGGATCGTGGGCATCCCCGCCGGGCAGGCACCGGCGAAGCCCAGGTGGCTGCCCGCCACCGAGGGCACCGCTGCGCCCCGGGTCCTGGTCGTCGAGGTCCCCCAGGGACAGACCCACGCCGTTCGTTACAGCTCCTTCATGTCGCCGGAGAGCGCCGAGCGCATGGGGGCGGGGCAGTGGGTCGAGAAGTTGCAGCCGTCACACCTCAGCCTGTTCCGGAACAACGTGGCCGCCGGCCGCCACTGGATGCTCATGCCGTATCGGACGCTGGTCCTCGTCCACGCCGTGCGCCAGCCGCTGGCCATCCCGAAGATCGAAGGGGTGACCGCCAAGAAGCTGAAGCCGGGGCACGCCTCGGCCGTCGGCGAGACGTCGGCCATCCTCGACGGGACGCTCGCGCTCCACGCCGGGAGCACCGGCAAGGTCCAGCTCCACGCCGCGTGGACCGATCCCTTCGACGACCCGTCCAAGCCCGGTTTCGACGAGGTCGCCGACGTGACGCACTTCGAGGCCGACGTCGGCGAGGTGCAGATCGTCTCGCCCGGGAACGACAATCCGACCTTCGGGCTGACGCACTTCATCAAGGACACGAAGTTCCACCGCATCACGTACGCGCCCGTTGCCACCACCCGCTACCGCGAGTACTTCGACCCCAAGACGCCGTCCCACTCGCTGGTGCGGCCCACGGCGAAGGAGGTCGAGGCCGACAAGAGCCAGCTTCCGTCCGTGCCTCGGCCGACCGAGGACGCGAAGAAGGAGGTCCGGATACCGAACTCGGCCCGGCCGGCGCCGCCGAGGATCCACTCGGTGGTGCCGACGTTCAGGTGGGACGAGGGAATGACCGCCGGTGGCGGCACGGTGACCACCGTCACCCGTACCCGGGTGGGAGGCGGTCTGCGGGTGTACCTCGAGCGGCCGTGGTTCTCCACCGGCTGGGAGGAGCAGCTGGGGGTGGTGTTCGCTCGCCCCGGACAGGCGGACAACCTGGCCCCCGAGCTCCGGCAGGTGCTGCTCAGCCACCTGGCGGCAGACCCGATCTACGCCGCCGCGGATCTTCCTGCCTCCCAGATCACCTCGGCCAAGGACTTCGGGGTCGCCGCCGATCAGGTCCATGACGTCACGCTGGCCGAGAACGGGCTGACGGTCTCGGTGGTCGGCTTCGACGCCCGCTTCGACGCCACCCGCGGCCTTTGGTACAGCGACCTCGAGTTCGCCGAGCCGACGACGTACTTCCCGTTCCTGCGGCTGGCGCTCGTCCGTTTCCAACCCACCTCGGTGAAGGGCGCGCACATCTCCGCGGTCGTGCGCGCCGAGTACGCCCAGCTGCTGCCGAGCCGGACGGCCGTGTACACCTTCGACCACGACGCCAGCGGCTTGGTGCACGTGGCGGTCGCGGTCAGCGGGGTGGGCTTCCCGCCCAGCGCCGATCGATCGAAGTCGGCGTGGGCGGCCACGATCGAACGGCGCGCCAGTCCGAGCTCGACCGAGCTGGAATGGGAGCCGCTTCACGTCATGATCCCAGACGCCGCCGGCGGTGACGAGCGCTTCCGGGCGACCTTCGACCTCGACGGCTTCGTGGCCGACCAGTTCCGAGTCGTCGTCCGGGAGCTCGAGTTGTTCCCCGTGGACGACCCCCGCAGCATCGCCTTCACGTCGCCCGAGCATGCCGGCTCTCACGGCCACCGGGTCGTCTACGCCGATGCGCGGATGATCGGGTGACGTCGCACCTGCCGGCGTTGGTCACATCGGCGTCGGCCGGGGGCGCGACATCGCCGAGCATCTTCGGGCAATGGCGAGGACCACCAGCACCGCCAGGGTCGGCAACACCGCTCACGGTGATTCCGGCGCAGCGGAACGAGTGGACCGGCGAGGTTCTACTGCAAAGCGCCCGACGGAGAACTACCCGCCGAGCGGGACGGTGGCCTCGTCGCCGGCCAGGTCGTCCTCGACGCCGTCGCTGTCATCCCGGCCCTGCTCCGAGCCGCGGATGAAGGCCTGCTCGGGATCGGAGCCGACCCCGAGCATGATGTCGAGGAGGTCGTCGTTGGGCCGACCGATGATGTGGCTCATAGCCAGGGTTCCTTCCCCCTGGCGGTGCTTCCTAGACGCCCACGGCGCCAGCTACGCTCGGCAGTGCCCGGCGTGGACGCCCCGCATCATTGGTGACTGTGACGTACTTCACCCGGCCGTCGTGGACGAAGACCAGGGCTTGGGTCAGTACCTACCGGCGTAGGCGACCTTGATGGCCCGCCCGTCCTTGCTCGCCGTACCGGGCGAGAGCACGTTGGCCTTCAACGTCGCCTCTGCGGTGGCGGGCGAGACGGTGGCGTTCCTCGACAGGTAGAGGCCCCCGGCTCCCGCCACATGCGGGGAGGCCATGGAGGTGCCCGACATGGTGGCGGTGC
>Ga0247719_1000986_pt1 | contig 13504 bp, 9 predicted proteins | sample 41E_DmetaG_FD_189046 | JGI IMG/M metagenome (GOLD analysis project Ga0247719, IMG submission 189046) | Soil microbial communities from hillslope of Landscape Evolution Observatory, University of Arizona, Oracle, AZ, United States - 4-1-E_D | ecosystem: Engineered > Artificial ecosystem > Mesocosm...
CACCGGCATCGTCATGGCGTCCGTGCTCGCGGCAATCGGCTTCTTCATCCTCCCGGCGAAACGGCAGCGTGCCAAGGAGGAGATGCGGACGAAGATCGCCGCGGTACGCGAGCAGTTGTCGTCGGCGCTCCGGAAGCAGTTCGGCACCGAGGTCCAGCGGAGTGTGGACCGCATCCGCGAAGGGATCGCCCCGTACAGCCGCTTCATCCGCTCAGAGGGGGACAAGCTGCGGGCGATGGAGCAGGAACTGCGCGAGATCGGCACCGCGCTCGCGGACCTGAGAAGTCGCATCGAGAGGCGAGCGGCATAAAAATCAGGGTGCTGCAGGGTGCGGCAAAACCGGGGTGCTGCAGGGTGCGGCGAGGTGCGGCAGGGTGCTGCGAGGTGCTCGGGTGCTGCGAGGTGCTCGGGTGCGGCGAGGTGCTCGGGTGCGGCGAGGTGCTCGGGTGCGGCGAGGTGCTCGGGTGCGGCGAGGTGCGGCGAGGTGCTGCGAGGTGCTGCGAGGTGCTGAGGTGCAGCAAGGTGCTCAGATGCAGAAAGGTGCTCAGCTGGACTAGTCAAGATCTTATCTGACAGTCGCCGGGAGGAGCCCTGACGACTGAGCACCTCAGCACCTTGCCGCACCTCGCAGCACCCTGCAGCACCCTGCAGCACCCCGTCTATGACTCTGGCGCGACGACTGACGCGACCACCGCGGTGGGCGGTTCGGTCGTCGCGGTCGCCGTCGAGACGCCGAGCTGCTGGAGCACGCTGGGGACGTTCAGCCCCAGCGCTTCGAGCTGCTGGAGGAGGTTGAACACCACCGCCGGACTCGTCTTCGCCAGCCGCCCCAGGCTCGTCGCGCCGTCGTGCCCGTTGCCTCCGCCCTGGTCGATCACCACGAGCTTGTCGATGTTGCCGAGCGGCGCCGCGACCGCGCCGAACACTCCCGACGACGCTTCGATGATCGACGGCAGCTTCTCGAGGATCGTCTGGAGCCGCGCGGCGTCGTTGAACTCCTTCCACGCCTCCGCCTTGCGCAGGATCGCCGCCGCCTCGGCGACGCCCTGTGCCTCGATCGCCTTCGCCTGCGCGAGGCCCACCGCCTCGATCTTCGCCGCCTCCGCCTTGCCCTCGGCCTCCACCGCCGCGGCGCGGCCGATGCCCTCTTTGCGGAGCTTCTCCTGTTCCGCCTCTGCGAGCGCGATCATGGCTTCGCGGCGTCCCTCGGCCTCGAGGATCGCGGCCTGCTTGGCTGCCTCCGCGCGAACGACCGCCGCCTGGCGGTCCGCCTCGGCCGGCTTGATGACCGTCGCCTCGAGCTCCTTCTGCTTCCGAAGGACCTCCTGCTCCTGCACCGAGATCATCTCCTGCGTGCGCGTCTTCTCGACCTTCACTTCCTCGGCGACGACCGCCTGGCGCGCGGTGGCTTCCGAGAGCGGACCCGCCTGGGCGGCGCGCGCCTTCTGCGTCTCGATCTCCGCCTGGTACTGCGCCTGCCGGATCGCGAAGTCGCGCTGCGCCTGCGCGATCTCCGCCTCCGCCTGGAACTTCGCCGTCTCGCCCTGCTGCAGCGCCTGCGCCGACTTGATCTTCGCGTCGCGCGTCGCCTCGGCCTCACCGATCGTCGCGTCGCGTTTCACCTCCGCCGTGCGGCGCTTGCCGAGCGCGTTCAGGTAATCCTCGTCGTCGCTGATCTCCTGGATCGTGAGGACGTCGACGCCGATCCCCATCTTCTCGAGGTCCACCGCCGCCTCGGTCGTGAGCTTCTGGGCGAAGCTCTGGCGATCGTTGTTGATCTCTTCGACCGTGAGCGTGCCGAGGATCGACCGCAGGTGCCCTTCCAGGGTCTGGAAGATGACCTTCTGCACTTCGATCGGCGTCATCCCGAGAAAGCGCTCCGCGGCTGCCTGCAGCGAGGTCTCGTCGCCGCGGATCTTGACGTTGGCGACCGCCTTCACCGAGACCGGGACGCCCTTGAGCGTGTACGCCCGCCGGATCTCGAGCGGAATCGTCATCACGTTCAGGTGCAGGTACTCGACCTTCTCGAGCACCGGGATCCGGAGCGCCGCGCCCCCGCGCACCATGCGGTAGCCGACGATCCGGCCGTCGGGCAGCTTGCGGCGGCGCCCGCTGAGCACCGCCACCGCGTTGGGCGACACCTTGATGTAGTTGCGGCTGAAGAGGAACGCGGCGGCGAAGAACGCGAGAACGGTCGCGAGCGCCGCGAGGATGATCGGCGTGGTGGTATCGAACATGGCCCTGGGCTTTCGTTACTGAGGTTTGACGATGACGGTTTCGCCGAGGACTTCCTCGATGCGAACGGAGGCGTTCTCGCCGACGGGAACCCCGTCGGACGTGCGGGCGATCTTGTCCACCAGCTCTTCCCCGATCCGCACGCGCACCTGGCCGATGCCGCCGCGCGGGATGCCGACGATGACGCGGCCGGTGGTGCCGACCAGATCCGTCACTCGGACGTCGGTGCTCGCCTGCTGGTCGTAGAGCATCCGCGCCAGCGCGTAGATCGCGCCCGCGAACACCGCGCCGCTCGCCAGCCCCACCAGCGACGCCGGGATCGGCGCCAGCCCGTAGTGCGTGGCGATCGCCCCCGAGCCGCCGAACGTGGTGATGAACACCGCGATGACGCGCGTGCTGAAGAACCCGGGGCCGCCGACGTCGTGGTCCGCCTCGAAAAAGTGGAACAGCTCGCCGAACAGCAGCGCCAGGATCAGGAATACGAAGCCCGCCCCGCAGATGGCGAGGAAGACCGTCAGAGCCGACAGCGGCGGCAGGAGGTCCATGCAGACAGTCTCGGGAGCGAGCCCACTCTAGAGCCCGGTGGGGCCAAAGTCAACTCACGCGAAGCGGGCGGCAGAGCGCTCCCGCGCCTTGCGCGCCTCTTCTTCGCGGTTGCGCGGCGGCGCCGTCGTCTTCAGCGACCGGATCAGCCGTGTCGCCGCGGCCGTCACCTCCTCGACGGCGCGGTTGAAGGCGTCTTCGTTTGCCTTCGATGGTTTGTTCGTGCCGCTCAACTTGCGGACGAACTGCACCGCCGACGCACGGATCTCCTCGTCGCTGGCAGGGGGCGCGAAATTGGCGAGTGTCCTGATGTTGCGGCACATGCGCTCATTTTACGGGCGCAGCGCCCGAGAGCTGTCGAATGCAGGCAACCGCCAAGAGCGCAAAGGCCGCCAAGAGACGCAAAGGACGAGGGCCGCCGCCGGGACGCCGGCCGTTCCGGCCGGCGCTCGGGTGAGGAGGCGGATGCGCGGAAGAAAGCAGCGCCGGCATCTTGTGGCTGCTTTCTTCCACGCCTCCGCCTCCCTCCCAGCCGCGCGAGCGCGCGAGCGCGCGGGCCGGCGGTGGCCCTCGTCTCAGCGTGACGGTCCTTCGCGCCTCTTCGCGTTCTTGGCGTGCTTTGCGGTGACCTGCTCTTGAGAGCGTGTCAGCGGCGCGCGAGCGCGGCGTGCAGCGCTCCGCTGACGAAGAACCCGACGAACCACGCGTAGTCGTAGAGCGGACGCAGCGGCGGCACGACAAGGCCGACCAGCGCGAGGCCGATGCCGGCGGCGAGCGCGACCATCGCGGGCCAGTTCACCAGGGGATACTCGCCTGCCTCGACGTACAGGTCGCGCACGTTGAGCGTGCGGCGCCGGATGATCCAGTAGTCCACGATCAGGATCCCCGCCACCGGACCGAGCAGGCCCGAGTAGCCGACCAGCCAGCCGAAGATGTAGGCCTGGAAGTCCGACAGCAGCTTCCACGGCATCATGGCGATGCCGATGAAGCCGGTGATCAGGCCCCCCGTTCTGAACGAGATCTTCCGCGGCAGAAGGTTGGCGAACGCGTTCGCCGGCGGCACGACGTTCGCCGCGATGTTCGTCGTCAGCGTGGCGACCGCCAGCGCGAACACCGACAGCAGGATGACGAACGGGCTGTCGAAGCGGCCGAGCAGCGCGACCGGGTCCCAGATCGCCTCGCCGAAGATCAGCACGCTCGCCGACGCGACGGCCACGCCGATGAACGAGAACAGCGCCATCGTCGGCGGCAGGCCGATCGCCTGCCCGGCGATCTGCGCGCGCTGCGACGTGGCGTAGCGGGTGAAGTCGGGGATGCTGATCGAGAGCGTCGCCCAGTAGCCGATCATGCCGGTGAGGCTGGGGACGAAGAACGCCCAGAACTCCCCGGGCGTCTGAAATCGCGACGGCTGCGAAAAGATCGGCCCCAGGCCACCGACCCTCCCGATGGCCCACGCCAGCAGCGCGAACCCCATGAGCAGCAGCACCGGCGCGGCCCACTTCTCGAAGAAGCGGATCGACTCGGTGCCGCGGACGATGAAGTAGATGTTCAGCGCCCAGAAGAGACCGAACGCGATCCAGGGGTGGGCGGGGATCGTCGTCCAGAAGGGGAGCGCGATGCCGAGCAGCGTGTTGAGCGCGGCGCCGCCGATCCACGCCTGGATGCCGAACCAGCCGCAGGCCACTCCGGCCCGCAGCAGGGCAGGCACGTGCGAACCGGCCAGGCCGAACGCCGAGCGGGCGAGCACCGGGAAAGGGATGCCGTACTTCGTGCCCGCATGCCCGGTGAGCATCATCGGGATCAGCACGATCGCGTTCCCGAGCGCGATGGTGAAGACCGCCTGGGCCCAGCTCATGCCGCCTGCCACGAGTCCGGCGGCGAGCATGTAGGTCGGAATGCAGACCGCCATCCCGATCCAGAGGGCGGCGATGTCGTAGGTCCCCCACGTGCGGTGGCCGGGAGGTACGGGCGCCAGATCCGCGTTGTAGCGTGCGCTCGACTCGATCGCCGAGAGGTCCTTCGCCTCGTCCAGGGTCGTCATAGGGGCGCCATTGTATAATCCGGCGCCGCCACCGCGACCTTCCGAACACTCCTCCAGGAGGCGTCATGCGATTCCGAGCTCGTGCCTGCGCGTTCTTCGTGGCCGCCGGCCTCGCCGCGATCCTCAACCCCGTTGCCGCACAGCAGGGGCAGCCGCAGGCCGTTCCGTCGGCGCCGGTGGACCTGTCGCAGCAGATTCCGCTCGATCCGGCCGTCCGCACGGGGCGGTTCGACAACGGCCTCCGCTACTTCGTTCGCACCGCCAGGCGTCCGGAGAAGCGCGCCGAGCTCCGTCTCGTGGTGGACGTCGGCTCGGTCGTGGAAGAGGACGACCAGCGCGGCCTCGCGCACCTGCTGGAGCACATGGCGTTCAACGGGACGAAGCACTTCCCGAAGCAGGAGATCCCCACGTTTCTCGAGTCGCTCGGGATGCGGTTCGGCCCCAGCGTGAACGCGTATACGAGCTTCGACGAGACGGTGTACATGCTCCAGGTGCCCACCGAGAAGCCGGAAGTGCTCGATCGCGCCTTCCTCATTCTCGAGGACTGGGCGCACGGCCAGACGCTCGATCCGGTGGAGATCGACAAGGAGCGCGGCGTCGTTCGCGAGGAGTGGCGGCTGCGGCGCGGCGCCGCCGCGCGCATGCAGGACCAGCAGTTCCCGATCATGCTCAAGGGGTCGCGCTACGCCGAGCGGCTCCCGATCGGCTCGCTGGAGGTGATCGACACGTTCCCGCACGAGCGGCTGCGGAAGTTCTACGCCGACTGGTACCGGCCGGACCTGATGACCGTGGTCGCCGTGGGTGACTTCGACGTGGCGGCGGTCGAGAAGATGATCAGGGCGCACTTCGAGCACATCCCCGCGCCGGCGGCCAGGACTCCGCGGCCGAGTTATCCGGTGCCGGATCACCCCGGCACGCTGTACGCGATCGCCACCGACAACGAGGCGACCTCCGCTTCGATCACGATCTACAGCAAGATGGAGCCTCCCGACCCGCGCACGCTGCGCACGTACCGCCAGGCGATGGTCGAGCGGCTCTTCAGCAGCATGCTGGGAGCCCGCTTCTCGGAGCTCTCGCAGAAGCCGGACGCGCCGTTCATCGGCGCCGGCGGCAGCCGAGGCCAGTTCGTACGCACGAAACACGTCTCGACGCTGAGCGCGCTGGTGAAAGGCGACGCCATCCAGCAGACCATGGACGTCCTCTTCACCGAGGCCGAGCGGGTTGCCCGCTTCGGCTTCACGCCCGGCGAGCTGGAGCGCGCGAAGGTCAACGTGATGACGAGCGTCGACCGCGCCCTGCGCGAGAAGGACAACACCCCCGCGGCGGCCTTCGCGAACCGGCTCGTGCAGCACGCGCTCGAGGGAGACCCGGTGCCCGCCATAGAGTACGAGCACGGCCTCTACTCGGCCTTCCTGCCGCAGATCACGCTCGCGGAGGTGAACGCCCTCGCGAAAGACTGGGTGCCCGACCGCAGCCGGGTCGTCACCATCAGCGCACCGCAGAAGGACGGCTTCGCGGTTCCCACCGAACAGCAGTTGACGGCGGTGATCGCGTCCGTCGGAAAGAAGGAGATCACGGCGTACGTCGACACCGTCGACGACGCGCCGCTGCTGGACCCGGCGCCGAAGCCGGGAACGATCACCGACACGGTGACGAAGGAGAAGTACGGCATCACCGAGTGGCGGCTGTCGAATGGTGTGAAGGTCGTGCTCAAGCCAACCGACTTCCGGGAGGACGAGATCATCTTCCGCGCGTCGAGCTACGGCGGCACCTCGCTGGTGTCCGACGCCGACTACATCCCGGCGAGCAGCGCCGCCACGGTAGTCATGGCCGGCGGGCTGGGGCGCTTCAGCCAGGTGGAGCTGCGCAAGAAGATGACCGGAAAGGTCGCGAGCGCCAGCCCGTTCGTGACCCACTACGAAGAAGGGCTCAACGGGTCGTCGTCGAAGAAGGATCTCGAGACGCTGTTCCAGTTGATCCACCTGCGGTTCACGCAGCCGAGGGGGGACGCGAACGCCTTCACCGTCATGCGGGGGCAGATGCAGTCGTCGATGCAGAACCAGGAGGCGAGCCCCGGCTTCCACTACACCCAGGCGCTCACCGCCGCGCTGCGGCAGAACCATCCGCGGATGCGGCTGCCGACGCCCGACACCCTGGCGCAGTGGGACCTCGACAAGTCGATGGCGTTCTACCGCGACCGCTTCGGCGACGCCGGCGACTTCACGTTCGTCTTCGCCGGCAGCTTCGACCTCGAGACGATGCGGCCGCTCGTCGAGCGGTACCTCGCCAGCCTCCCCTCGCGCGGCCGGAAGGAAACGTGGAAGGACGTGGGGATCCGCTACGCCACGGGCGTCGTCGAGAAGCGGGTCGAGAAGGGGATGGAGCCGCAGGGACGCGCGACGCTCGTGTTCACCGGCGCGTTCAGCGACCAGCCGCGGGAGCGCGTCGTGATGCGCGCGCTCGCCGACGTCCTCACCGTGCGCCTGCGCGAGAAGCTGCGCGAAGACCTCGGCGGCACGTACGGGGTGAGCGTCAGCCCGTCCTACACGCACGTTCCGGTGGGCGAGTACGCGATGAGCATCGCGTTCGCGTGCGACCCGTCCCGGACGGACGAACTGATCGCGGAGGCGCTCAAGGAGATCGAGCTGCTGAAGACCGCCGGCCCCACCGAGGCCCAGGTCGCCGACGTCCGCGAGAAGCTCCTGCGCGATTTCGAGACGAGCTCGAAGCAGAACGCCTACTGGGCGACGCAGCTCTCGCTGAAATACCAGGCGGGGGAGCCGCCCGACAGCCTGTTCGAGCTGCCGGACACGTACCGCAGGCTCACGCCGGGCATGATCCACGCGGCGGCGAGGCAGTACCTGAACACCGCGAACCTGGTCAAGGTGACGCTGTTCCCCGAGAGGAAGAGCTGATGGATCACGTGTCGCAGCGTAGCTGGCGACGTCATCCTGCGCCGAACGTGGAGGTGGGCCGATGGTCTCGCAGACTCCACGCGGCGAACCGCAGCCCGATCAGCGACGCGGCCGCGCTTGCCACCAGCACCGCCACCGCGATGCCCTGAGCGCCCGCTCGCGAGTGCCCGGCCGGCAGCAGGACGATGAGAAGCCCCAGCCGGGCGGCATTCAGGAGCAGCGTCCGGTCAGGGCGCCCCACGGCATCCAGGAACTGTCCCGTGAGCACGATCACGCCCCGGAAGAGCATGGCCAGGGCGAGGACGCGCAGCAGGGGTACGGCGCCCATCCATCGCTCCCCAGCCACCGTCCGCACGCCGAACTCGCCGAGGGTCAGGAAGAGCGCCGCGGCGATGGCGTGAACGGTGATCACTGCCCGGAGCAGGGTTCTCCAGGTTGCGGACCTCTCGGCCTCGCTGATGCTGGCTGCGCTCAACGCGGGCAGCGCCACCTGTCCGGCCGCGCGCGCGAACGTGACGACGGGCAGTTCGGCGATGCGGGTGGCGAACTGGTACAGCCCGAGGGCTGGCGTGCCCAGCAGCACACCGACCGCCGCGCCATCCAGGTTGGCGCTGAAGTACATCAGGGCCCGCGAGCCGCTGACGAAGCGGCCCGTACGAAGGAGTTCAGCGATCCGCGCCCGCGCGAGAACGAGTCGCGGGGCTCTGCGCACCACGCCGTAGGACGCGACGGTGCCGACGATCTGCCCGGCCAGCGTTGCGACGACGAGCGCCCAGACGTCCCGCCATAGATACGCCAGTCCCACGGCGAGCCCCAGGCTCGAGACGGTCTCGGGCAACGACCACCAGAACACCCGGCGGAAGTCCAGCCGGCGGACGGCGACCGCCAGCGCCGGATTGGCGAGGCCCCGGATCGCGGGAACGATACCGACGGCGCGGATCACGTCCACGGCGCGATCGCTGCCGAACACCCAACCCACCCACGGGGCGAGCATCCACAGCACGGCAGTCACGATCACGCCACGGACCGCCTGCACGGTGAACGCGGGATCCAGGTACGGATCGATCTGCTTGCGCTGCGCGATGAGTGCGGTGTCGACGCCTGTGGTCGCGAGCGCCTCGGTCGCGCCCAGCGCCAGCAACGCGACGGCCATGACGCCAACGTCGGCCGGGTCGAGAAACCGCGCGACCGCGACGGTCCGCAGCAGTCCTGATCCCAGCGTGACGACGGCGGCGGTCAGCGCCCACGCGCCGCCGGCGCGCCACCGGTGCGGTCTGCCGTCAGTCACTCCGTGTCCAGCGCGCGGAGCAGTTCGCGAAACCAGTGGTCAACCTGCTCGCGACCCGCGCGCCGGCGGACCCAGCCGCCCACCAGCGGCAGCCGGAAAAGCCGCGCGAAAACGTTGTGGAGGAGGTCGCGCTCGTAGAGCCGGTGCGAGAGCCGCCGGAGGTAGACGGCCGCGGCCCGCTGTTCGCCGTCCGGATCTGCGGGGGCTGCCCGATGCGCAGCCAGGACGTCCCGATAGATGTCGAGAAGGTGATCGACCTGGGCTTCATGGCTGGCGACCACCCGCACGCGCCGCGAAACGGCCGCGGCGTCGGCAGCGTCGTAGCGGGCGATCTCGCCCAGCGCCCATTCAATCGTCGGTGCGTCGCGTAGCGCGCGGCGGCCGAAGTTCACTCGACGCAACTCGTCGAGGTTCGACGTGCGGACCATCGGACCTGCGCCTGCGACATCGCACAGCACCACCGCCGTGCCGACGGCCGCCGCCTCGAACGCAGCACGCGCCTTCGCGAAGACGATGTCGTAGGCGCCGAGGGCGTCCTCTGGACGCTCGAGGAGGTGCCCGGACCGGAATCCGGCCAATTCGACGTGGATGCCGGTCCGCGCACACGCCGCCCGGATGGCCCTCACGTGGGGCGCCTCCTCACCCGAGGAGTTGCTGAAGATCAGCGCGCGGAGCGGCTTCGGCGGGAGCGCGGGCCTCGGCCGGAATCGCTGAAGATCGACGGCGTTGAGCACCACCTCGACCCGGTCGGGCGGGACACCATGCTCGGCCACCAGTCGGTGGCGGCAGGTATCGTCCACTGCCAGGTAGCGGTGGATTCTCGGAAAGCGCACGGGGGCGTCGGCCCAACCGATCCAGCTATGGCAGACACTGACCGCCGGAACCCCCGGAAACGCGAGCAGCGCCGTGAGTGTTTCAGGCCCATGGTGCCCGTGGATGATGTCGGGCGGCTCGGCCAGACTGGTCAGGTCGTCGACGACGGGGATCGTCTGCTGCCGGATCTCCGCCGCGAGCGACCCGAGCCGCGGGCTGTAGACGACAGGCCGGTGGCCGCGGCGCAGCAAGGCCGTGCTCACGTCCCGAACGTAGAGCTCGGTCCCTGTCCGATGCGCCAGAATGCGATTGGTGAAAAGAACGCGGAGCGGTGGCTCAGACGGCGGCAACACGATGACACCACAGGGCGTCAGCGAGCGGCTGCACGTGATCCTTGAACGTGAGGACGTGCTCGTAGGCGCCCGCCGCCACGCGCTGAGCGCCGTAGGATTCGTAGTACGGGACACGAGCCGGATCCCACCCGTAGGGATCCGAGACATCCACGGGCCAGAGGTATTCGGACCGGAACGCCTCGGGACCGAAGCGCTGCAGCGCGCTCTCCACCTCGTCCCGCAGCTCGCTGTAGGCATGCGCCGCCGCCAGCTTGTTCCGCAGCAAACCGTCGTCGAGGCGGACGGAGAGCCCGTTCGCTGGAAACGGCGCGTGCTGGGCATGAGGTGCGCCGTCGAGCGGAAAGGCGTAGGTCTGGATGTCGAGGCCGGCGGCCGCAGCCAGGCGCACGGCCGCATTGATGATGTATCGGCAGACGTCGTGCGACGGGTTGAACCCCTCGATGCCGTCGCCCGCGACCAGATCGGCGCCGTGCTGCACGAGACTCGCGGCGAGTTCCTCCGCGAGGGCGAGAAAGCGCGCGTGGTCGCGGTTCAGGATCGCGCCATAGATCTCGCGGTCCGACATACCGCCGTAGATCCTGCCTCTGGTGGCGCCGACGGAGTCGAGCAGCGCGCTGGTCGAGTCGATGCGCGGCTGACCGTCGCTGCCGGACCCGTCGGTGAGTACGTGGACGACCGGCCGAAGCTGGGACATCCAGCCGTACACCCGAAGCTCGTGTCCCGGGTGACCGACGACCAGTACGGCTCGCGCCGCCCCGCGGTGGTGTGAATTCAAGATTGGAGGAACCCGACCAAAGGATAGCGGTGCCGCAGTCTCGCGTCAACGTCGCTGGTCCTACTTGCTGAAGACGCCAGCGTATGGATTAGGATCCAAAGGCCCATGTCTCACAGCAGCTGCTGCCCCGTATGCGTCTCCTGATGAACGCCGTCGGTCTGCGGACGGCTGGAGGCCTGACTTTCGGTCACAACTGCCTTGCCGGCATCCGCCTCACGCGTCCGTACTACGAGATCCACGCGCTCGTGCCCGCCGGTAAAGGGTACGAGGCGCTCTGCGAGCGTCTGTCGATCTCGTACGAGGCCTTTCCTCATACCGCTTGGTACCCGGTCTGGCGGCTCTGGTTCGATCACTGGAGCGCCCCCGCCACCGCGTGGCGCCGTGGCGCGGACGTGCTCCTGACCCTGAACAACCAGCCTGCGGCGTGGTCCGCCTGTCCGCAGATCGTAGTGTTTCAGAACCCGTACTACATCTATCCCGTGCGCGAGTGGTGGCGGCTGATGACCTCCTTCGAACGTGCGTCGCTGCTGCTGCAGAAGTCGCTGTTTGGACGGACCGCCAGAGGGTGCGCCCACGTGTTCACCCAGACGTCGGTGGCGAACCGGCGGCTCCGGGAGCAGTTCGGATTGCCGCCGGAGCGGCTGGGTATCCTGCCCAACACAGTCTCGCTCGAGCACGAAGGGGAGGAGACGCCGTCGGGTCGGGCCGTGGCGCGGCGGATGGCCGACGCGGCGAACGGGCGGATTGCCGTGCTCACGCTTGCGCGGTACTACCCGCACAAGGGGCTGGAGTTCATCCTCGCCGTCGCCCGGCGATTGAAGGCCCGCGGCGACCGACGCTTCGTCTTCTTCATCACAGTGGAGGCAGAGCAGCACCCGGGCGCCCGCGCCCTGCTCGCCGCCATCGAACAGCAGGGCCTGACCGCCGACGTCGTGAACCTGGGGAGGATCCGGATCGACGAACTGCGAAGCGTCTATCCGAGAGCCGACATCTGTTTCGTACCGAGTATCCTCGAGTGCATGAGCGGCAGCTACCTCGATGCGCTGTATTTCGGGCTGCCGATCGTCACGACCGACCGGGACTTCGCGCGCGAGGTATGTGGCGACAGGGCCGAGTACTTCCCGCCAGGAGACGCCGAAGCCGCCATCACTCTGCTGGTCCATGCCGCGGAGCGACCGCGCGCGGCCGCGCCGGTGGGCCTTCAGAGGCACGCCTGGCAGGAGATCTGGGATCGACTGGCCCACGTCCTCGAGTCGGCCGCCGCGCTACGTGAGCCGCGGCTGCCCGGGCCAGCGTGAGCGATGCGCGTCCTGTACGACGTTTCCACGCTGGGGCTCGCCCATCTCTACGAGCAGTCGCGAGGCGGCGCGTTTCGCGCGGAGCTGCGTCTCGCGGAAGGGCTGCTGGCGTCCGGCGCCTGCGAGCTGTATTTCTGCGCCAATCACTCGACCGTCGCCTATCACGGGGCTCGGGCATTTCTGGACCGCTACGAGCCGCTCTCGCGCGTGCCGCTGGTGGCGCCGCGGCGTGCAGCCGGCGCCACCGTCCGCACGCTGGTCAGCGCTGCGCACGGCGGAGTCCGCCGGTTGTTCGGCAGCAACGTGCTGCCGGGCGTTCTCCGCCGCGGCGGGCGATGGGTGGACAGACGGCTCCACCGGCCCCTCGACGACTCCTGCGCGGCGGCGGATATTCTCCAGTCCTTCTGCGCTCCGCTTCCTCCGCGGTCGGGCAGCGGCTCGCTCCGCCGCGTGCTCACCGTCTATGACATGGCCGCGCGCACGCACCCGGAACTTTATGCCGACGCCCATCGGCAGGCCCTCTCCACGCTGCTCACGAGCGTTACCTCCGAAGACCACCTCGTCACCTGCTCGGGATTCGCCCGGGACGAACTGATCGGGGCCGGAGCAGCCGCTCCGGAGCGCATTCATGTGGTGCCGCTCGCCGCGGATGCGTCCACCTTCCATCCGACGGGCGACATCGAGCGCCTCCGGCAGGTTCGCCGCAGGTACGCGATCGCGGACGGCCCGTATGCGCTCGCGGTGAACACGCCGGATGCGCGAAAGAACGTCGTGCGCGCGATCCACGCCTTCGCGGCGGCATGGCGGCAGGCCCCCGAACGCATGGGTTCGCTCGTGCTGACGGGCAGTCCCGGTCCCGACCACGGGCCGATCCAGCGCGCGATCGCCGGCTACCCTGCGCTGCACGGACGAATCGTCCTGACCGGGTACGTGCCGGACGCCGACCTCGCCCCGCTGTACACGGGCGCCCGCTTTTTCGTCTGCTCCTCGCTCTACGAGGGATTCGGGTTGCCGCCCCTCGAGGCGATGCAGTGCGGCACGCCCGTGGTCGCCTCGAACACATCATCGCTGCCGGAAGTGGTGGGCGACGCGGGGATCCTGGTGCCGCCGGAGGACGTCGGCGCGATAGGTGCCGCGATGCTCGCGCTTGCCTGCAACGATCAGCGGCATGCCGGCTTTCGCAGCCGCGCTCTGTCGAAGGCGCGCGAATTCAGCTGGGAAACGAGCGTCGCGCGCCTTCGAC
>Ga0247719_1000987_pt1 | contig 13494 bp, 11 predicted proteins | sample 41E_DmetaG_FD_189046 | JGI IMG/M metagenome (GOLD analysis project Ga0247719, IMG submission 189046) | Soil microbial communities from hillslope of Landscape Evolution Observatory, University of Arizona, Oracle, AZ, United States - 4-1-E_D | ecosystem: Engineered > Artificial ecosystem >...
CGCTCGACGAGATGCTCAATGGCACGTTCGACCCCGGTGCCATCCGTCCGCTCAAGATGGAGGATCTGCTGCGCCGGCCGCCGGTGGACACAGCCGTGCTCAACGAGCTGGCGGCTGACCTTGGCAGCGAAACCATCCTCGTGACCGGGGCCGCCGGATCGATAGGCTCAGAGCTGGCCCGCCAGCTCGCGACCCTGTCGCCCAGGAAGCTGATCCTGCTGGATCGCGCGGAAGGCCCCCTGTATGAGCTGGAGCTCGAGTTCGACGCCAGGCACGCCAACACAGCGACGCCGGTCGAGTACCGGGTGCTGGACATTACAAACGCGGGCGCGCTGATGCGGCTGATGGAGACCGAGCGACCGTCGGTCGTCTTCCACGCCGCCGCTTACAAGCACGTGCCCATGATGGAGCGCAACCCCGCGCCGGCAGTCGAGGTAAACGTTGGCGGCACGCTCACTCTGCTGGAGGCGGCGGAGACATGTGGCGTGCAGCGCTTCGTGCTGGTCTCCACGGACAAGGCCGTCGATCCAACATCCGTGATGGGTGCCACCAAGCGGATGGCCGAGCTGCTCGTCGCTGAGTTCAGCGCCCGAACCGGTCGCCGCTGGGTATGCGTGCGATTTGGCAACGTGCTCGGCTCGTCCGGCAGCTTGATCCCCATCTTCCAGCGGCAGCTGGAGAAGGGCATGCCACTTACGGTCACCCACGAGGACATGACGCGCTACTTCATGACCATCCCTGAGGCAACCCACCTCATCCTCCAGGCGGCCACGATGGCCAGGCCGGGCGACCTGTTCGTCCTTGATATGGGCGAGCCTGTGCGCATCCTGGATCTCGCGCGGGACTATCTGCGCCTCCAGGGCCGCGAGGCAACACCAATCAATTTCACCGGCCCGCGGCCGGGCGAGAAGATGCACGAGCAGCTGTACTTAGGAACAGAAACGATTGCCAACACGGATCACCCCAAGGTGCGCCGCGTCGTCAGTGACAACGGGTACGCGGTCCATGTGCCCGCGGCCAGGGATCTGGTAGCCCTGGCCCAGACTGGAGCGGACGATGGCCTTCGCGCCGCCCTGAAGGACGCGGTTGAGGGAGCCGCTTACAGTGCCGCAAGATGACCCCTCGGGCGCTCGTACATGCGAACCGCCGGACGCGGTCCCATGGCAGATGGAATGACTTCCGCTGAGGTTGCCGACGTCGCTGAGCCTCCGACCGAGCGGCTCTACCTTTCCGTCCCGCACATGGGCGGTCGCGAGCTTGAATACGTGCGACAGGCCTTCGAGTCCAACTGGTTGTCGACCGTCGGTCCGCAGATAGACGCTTTCGAGGAGGCGATGGCTGCGCGCCTGGGGGCTGGCGTGAAGACAGTTGCGGTGACCAGCGGGACAGCCGCACTACATCTCGTCCTGCGGGCAATCGGCGTGGGGCCGGAGGATCGTGTCGCGGTCTCGACCCTCACGTTTGCCGGATCGGTATTTCCCATCCTCTACCTGGGAGCACAGCCTGTCTTCATCGACAGCGAGGCACAGTCGTGGAACATCGACCCCAATCTCGTGGAAGACTATTTCCGATCCACTTCCGCCGGCGGCACCCTACCGAAGGCCCTGATCGTGGTCCATCTCTACGGCCAACACGCTGACCTGGATCCACTCGCTGAGCTCTGCGAGCGGTACGGCGTGACGCTCGTAGAGGATGCCGCCGAATCACTGGGCGCGACGTACCGTGGCCGACAAACGGCCACGACCGCCGACTACTCCATACTCTCCTTCAACGGAAACAAGATGATAACCACCTCCGGCGGAGGAATGGTCGTGACGCGCGACGAGCGCGTCGCCACGAAGGTGCGCAAGTGGGCCAACCAGTCGAGGGAGCCGGCCGTTGAATATCTCCACGAGGAGCTGGGCTACAACTACCGCATGAGCAACGTGCTGGCGGCGATCGGGCGAGGCCAGTTGGAGGTGCTAGATGAGCGCGTTGCCCGGCGACGGGCGGTGGCGGAGCGGTATCGAGCCGCACTCGAGCGAGCGGGAGGCCTAACACTCCAACCCGAGGCGCCATGGGGCACTCACAGCCGCTGGCTGAGCGTATTCGCACTACCGGACGGCGCGGAGCCCCTCCGACTCGTAGCGGACCTGGCCGCCGACAATATCGAGGCCCGCCCCATGTGGCGACCGATGCACACGCAACCGCTCTTCAAGGAGTCGTCAGCAATTGGCGGTAAGGTCGCCGAGCGACTGTTCGCCCGCGGCATCTGTCTACCGTCATCGTCCAGCCTTGCCAATGTCGATCAGGGCCGAGTGATCGATGCCCTAACCCGCTCCATCGACGCACAACGCAGGGTCATGCGCGGGGCCGAGAGCGCGGGTTCGTGATTGCCAAGCGCGCGTTTGACATCGTTGTCTCCGGCATGGCACTGCTGATCCTATCCCCGGCCCTGCTTGTCACGGCGGTGGCCGCGCGTTTGTCAACAGGTCGCGCGCTCTTCAGGCAGCGACGAGCGGGCAGGGATGGCGAGCCATTCACGCTACTCAAGCTGCGCACTATGACCAGCGCCAGAGATAGCGCCGGACTCTTGCTGCCCGACGCCGACCGATTGACTCGCGTGGGGCGGTGGCTCCGTCTGTCGAGCCTGGACGAACTGCCCCAGCTGCTCAACGTGCTGCGCGGAGAGATGAGCCTGGTCGGTCCCCGGCCGCTGCCAGTTGAGTACGTTGCGCTGTACACGTACAGAGAGCGGGCTCGGCTGCGCGTCCGGCCCGGGATTACCGGTCTGGCCCAGGTGAGAGGCCGCCAGGCGATCTCGCTGGAGGATCGGTTCGAGTTGGACGTCCAGTACGTGGAGTCGTGGACGCTGTGGCTCGATGTCAAGATCATCGCGCTCACCGTTCCGCGGCTGCTGAAGCGCACCGGTGCTTTGCCTGGCCAAAACCCCACCGCAACTGACGAGCGCGGTTTCATAGCTCTCTGGCATGGGCAGCACCGTCCCGGGCAGCTCGATTGACCCTGAGCATTTCATCAGTCGAACTGACGTGGTCGCAGCTCGACGCGCTGGCACGTCAGCACGGTAACTCGTTCTTCCTGGCCGATCTCGACCGTTTTCGACTGAACTTCACTCGACTGCGTGATTGTTTCCAGGCTCGATACCCCCGGACGGCCATCGCGTACTCCTACAAGACCAACTACCTGCCCGCGTTCGCCCGACTTGCCGACGACCTTGACGCCCACGCTGAGGTCGTGTCGTGGTTTGAATACGAGTACGCCCGGGCCCTGGGCGTCGACAGCCGGCGGATCATATTCAATGGGCCAATCAAGTCCCGCTCTGACCTCACGCGGGCGATAATCGAAGGCGCGTGGCTGAATGTAGACTCCCTCGACGAGCTGCGCACCTTGCTTGACCTTGACCTCAGCGTCAGCGCCCCTGTCGCCGTCGGGTTGCGGTGCCACCTCGGAGACAACACGCCCGGATCGCGCTTCGGGATCGATCTGGCATCTGACGCAGGACGACGGGCCGTCGCAGCCATCGACGGGGCAAAACAGTACAGGCTGGCTGGGCTGCACGTGCATCATTCGGCGAATCGTCGAGCTGAGGCCTACCGTGAGCGCGCCGCGCGGATCGTGGCTGTGCACCGCGAGGAGCTCGATGATCGGCCGCTGGAATACATCGACATCGGGGGTGGCTTTGCTGGTCCGATGCCGCCCGAGCTGTCGTCGCAGGTGGGTGTAACAGAAACCTATGACGACTACGCGGAAGCAATCGGATCGATCATGCGTGACGCGTACGGCGAGGACGGTCCGATTTTGATCTTGGAGCCCGGAATGGCACTCGTGTCCGACGCCATGACGTTCGTGACGCGCGTGGAAGTCCTGAAGTCGGCGCCCGGTGCCGATTACGCTGTCGTCGACGGATCAGTGTTCAACATTAAGCCGCTTCGCCACTCGATCAACCTGCCGTTGCTCCCGGTCCGTCGCCCAGGAGTTCATGGCATGGCCGGCATTTGGGACGTCGTCGGCCACACCTGCATGGAGCGCAGCGTTGATCTCCTTCACTCTGGATATCGGGGCACACTGTCGCAGGGCGACTTCGTGATGCTGAGCAACGTTGGGGCCTACAGCACCGTGCTCAACGCGCCCTTCATCCACGGAACGCCGCCGATTCTCTCAATCGTCGGCGGTCGCGCGAACCGAGTGCTTCGGCGTGCGTCCACGGCGCGCGACCTGCTAGCCAGCTACGAGCAGCAATGAACATTCTATTCTCGTGCATTGGCAAGCGTGGGTACATTGCCGACTTCTTCCGTCCGCACCTTGGACAGGATGACCGCATCATCGGGACAGGCAACTCGCCTTGGGCACCCGGTTTCTTGGCCTGCGACGAGGTTGCACTCGTGCCGGATGTTGATGCGCCCGGTTACGCCCAAGCCGTTCTCGAACTGTGCCGCACAAGGCAGGTGGATGCCATCCTCTCGTTTCACGATGTCGACGTCTTGGTCTTGGCGATCCATCGTGACAACTTCACTGAGCTCGGGGTAAGGCTCCTTTTGCCACCCGCCGATCTCGCTGTGATTGCCCTCGACAAATACCAGACGTACGAACGACTGACCGAGGCGGGAGTCGATACGCCGCGAACCGTCTTGACCGTTGGCGAGGCGTCAGGACTGGACTACCCATTGGTGGTGAAGCCGCGGCGTGGGTCCGCCAGCCGATCGGTGTTCATCGCCCGCGATCAGGTCGAGCTCGAGGTGTTCTACAACCGCGATGAGGAGATGATCATCCAAGAGCTCATTGAGGGGACCCAGTACGATATTGAGCTATGCGGCGATCTCGACGGTCGCATGGTGGGCTTCTGCTCTTGGATCAAGCACGCGTCGCGTCTTGGCGAGACTGAGAGGGCGACAACCTTCCGCGATGGTGCCGCGTTCGCGCTCGGGGAACGACTCAATGCGCTGATGCCGGTGCCAGGCCCAATGGACGTAGACGTGATTCGCCGCGATGGCGTCGACTTCGTGCTCGAGTTCAATCCCAGATTCGGTGGTGGCTATCCAGTGTCGCACCTGGCTGGCGCCGACTTTCCGCGGCTGATAGTTGAGCTCATTCGGAGTGGCAGCGTCCTGCCGAAGATTGATTTCGTGCCGGGCGTCACGATGATGAAGCAACTGCAGGTCGTAGGCGGCCCCGATGACGAGTTCGAAGACCAGTTGCTGGGTATCGCTGGGCGTGACTGAACGAGCACGTGACTTTCGCCCGAATCCAAGCCTGACCGAGCTGGCGGACGAGCTGAACCGCCTGCTGGGCCGAGCCGAAGACGAAGAGTTGGGATCGCTGCGACTTGAGCCGCACCTGCCGGTCGTCTTTATCATTGGTGCTCCGCGCAGCGGCACCACACTTCTCCTCCAGTGGCTCGCCAACACTGGTCACTTCGCCTACCCGACAAATCTCCTGTCGCGGTTCTACGGCGCGCCATATGTCGGGTCACGGATCCAGCAGATCTTGACTGACCCTGCCTATGACTATGCCGGCGAGCTGACCGGCGAAGGACCGTCCGAGATCGGGTGGAGTTCGCGCGCTGGGAAGACCGTCGGCCTTTTAGCCCCGCATGAGTTTTCGTTCCTCTGGCGCCGGTTCTATGCCATAGATCAGGCCCGACCACTATCGGCAGCGGAACTCCTCCACGCTGACGGGCCGGGCTTCGCAAACGCCGTTGCCTTGATCCAGCGAGCGTTCAACAAGCCATTCGCGGGCAAAGGCATCCTCCTCCAGTACAACCTCTCCCACCTAGTCGACCTGTTCCCGCGTTGCATCCTCATCCATACGGTCCGCGAGCCACACTCCAATGTGCTGTCGCTGATGGACGCACGATCGCAGGTAGCCGGTGATCCTACCAGGTGGTTCTCGGTAGAGCCACCTGGAACCGAGTGGCTGAGGGATCAGGAGCCACTGCTGCAGGCGGCCGGGCAAGTTCACTTCACGAATGCATCAATCGAGCGACAGCTCGCACGCATCGAACCCGAGAGGTGGATGCGCATCACCCACGAAGACTTCTGCGCGGCTCCCGGCGCGGCCTATGGCACACTTGCTCAACGCCTCACGTTGGCCGGCTACGAGCTCGCGCCTCAGTACAAAGGTCCAGCCGTGTTTCGACTCTCCAACCGCTGGGCCAAGTCCGGCCAGCACGACGAGGTATCGGCAGCGCTGGCCGCGGCTATGCGGGCCTGGACCGAGCAGGGAAGCGAGTGGGCGAAGCAGTGAACGTACATCAGCACCTCGCCCTTTTAACAAGACTTGATCGGACTTTGATGCTCAGGCGAGCGGTCTTTGAGACAGTCCGGCAGGGAGACGTCGTGCTCGACGCCGGGACCGGCTCGGGCATTCTCGCCATCTGGGCAGCGCAAGCCGGTGCCGCCAAGGTCGTGGCCGTTGACCGCGATGACCTTGAGCTGGCCCGGCAGTTAGCGATCGACAATGGCGTCGCAGATCGCATCTCGTTCGTGCGCGACGATCTTGGCGAGCTCGACCTGCCTGAACTGACGAGCCGGGTAGACGTCATGCTTGCGATGCTTTACCTCAACGACCCACGTCGAGACGCACGCGCATCAGAACTCGCCTTCGACCTAAAGGATCGATACCTCAAAGAAGGCGGTCGTATGGTCCCGGACGGGGTGCGCTACGAGATAGCTGCATGCGATTGGCCGGCCCACGACCTCCAGACTCGGCGCAAGCGCGTCGCACAAGTCGTACGCCAGATCGAGGAGCGCATCGGGGTCAACCTAGTTGCTCTGACCAGGGCCACAGACACCACCATAGACAAAGGGTCTTTTCCACCTCGCGCGTCCAACGGCTCGATACTGGATCCCTCAGCGCGCTTGCTGACGGAGTACACGTCGATCTGCACCATTGACTACCAAGGCACTGAGCGCCAGCCGCTACCTCATTCCAAGGTCCTTTCAATCACGGCGCCGGGCATCTTGAATGCGCTCGTCTGGACGCAGTCATTGATGTGGCGCGACCTGAGCCTGTTCAGCAACGAGTCGCTCACGTGGGTGGCCAACCCAACGGCAGTAGTGGATGGTGACAACGTAAGCATAGAGGTCGCCGAGGACTTTTCTTCGCTTGCCAGGGTGTGGATCGCACCCGTCGGTTAGGCGAGCGACTCGCTCAATCACCTGCCCTGCCACGTGCGGCCACCGCTACGCGGCACATTTCCTCGACTCGGCGAGCCAAGACACGCATATCGTGGTGTTCCTCGACGTAGCGCCGACCGGCATCACCCATCGCAGTGCGACTGGAAGCAGCCATATCTGCAAGCCTCTCAAGGCCGTCAGCAAACTTCACAGGATCATCCGCCGGTACGGTCACTACCGCACCGCTGTCGAGCACGGGATCGTTCAACATGTTCACGGCCAGTAGGACCGGCCGCGAGGCGGCGAGGTAATCAAAGAGTTTATTGGGACTGATGCCGTACCTATATACCGGACTGGAGGCGAGATGTAGAATGCCCGCATCCACGCTTTCCAGCAGGCGCCTGACCGATCGTTTCGGAATGGGCCCAGTGACATATGCATTGCGTAGTCTACGTTGCTGGACACTAGCCGCTAGCAGGCCTCGCTCCGGCCCACCTCCGACCAACAGGACTCCGATATCATCACGTCCGCGTGTGGCCAATATCGCGGCGGCCTCTAGGGCGACGCCTACCGCATTTGCCCTGCCCATCGTGCCAACGTAAGCAGCAACAAACTGGTGACGTGCCTGCCACTCCATTAGGCCAGCATCGATCACGCGATCAACCATTGATGGCCGCGGCCCGAAGGCGACGCCGTTGGGAATATAGGCAACCCGCCGGGCGTCTGCTCCGTGTTCGACGATGTACTGGATCGCGTCACCCAGCAAGGTAATGACGGCGTGCGCCGAGCGATATAGCCACCGTTCCGTCCAGCGTAATAGGCGTACAGCCAGCGATCGCTCCGAGAGAGCGCCCAGGTCGACCAGCGTCTGCGGCCACAGGTCCCTGACCTCGAAGACGAACGGCGCACGACGTAGTGGCGCGACCAAACGGGCGGCAACGGCGGCCAACGGATGGACGGACGACCCTATGATGACGTCCGGACGGGCTTCAGTAGACTGGGCAACCATTACCATCAGGGCGTAGCTGATCATGTTTAGCGCGCGTGCGACGGTGCCCCCATATGGAGTGGTTCTAATCCACACAAACCGTACGCCGTTCACTTTCTCGTGGCGCACGAGGCGCCATCGCCCGACACGTTCATCGCGGCGCGTCGAGTGTCGGAAACCAGAGGCGAAGATCACAACCTCGTGCCCGGCACGCACGAGCTCTGCGCCAATGTCGTAATGTCTCGTGCCGGCGCCCATGTCTGGTGCTGCGGCATAGTGATTGAATATCCAGATCCGCATGCTAGGCAAGAACGACGCGAGTTCATCTGCAGTGTGGGCCGTCCTCACGACGGCGCGACTTCAGCATGGTCATCGTCCCGCCGCAGGCCGATGGCGCAAATCGCCAAGACGACTGCGAAACCAAGGGTCCGGAAGCTGCTTTGCACCATGGAGTATGCAATTACTGCCAACATTGTGAACGCCAAGCCGTACCGAACATCCGACAACATTGGACTTCTGTCCATGAGCGCCAACCAAGCTCTGCGCGTCATGAGCAGCAACATCACGGAGACCGCCAACAAGCCAACAGCCCCCATGGTTAAGAGCGCATACGAAAGGACATTGTGGGTGTATGCCCCCACCCAGGTCACGCCGAGACCTTCTCGATAGTAGGAGTACGTGTACCCGAGTCCAAGACCTAGCACAGGACTTGCAGAGACACTCTCAGCGATCGCGCCAAATTCATCCATGCGAATAGCCGTGCCACCTCCTTCGACCTCAAAGCGAGACGCATAACCACTGGTGATCAGGCCTACAATCCCGGGGGAGGTCGTGAGCACGGCACCAAGCACAGCGAGCGAGAGTGCGGTCGCCAGAGAGCGGAGGCGCTGCCTGTGCAGGTAGAGAACGATGAGCGCCAATACGATCAGTCCCCCTGCTATCACCACGACGCTCCGGAGCAACGTCAGCGCCAGCGCCCCTGAGAAGATGGCCAGCGCGGCCAGGTGGAGCGGACGGCGATCGTTGCCGAGTAGGACAGCTCCCAAGGCAAATGCCCAAGGCGCAAGAAGAGGGATCTGATAGGCCTCCGGGCTGAGGGCCGTACGTATGAAGAGTGCGTTATCGAAGTCGATCGCGGTGGATAGGCCGGCGGCACCCGACGAGACCGTTCCGAAGGCGGCCCACAAACCAGCAGCATAGAAGGAAACGATTACGAACAGATCTGCCCTAGGAACGCGGAGCAGACGTTGACCCGGAATGATTAGCAATAGCGCCATGAAGGGCACGATGCCGCGAAACCAGTCGTCCAACTGAGTGCCGTGCGCCGTGCCCCAGATCACAGACATGAGCATCAAGCCAACGACAGCCATCACAGACAGCTGCAGGTGGTCGAAGTACCGGGACGCGCGGCCTTGCAGCAGGAAGGAGCTCGCCAGTGTTGTCAGTACGAGGGCCGCAAACAGAATCTCGCCGATACCGATCGCCTGTGGAGCGGGTGGCAGAATACTGACCATGGGCAGCAGAAGCATTAGGCCCAACGCCGGAACCTGAAGAACCAGCGCGACTCCGACGACTAGAGCAACGGCGCCTGCGGCATACATGCCAAGTACCGGCACCGCCATCCCGACGGTCGTGGACACACCCAACACCCCGGCTGACTGGAAGAAGGACGAGCGTCCGTCGCCCCGCGCCAGCACCCGCTTCACCGGTACAGAACCTTGTAAGCGGCCTTGTAAAGCGAGGCAGCCGTGCGCACGGGGCGTCGTTTCATCGCCTCCCAGCGCGAAGCCAGGCGGTGCAGTTCAGGTCGCACTTCCGGGGCCGCCAACGCAGATAGCACGGCGAGCCAAGAGCACTGGACATCGTGATAGTGGGGGCTATTGAGGTTCCGTCGTCCCTGTGCGAGTGAGTACAGAGTCCATCGCTTGAGAGTGCCCATCCACAGCAGCGGCGCCAGGCTGGCCATCCCATCCTCCCACAAGCCTTTGCTTCCAGCGTCACCGAGCCAGGCCGCGCACTCATAAGGACCGACTAGAGCGGCCATCAGACCGTTCACGATCGCCCGCGTCCCAGAGGATGCTTCCTCAAAGTACAGCAGCGCGCGAGGCGAATGCCTCCGCGAGGGTCGAGATGAGATGCGGCTCGCAAGGCCGCCCCTATGGTGAGGTAGCCGATACAGCTCCAGAGCCCGGAGGGCGGCGGCACGATATCTCTCGTCACTGGAATGCAGCCATGCACGGACCATCACTGAAGCTCCGTGCGACTGCGCCAGTGCTGAGTACCAGGTGTCTGTGCGCTCAACAGTGTTGAAATCGTATGTCCAACCGCCGGCATCATCCTGTAGATCGCGATATAGCCTCGCGTACATGAAAAACTGCCTCAAGTGCTCAGATCGACCATCGCTCAAGTAGGCGTCGTGCAACCCGAGCGCAAACATGAATGATGCGAGTGGGTTTTTCGCTGTGCCGAATTGGTACGGAAGTACCACCAATCCATCCGCATCGCGAACAGGAAATGCCAACTTCGGGCGATAGTCGATCACGTAAGGCGGGACTGTCGCTGCAAGGTAATCCTCAGATGTTGCCGCGTCGAACACGTTAGGATTATCTGGCGAGTACCAGAATGATCTGGTCGAAGGCCTCCTCAGGAGGGGCGCCAACGCGTAGCTATCTAGAAGATACAGCGTGCGCCGCAATGGTGTGGTCAACTAGCGCCTCACCGGTCGCTATGCCTCTGGAGCGAAGCCATGAGCAATCGCTTTCCTCCGGGGATGATGTTGATACTGTGACGAAGGTCCGTGCGCCTGGGCACCAGCGCTTGCACGACCCCCAAAACAGTCGACGGGGCGCCCGGCAGCAGCCGAATGGCTATGGCTGCTGATGCGCCGTAGGCAAGCACACAGACTACAGCCACCCCTAGTAAGCCAAAGAGTTGGGCGGCAAATGGGACGAGCCCCACGGTTAGGATGACCGCCGCCAGAGACCCGCGCCAAGCCAATTCTGGAGTGCCACGAGCAGCCAATTCGAAGGTGGCGACGGTGGCAATAGACATGGGAAGCATCGCTAAGCAGAGAGCCACCAGTACCAGCATCGCGGCGTCGTACGGGGGCCCCAAGTGGGCAAGAAGCACGGGCCCGACCAGAAACGCGAGCAGTGTGGCCCCTATCAGAGTGAGCGCGGCCACCACACGGTAAGGTACATCGATCCCGTGATCGTCCTGTCGGCCAGCTGCACGGGCAGCGAACAACGTAGGGGCTACGGACTTCGCCACGTACAACAGCCCTTCAGTAAGGCTACTCAGCAACGCGTAGACCCCAGCGGACGCCGTCGACAGAATCGACGCGACGAGCAACAAATCCAAACGGAACGCTGCCCAATTCAGTGTATTGAGGGGATACACCCGGACTGAATAGGAAGCGGTCTCGACAGCAAGTCTCCGGTCAAACGGACTTCCAGCTCCCATCTTAACCAAAACCGCCGCGTAGGCCGAAGCAGCAGCAAACACGCTGGCAACATATCCGCCAAATATCATCGCCGGTGGGGCGTTCGACAGGGCGACCACAGCGACAATGGTCAATTGGAGAGTCGAAGTAGCAGCAGTGGTTAAAAACATTTGTTTGAAGTGACCCGCACCAGCCATCAAACCACCTAGCGTGATGTACAAGACCATCGGGCCGATCGAAATCGCCAGCAATACCTCGTACGTCTCCCCTAAGTCTGTCAGAATGGGCAGAAGCGGATACGCGAGCGGTACCACGATTGCTGCAGCCGCGGCGGCCACCAGGCTGACGACAACGGAGTTGACCACAAGAGCCATACGGGGCCCACGCCTACTGGCGAAGTAGGCGTTGGCAATCTCCATGCCTCCGGCTAGGACAATTGACGCGACCATAAGGACCGTCACCGCAATCGCATATCGACCTTGATCCTCCGCTCCCCAGATGAGCGCCAATGCGAACAGCGTCAGCAGCCTCGTAAGGGCCATGGCAATCCGGTTCGCCACAACGAGTGTGCTGTTACGAAGCATCGGTGCGTACTTGTACTCCGAGAGGCAACGTACTTACGACTGCCATCGCGGCACCGGGAACCTCAAGTGGAAGTCGGCTGAGACGTCGCCGCAATCGTTTTGTGGTCAATCTCTGCGGCGCCAAGACGTCCAACTGCTCATTCGTGCTTGCCGGATCGCCTCCAACAAGCATCGCGCTATCGGGTAGGCGATTGTGCCAATTTGCCCATTCAGTAGTCTTGCGCAGTATCAGGCAAGGCGTCGCAAGCCACATGCTTTCACGCTGGATCCCACCCGAGTCCGTCAAGACCGCCCGCGCTTGTAGTATCAACGCCAGGATCATCCGGTATCCGACGGGACGGATGACTCGCACATTCTGGCCCAAGGTCAGCCCCGCCGACGCAATCGCGCTGATGGTGCCCGGATGTGCCGGGAATATCACCGGCCGATCTGGTCGCGCAAGTTCGCTAAACAGGGTGCACAGCTGGGCTAGAGTGGCTGGATCGCGATTGCTGGCCCGATGGACCGTGGCCAGTAGGTAGTTGCCCTGCTCGATCGTCGATTGCTCGAGTCCTGCACGCTTTGATAGCTCGGCATTGACGGCAGGCAGATCGAGGTTGTTTATGGTCCTCGCGAACAGATCCTCCAGAACATCGCCTACACGGAACACGCCGCGAGTGATGCCCTCGGCCTTGAGATTGCGGACGGCGACTGCGTTTGGTGCGAAGAGCCAAGTCGACAGATGATCCACGACCACCCGGTTGAGTTCTTCTGGCATTGAGCGATCGAAGCTGCGCAGGCCTGCCTCCACGTGGGCGATCGCGATCCCTGCCTTCGCACCGGTAAGGGCGCCCGCCAAAGTGGAGTTCGTATCGCCATAGACCATCACCACGTCGGGCTGCACCCTCTCCACGATCGGCCCCAGTTCGATCAGCATTCGACCGATCTGCTCCGCGTGGCCGCCTCCTCCGATGCCCAGTACGTGATCGGGCCGTGCAAGCCCCAATTCGCCTATGAAGTTGCCTGCCATGTCGTCGTCGTAATGCTGGCCAGTGTCGACGAAGATCTCTTCGTGAACCGCCCGCAGGGCCGGCTGAACCGCGGCCGCCTTGATCAACTGTGGACGGGTCCCAACGACCGTCAGGATTCTCACGATCTTCCGCGGCTGACCCCGACGCCACGATAGAAAACGCGCTCAGGCAACTCCAACGCGGCCAGCGAGTTGCGGCCGTCGATTAGCACGCGTAGCTCGGGTAAGTTCGCTGCCCGTAGCTTTGCCCACAAGCTGTCGGCCGTCTGGGCTATGATCGCCGAGGCATCGGACGGCGTGTCCCATTCGTAGACCGACGCGCCGGTGCCTTTGATCTGGTCGACGCCAACCAGTGG
>Ga0247719_1000988_pt1 | contig 13481 bp, 7 predicted proteins | sample 41E_DmetaG_FD_189046 | JGI IMG/M metagenome (GOLD analysis project Ga0247719, IMG submission 189046) | Soil microbial communities from hillslope of Landscape Evolution Observatory, University of Arizona, Oracle, AZ, United States - 4-1-E_D | ecosystem: Engineered > Artificial ecosystem > Mesocosm...
GTCATCACCGTGCCGGCGTACTTCGACGACGCCCAGCGCCAGGCCACCAAGGAGGCGGGCGCCATCGCCGGCCTCGACGTGCTGCGCATCATCAACGAGCCCACCGCCGCCGCCCTGGCCTACGGGCTCGACAAGGAGGGCGCCGAGCAGACCATCGTCGTCTTCGACCTGGGCGGCGGCACCTTCGACGTCTCCATCCTCGAGATCGGCGAGGGCGTCTTCGAGGTCAAGTCCACCAGCGGCGACACCCACCTGGGCGGCGACGACTGGGACCAGAAGGTCATGGACTGGCTGGTCCAGGAGTTCAAGGGCGACCACGGCGTCGACCTGGGCAAGGACAAGATGGCCCTCCAGCGCCTCAAGGAGGCGGCGGAGAAGGCCAAGATCGAGCTCTCCACCACCCAGGAGACCCAGATCAACCTGCCGTTCGTCACCGCGTCCGACGCCGGCCCCCTGCACCTCGACTACAAGCTCACCCGGGCCCACTTCCAGGAGCTGACCTCCGATCTGGTCGAGAAGTGCCGCGGCCCGTTCGAGCGGGCCATGAAGGACGCCGGCTTCACCGGCGCCGACATCCAGCACGTCATCCTGGTGGGCGGCTCCAGCCGGATGCCGGCCATCCAGGACCTGGTCAAGTCCATGACCGGCAAGGACCCCCACAAGGGCGTCAACCCCGACGAGGTGGTGGCCGTCGGTGCTGCGGTGCAGGCCGGTGTGCTGAAGGGCGACGTCAAGGACGTCCTCCTCCTCGACGTCACCCCCCTGTCGCTGGGTATCGAGACCCGCGGCGGCATCATGACCAAGCTGATCGAGCGCAACACCACCATCCCCACCCGCCGTACCGAGGTGTTCACCACCGCCGAGGACATGCAGCCTTCGGTGGAGATCCACGTCCTGCAGGGCGAACGGGAGATGGCCTCGTTCAACAAGACCCTGGGCAAGTTCCAGCTCGTCGGCCTGCCGCCGGCGCCCCGGGGCATCCCCCAGATCGAGGTCACCTTCGACATCGACGCCAACGGCATCGTCCACGTGTCGGCCAAGGACCGGGCCACCAACAAGGAGCAGTCGATGACCATCACCGGTCAGTCGGCGCTCAACAAGGACGAGATCAACCGGATGATCCGCGACGCCGAGGCCCACGCCGAGGAGGACGCCCAGCGCCGGGAGGAGGCCGAGACCCGCAACCAGGGCGACACCCTCGTCTACCAGACCGAGCGGATGATCCGCGAGCACGGCGAGCGCATGTCCGAGGACGAGAAGGACCGGCTGCAGTCGGCGGTCAAGAACCTCAAGGGCTCGTTGAAGGGCAATGATCTGGGCGCCATCCGCGAGGACACCGAGGCGCTGATGACCGTCAACCAGACGATCACCACCCGCCTGTACTCCGAGGCCGCGGCCGACGGAGCCGGAGACGGCAGCGTCGGCGACTTCGACGTCGATGACGAGGTCGTGGACGCCGAGATCGTCGACGAGCGGTAGGCACCGTGTCGGACACCCCCACTTCCGAGCAGGAGCAGGCGACATCGTCGTCCGCGCCGACGGCGCCGGCCGCGGCCCGGCCGGATCCTGCTCCCGAGGAGTCGCCGCCGGAGGCACCGGCCGCCCTCGATCGGGACGCGGAGATCGAGCAGGAGGACCTGGAGATCTCCGATCTCGAGGCTCAACTGCTCGACGACATGGACCGGCTCCAGTCCGAGCGCAACGACTACCTCGACCAGCTCCTGCGCACCCGGGCCGACTTCGACAACTACCGCAAGCGCATCGTCAAGCAGCAGTCCGAGCACGAGCTGCGGGCGGCGGAGGCGCTGGTCGAGAAGCTGCTGGAGCCCCTCGACACCATCGACCTGGCCGTCACCCACGGCCAGGGGTTCGAGCAGGCTCGCGACATGCTCCTCAACGCCCTCACCAAGGAGGGCCTCGAGCGCATCGACCCGGTCGGCAAGCCCTTCGATCCCAACGAGGCCGACGCCGTAGCCCACGAGGACGGCGACGGCGGGCCGGTCGTGGCCGAGGTCCTCCGCCCCGGCTACCGCTGGAAGGGGCGGGTCATCCGGCCCGCCATGGTGAAGGTGCGAGGCTAGAGGCGACGGCATGGCCCCGCAGCGGGAGTGGTTCGAGAAGGACTACTACAAGGTGCTCGGGGTGCCGCAGTCGGCGACCGAGAACGAGATCCGGCGCGCCTACCGGAAGCTGGCCAAGGAGAACCACCCCGACGCCCACCCCGGCAAGGAGGAGCGGTTCAAGGAGATCTCCGCCGCCTACGACGTGCTGTCCGAGCCGGCCAAGCGCAAGGAGTACGACGAGATCCGCCGGCTCGGGCCCATGGCCGGCGCCGGCTTCCCGGGGGGCGCGGGCGGTGCCGGGGGTGCCGGAGGTGCCGGCGGCCCCGGCTTCACCAACATCCGCACCGACAACCTGGGTGACCTGTTCGGTGACCTCCTCGGCCGCTTCGGCGCCGGCGGGGCCGGCGGCGCCGGCGGCGCCGGCGGCGCCCGCACCCGCACCACGGCGTCGCCGGGCCAGCGGGGCGACGACGTCGAGGCCGAGCTGCACCTGTCGTTCCTCGACGCCCTCAACGGCGTGACCACCACGGTCAACGTGACCACCGAGGCGACGTGCAGCACCTGCCACGGCAGCGGTGCGGCCCCGGGGACGTCGCCCATCGTCTGCTCCCGCTGCGGCGGGCGAGGGGTCACCTCGGAGAACCAGGGCCCCTTCTCCTTCAGCCGGGCCTGTCCCCAGTGCGCCGGGCGGGGCATGACGGTGGAGAGCCCGTGCCCTACCTGCCGGGGTACCGGCGTGGAGAACCGGCCCCGCCAGGTGAAGGTCCGCATCCCGGCCGGCGTGGACGACGGCCAGCGCATCCGGGTCAAGGGCCGGGGGACCCCCGGTCGGGCCGGCGGGCCGGCGGGCGACCTGTGGGTCACCGTGCGGGTGGCGCCCCACAACCTGTTCGGTCGCAAGGGCCGCAACCTCACCCTGACCTTGCCCATCACCTTCGCCGAGGCCGCCCTGGGAGCGGAGATCACCGTGCCCACCCTCGAGGGCACCGTCGTCCTGCGGGTGCCGCCGGGCACCCGTAGTGGCAGAACGTTTCGGGTCAAGGGCCGTGGCGTGATCGACGAGAAGGGGGCCGGCGACCTGCTGGTGTCCGTCGAGGTGGCCGTCCCCACCAAGCTGTCGGCGGCCGAGCGCGAGGCCATCGAAGCGCTGGCCACTGCGTCCACCGACTCACCGCGCACCCACCTGGGAGTGTGAGATGGCTGCAGCTGCGAACAGACCCTCCACGTCAACTTCGGCCGACCGGGGCGTCTATGTCATCTCCGTGGCAGCCGAGTTGGCCGGCGTGCATCCGCAGACCCTTCGCATCTACGAGCGCCGGGGGCTGCTCGATCCCGCCCGCACGGGAGGTGGGAGCCGGCGCTACAGCCAGCGTGACATCGACCGGTTGCGGCGCATCCATGAGCTCACCGAGGCGGGGCTCAACCTGGCCGGCGTCAAGGCCGTCATGGAGCTGGAGGACGAGGTCGCCCGCCTGCGCCGGCAGCTCAACGATGTCGTGGTCGAAGCCCGTGAGGCGGTGGAGCGCGTGCACCGCCAGTACCGGCGGGAGCTGGTGCCCGTGAAGCAGACGCCGGCCCCCTACACCAAGCCCCGCCGCTGAAGAGTTCCCTCCGGCCCCTTCATATGAGAGAGGATCAGGGGATGCGCAGAACGGGTCTACCCCGACGCGCCGTCGTGTTGGTCCTTTCCGGGCTGGTGGTGGCCTCGGTCACCGCCGCCACCGCCACCGTCCTGCGACGGCCGGCCGCCCCGGCGGTCGCCCCCTCGCCGGCGCACGACGTGCTCGCCCCCGTCCCCATAACCTTCGAGGCGGCCGACGGCGGCTTCGTCTCCCAGGGCCCCGGCTACTCCTTCGCCCTGACGCCGGCCGGCGCGGTCGTCGGCGTGCGCGACGGCACATTCGGCCTCCGCCCCGCCGGACCCCTGGCCAACCCCTCCGCCGAGCTCGTTCCCGGAGACCCTCTGGGCGCCACCGTCAGCCGGATCACCGGCAACGACCCCAGCCGGTGGCGGACAGGCGCCCCCACCTACACCCGGGTGTCGGCCCAGCAGGTGTGGCCGGGCGTCGACATGGTCTGGCACGGTGACCAGCACCGGCTTCAGCACGACATGGTGGTGGCACCGGGGGTCGACCCGTCCGTCGTCGCCTTCGACGTCGACGGTGCCCGCTCCCTCACCGTGGACGGCGCCGGCGACCTCGTGCTCGACCTCCACCCGAACGGCGCCGGCCCGTCGACCACCCGCCTGGCCCGCCCCGTCCTGTACCAGGACGTGGCCGGCGCCCGCCGTTTCGTCGACGGGGCGTTCGCCGTGCGCGGCCCGTCGCAGGTGGGCTTCACCGTCGGTGCCTACGACCCGAGTCTGCCCCTGGTGATCGACCCCACCCTCCTCACCTCGACGCTCCTCGGCGGCGCCGGCTCCGACGCCGGGTACGCCATCGCCGTCGACACCCAGGGCAACACCTACGTGGTCGGCACCACGGAGTCGGCCGACTTCCCCACCAGCGCTCCCCTGCAGACGACCCTCTCGGGAGGGGCCGGCGTGGCCTCGGCCGACGTGTTCGTCACCAAGATGAGCCCTGACGGCGCCAGGATGATCTGGTCCACCTACCTGGGCGGAGGCGGGCGCGACACCGGGTACGCGATCGCGGTGGCGGGCGACGGGTCGGTGTATGTGAGCGGCGTCACCGAGTCGCCCGATTTCCCCATGGCCCGGGGCGCCCAGACCACCTACGGCGGAGGCACGAGCGACGGCTTCGTCGCCCGCATCGCCGCCAACGGCAGCGGCATCGAGTGGTCGAGCTTCATCGGAGGCGGCGGGACCGACCGGGCCAGAGGGCTGGCCATCGACGCCACCGGGAACGCCTATGTCACCGGATCCACCAACTCGGACAACTTCCCGTCGGTCAACGCACAGCAGCCCGGACCGTTCCGCCCGGAGGACCTCGACGCCTTCGTCGCCAAGTTCCCCGCCACCGGTGCGCCGCTCACCTACTCGACCCGGCTCGGGGGCGGCAACGACGATCGGGGACTGGCCATCGCCGTCGACGCCCAGGGGGCGGCGTACGTCACCGGCGAGACGCTCTCGCCCGGGTTTCCCACCGTCCGGCCCATCCAGGCCAGCTCGGGCGGCAGCGCCACCGGGGTGGCCGGCGCCTTCGCCGACGCCTTCGTGACCAAGTACAACCCCAACGGCAGCGCCCTCGTCTACTCCACCTTCCTCGGTGGCAGCGACTTCGACCAGGGCACCGCCATCACCGTCGACGCCCAGGGCGCGGCCTACGTCGCCGGCAACACCAACTCGCCGAACTTCCCCACCGCCGGCCCCCTGCAAGCGACGAAGGGCAACGACCCCGACGCGTTCGTCACCAAGATCGACCCCCAAGGCTCGGCATGGGTGTACTCCACCTACATCGGCGGCGACGGGGCCGACGGCGCCAACGGGATCGCCGTCGACCGGACCGGCAGCGCCCACATCGTCGGCACGACCGGGTCGGGCAATCTGGTCATGGTCAAGCCGACGCAGGCCACCAAGAGCGGTGGCGACGACGCCTTCGTGCTCAAGCTGGACTCCACGGGCAGGGGCCCGTTGTTCTCCACCTTCCTCGGCGGCCGGGAGACCGACGCCGGCATGGGCATCGCCCTCACCGGCCAAGGCGTGGCCCGGGTGCTGGGGCTCACCGCGTCGGCGGACTTCCCGTCGGTCAGGCCGGTCGAGGGCGCCAGGCCGCCGGCGGCGGGCGACGCCTTCGTGGCCTCCATCGAGGTGATCGACGCGGCGGCGCCCACGCCGACGACGACGGCACAGGCCGCGCCCGCGGCCTCGGCGTCGTCCGACGACGCCCACGACCGCCGGGTGCGGACCTACGGCCTGATCTTCCTCGTCCTGCTGCTCACCGCCGTGGCCCAGACCATGTACCTCCGCCGGCGGACGCCGGCGAGGGTGGTCGGGCGGGGGTCCGGACCGCGCCCGCCGTCCCGGCCGGCGCCGGCGCCGAAGCGGCCGGCGGCGGAGCGGCCGGCCGCCTCGGCGGGAGTGCAGGTGCTGGAGAAGGCGGCGACCGGGGGGGCGGCGAAGACCGGCTCCGCGTCCACCCGCACGCCAAAGGCACGGGGCGGACCGAAGGGCACCCAAGCGCAGAAGAAGGCGGCGGCAGCCAAGAAGGCCGCCGACCGCCTGGCCCGGAAGGAGCAGGCCGCCGCCGCGGCCGCCGCCGGCGCCGCGACCGAGCCCGCGCCCACGCCGGCGGCCACCGAGGCCCCCGCCGGCGTGGCGGCCGGCGGTTCGGATGAGAGCGGCGGCGCCGACGACGGCGGCCGGCGCGCCGGGGCCCCGCCGGCGCCACCGAAGGCGAAGCCCCACGCGCCGGCCATCGCCTCGTTGCTGGAGGAGGACCTGTGGGCGCCCGAGCCGGCCGACGAGGCCGCGGCGGCGCCCGGCGGCGCGCCGGCGGCGCGGGAAGCGGCGCCGGCCACCACGGACGACACCCGGGCGGTGCCCGAGTGGGCGCCCTTCGACACGGGATCGACGCCGGCGGTGGCCGGCGGCGCACCGCCTGCGGCGCCGCCGCCCCCGCCCAGCGTGCCCATCCCGCCGGTCCCCGCCGAGGAGCTGTCGTTCTGGGACCTCTTCCCGGAGGACCTCCCGCCGGCGCGGCCCGCTTCCGTGCCCGTCGACGATGTGGTCGACCATCTCGCCCTGCCGGAGGGCCCGGAGAGCGCCGCCGAGCGCTTGGCCGGCCCCGGCGAGGCGGCGCCCGCGCCCGCGCCCGAGCCGCCGCCGGTCGCGCCGGTCGCGCCGGTCGCGCCGGTCGCGCCGGTGGAGGCCGTCGAGGCCGGCGAGGCCGTCGAGGCCGTCGAGGCCGGCGAGGCCGGGAAGCCGGTCCCCGCCGAGGCTCCGGCCCCGCCGGAGCCGGCTCGGCCGCCCCGCTCGCCGGAAGCGGAGATCGTCATCGCCGAGCTGCTCGACGGCCCGCCTCCGACCGGTCCGCGGGTGGGCGTGGGCTCGCAGTGGGCGCCACGGCCCGAGGAAGAGTTCTTCATCGAGGACCTGCTGGTCGAGCCACCGGGCGAGGAGGGCCCGGCCGCCGGGGAGGGCCCGGACGCCGGCGACGGTCTCGCCGCCGCCACCGGGCCGGGCCCGGACCAGGCCCGGATCGCCGCCGACCGGGCCCGCCGCCGCCGCTCCCGCCGCCGCCCGCCCGGCGGGGGCTGAGAATGCCCCTGTACCCGGGCCGGTAACGGGAATCGTCCACGGCCGGCGAAGGTTGAGTAAGTAGTTATCAACTTTCTTGATGTGAGGTAGACGACGACCATGCCCCTCGACCCCAACCGCTGGACCCAGAAGACCCAGGAAGCGCTCGCCAGCGCCATCGACCTGGCCCGCCGGCGCAGCCACGCCGAGGTCACCCCCGAGCACCTGCTCGCCGCCCTGCTGGCCCAGGAGGACGGCGTCGTCCTTCCCACCCTGGCCCGCGCCGGCGTCGCCGCCCCCGCCCTCCGCCAGGAGGTCGAGAACACCCTGTCCCGCCTGGCCCAGGCCTACGGCGGCGGCGAGCCCCGCCTGTCCCGCGAGACCAGGGACGTCATGGACGCCGCCGAGGCGGAGCGCACCCAGTTCGGCGACGAGTACCTCTCCACCGAGCACATCCTGCTGGCCCTGGCCGGACCAGCCGGAGCCGCCCAAGGCAGCGCCCTCGTCGGCGTGCCGCGTGACGAGCTGCTGGCCGTTCTGCGCGACATCCGGGGCAGCCACCGCGTCACCAGCCAGAACCCCGAGGACACCTACCAGGCCCTGGAGCGCTTCGGCCGCGACCTGACCCAGGCCGCCCAGGAGGGCAAGCTCGACCCGGTCATCGGCCGCGACGAGGAGATCCGCCGTGTCATCCAGGTCCTGAGCCGGCGCACCAAGAACAACCCCGTCCTCATCGGCGAGCCCGGCGTGGGCAAGACCGCCATCGTGGAGGGCCTGGCCCGCCGCGTCGCCGAGGGCGACGTCCCCGAGTCCCTCAAGGGCCGGCGCATCGTCGCCCTGGACCTGGGCTCCATGGTCGCCGGCGCCAAGTACCGGGGCGAGTTCGAGGAGCGGCTGAAGGCCGTCCTCAAGGAGATCACCGACGCCGCCGGCCAGGTCATCACCTTCATCGACGAGCTGCACACCGTCGTGGGCGCCGGCGCCGCCGAGGGGGCCATGGACGCCTCCAACATGCTCAAGCCCATGCTGGCCCGCGGCGAGCTGCGCATGATCGGCGCCACCACCCTCGACGAGTACCGCAAGCACATCGAGAAGGACGCCGCCCTGGAGCGCCGGTTCGCGCCCGTCATGGTCGGCGAGCCCTCCGTGGAGGCCAGCATCGCCATCCTGCGGGGCCTGAAGGAGCGCTACGAGGTCCACCACGGCGTCCGCATCCAGGACGCCGCCCTGGTTGCCGCCGGCGTGCTTTCCGACCGCTACATCACCGGCCGCTTCCTTCCCGACAAGGCCATCGATCTCATCGACGAGGCCGCCAGCCGCCTGCGCATCGAGATCGACTCCATGCCCACCGAGATCGACGTCGTCGAACGGCGCATGCGCCAGCTGGAGATCGAGCACCTGGCCCTGGAGAAGGAGACCGACCCGGGCAGCCGGGAACGTCTGGCCGCCATCGACAACGAGCTGGCCAACCTCCGCGAGCAGTCCGACGGCATGAAGGCCCACTGGACCTCCGAGCGTGACGCCATCGCCCGCATCCGCCAGCTCAAGGAGGAGCTGGAGACGGTGCGGGCCCAGGTCGAGCGGGAGACCGACCTGGAGGCGGCCGCCCGCCTGCGCTACGGGCGCATCCCGGAGCTGGAGGCCGAGCTGGAATCTGCCTCCGCCGCCCTGGCCGAGCTGCAGGCCGACCGCCGCATGCTGAAGGAGGAGGTCGACGCCGAGGACGTGGCCGAGGTGGTCAGCCGCTGGACGGGAATCCCCGTGTCCAAGCTGATGGAGGGTGAGGTGGCCAAGCTCGTCCGCATGGAGGAGGTCCTCCACGAGCGGGTCATCGGCCAGGACGAGGCCGTGTCTGCGGTGGCCAACGCCATCCGCCGCTCACGGTCGGGCCTGTCCGACCCCAACCGCCCCATCGGCTCGTTCCTGTTCCTCGGCCCCACCGGCGTGGGCAAGACCGAGCTGGCCCGGTCGGTCGCCGACTTCCTGTTCGACGACGAGCGGGCGACCATCCGCATCGACATGAGCGAGTACCAGGAGAAGCACACCGTCTCCCGCCTGATCGGTGCGCCTCCGGGCTACGTCGGCTACGACGAGGGAGGCCAGCTGACCGAGGCCGTGCGCCGGCGCCCTTACGCCGTGGTGCTGCTCGACGAGATCGAGAAGGCCCATCCCGAGGTCTTCAACGTCCTGCTCCAGCTGCTCGACGACGGGCGGCTCACCGACGGCCAGGGCCGCACGGTGAACTTCTCGAACGTGGTGCTCATCATGACCTCGAACCTGCCCGGCGACCCGGCGGCGTTCTTCCGGCCCGAGTTCCTCAACCGGATCGACGAGATCGTGCGCTTCCGGTCCCTCACCGAGGCCGACATCGAGCGCATCGTCCACATCCAGCTCCGCCACCTCGGGCAGCGGCTCGCCGCCCGCCGGCTCGGGCTGGAGGTCACCGGCGAAGCGGCGGCCTGGCTGGCCCGCGCCGGCTACGACCCCACCTACGGGGCCCGGCCGCTCAAGCGGGTCATCCAGCGCAAGATCGCCGACCCCCTCGCCCTGGCCCTGCTCGAGGGCCGCTACGGCGAGGGCGACACCGTCCACGTCGACGTGGCCGGCGACGAGCTCGCCCTCAAGTAACCCTCGTTCTGGTTGCACCTACCCGCGAATGTGGCGGGTAGGTGCAACCAGAACGGCGGGGTCAGCGGAGGTCTCGCCGGAGGAACGCAGCAGCTCCTCCGGCGAAGACCACCGCCGACAGGACCAGCGGGACGATGATGGCGTCGGGCGCAACGCCCTGGGCCAGCATGTTGCGGCCCAGGTACCAGTGCCACGGCGAGAGGAAGCGCAGGGGCCGGATGGCGTCGCTGAGACCGAGGAGGCCCTGCAGCAGGTAGCCGGCCACGGCCACCACCGTCGCTGACGACAGCGCCAGCGCCCGCCGGCCGGTGGCCGCTCCCACCCCGAAGGCCAGGGTGGCGTGCAGCAGGGAGATGCCGAAGACGCCGGCGACGGCGCCGGCCAGGCCGGTCGGGGGCACGTCCTCCAGGGCACCGAAGGGGGCGGCCAGGACCACGAGTGACACGGCAAAGACAGCGGTCAGGCAGGCCAGCATCCCCACCACGGCCAGGTAGCGCTCGACCACGACGGCCCTTCGGGTCACCGGGTTGGCCAGGAGTAGTTCCAGCGTGCCGTCCTGCTCGCTGCCGGCGATGGCCCTGGCGCCGAGGCCGATCCCGAACACGAGGAGCAGCAGGGGCAGCATGCTGCCGAAGAGCCGGCCCTGCAGGTAGCCCGGCGGCGAGGTGAGCGGGATGGCAGTGTCCAGGCCGAACATGGCCCGCAATGCCTCCGGCATCTGCTCGATGACCTCGTTGAACGACTCCTCACCCTTCAGCGACGGGTACAGCGAGACGGTGAAGATGACCAGGGCGACGATCCCGACCGACCACCACAGCAACGACCGCCGGCGGTCACGTACCAGGCGGGCGGCGACGATCACTCGTCGCCCTCGTAGTAGCGGAGGAACACGTCCTCCAGGTCGGCCTCACGGCTCACGATCCGCAGGACCTCCAGGCCGGCGGCGACCTTGAGGACCCGGTCCACCGACCCCTCCACCACCAGGTGGACCACGCCGGCCTCGGCCGACGCCTCGGCCACCTCGGGCACGGCCCGGAACCGGCCCACGTCGGCTTCTCCCACCTCGCCCGCCACATGGAGGTCGATGCGCTGGCGGGCGGTCCGGCGGAGCTCCTCCACGCCGGCGACGGCCACCAGCCGGCCCTTCCGGACGATCCCCACCCGATCGGCCAGCGCTTCCACCTCGGGCAGCACGTGGCTCGAAAGCAGGACGGTGGCCCCCTCGGCCACCACCTCGCGCACCAGGGCGTTGAACTGGTGCTGGAGCAGGGGGTCAAGGCCCGAGGTCGGCTCGTCGAGCAGGAGCAGCTCGGGGCGGCTCATGAACGCCTGGACCACGCCGACCTTGCGCCGGTTTCCCGTGCTCAGCTCGCCCACCGGCCGACCGGGGTCCAGGCCGAAACGCTCGAGCAGGGTGTCGACCCAACGCCGATCGACGCCGCCCCGCAAGCTGCCGAAGAGCTCGATCACGTCGGTCGCCGTGTAGTCGGGGTCGAGGCGGAGGTCACCGGGCAGGTAGCCGATGCGCCGGCGCACGTCGGGATCGGCCCCGGAACCGCCGAGCACGACCGCTCGGCCGGCGGTCGGGCGGAGGAAGTCCAGCAGGAGCCGGACGGTGGTCGTCTTGCCGGCGCCGTTCGGCCCCAGGTACCCGAACACCTCGCCCCGGTCGATGATCAGGTTCACGTCGTCGACGGCCCTGACGGCACCGAAGTCCTTCGTCAGCCCCTCGGTACGCACGGCGGCATCGGTCATGAGGTCCCCATCTTGTCCCGGCTCCCGGGTGACAGGCTGTCGGGCATGAGCGCCCGCCTGTCGCCCGCCGACGCCGCCGAGCGGCTGCTCGAGCTGGTGACGGCGGGCCTGGCCGAGCGCGAGGCCCGTCCCCAGCAGGTCGAGATGGCCCGGGGGGTGGCGGAGGCGGTCAGCGCCGGCCGGCCGCTGGTCGTCCGGGCGGGAACGGGCGTGGGCAAGAGCCTGGCCTACCTCTGCGGCGCCGCCCCCCACCTGCGGGCCGAGGGCAAGCGCATGGTGATCGCCACCGCCACCAAGGCCCTGCAGGACCAGCTGGCGGGCAAGGACATCCCGTCGGTGGCCGGGGTGGAGAAGGGCCTCACCTGGGCCGTGCTCAAGGGCCGGAGCAACTACCTGTGCCGCCAGGCGGCATCGGAGGCGGCCCGGGAAGCCGACGCTCCCATGCTGCCCGGCGCCGATACCCGGGGGATCGGCGCCGAGATCGCCAAGCTGCTGGCCTGGGCGCAGGACAGCCAGACCGGAGACCGGGCCGAGCTCGACTTCGAGCCCCGGCCGCAGGCGTGGTCGTCGGTCAGCGTCGGCTCCCAGGAGTGCCCGGGCGCCCAGGCCTGCCCCAGCGGGGGCAGCTGCTTCGCCGAGGCCGCCTACGAGCGGGCCCGGGAGGCCGACGTGATCGTCGTCAACCTCCACCTCCTCGGCGCCCACGTGGCGACGGGTGGCTTCATCCTGCCGGAGCACGACGTGGTCGTGGTGGACGAGGCCCATGAGACCGAGGACGTGCTCTCCGGCGCCCTCGGCGTGACGCTCACGCCCGGGCGGGTGGGCGCCGTCGCCCGCCTCAACCCGGGCAGCGCCATCGTGCGCCACCGCGACAGCCTCGACCGGGCGCTGACCCCCTTCACCGGCAAGCGGCTGGCCAAGGGCGCCGCCGGGGAGCCGGCGGTGGCCGAGGCCCTCGCCGACCTCGCCCAGGTGGTGCGGGAGGAACGTGGCGCCCTCCGGCGAGGGCCCGAGGGCGAGACCCAGGACCAGAAGGCCCGCCGGGAACGGGCGGCCAAGGCCCTCGACACCCTGGCCGGCGACGTCGACACCGTCCTCGGCGCCGGCGAGGACTTCGTCACCTGGGTGGAGACCTCGGGCAACCAGCCGGCGCTGCGGGTGGCCCCCGTCGACGTCGGCGGCGAGCTGGCCAAGGTGCTGTGGTCGTCGGCCACCCCGATCCTCACGTCGGCCACCATCCCGCCCGGCATCTCGGCCCGGCTCGGCCTGGCCGGCGCCGCCGTCGAGCTCGACGTCGGCAGCCCGTTCGACTACCGCACCCAGTCGCTCCTGTACGTGCCGAGGCTGCCCGACGTCCGCAATCCCCGGCACGAGGCTGCCGCCCACGAGGAGCTGGAGTTCCTGCTCACCGTCGCCGGCGGGCGGACGCTGGCCCTGTTCACCTCGTGGCGGGCCATGCGGGCCGCCCGGGCTGCCCTCGACCACCTGCCGTACACGCTGCTGGCCCAGGACGACCTGCCCAAGCCGGCGCTCATCGAGGAGTTCCGCACCGACCTCACGTCGTGCCTGTTCGCCACCATGGGCTTCTGGCAGGGCGTCGACGTCCCGGGCGACGCCTGCTCCCTCGTCGTCATCGACCGCCTCCCCTTCGCCCGCCCCGACGACCCGGTGGCCGAGGCCCGGCGGGAGCGGGCCGGCCCGGCCGCCTTCTCCGTGGTCGACGTCCCCCACGCCGCCATCCGCCTGGCCCAGGGCGCCGGCCGCCTGATCCGCAGCGCCACCGACCGGGGCGTGGTCGCCGTCCTCGACCCCCGCCTGGCCGAGGCCTCCTACCGGCCGGC
>Ga0247719_1000993_pt1 | contig 13425 bp, 16 predicted proteins | sample 41E_DmetaG_FD_189046 | JGI IMG/M metagenome (GOLD analysis project Ga0247719, IMG submission 189046) | Soil microbial communities from hillslope of Landscape Evolution Observatory, University of Arizona, Oracle, AZ, United States - 4-1-E_D | ecosystem: Engineered > Artificial ecosystem >...
GGGGTAGACGGCCTCGTAGCAGAGGCCGGTGGGCCCGCCCATACCCGTGCGCCACTGGGTGCCCATGCGGGCGAACAGGCGGACGGCGGCCCAGTTCTCGGGCCAGATTTCATGAGGGGGGGCCGCGGCGGCGGCGGCCGCGAGGGCCTGCCCGAAGGCGTCGCCCTCGGGGTGCTTCTTCTCGCGGGTGTAGAGCGCGGCCGCCGCCGCCTCTAGTTTTTTAGGCGACCCTCGACGACCGCGGCGCGGTACGTCTCCATGATCGCCTCGGCCGCCGCCGGCAGTTCGTCGGCCAGCTGCTGCGCATGCACCAGGTCGAACGGCTCGTCGAGGTTCCAGCCCTCGGCGACGCGCAGGATGTAGTCGGCGTTCGAGCCGGCCGTCTTCTGCATCAGGTCGGCCATGCTGAACGACTTCTCGCCCTGGTCGTCGGTCGCCGGCGCGACCTTGGCCGCGTCCATGATCTCGTCGATGAACTGGCCGAACTCCTTGCGGGTGCGGTACTTGAAGATCACCTCGATGGTGCCCTTCGTGCCATCGAGCATCGGGAACTCGACGACCTTGCGGAACGTCTTCGGGCGTTCGCCCAACTTGATCTTGCTTGCCATGTGGATTCCTTTTCGCGGGGGTGGATGTGCCCGTGCCCGACTGCGCCGTCCCCCGCGAAAGGGACGAACGCAGCCGGGTCGGTGCGGGGTGGTGGGCTTGCGCCCGGGAGAAACGAAAAAGCCCGCGTAGAGCGGGCTTCGGTTGGTGGGAGCGCAGTCGAACTACGCTTGGCTTCGCGCCTCTGCAAACTTGCGCTTCAGCGTCTCGGAAATCTTGCGCCGATACTCGTCGTCCAGACGCTTCCCGAACAGAGGGTGCTTGTCCCCCATCTTGGTCGCGGCGATCTTCGCGCGCGTCTCCGGGCTGAATACCTTGCCGCGCTTAGCCTGCGACATCTTCTCTCGCGTTTCTGCCGACAGCTTCTTGCCAAGCATTCCTTGCGACAACTTCGATCGGACGTCAGCACGTTTGGTCGGGTTCCCATCTCCGATGAAGGCGGCGGACAACTTCGCGCGCACGTCAGATCGCTTGGAGACATTGCCGTCCCCGCGCTGCCGGTTGGAAATCACCGCCCGCATGGCATCAGTGAATATCGTCCCGCTTGCGCCTTCGCCACCATCGGAGGTGTTTGTTAGCGGTCCGTACCCGATGTCATTTCGGCCGTACAGAGCTATCAGGTCCGCCTCAATCTCGAATGCGGCCCACTCCTGCAGTCCACTGATGACAATTTCAGCGACGAAGCCTCGGCCTCGTTCGACGCAGTGCCAGTGCCGGTTACGGCCGCGCCGATCCTTGTAGCGTGGTCCGCTGCCCTTGCCAACGTAGAACACCTCGCCGGTGTCTACTCTGCGGTGTACGTACACGTAGAATTCGGCCTTAGCCATGACGACTCCTAGACAGTCTGATTGGTTAGAGCCCGGAAGGTGTTAGCGCACCGACCGGGCTCGTCTATTTTACGCGTAAGAGATGGATCTTCCGAGCAGCGTCAGCACCGCGGTCACCTGGTTCGGCTGGCCGACGTTCAGGGTGGGCATCTCGGAGACGGCCATGTAGCCGTAGCCGTAGCTGGTGGCGCCGCCCGAGAGCACCTGCTTGAACGCCACCTTGGTCAGGCCGCGGCTGATGGTCTGCATCGACTGGTAGGCCGAGTTGGCGGCGTCGTGGCCGAGGGTCAGCGTGATCGACGTGGCGTTGAACCCGGTGGGCACGTTGATGGCGTTGCGCTTGGCCAGCGGGGTGATCGTGGTGTAGCGCGGGTCGCCGCCGGAGGTGGAGATCGACAGCACCTGCGGGATCTGCACCCAGTTGCTGATCTTCTGCGCGGAGCCGGTGCCAGAGCCGGCCGGGAAGAAGCTGGTGTCGGTCGTCACCAGTCCGCCGACGCTGAAGCTGTTGGCGTCGATCACCGTGATCTTGTAGGCCGAGTCGGTCGCGTCCTCCCAGCCCGAGGTCAGGACGATTTCGTCGTTGGTCGCGTAGCCGTGCGCCGTGCTGGTGGCCACGGCGGTTGCCGCGTTGGTCAGCGCGGTGATGGTCTTGGCGGCGGCGAAGGTGGAGGAAAAAAAGAACGCTGCGCCTTCAGGGAAGCTGTATGCCATTTGGGTGCCTCTTTCGGATGTGGGCGAAAAAAAACCGCCTGACGGCGGCGGTGGTTTGACGCCCTCGCGGGCGGGAACGAAAAAGCCCGCCGAAGCGGGCTCTCTCATGCGGGTGGCGTTGCCGCCGAATTCAGGTCTTGTGCTGCGAAGCCGCGGCTTCTCTCTTGGCCTTTGCTCGGGCCTTGCCTTCACGAATAGCAATGGCGCGTCGCGCCTGCCACTCGGGATCTGCGTGCAGTGCCTCAAGCCTTGCGCGATAGGCTGGGTCTTGCCACGCAGCCTTCGATTTGCTCGCCATCTTCGCTTTGACTTCAATGCGAGAGTGCGATGCCTTGATGGAAGCGCTTTTGGCTTGCTTGTGAGCGTCAGTTGACCGGCTCTCCATCATGCGAGACCGATATTCCGGGTCTTCCCAGAGCTTCTGCACCTTCAGAGCAATGTGCTCGCGAGCGGCCGGGTCGTTCATGACTGCTCGCGCTCGATCCGACAGCTGTGCGCGGTACGACGGGTCGGCGGCACGCCTTCTGTTGTCTTCCGAAATCTTCGCGCGCTCTTCTGGATTTTCGAAGCGCTTCTTCTGCGCAGCACTGAGCTTTGCGCGAACTTCCGGGCTGTTGGTGGTTCTTCGGATTCGATCTTTCAGGGAATCTGCCAACCGCCCACTGGCGCCGCCACCGTCATTGAGGTTGTAACCGCCAGGCGAGAGAGTGCCCATCACATGAATGAAGTGCCTTTCAAGCGCATTCAGTTCATCTCGGCTGGAGGCGTTGGCGACCTCTTCTACGGAGAAAGCGGCGGCACCGTACTTTGCCAGTGCGCGCTGGAACAGGCCTGTCGCCCCGCTTCGCTTCAGATGCTGCTTCCAGCGTTCCTTCAGCGGCTGCGACGTCTGGCCAACGTATCGCATGCCGTTCACGTTGTTGGTGACCACGTAGACGATGCCGTATCGCATGCCTGCAATTTTCGCTCTTAGGTTAGGAAGAGTGGCGACACAAAAAATCTTGCCTGCAGCCGTACACGGGAACGTCTGCGTCGTAGTCCGCCACGGCATCTCCCATTGGCCTGGCTGTGAATGCGGTGGCGCCGCGCATCGCGGCCTCGATCGCTCGAATCAGGGTCATGGCGCCGGCGCGCGAGTCGGACCAGACGTTCACCTGCACCTCCGGCAGGCGCACGCCCGGCCCCTCGTTCCCCAGCGGGTTGAGCACCGCGCCACCCACTTGCTGGAAGGTGACGTAGGGCCTGGGCGTGTCCGTCGGCGCAAAGTCGGGGAAGACCCGGGGCGACACGGTCTTGAGCAGCGCGAACAGGTCAGTCTCGAACGTCATGCGGACCCCAGCAAAGCGAACAGCACCTTGCGCACGGCGGCGGCGGCCTCGTCCTGCTTGTAGTAGGCCGGGCGCATGAATGGCCTGGCGGCGACCTGCTTAGGGCCGCCCTTGCGCGGCACGTAGTAGGCGTCCTTCACGGCCTGCGAGGCCCGGCGCGACGGCTTGGGCTGGCCGCGCTTGGACGGGCGCACCAGCGTGTACCACTTGCCGTCCTTGCCCAGGTGAACTGCGTAGCGCTGGATGTGCCCGAACTCCACCAGGTGGCCGTGCGGCGCCTTCTTGGCGTTCCAGGAGACGTGATAGGTCGCCTGTCCCGGGCCGCTGTTGTCCGCCGAGTACGCCTGGTAGATCGCGCCGGCCAGGTTGCCGGTGACCTTGCCGATGGACTGCACGTTCTTGAGCACGGCCCGGTAGATCACCTCGGCGCCGGCTTGCGCCGCGGGGCGAAGGGCCGCGCGCACGTCGCGCTCCAGCGCCTCGATCATCACGTTCACGCCCTTGGTGTCGACCTTCATGTTCACGGCCAGGGTCATTCGATCACCTCGCACGCAAGAAACGTCCAGCGCCGGTCGTCGGACGGGGTGACCGTCTTGATCTGGTAGGTGGTTGCGCCGCAAAGCACGCGCATGGCCGAGGTCACGTCAGAGCGCGCGCGGATCCGGATGGACGCCTTCACGACTGAGGTCAGCGCGTCGGCCTTGATCTGCTCCAGGCCGCTGCCATGCCGCACGTCCGCCCACACCTCAGCCCTGTTCACCCAGCCGGTCAGGGGCTGGCCGATCGCGTCCTGGCCGGCGTCCGGCTGCTGGATCGTCACGCGCTGATCGAGCTTGCCGATGGCGTTCATCCGTACACCTTCAACTGGTCGAGCAGGAAGGTGGCCGCAGCCGGAATCGCGTTCTTGCCCGTGTCGCCGCGGTTCTCGAACAGGTAGCCGATGATCAGGAGCATCGCCTGCTTGGCGCGCTTGGGCGTGGCGCCCGCCATGTACCGGATGCGGACCACGTTCGCGCCCTCCATGACCTCCGGCCAGGTGCTCGCCGGCAAGAGCCAGCCAGGCTCGCTCTCGGAGTCAAGCGCGTAGGTGCTCGAATGCAGCGTCAGCGTGTCCCCGGCGGGGTTCACATAGCTGACCGAGTCCACCGCTGTCACCGGCGGGAACGGCAGGGGGATCTCCAGCGGGAACGCATCGAGCACCTGCTCGTAGGTCTTGAGCGCGAAGCTGCGGGCGCAGTAGTCCTCTGCTGCCTCTCGCGCGGCGGTGATGAGGGTCTGGATCAGCGCATCCTCGCTGGTGTCGTCCACCCGGAGGTGGGCCTTCGCCTCGGCCAGCGTGATGGGCTCCTGCAGTGGTTCTGCGACGACGCGGACGGTCATGGCTGGGCCTTCTTCATGAGAGGTTGGCGCCTCGGCGAGCCGAGGCGACATTCGCCGGCCTGCCGTGGCCGGCCACGTTGGTCACTCGGGCTCGTTTTCCGACGACCCGCCTCATCTCGTCCAGCGACTGCGGGTCGCCCGCGTTCGCGGCCAGGTAGTGGCCATTCAGCGGGGCGAAGAGGATCGCCGTGAGACTGCCGCGGCCGACGCTGGTGCTGCGTCCAGAGAGCGCGTGCGCCGCGCTCGGAGCGAAGGCACCAACCGCACCATCCACCTGGCGGCCGATGAGGTTGCTGGTGATCGCGTGCCCCACGCTGCCGCGCGCAGTGGTCGCCGACTGTCCGGTTAGGGGAATCTGCGCGTGCGGGGCCAGCGTGCCCGTGTCTGCTGCAAGGTCGTGCCCGGCCGGGTCCACTTCGGTCACGGATGATCCCGCGACCGGCTGGGTCGCCACCGTGGCGGCGACACCGCTCAGCGCGACGACGTACTCGACATGGACCGAGATGAACCCGGCGGCGACCTGGCACGCTTGCCCGACCGGCACCGCTTCCGCGTCCGACGTCGAGATGTGCGCCCCCAGAGAGCCCGTGGCGGTCGAGACTGCCTGGCCGGCGAGCGGGGCTTCCTGGCCAAGCAGTGTCCCGAGCGCCCCACCGGAAGCCGCCGCTGACAGGCCCGAGAGCCCGACCTCGCTGGAGACGGAGGCGAACGAGCCGCGCGCGGAGGTGAGCGCGTGGCCCGCCAGCACACGTTCTGCCGCAGCGGTCGTCAGCCCGCTCGCGGTTGTCAAACCGAACCCGGAGAGAACCTTCTGCCCGTCCACTCCCACGGCCCCGCGGGCGGCCGACATCGCTTGGCCAGTCAGCGTCGCCGACGTCGTGCCAGTCGATCCCCCTGCGGGAGTGATGCTGCCCCGCGAAACCGTAACGGCCTGTCCCGCGAGAGCGACCGGCGCGCTGGCTTCTGGCGAACCGCGCGAGGCCGTGAGCGACTGGCCCGTCAGTGGCACATTCGTCGCGGTGCTGTTGGCAGCGGTGTTGACCCCGTCGAATTTCGCAGCGCCCGTCAGCGCGCCAGTGGCAGTCCAGTTGTCGTTGTAGGCGGCAAACCAGAGCAGCGCATCCGAGAACGTCGAAGGCAGCGAGGAATTCGTGTGTCGCGAGGTCCAGGTGCCGGGGTTGGCACCACCCGAAGCGGTCCACCAGGTCGCGGTGCCGTTCAACAGGCTGATCTTCAGCCACGGGGTGTTATCCGTGTCCCAGGTTGTCGAGATGGTCTGCGACTGGGAAACCGTCCCGGCGTTCACCGTCTCGGCGATCAGTGCGCCGGCCGTCGAGACCCTGAACGCGAGGTAAGTGTTGGTCTGGCCGCCAGACCAGTCGTAGACGTGGAACTCAGTGTTGCCGCCGGCCACGTTGTTCGCCGTCGTCAGGCGCTGTGTCAGCTTGACGTAGGCACCATCGCTGTCGAGCCGGAACTTGCCGAAGTTCGCGTCACTGTAGAGGATGGCGTAGTAGCCATTGCCCTGAAAAGGCGTGAGCACCGCCTCGCCGTCAGTGGCCGTTACCGTGCCGCCAGTGTCAACGTAGACGTTCCACTTCGAGTTTTCGAGGGAGCCAGCGACCTCGAAGTCCTCCGTGACGGTGCTGAGCGACGGGTTCGGCGGCGCCAGCACCAGCGTGGACGCTGCCCACGACGAGCTGCCGTTGCCAAGGTTGCCGCCCGTTGCCGCGGCCGGATCGAACGCGCCGCTCGTCCAGCCGTCGTAGTAGCCGGCGATGGTGCTGGCATCCGACGTCGAGCCGTCGCCGTACGCGCTGCGAACGGCCGTCAGGTTGCTGATCGCCGTCATGCCGGCGGTGTCGGCCGCGGCCAGCATGCCGGTGCCGCCGGCGACGATCCACGATCCGGCCCGGGTCGGGGTCACCGAAGGCGGGTTGACCGCGGCGCCGTTGCCACCGCTCGCTGTCGTGGCGGTGACGGACCCGACATCGCGGAACACCAGCACGACGGTCGCGCCGCCATAAGCCGCGTTGTTCAGCCGACCGATCGTCAGTGCCGTGTCGGGGGAGGCGCCAGCGAACTGGTAGAACGTGCGGAACTCGGTGTCCCAGGTGTCATTGACGTGCAGCGCCGCGTGCGCCCCGACATACGCCCCGGATGCATTGCCCGAACAGGTGGGCGCCGAGGACGCGGTGTTGCCGAAGCCGGTGTAGACAACGATCAGGTCACCGGGCGCGGGCGACGTGGCACTGCCGCCCGTGAGCGTGCCGGCCAGCGAGACGGAGTAGGACGCACCCGTCCCCGTCCCTGTCGTTCCACCGACGAAACTGATCGCCACGCGCGCGCCCCCCTCTCAGTCGTCAGCCGATTCGGATCAGGCCGGTGGAGCCGTTGTTCGTCGGCATCGTCAGCGAGAAGTTGCCCGCCGTGACGCTCTGGCTGGAGAACGTGAACACGGCGACCGCGCGGTTGGCCTGCGAGCTGTTGTAGAGGAGCGCCGCGTCGAAGGCGCCGCTGGAGGTCAGGTTCGTCCAGCTCACCGAGGCGCTCGGCGTCCAGTGCGCCGTGGCGCCGTCGAGCGCGGGCGCGTTCGCGTTCGTCACGTTCTCGCCGCCGGCGGTGTAGTTGCCGGACGCGGCGAGTTCGCCCGTGGTGCTGTAGGTCGTGGTCGACGCGCCGAGCGAGGCGGTGGCCAGGAACAGCGCCATCTTGAACTGGTCGGCCGTCGTGACGCCGCGCGTGACGGTGGTGCCGAAGTTGTGGTGGGCGGTGAGCAGCTCGCGCTTGAACGAGTTGCAGACGGCTGGGGAGTTGGGCATGGTGGATCTCCGGGAATGGGGTTACGTGGCGGCCGCACCGCACTCGAGCCCCTCGAGGCCCAGGACGTGGCAGCTCTCCTTGACGACTTCGCCATCGAGCGAGTACCGCTCGATGAACTTGACGTACTCGGGCGTGCGCTCCCAGTAGCGCTCGCAGGAGAGCGAGGCCTCGGGTAGGTTGCCCTTGCTGGTGTAAATCAGGGGTTGTTCGGTCATTGGGACTTCGTCGTGCGGCGTTTGGGCGCTGGCTCCTGCTCCGTCTCCAGCACTTCGCTGGCACGGGCTGCTTGCTCCAACTCCGGCGGGCACTCGTCGCCCGGCTCGAAGTCGGTCGGGTAGATCTCCCCGGCCTTGACGCCCTTGAATGGCTTGCTGAATTTCATGGCTTGTCGGAGTGGAGGGCGGGACCGAAGCCCCGCCCAGGTTCATCAGGCCGCGACGTTCAGCGCCTTCATCGTCTCGGGGTTCAGCAGACCACCGCCCACGCGCTTGGTGGTGTAGAAGTGGACGTAGGGCTTGTTGGTGAACGGATCACGCAGCACCCGCACGCCGACCCGGTCGATGACCAGGTAGCTGCGCTTGAAGTCGCCGAACAGGATCGGCTTGGCGCTGGCGGCGATGTCGGGCATCGCGGGGACTTCGGTGATGCCGTAGCCGGCCAGCGTGGCGGGCGTGCCGGCTTGGTAGCTCGGCTGCCACAGGTAGTTGCCCTGGCCGTCCTTGAGCAGGCGCACGGCCTTCTCGGTGTTGCGGTTCATCACGAAGCGCGCGCCGCCCGTGAAGGCGCTGGGCAGCGCGTGCACCAGGTTCACGATGCCATCGGCGGTCAGCGCCGCGGCGCTGCCGCTGTTGGTCGCGGTGATCGCGCCCCAGGGGTGGGCCGCAGCATTCGCGCCGCCGGTCACGTAGGTGAGGATGCCGTTGGGCTTGTTCGAGCCGTCGCCGGATACGAACGCGATGCCCTCCTGGTAGGCGAACTCGGTCTCCACCTCACCGGCCAGCCACGTCTCGAGGTCGATCTCGGAGTCGTCCAGCATCTGCTGGGTGGCGGCCGGGTTGGCGTAGATCTCGCCCGTGTTGTAGGTCAGGGTGCCCAGGGTCGGGGTGTTGGTCGCCGTGCGCGCGGCGGCCTCACCCACCCAGCCGGAGGTCGTGCCGCGGTTATTGAACAGCTTGGAGAAGCCGTTGGTGCTGATCGACTGCACCGAGCACAGCGCGCGCATCGGCGAGACGAGCACCAGCTTGTCGGTGATGGTGCGGTCCCACTCGGTGGGGGCCGTGTAGCCGCCGTCGGCGGCGGTGCCCTTGTTCAGGGCGGCGCTGATCTCGCCGCGCTTCATGTGGGCCTGGAAAGCCGCGGTGTACTCGCGGTCCTTAACCTGGCGGCCACCCTGGACGCCGCCCATCTCGATGGCGGCCATCTTGGTGTTGGCGAGGTCGACGGCCTTCTGCAGATCCGCGATTTCCGCGTTGATGCGGTCCACCTTCAGCGCCTGCAGGGCGTCGGCCTGGCCTTTCTTGGCGGCTTCGAGCTGGGCGTTGTGCTCGGCCTTGAAGTCGTGGAACGACTTCTGCAGGGATTCGATGAGGGCCTTCACTTCGGTGGGGCCTTCGGCGCGCACGGCTTGAATGCCGCGAATGACGGAGCGGGACATTGCTTTTCCTTTCGGGAATGAAAAAAGCCGCCCGGAGGCGGCTTCGTTCGTGGGGGATGGCTGGTTAGCCGGTTTGGAGGGAGGAGTTGAGCGACCGCAGGAGCGCGATCACTTCGTCATCGCCAGCGCACGGCGTGGCAGCTTTCCCGGCAGCGCCCGGCGTGCCAGAGAAAAGGGACTGGAAGGCGTCGCGGCGCGTCGAGCGGCTGTAGCCGGCCTTCGCCATCGCGGCCTCCACAAGCGCCAGGGCCTTCTTGCTGCCCTGCGCCTTCGTGTCTTTGGTGACCGCGTCATCGGACAGCAGCCCGGTGGCGAATCCGTCTTCGACGGCTGCCGAGGCTCCCATCCACGTCTCGCGGTCCATCAGGAGCGCGATCTCCTCGCGCTTCATGCCCGAGCGGGCGGCGTAGATCTCCGCCATCGCCTCGTCGAAAGGCTCCAGGCTCTCGGACGCCTCTTTTAGGTCGTGCCGGTTGCCGATCGCCACCGCCCAGGCGTTGTGGATCATCAGGAACGAGCCCTCGCCCATGTTGATCTCGTCGCCGGCCATGGCGATCACCGATGCCGCCGACGCGGCCAGGCCCATCACGTTCACCGTGACCTTGGCCGGGTGGGCGCGCAGGAGGTTGTAAATCGCCACGCCCTCGAAGAAGTTGCCGCCGGGGGAGTTGATGTTGACTGTGACGTCCTTCTTGCCAATCGCGCGCAGGGCAGCGCCGATGCGCTTGGCGGTGACGCCTGCCCCATCCCATGCCTCGCCGATGGGGTCGTACATGCTGATCGTCGCGTCACCCTCGGAGGCGGCGCGCACCTCGGGCGCCCACTTCTCGAGGCAGTCCGAGCGCAGGTCGAACTGCGCGGCTCCGAGCCGGTGGTCGGCTTTGACTTCAGGCAGTTTGAGCAGGCTCATTGGGTGGTTTCCTCATGTCGTTCAGCCGGTCGGCTTCTTCCCCCTGGAGCTTCGGCATGTCCATCAGCTCCCGAATCTCGTTGGCCGTCATCCACGGCATGTGACCGCCCGAACCCGACGCCTTGGCGAAGAACTCGGCCTGGTCTTTCAGCGTCCCGCGCAGGAGAGCGCCGTCGTTGAACTTCACCTGGTAGGCGTCCCGGTCCTGGTCCGACATCAGGGTCAGCTCGATCGCCTCTTCCCAGACCTTGAACCAGTGGCGCAGGCCGTGCTCCACGAAGAACTTGCCCAGTTGCTCGATGCCCGAGCCCCAGGAGGTGTCGTCCATCATCAGGAGGGGCCGCGGCACGCCGAAGCAGCGCGCGATCTCCTCGATCTGGTGGTTCCGGTTCTCGATGTGCTGCGCGTCGGCCGCGGTGTTCGAGAACTGCAGGGCCTTGCCGCCGTCCTCGAGGACCATCCACTTGTGGGCGTTGTCCGCGCCCGCGTACCGCTGTGCGAGGCTGTCGGAAATCTGCTGGATCTGCTGGGTGTTCAGCTTCTTATCGAACTGCAGCGCCCCGCCGGCCATCACCCCGTTCGTGAAAAGTCGCGCCGCGGCGCGCTCGGCCTGCAGCGCCAGGCCGATGGCCTCCTGCGCTTTCTTCACGCGCGAGATCCCGAGCAGGCCGTGGGCGTCGTCCGGCAGATCCGACAGGTGCAGCACGTCGCGCGCTGGCAGCGTGACGGACGACCCGCCCTCGCTCCGCACCTCATAGGACACCTGGAACGCGAGGTCCAGCTTCGGCGTCACCGACTGCGACGCCAACGGGATCAGGCGCACCACGCGATCGCCGCGGCGGATCACGCGAGCGTAGGAGTTGCCATGCAGGAGGACTTGTGCCTGCATGTGGCTGCGAAACTTGTAGGCGCCCTGGTAGTCGTTGGGCCGGTGCTTCAGGATCGCGTACAGCGGATGCTCGGTGGCGTGCTCCTTTTCGTCGTCGCGCGAGATGACGTTCAGCGGCAGCATGCCCATGGCCTGCGATATGACGCTGACGCAGCGCAGCAACGCCATGTTCTGCAGCGCGTTGGACCCGGTGACCACCTTGCCGCTGGCCGTCGTGCCGCCGCGCATGAAGTCGTACAGGTCCGCGGAGGTGAGCGCGGCGAAGACACCAGCCTCGCCATGTTGCGGGCGCGCCTGTGCCTCCGGCTCCCTCTTCCGCCGGAAATAGTCAAGAAGCGCCATTGAATACCCTCAGAGGAACAGGATTCCTCGGTCGTTGTATGGGCTGTCCTCGTCCGCGGCTGCGCTCGGCATGACGCCGTAGGCCATGGCCAGGGCCTGCATGCCGTCGATCCGGCCGCTCGACTTCGCCTTCGTGAACTTCCGGCTTTCGGCCGGGTCTTTGACCACCACCGCGTTGGCCGCGCACATGGCGAGCACCGGGTGGTTGCCGTGACGGATCTTCTTGGCCAGCAGCGCCTCTTCGAGCGCCCGGATCGCCGGCGACATGCTGAAGAAGCCCTGCCCGAAGTCGATGAACCTCGCCTCCAGCTCCTCCTCGGTAAACCCGGCCCGCAGCAGCCACGGCTTCAGGTGGCGCATGTTGTGGCGGTCGAATGCCAGCGCGCGCACGTTGCACCTGTCGAACACCCCGCGCAGGTGCTCGGCCACGAACTCGTACTCGATCGCGCGGCCCGGGGTGGTCTGCAGGTAGCCCTGCGCCGCCCACACGTCATAAGGAACCCGATCCGCCCTAGCCTTCTCGGCCAGTCCCTCACCGGGCAGCCAGAACGTGGGGTGCACGTCGCCGTGCTCCGACACCAGCACCAGAGCAGTCAGGTCGCTCACCGACGAGAGGTCGAGCCCTGCGTAGACGTCCATGCCCTCGATTTCCTCGGGCTGGGCGCCGTTCTCCTGCCAGATTGCCCGGGTGACGAACGGGTTCTTGGCCTCCACCCGCTGGTTCAAGATCAGGTTCCGGTAGCTCGCCTCTCGGCTGGGCATCCGCTTGGCGTCCGACGCCTGCCGGAACACCTCCTCCTGGTTCATGAAGTCGTCGAAGTGCGGGTTCGCCGCCCTGATTGCCTTCTCGCTGAACGGATCCAGGTCGAGAGGCGCGGTGCACAACTCCACCTTGATCCTTGGATCCGCGCCTGTCAGCGCGTCGTCGATCAGCAGGCTCAAGAGGTCAGCGTCGGTCGGCGCCTGCGTGCTGATGATGATCGACAGCGGCTGTTCCTGCGCCGCCGACGCCGTCTCCAGCGCCTCGTACAGCTCCGACCGCGGCCCCTTCACCTGGCCCAGCTCGTCATGCACCACGAACACCGGCGACAAACCGTATGCAGTGGATGCATCGGCGCTCAGCGCCCGGTACAGCGTGCCCAATTCCGCGCAGAACAACTGCTTTCCCGAGTCCCGCACGGTCACGACGTCGGAGAGGTCGGGCGACATCCGAACCACCTTGGCCGCCAGGGCGAACAGGATGGCCGCTTGATCGCGCGACTGAGCCGCCGAGAACAGCTGCGAGTTCGGGCGAGCCTCCGGACCACACAGGTGCAGCAGCAGCAGGAACGACGACAGCGCCGTCTTCGCGTTCTTGCGCGCCATCGACAGGATGAACGTCCGCGTGGGCGTGTCGTAGATGCGCCGGACCCACTTCTTCTGCTTCGTCGTCAGCACCACCGGCCGCCCGACGAACTTGCCCTCGGGGATCCTGCAGTGCGCCTCGATCCAGGCAATGTTGCGCTGCCCGCGCGTCAGCCGGCGAGTTCCCACGGCTTCTTCTTCACGTTCTTCACTTGCGCCCTGGCCACCGTCTGCTGGTCGATCGCCTGGCGCGTGATGCGCAGCCGGGTCGCGAGGGATGACGCCGCGCGCCCCTCCCGCTCCGCCATGCCGAGCAGACGGTCGTACCGCTTCAGCCCCTCGTCGTCGGCCATCCAGGCGCGGTCGAAGTTGGCCAGTTCGTCGGCCAGGATTCGTGCCTGCACGATGTGGCGGCAATAGAGCTCGAGGAGCGGTGCGTGTGTCGGGGAGAAGGCGTCGGCCGGCTGGTCGTTGACCACCTCGAGCCAGACCCCGCGCTCGGCATCGCTGATGTGCATTGGCGCCGCCAGCCGCTTGACCTCCAGCGGCCCGGCCACGGAGGCAACCGCCAGCGCCGCAGCGGATTTCCGTGGCATTCGGTTTACCTT
>Ga0247719_1000994_pt1 | contig 13417 bp, 11 predicted proteins | sample 41E_DmetaG_FD_189046 | JGI IMG/M metagenome (GOLD analysis project Ga0247719, IMG submission 189046) | Soil microbial communities from hillslope of Landscape Evolution Observatory, University of Arizona, Oracle, AZ, United States - 4-1-E_D | ecosystem: Engineered > Artificial ecosystem >...
ATGGTCAACGCCTACTATTTCTACGCGCTCGACAAGGACTTCGGGCCGTTCTTCTTGAAGTTCGCCTCCTACTTCCCCTACAACGCCAAGCTGTGCTTCAACGGCCATGAGTGGCTCAAACGCCAGGCCGACAAACGCGCGATCACCTACGACACGCTCGACAACGGAATCGCACAGTGTTCGGACCCGAGACGCATGCAGAGGACCGCCGACGCCCTGTCCGCGGCCAAGATCGAGGTCTTTGCCCGCAGGTGGCTGCGCCGGCTGCCCCATCCCTACACACGCGCCGATCGCGAGGGCGGATATCACTACGACATCTCCATCCTGCAGTCGGAGTTCTCGCTCACCCAGGTATTCGACCGACCCGTCACCGGCCGGGTCTTCTTCGAGGAGGTGATCCGTGAAAACCTAGACATCGGCCGCCCCACCAGGGTGGCGCTCATCTTCGACCGCAAGGTCACCCGCAGGACCCCCGGGCGCTTCCGCACCCGCGTCATCACCGCAGGCGTGGCGCCCTTTCTCTACGTCGACTACAAGCACTCGTTCATCAAGCAATACCTGAAGGAGGGGCGGGCCCTCCGCACCGAGACCGTCGTCAACAACACGCGCGACTTCGCCGTGGCCAAGCGGCTGCACAACCTGCCCGCACTGCGGGAGGTCGGCTTCTCAGCCAACCGACGCCTCTTGAGCGTCCAAACAATCAGCCACGACTGTGCCCTCGGCGAAGACGCGTTCAACCAAGTCACTGCTCCCGTCACCGTTGATCGTCAGCGCGCATCCGCGCTCCGCTTCCACGACCCCAGGGTGCAGGCGCTGTTCGCCGTGCTCGTGTCGTTCACCTACCTGGCCTGCGGCTTTTCCAACAAGGACATGCGCGCGCTCCTCGCGCCTCTGCTGGGCATAGACCCAGCTTCCATGACCCAGGGCAGGATGACCTACGATCTCCGCCGGCTGCGTCTGCATGGGCTGATCGAGCGCATCGACGGGACCCACCGCTATCGCGTGACCGACGCAGGGCTGCGAACATCGCTGTTCTTCACTCGCACCTATGCGCGCCTCTTTCGCACCACACTGGCCGAGCTCGCGCCCGGAGCACGACCCCCGCCGACCAAGCTGCGGACGCACTTCAACAGACTGGACGCTGCCATCGCAGAAACCATTGAAAAGGCGCGCCTCGCTGCCTGAAAAACTTGACCCGTCTACTACAAGAACCGTGGCTCAAGCATGGCTAGGGCAGGCTGTTGCTTTCGGGGGCGCGCCGCCGCCCGGCGAGTGCCGTGAGAGTGGCGATCCCGGCGCCCAGCACGATGAAGTTGCGAACGCCGAGAAGCGCGAGTTTGAGCGGCGCGCCGGCTTCCGTCCCACCTTCGTAGAAGGGCGCGAGGATGTCGCCGATAGCGACATAGAAGACGATTTGCGTGAGCGGGGCGATGAGGACGACCGTGAGCACGGCCCATCTGAGCCTCCGGGTGAGCGGATGCGCCAACGCCGCGGCACCGAGGGCGACGAGCCACACCGCGAACTGCGGCGAGAAGACGGTCCCAAAGAACATGAGGAGCGCCAGCGTCCCAAACATCGCGGCTGCGACCAACGGCGTTTCCCCGCGAGCAACATGACGCCTGACTATCCACCACCCCGCGGCGAGCGCGCCGAGAGACAGAACGCTTCCGAAGGTTTTGAGGAGGGGCGAGAGGGCCGATACGATCTCGTTCGCTCCAAACTGAAAGTTCGGAGACATGGAATAGCCGAACCTGCTCGCGGTCAGCAGCAGGAACCCCCACGTGCTTTCGACCTGAATGCCGCGTGCGGTGTGGTACCCGACGACATCGCGAACCAGGTCATCACCCGACCCGACCGCGACGAGGGGGAGAAGCAACAGCGCCGCCGCCACGCCGGCCCCGGCGAGGAACCTCCTCGGCGTGGGCGCCGCCGGGAGCGCCAGCAGGATCAGAAATCCGGGGTAGACCTTGGCGAGCGCACCGAAACCGAGCCATCCTCCCGCCTGTCCCCAGCGTGCGGCGGACGCCCGCTGGAGGGCCCACACGGTTGCGACCGCCGGGATGAGATCCAGTCGCAAATAAATGATCGGGCCCAGAAGCAGACCGCCCGCGATCCACGTCCACGCCCCCAGCGACGACCCCCATCGCCGAGCGAGCATCATGACTCCGGCGAAGCCCGCTATATCGAGGACGGCCATGAGCCATATGAAGTGATGCGCGTACGCCGAGCCCAAGGGCAAGAGGCGCGCCGCGGCGATGAACGGGAGGACGCCCGGCGGATACTCGATTGCCACCTCGCCGTACGCGCCCCGGTTGTCGTCGACGATGGCGGTCGCCCAGGTCTCGTACTTCAGCAGGTCGCCGTACGCCCCGCCGAGGTGGGGCGGAGTAAATGCCAGCCACACATTTGCAATCCGCGTCGCGACGAACGCCGCGATCAAGATGAGAACCACCCGTCTGTTCATGTCCGGGCAAAGCCCGCAAGGTCCTCCAGGTCGTCTGCGAGGCGCGCCGGAAATTCCAGCGGCACGAAGTGACTCCCGCCCTCGTAGACGTTGAGGCGCGCGCCGGGAAGGGCCGCGGCGACATCCTTAATGAGCGACAGCGGAGTGAACGAATCGCGTTCGCCGGCAACGATCAGAGCGGGAGCTCGTACGGCGGGGAGAACCTCGGGGGCCGCATCACCCGACACCGCTTCAAACATCGCGAGCATTCGGCGCATGTCGCAGGATGCGATGCTCTTCAGCACCTCGACCGCGGCGGCAACGTCGGCGGTCGGACCCAGGAAACCGGATTGCCTCACAAGGCCTGCAAAGTCGGCGCGCGCAGTTATGTTCGACAGCAATCCCCCGACGACGCCGGGAAAGTGCTTTGCCACTCCGGCCGCAAGGGGCATCAACCCGGCGAGGTCGAGGCGGCGGAGCAGCTTCTTCGTGGGAATTCCATAGCCGCCGCAGACGAGCGCGATCGAAGCGACCCGTTCTGGGTAGCGGTGGGCAATCTCGAGAGCGATTCTCGTGCCGCTGCTCCACGCAAGCAGGTGGGCTCGCTCGACGGCGACTTCATTCAAAACCGCCACTGCATCCTCGGCATGCGCGGCCGCGTCTATGCGGCCGGATCGCGGCGCCTCGGACTCGTGCATCCCCCGCAGGTCCCAAGCGATTGCATGACGCACCTCGAGCGTTCGGCGAAGGACGTTACGCCAGATCGACAGATCGACCCCGATGGCCGGAACGACGAGATGCGGGATTGCGGGCGCGGCCCCGAGCGGCCGTATCGCGAGCAAGGTTCCGTCAAAGGACGCCGTTCGTCGAACGTCGTGGTCGAGCGATGGAGAAGTCATCGCAGTCCCGATACTCCGAAACCGAGCGGCAACCCTCGTTCGTGCTCGATCGCGCGCCGATATTCGTCGATTTCGCGGCTGCGACGGTCCTCGTCCCATCCGAGCTCGCCGGCAAGCAAGTCGACTGCGCGGGAGCCGGCGCCCACGCCCGCATCGTGGTCCGTGAGTGCAAGGCGCGCCCGGCGCGCCAGAAAATCCTCGAGATGAAAAACCATCTCGTGACGCGCGCTGTAGACCGCCGCGGCCGCGAGAGTGGGGTGGCCCGGGTCGAGGCGGCCGGCGATATCCCGTGCCTCCGCCAGATCCAGAACATCCAGGGCACGGTCGCCGAACGTTCGAATGAGGGCCGTCACCCCGTCGTCGTCGACGCCCATGACCGCGGCGCGCCGCGTCACCGCGAGCCGGAGCGCGTCGACGTTGCTCGATCCCAGGCGGATCGATCGGGTGGAGCTCTTTGCTTGGCACGCCAACTCCGGCGCGATCCGATCCACCGCGTCCGCCGCCATGCGGCGCCATGTCGTGAGCTTGCCGCCGGTTATGCCGACGATTCCGGGGGCGATGTCGTAGACCTTGTGCGTCCGCGACAAGTCTGCGGTCGCGCCGGCCTTTCCCGCGATCAGCGGGCGGAGGCCGGCGTACGCGCCGGCGATATGGCCATCGGTGAGGCCGAGGTCGAACGACGCGTTCAGTGCGTCGAGGCAGTAAGCACGATCGTCCGCTCCCACGTCAGGACGATCCATGTCACCGGTGTAGGGGGTATCCGTGGTGCCGACGAGCACCGCGTCCTGCCACGGGATGACGAACAGCATCCTCCTGCCCTCGGCATCCGGAATGAGGCCGGCGGCGCGCGAGATCGGCAGGTCCTTCGGTGAGAACACCAGGTGGATTCCCTTCGACGGCCTCAGCCGAGGGGTGCTCCCCGGTTCCGCCAGACGCTCTACCTCGTCCCCCCACACCCCGGCCGCAACGATCACCCGGCGGGCTCGCACTTCGAACTCCTCTCCGGTGGCCGCATCGACGACGACGGCGCTACATCCGTTGTTGGTTCCCTCGAGCGACGTGACTCCGGCGTGGTTGACCACCGTTGCGCCGCGCCGCACCGCGGCAATCAGGATCTCCATCACGAGGCGAGCGTCGTCCGTCTTGCAGTCGCCGTAGAGAAATCCCCCCGTGACCTTCCCCCGTGGGAGCGCGGGGAGCATCTCCTCGGTCTCGTTCGCCGACAGGTATTTATGGAGTTGAAGACTGCGGAACGACGACAGAGCGTCGTACGCCCACAACCCGGCGCCGAATTTCACGCGCATTTGCCGTCCGGTCACCGGAAGCGCGAACGGAATCGCCTCTACCAGGTGCGGGGCGAGCTTGCGAAGCAGCTCGCGCTCGGTTGCGGCCTCGCGCACGAGGCCGAACTGCCGTTGCTCGAGGTAACGAAGACCTCCGTGGACCAGCTTGGAAGACTTGCTCGATGTGCCGCATGCGAAGTCTCCGCGCTCGGCAACCCCCACGCGCAAGCCACGTGCGGAACCATCGAGGGCGATGCCGGCGCCCGTGATCCCGCCGCCGACCACGAGGATGTCGAGAATCCCGTCGCCGAGCCGATCGAGTGCCGCTTTTCGTGTGCCGAGTCCGCTCACGCGAGTAATCCCGCCGCCCAACGGATAAACGTGATCAGCCCGAGGATGCAGAACAGCGCCCCGAACAGAACGAGGGGGCCGAGCCACCAATCCATCTGGTGGCGCAGCGGATCCGGGTCGACCTCGTGGCGGAGGCGCACGACAAGCTGTGCCCCTCCCGTCTGTGCGAAGTGAAGGTGCTCCCTCTTGCCTTCGACGACATCGGCGAGGCCCTGGAGGAGATCGATGATTTCCTCCGCGTCGACGGTCACCGTCACCTCCGGCAACGTATCCCCGCTTCTATCTTCGATCTTCATCCTGACCTTTGCTCCGTTCACCTCGGGCGTACGTCCTCGCCCGACGGCCGAGGACCGGGCGGTGCGTGAGCCGCGCGCGGCACTAGACTGCACGCCATGCCGGCAGACATCCGACTGCTCGACGAGGAGCAGCGTGCGCTCGTACAAATGGTACGAGAGTTCGGTGCTCAGGAGGCTGCGCCCGCGGCGGTCGAATACGAGCGGCGCTCGGAGGACCCCCTTCCCCTGTACGAGAAGCTCGCCGAGCTGGGCCTCACGGGGATCCCCTTTCCCGAGGCTTTCGGGGGCGGCGGCCGGTCGTACGCCATGTACCTCCTGGTCGTCGAGGAATTGGCGCGCTGCTACCTCGGGCTGGCGATCGGGCTATCCGTCCACACCCTGTGCGCGTTCGCGGTGAACGAATTCGGAACGGACACGCAACGAAAGGAGGTCCTCGAAAAGCTTGCGCTCGGCGAGTGGATGGGCGCGTATTCCCTATCGGAGTCCGACGCGGGGTCGGATGCCGCCGCACTGACGACCAAGGCAGCCCGCGTCGAGGGCGGTTACGTAGTCAACGGAGGCAAGGTCTTCTGCACGCGCGGCGCGGAGGCGGACGTGGTTCTGGTAATGGCCCGCACCGGAGACGCCGGTGCGAAAGGAGTCACGGCATTCCTCGTCGAGAAGGACACCGAAGGTTTCTCCGGCAGCGAGAAGGAGGACAAGATGGGGTGGCGTTCGTCTCCGACGTGGACGTTGTCGCTCGAAGACGTCGAGATCCCGGACGATTATCGCCTTGGAGAAGAAGGCGACGGCTTCAAGATAGCTATGGCCTCGCTCGACTCCGGTCGGCTCGGAATCGCGGCATGTGCGGTGGGTTTGGCGCAGGCTGCGCTGGACGAGGCCGTTCGCTTCACAAGCGAACGGGAGCAGTTCGGACGACCGCTCAACCACAACCAGGGTGTCCAATTCATGCTTGCCGACATGGCCACCTCTCTCGAGGCCGCCCGTTCGCTATACCGCCACGCCGCCCTCCTCAAGGATGCCGGCGAGGACTACTCGCTTCAGGCGGCTCAGGCGAAGCTCTTCTGCACCGACGCTGCGATGCGGATCACGACCGACGCCGTTCAGCTCCACGGCGGCTACGGATACATCACCGACTACCCGGTCGAACGATTCATGCGCGAGGCGAAGGGACTTCAGATCGTCGAGGGAACGAATCAGATACAGCGCTACGTCATCGGGCGGCGGATCACGAAGGCATAGGGGCCGCCCCTCTACAATCGCCGCATGCCCCACCCCGCTTTCACCATGCAGGTGCAGCTTCACCGGTCGCCGCTCGATGCCCGGCGCGGAATCGTGCGCCTCAACTCCGAGGTCCTCGAGTTGTTGCAGGTCCATCCGTGGGACCCACTTGCGATCACCGGCACCCGAACCACCGGCGCGCTTGCCGCCGCCGCGCCTTCCCAGGTTCCGCGGGAGGCGATCCTCCTCGACGACCTCACGATTGCCAACGCCGGCGCCGACGGCAGCGGCACGGTCGTCGTTTCGTCCGCGGTCGCGCACCCGGCGCGCCGCGTGTGTCTTCAGGCGGAGGGGAGCGGCCGTCCCGATCCCGCGTCCCTGCGCTTCGCACTGCTGGGGAAGGTGATCGGCGCCGGCGACCGGGTGAGCCTCCTCCCGCAGGATTTCGATCGTCCGCCCGACGCGGGGCCGGTCGAAGGCGTCATCGGCGCCCTCGGAGCGGTGTACGGCGACGCATGGCAGACGGTCGTCCTCGAGGTGGCATCGACCGACCCGGCGGATCTCGTCAGGATCACGATGGAGACCGAGGTGGTGTGGGAGGACGGAATTTCCACAACCGGCTCGACCACGCCTCTCGCCGCGGCCCCCGCGCGCGAGGACCTTCCCGGTCTCGAAGCGCTCTTCGACAGGCTCGAGGAGAGCTTCGATCTGGGGTTTCACCACCAGGACCTCCTTACGAGCCTCGGCACCAGCGCGCAGATGGGGGTCCTCGTCACCGGGCCGCCGGGCTCGGGCAAAGGGGCGGTTGTGGATGCGGTCGCGGCCCACCTCGGCGTTCGCGTGTCGCGGTTGTGGGGACCGGCCCTGGCGCGTACCGAGCCGGCCGGCGCGGCAGATGAGCTCACGCGCGCTCTTCGCACGCCGGGCCCGGCCGTCATCGTCGTCGAAGACGTCGACGCCATCGCTCCTGCCGAGAATCCGGGGCCCCTTTTAAGTGTGCTCCTCGAAGAGACCCGTGCGGCGGTGGCGCGCGGCGACATCGGCGTCATCTGCACCACCGCACATCCGGAGAGGACATGCCCCGATCTCCGTCATCCCGGGACGCTCGACGTCGAGCTCGAAATCGCGCTGCCGCAAGCCCCGGACCGCCGCCGCATCCTGGAGGTGCATTCGAAAGCATTGCCGCTCTCGTCCGACGTCAATCTCGAAGATGTGGCGGCCAAGACTCCGGGCTTCGTCGCAGCAGACCTCATGGCGTTGTGCCGGGAGGCGGCCCTCAGGGCGGCGCAGCGCGCCGCCGACGGGCACGAGGCGGAACCGCGCGTGCACGCCGCCGATTTCTCCGCCGCGCTCGAGGTCGTCAAACCCAGCGCGCTCGACGGCGTCTCGGTGGAAGTGGAGCAAATCGACTTCGACGACGTGGGCGACATGGAAGAGGTCAAGCGTTCGCTTACCGAAGCTGCGTTGTGGCCGCTCCGCTACCCGGACACGTTCGAGCGCATGGGCGTCGACCCGCCAACCGGGTTGTTGTTGTTCGGTCCGCCCGGGTGCGGCAAGACGTTTCTCGTGAAGGCGCTCGCCAACGAGGCCGCCGCCAACTTTCTCTCGATCAAGGGTGCCGAACTGCTGTCCAAATGGGTGGGGGAGTCCGAGCGCGGCGTGCGAGAGCTGTTTCGCCGCGCCCGGAGCGCGGCCCCGGCCATCATTTTCTTCGACGAGATCGATGCACTCGCCCCCCAGCGGGGGGCGGGGCAGGACACGGGAACGACCGACCGGGTCGTCGCCCAGCTATTGACCGAGCTCGACGGTGTGGAAGACGTTCGCGGTGTGTTCGTAGTCGGCGCAACCAACCGCCCGGACCTCGTCGACGCGGCGCTTCTCAGGCCGGGGCGCATGGAGCGGCTCGTATACGTCCCACCGCCCGACGCTCCGGCGCGCGTCGCCATATTGAAAACGGTGACTCGTCGTATGCCGCTCGCACCGGATGTCGACCTCGAGAACCTGGGCGGCGCATGCGAGGGCTATTCGGCGGCCGACCTCGACGCATTGGCGCGCACCGCCGCGATGAGCGCAATGCGAGAAGGTCTCGACGCGCTCGCGGTAACAGCGGCCCATTTCGACGCCGCGCGCGCCGAGGTCCACCCGAGTCTGCGGCGCGAGCAGATCGCCGCGCTCGAACGCTTTGCCGCCGACCGCGCCGGCCACAGGTGATCGTCGACCCTCACGGCGGAGAGGCGGCGCCCTCACCCCAGCGCGGGACCATCGTCTTCACCGATTGCACGGTCAAGCGGTTGCCGGGCGCGGCGACCGCGGACTGGATGCTCGTCGAGGACGGCCGCGTGGCCGCGCTCGGATCGGGAGCGGACCGCCCCAGCGCGCATCACATCGTCCATCTCGACGGTGCGACCATTCTTCCGGCGTTCTGCGACGCACACGTACATCTGCCGGCGACCGGCATCTACGCGAGCGGGATGAACTTCCGCGGCCAAACGAGCAAGGCGCGCATCGTCGACGACTTCCGGCGCGCCGCGGCCGAGAGCGGGCTGCTGTTCGGCGGAAACTTCGAAGACCCGCTCGATGAGCCGATCATACGCCGCGATCTGGACGCCGCGGTGGGGGAGCGCGCCGCCCTCCTCGTCCGCGCCGATATGCATTCATGCGTGGTCTCAACCGCCCTCCTCGACCAACTCGATGTGAGCGGCCTCGAAGGGGTCGACGTCGACGAGTCGGCGGTTCCCACCGGTTATCTCCGGGAACGGGCCGCGGCCGCAGCATGGAACCGGTTCGAAACGAGCCTGCCGTCGTCCCGGCAGCGGGATGCGATTCGGCGCGCCGTCACGCTCGCCTACGCCAAAGGCATAGCCGAGGTGCATGAGATGCACGTGGTCGAGTGGCGCGGATGGGACGCGCTTGATGTATTGCGAACTGCGGTCGACGACGTCGCCCTTCAGGTGGTGCCTTACGTTGCGACGGACGACGTCGAGCGAGTGCGGGACATGGGCCTGTCGCGCATCGGTGGCGACTGGTTCCTCGACGGCTCGTTCGGCTCCCACACCGCGTGGCTCACCGAGCCCTATGTCGGAGCACCTCCGCCCGGAACCCCTGCGACGGGGATCGCCTACCGCAGCGACCGAGAACTCTTCGAGTTGTTCCTCTCTGCCCAGCGGGCTCACATGCAGGTCGGCGTCCATGCGATCGGTGACGCCGCAATCGAGCAGGCGGTGGCGACGTGGGAGAAGGTTGCCGACGCCGAGGGTGTGACGCCGGTGCGCACCCTCGGTCACCGCATCGAGCATTTCGAGTGTGCGAGCGACGACCACATGCGGCGCGCCGCGCGGCTCGGCCTGCGCGCCAGCGTTCAACCCGCGTTCGACCTTTTGTGGGGAGGCGACGACGGGCTCTACGCGCGGCGCATCGGGACGGAGCGGGCGCGTTTGATGAACCGCTTCGAGACGATGACGGGCCACGGGCTGCTGGTGGGTGCCGGGTCCGATTCGACGGTGACTCCGCTGGATCCCTTCCTCGCGATGAAGGCACTGCGCACTCATCACGTCGACGCGGAGCGATCGGGACGAACGCAGGCGATCCGGGTTCACACGATGGGGTCCCGGTTGCTCGCGCGCCGCACCGGCCCCGCCGGGGTTCTGGAGCCGCCCCTCGCGGCCGATTTCGTCGCCGTCGACCGCGACCCCGCAGCCGTGGAGGCCGGCGACCTCGACAACATCGAGATCGTCGGGACGTGGATCGGCGGCATGAGAGTTCACCCGGAGGAGGCGGGGGAGCGGGACTAGCGCAGTCCGCGAAACTTCGGAGGGACGAATTCCGGTGCTTCCTGTACCCTCGGCGGACCGGGTCGCGCGGGATGGCGGGGCCTCGCCTCCCACGTGAGTGTCGACGCGTGTGGAAGGGGTGATTCCGTGGCCAAGAGAGTCGATGGGATCCGAGCAGTCACCTACGACTGCTGGGGAACGCTTCTGCGGGACCGTGACTTCGAGGGCGCTACGCACCTACGCGTGAGCGCCCTCCGTCGTTTCCTGCCACTCGACGAAACCACTGCCTACGAACTCCTCGAAGAGGCGTGGGCCAAACACGACGAGGCGTGGAAGCAGGTGGAGACGTTCGGACCCGGCCGGATGGCCGCTTACTGCCTCGAGAAGCACGACGTTTTCGACGACGAGCCCATTCGTGAGCTGACGAGAGAATTCGAAGAAGCAAGCATCTCCACCGGCGTCGATGCGGTCGACGGGGCGCGCGCCACTTTGGACGCGCTGCAGTCGGCCGGCGTCCGCCTGGGACTCGTGTGCGACACCGGCCTCACTCCGGGTCGCGTCGTCCGCCAGTTCCTCGATGAGCACGGCCTCCTCGATTTCCTCGAGGCACAGTGCTTTTCAGACGAGGTCGGGGTGCCCAAGCCCGGCAACGACATCTTTGCGAAGGCCCTCGCCGAGTTGGGGGTCAGGCCGCCCGAGGCGATCCATGTCGGCGACCTCCGCCGCACGGATATCGCCGGCGCGCACGACATCGGGATGCACGCGGCACGATTCCGCGGCGTCCACGACGATCGTTCGGACGCGTCCGAGGCCAAGATGGTCTTCGATCGCCACGAACAGATCCTCGACGTGATCGGCATCCGCTAGACGACCGCGGCCTCCCCCGTCAATGCCGTGACCATATGCTATCATATGATCCGTGGCACGTGCCCAGACTCTCGTCCAGCTCTCCGATACGCTGCTGGCGCTCCTGGATCAGCGCGCCGCGCGCGGGGGCGTGTCTCGGTCGCAGCTCATACGCGAGATCTTGGAGGCCCACCTCCGCGCGGATCACGAAGCACGGATCGGCGAGTTGATCGTGGAGGGCTACCGGCGGATCCCCGATGAAGGCGACTTCGACGCGTGGGCAGAGGCCGGCGCCAGGGAGATGATCGAAGAGGAACCGTGGTGAACCGCGGCGAGGTGTGGTGGGTCGGACAGCCCGACATCGGCCGTCGCCCGGCTCTGATCCTTACTCGGTCGGAGGCGATACCCGTCCTGCGGCGTGTCATGGTCGTTCCGGCCACCCGCACGGTTCGGGGGATTCCGACCGAGGTGCCCCTGGATGCCGACGACGGAATGCCCGCTGCGTGCGCACTGTCGTTGGATAATGTCCGCACGGTGCCGAAGGCAATGTTGACGGAACCGATCACGCGGCTCGGGATCGATCGCATGCTCGAGGTGTGCGTCGCGCTGGGTCACGCCACCGGCTGCTAAGCCGGTCGGTTCTCGAGCATCGGCCTACTGTGGCGCGAGGCGCCACACCCGGTTAAACGCGAAGTCGGCGATCCATACGGAGCCGAATCCCGTCGAGATGCCGCCGAGCCCCTTCTGATCCACGACTCGTTCTGCGATCTCGTTGGTTGTGGGGTCAATTTTGGCCAACAGCGTGAATTGCGTTCTCGCCCACACCGCTCCCATCCCGGCGACGAGGTCGCCTGCTTGACCACCTCGTTCGTCGATCTCCACCCGCGCAACGACCTCGTTCGTCGCCGGGTCGATGCGGGCGACCCCGCCGTCGCCCGAAGTGCGATCGCTGCGTAGCCCGCTCAACGCCCACACGCCGCCGCCCTCGAAGACCAGGAAGTTGGGCGCCGGAATGCCATCGACTTTTGCTACGACCCGCTCCGTGCGTGGGTCGACGCGAACCACCAGGTCATCGTCGGGGGCGGCGACCCACACGGCGTCCTCACCGACGGCCACTCCGGTGCCTTCGTGGCCGATCGAGATCGTCGAGACGACTTCGTTCGTGCGTGGATTGATCCGTGCGAGCGCATCGAAGGCGCCCTTCTTGCCCTGCGTCACCATCCACACCGCACCGGCGCCGGTAGCCAACTCGTGCGTCAGCGAACCTGCGGTCGAGCGGAAGACCGGGAGGTCGATTACCGCCGCGACCTTGCCGCGGACGGGGTCGATGCGATACAACGCCTGCTCCTCGCAACTCGGAACCCACACCGACCCAAATCCGACGACGAGGCCGTTGCACGGATGGGTTCCGACGTCGATCGTTGCCACCACCTCGTTCGAGGCCGGGTCGATGCGGTCCACGGCGGCGGCCTCGTCGCGCCCCACCCACACCGAGCCGAGGCCGGCCGCAATCCAATCCGGCTGGTCACCGATCGGAAGGTCGGCGAGGAGCCTGTCGTCGAGTTCGACTTCGGCCGTCGCGGCCGCAGACTTCGTGGGGCTCGCTTCGGCCGGAGCGATGCGGGGTTCTGGATCCCCGTTGCCGCACGCGGCCCCGAGTATCACGCAGCCGAAGACGGCGCAAATAACCGGCAGACGTCGACTCAGTGGGGAAAAGATCACCAGGGTTCCTTCTCGCGACCCGATCCGACAGGCTCTGGACATGTTGCAGTGTCGCGGTCTGGGTGAAGCTTTTCAAGATCGACTCCGGCGCGAAGGCCGCGGGGCGACGAACCATCGAAAAATCTCTCCGCATCTTGTTGTCCGCCGGTCCCGATCGAGATGCGTTTTTGTCGCACTCGATCGTCACAATGACATCTATGTCATTCAGCCCCGTCGACGACGCGATCGAGCTGCTCGAGAAGGCCAACGCCGATCTCGCGCCGGAGCTCCTCACCCGGGATGCGGCGCGCCGCCTGCTGGAGGCCTATGCCCGGGCCGAGAAGCTGGCGTCGTTCGGCAAGGCGGCACTCACCCGCAAGATAGACGACGCCTCCGAGGTCGCCAAGATCACCGGCACCTCGGTGGGAAAGGCCAGGGAGACGGTCGCCACCGGCAAGGTCATGGGGACCTCCGACGAGCTCAGCGACGCCCTGCGCCACGGCGACGTCTCGCTCGATCAGGCGGCTCGGATCGCGGTCGCCGAGGAGGCGGCACCGGGCTCGGCCCGGGACCTCATCGAGGTCGCCAAGAAGGGCTCGTTCAACTC
>Ga0247719_1000995_pt1 | contig 13416 bp, 13 predicted proteins | sample 41E_DmetaG_FD_189046 | JGI IMG/M metagenome (GOLD analysis project Ga0247719, IMG submission 189046) | Soil microbial communities from hillslope of Landscape Evolution Observatory, University of Arizona, Oracle, AZ, United States - 4-1-E_D | ecosystem: Engineered > Artificial ecosystem >...
ATCGCCGAAGTGCCTGGCCGCGACCCGAATGCGGCGCCAGTGCTGGTCTCCTGCCATCTCGACAGCTGGGACCTCGGCACCGGAGCGATCGACGACGCCGCCGGCTGCGGGATCGTCACCGCCGCGGCCAAGCGGATCATGGGAGCGGGCCGCCCGCTGCGGCCGATCCGCATCGTCTGGTTCGGCGCCGAAGAGATCGGGCTGCTCGGCGGCGAGGACTATCGCCGGCGCCATGTCGGCACGCCGCATTACGCGCTCGCCGAAAGCGATTTCGGCGCCGGCCGCGTGTGGAAGGTCGACAGCAAGCTCGGTCCCGAACGCGCGGCAGAGGCGAAGGCGCTCCAGGAGGTTCTGAAACCGCTCGGAATCGTTCCCGGCTCGACCGACCTCGCCGGCGGCCCGGACATCGGCGCGATGATCGCTGCGGGACATCCGGGCGTGACTCTGCGCCAGGACGGGACCGATTATTTCGATCTCCACCACACCCCCGACGACACGCTCGACAAGATCGACCGGGAAAGCCTGCGCCAGAACGTCGCCGCCTGGACCGCGATGCTGGCGCTTTTCAGCGGCGGGATCGAGACGGAGCCGAAACGCCCCAAGCGGCGTTAAGTCTGTTCGAAAGGGAGGACGAAATGCGCATTTTCATCGCACTGCCGTTCGCGGCCCTGCTCGCCGGCTGCCAGGTGAACAAGGACGAAGCCAATGACTCGGTCAGCGTCACCTACAACGGCGACATCGCCGAAAATGTCGCTGCCGATGTCGCCAACACCGCTGAGAACATCGCCGCCGACATCGGCAACGACGTCGAGCGGACGGGCGAAAAGATCGATAATCGGGTCGGCGACAGGGATCAGGCCGGCAACGCGGTGGAAAATCGCTAATCAGCGCCCCTAAGGCGAAGTGGTCGGGGAGACAGGATTCGAACCTGCGACCCTCTGCTCCCAAAGCAGATGCGCTACCAGGCTGCGCTACTCCCCGCCTTCGCCGCTTCGCGACTTCGGCGGGTGAACCCGCCTAGGCTTCGATCGGCCTATACATGCCAAAAGCTGGCTTGCCAGCCGTAGCTCCGCATCAAGCGGAGCGAAGGCTGGTGGGCCCGGCAGGATTCGAACCTGCAACCTAGCCGTTATGAGCGGCCGGCTCTACCGTTGAGCTACAGGCCCTCCCCGGCCCATCGCGAAATAGGCGAGCAAGGCCGCCGCGCCAAGTCAGCTCGAGGGAAAGAGCAGTGCAACCGCGCCCGACTCGCCAACCAAAGTCGCGCCCGCGATGCGGGCGAGACCGCGGACCAGGCGCAGGCGGAAACGCCCCTCGACCGCGTCTTCGGTCCCGAACATTTGCCCCTCGTCCAGATGGCGAAGCGCTGCGGGGCAGCTGATTGCAACCCGGCACTCGCGTCCGCCTTCGCCGACGTCGATGCGCAGTCGCTCACCGGCAGCTGCGCAGTCGATCAGCGCGGCGGCCATGCGCGACACCAGCCTTCGCGCGAGTTCGGCCTCGATTCGGGCGACGATCCGCCGCAGCGGCCGTGCGCCCTCAATCGACACGCCCCGCGCGTCTGCGCCTTCGCGGATCTCGGGCGCCAATGATTCGACCAGCTCGCCCAAATCGGTGAGCGGCGCCTCATTCCCCGAAGAACGATGCTTGGCGGCAAAGTCCAGATCATCGATCGCCTCCAGCAACAGCCGCGCCTGCGCGACGATCTCCTGCGCCCGCTCGCGGTAACGCCGGTCCGCGGGACCGAGATACTGGCCCTCGATGATCTCGGCGAAGCCGATGATGGCATTGAGCGGAGTCTTGATCTCGTGAACCAGCTCGCGAAGGGAGTCGGGGTCGCCGAGCAGCTCGGCGGCAGGCGTTGCAGCCGGCACCGGGGGGCTCTCGCGCAGCGCAATGCCCCGATAGCCGGCGAAGCGGCCATCGACGGGCTCGAATGCGGGGACTCCGCTGATCTTCCATTCTCCCGCAACCGGTCCCTCGCCGGAGAAGGTGATCACGCCCTCGCGGAAGGGTGATCGCATCGCGAAGGCGCGCACGACGCGTTCGTCGATCCGGTCGCCCTCGGGATCCGTCGCGCGTGCGATCGAGCGCCCGATCAGAGCGCCGCGGGGCGCTCCTTCGACCCAGGCGATCTCGCCGCCCGCTCCGCATTCCCAGCGGAACAGCGCGGGCGAACCTGGCGGCGGGCTCAAGTGCGCGGGCGAGGCCTCGGCCCCCCTCCCGCGCCGCCGCCGCTCGATCCGCTCGACCACGGCGTGAAGCGAGGGGACGGCAGGGGAACGGACGAGAGCGCGAACATCCTCGGCGGTCTTTTCCGACGCCTCGCCCAGAGTCTCGGTCAGCTCGAGCGGCGGCGCCGGCGGCGCTTCGGGGTGCAGAGTCTCGATGAAGCGGCGCGTTTCCTCGTCAGCGGCTTCCCACAGGACCGACCATTGCCCTCGGTCGAGCGTCGCCGCGGCGATCACGGGGGCGGACACGGTGAGCCGGTCGCTTGCGAAATATTGCAGTAATCCCAGCGGCAGTGGGAGCGCGGCAACCGCCCGGGCGGCGGCGGCGCGCAGCGATTCCTCGACCTGCGGCCCGTCGCGCCGAATCGCCTCGAGCGCCTGGTCGACCGCCATGCTGTCGCTGTGGGGCCCGGCGCGTGCGACGAGGTCGACCAGCTGCCGCCAGCGGACCGCCGCATCATGGCGGTCCGCTGCGGGCTGGTTGAGGACGGTCACCAGGCGATCGTCGAAACGCACCTCTACTTAAACCCTTCCGCGCACACTGACGGCCGGGTTTAGGCGTGCATTGAAGATTCGCTAAGAGACGACCGTTTAACCGTCCCGGAACGGTACGGTATGGGCAGCAATTGGCGAACGTTCAGCGCGCCAAAACGCCTCTATAATCGGCTCGATCAGGCCTGCTGCAGGTGGAGCAGCCAGAATTTCGCAACTCCGGCAAGCCCTCCGCTGACGCTGTTGAAAGCCGCCGTCGCGCCGGCCTTGTCGCCCGCTCGCGCAAGAGCCATGCCGATATACAAGTTGACCGTCGAAGCGTCGACGCCGCGCGCCTGGGCCGCGCGGTACATTTCGACGGCCTTCGCATAGTCGCCCAGCCCGTAATAGCGGTCGCCGATGCGCAGCAGTGCCGCACCGCTTTGGGCGGTCTTGGCGGCGGCTGCCAGGTCGGCGGCGGTCGCTTTGGGCTTGCTGCGAACGCTGGTGATCAGTGCACCATGGGCGCCGTTCGAAGTGTCAATCACCTTGGCGGCGATGCCCTGGTCGAGCACGGCCTGGGCCTCGTTGAAATTCGACTGCTGGAGCAGCAGGTTGATGTAGGCGCCATATTCGGTCGCGCTGGTCATGGCGCCGGTCGCGTGCATCAGGCGCAGCACCGGCAAGGTCGCCGCCGTGTCATTGGGATTGAGCTTCGCGTAGATGGCCAGCGTGTTACGCCACGCGGAAGGGCTTGGATAAGCGATCAGCCACTGCCGCGCGACTTCGCTCGCGGTCGGCAGCTGCGCATCGAACGCGGCCTGGACGGCCTTGCGGTAAATGTCTTCGGGCGGCTTCTGGCCAGTCGCCGCTCGCGCCGCAATGGCGCGCTGGAGCGTCGCGACGCCCTGCGCCGACTGCCCGGCGGCGAGCTGACCCTGGCCAAGCAGCTCGAGCGTTTCCGGATCGTTCGGCGTCAGCGCGGCGGCCTTCTGGAAGCTGGCCAAGGCCGCGGCATTTTGTTTGGCATTGAACTGCCTGACCCCGAGGTCGCGGTACAGCCCGCTCGTCTTGGCCGCATCGAGGAATTGCGACGAGGCGAGGGTTTCGATCGCATCGGCAAGCGCCGCGAGGTCATTGCTCGCGAGCGCGGCCTTAAGTTGCAGCTGACCGAGCAGCGCCCTGTCGTCCTTGTTCTGAACGGCCGCCTTGGCCGCCGCGATCTTGGCCGGAATATTGGCCACGTCATTGGCGTTCACCGCCGCCTGAAGCTCGGCGAGCGCCGGGGTAGCCTGCTTCGAGAGAGACAGTTTCGGGGTAGCTTGCTGCTGAGCGTTGCCGCCCTGCGCATGAACGGGACTGACGATCGCTGCTGCGGCAAGCATGGCCGCGGCCGGGACGATGAACCTCATCTTCACAACTCTCCTCCCCGGCTGGGGACCGCCGGGCGCCTAAAAAGGAAGGGGGACGCTTAAACGCTGATCGGTGCGCTTCCAAGCATCTTCGCCCGGCAGCTGTGAACGGTGTTTGAACCACTGCCCGTTCCCGCGTCGCACGCAGGAATGTCTCTCGCGCGCGCGTGCGCGCGGGGTGGCACTCGATCGCGCAATGCTCTAGGACGGTCTGCGGGGGGCCAGGCGGCATTCGCCGCCCCTTCCCGTACACCGTAGCGACAGGACCGTTCCTTGGCCACTCAGCCTCCTTCCGACGACCTCAATACCCCTCCGGGCCCGCCCTCCTCCGGCGATCACGACATTGCCCCGATCTCGATCGTGGAGGAGATGAAGACCTCCTACCTCGACTATGCGATGAGCGTGATCGTCAGCCGCGCGCTGCCGGACGTTCGCGACGGGCTCAAACCTGTCCACCGCCGCATCCTCTACGCCTGCCAGGAAGCCGGCTATGTCGCCGGCAGGCCCTACCGCAAGTCGAGCCGCATCGTCGGCGACGTGATGGGTAAATATCACCCCCACGGCGACAGCGCGATCTACGACGCGCTCGCGCGCATGACCCAGCCCTGGTCGATGCGAGTCCCGCTGATCGACGGCCAGGGCAATTTCGGCTCGATGGACCCGGACCCGCCGGCGGCGATGCGCTACACCGAGGCGCGGCTGGCCAAGGTCGCCGGCTTCCTGCTCGGCGACATCGACCGCGACACGGTCGACTTCCAGCCCAATTATGACGCGTCCGAGCGCGAGCCGCAGGTGCTTCCGGCGCGCTTCCCCAATCTTCTCGTCAACGGAGCCGGCGGAATTGCGGTCGGCATGGCGACCAACATCCCCCCGCACAATCTCGGCGAAGTGCTCGCCGCCTGCCGCGCCTATATCGACGACCCGGCAATTACGTCCGAAGGCTTGATGGAGCATGTGAAGGGCCCGGACTTCCCGACCGGCGGCTTCATTCTCGGCCAATCGGGGATCCGCAGCGCCTATACCACCGGCCGCGGCTCGATCCTGCTTCGCTCCCGCCATCACGTCGAGGAAGGGCGCGGCGACCGCCGCTCGATCGTGCTCACGGCAATTCCCTACCAGGTCGGCAAGAACGGCCTCGTCGAGAAGATCGCCGAAGCCGCAAAAGACAAAAGGATCGAGGGCGTCTCCGACATCCGCGACGAGTCCAACCGCGAAGGCGTGCGGATCGTCATCGACCTGAAGCGCGATGCGACGCCCGAAGTGGTTCTGAACCAGCTCTGGCGCCACACCCCAGCGCAATCCTCCTTCCCCGCCAACATGCTCGCGATCCGCGGCGGCCGCCCGGAAACGCTGACGCTTCGCGACATCATCGAAAGCTTCGTCAAGTTCCGCGAGGAAGTGATCACCCGGCGCTCGAAGTTCGAGCTGCTGAAGGCGCGTGAACGCGCCCACATCCTGCTCGGGCTGGTCGTTGCGGTCACCAATCTCGACGAGGTGGTGAAGCTGATCCGCGGCTCGGCGAGCCCCGCCGAAGCGCGCGAGAAATTGCTCGCCCGCGAATGGCCCGGCGACCAGATCCGCCCCTACATCCAGCTGGTCGAAGCGGTCGAACCCCAGAAAGCGGGCGAGGTCTACAAGCTCTCCGAAGCGCAGGTGAAGGCGATCCTCGAGCTTCGTCTCCACCGCCTCACCGCGCTCGGCCGCGATGAGATCGGCGGCGAGCTCGAGGACCTGGCGAGAAGCATCGGCGAGCTGCTCGAGATCCTCGCCAACCGGGCTCGCCTCTACGAGGTGATGCGCGAGGAGTTCGACGAGGTCGAAGCCGAGTTCGCGACTCCGCGGGTGACCGAGCTCGCGGCCGCCGCCGACGGGATCGAGGACGAGGACCTGATCGAGCGCGAGGACATGGTCGTGACGGTGACCATGGCCGGCTACATCAAGCGCACGCCCTTGTCGGTGTTCCGCGAGCAGAAACGCGGCGGCAAAGGGCGTGCCGGGATGGCGACCAAGGACGAGGATGCGGTCACCGAGCTGTTCGTCACCTCGACCCACAATCCGGTTCTGTTCTTCTCCAACCTCGGCCGGGTCTACCGGATGAAGGTGTGGCGCCTGCCCGAAGGCGGGCCCAACACCAAGGGCCGGCCGATGGTCAATCTGCTGCCGCTCGCCGAGGGGGAGACCATCTCGACGGTCCTCCCGCTGCCCGAGGACGAAAACGAATGGGGCGGGCTGCACATCATGTTCGCCACCGCCCACGGAACCGTGCGACGCAACAGCATGGCCGCCTTCACCAACATCCCCTCCAACGGCAAGATCGCGATGCGCTTCGGTGCAGGAGCGCCGGACGAAAGCGAGAATGGCGACGACAGCGACGAACAGGCCGATCCGACCGATCGCCTGATCGGCGTCGAGCTTCTGAGCGAGAATGACGACGTGCTGCTGGCGACCCGCCACGGCAAGGCGATCCGCTTCATGGCCACCGACGTTCGCGAGTTCCAGTCGCGCACCTCGACCGGCGTTCGCGGAATCCGTCTCGCGCCGGGCGACCAGGTCATTTCCATGTCGATCCTGCACCGCGTCGGCACGACCCAGGAGGAGCGCGAAGCCTATCTCCGCTTCGCCCCGTGGAAGGGCGAGAAAGAAGGCGAGCCGTCGCTTTCCGCCGAGCGCATGGCCGAGCTTGCCGACAAGGAGCAGTTCATCCTCACCATCACCGAGAACGGTTACGGCAAGCGCTCCTCGGCTTACGAATACCGCCGCACCAACCGCGGCGGCCAGGGCATCACCAATATCGACACCAGCCCCCGCAACGGCTGCGTCGTCGCCAGCTTCCCAGCGCGCCAGGGCGAGCAGCTGATGCTGGTCACCGACCAGGGCAAGATGATCCGCACCACGGTCGGCGACATCCGCATTGCCGGGCGCAACACGATGGGCGTGACGATCTTCCGGGTCGCGGAGAACGAGCATGTCGTCAGCGTCGCCAAGATCGACGAATCCGACGAGGAGGAGATCGAGGTCGAAGGCGGCGATGAACTGGCACCGGAGGACGGCGCGGTGGTCGGCCAAAGCGAACTCGACAAGCCGGCCGATCCGGAGCAGGAATAGCCGTCCGAGGCGGGTTATCGCTGCGACGAGCGGCGGCAACCCCCTCGCACCGGTCCGCGTTCTCCTCGATGAAACCTGTTCAGGAGGAAACGTCTATGCCCCTTCCCCACAATGCGCTGATCCTGGTCGCCGACGGCCGCAAAATGCTGTTCTTCCGCAACCATGGCGACGAAAACCAGATCGACCTCAGGACCGAGGCGCATGAAGAGCGGGAAGACGCGAGAGACCGCGAGCTCAAGACCGACGCCGCAGGAGCGCAGTCGCCGCGCGCCGGGATCGGCCACGACACGATGCAGGAAACCGACTTCCACCAGCAGGAAGAGGACGCATGGCTCAAGGAGGCGGCGGACGAGCTCAAGAAGCGCGTTCTGCGCAACGATTTCGACGCGCTCGCGATCATCGCCCCGCCCAAGGCGCTCGGCACCCTGCGCAAGCAACTCCACAAGGAGGTCGAGCGGCGCATCGTCTGTTCGATCAACAAGGAAATGAGCGGCCGGCCAGTGCCCGACATCGAAGCGCTGCTCGACAGCGTGACCGCGCCAGAAGCGCTTCCAACGACGTAGGCGGGCCTGGCCGCGGCCAGTGCCCTACCCCGTCTTCACGATCGGTCACTCGACGCGCTCCATCGAAAAGTTCGTCGACAGTCTGCGGCCGGCACAGGTGAACCTTGTGGTGGACGTGCGGACCGTCCCGCGATCGCGCACCAACCCGCAGTATAACGAAGACGTGCTCGGCCGGAACCTCGAGCCGTGGCAGATCGGCTACCGGCGCATCGCTTCGCTCGGCGGTCTCCGCGGCAAGTCACGCGACGTACCGCCTGAGCTCAACGCTTTGTGGCGCAACCAGAGCTTCCACAATTACGCCGATCACGCCCTCTCCGATGCATTCGAGGCCGGGCTCGAGGAGTTGCTCGCAACGGCCGCCGAGCAACGGACGGCGATCATGTGCTCCGAAGCGGTGTGGTGGCGATGCCACCGGCGCATCATCGCCGATTATCTGATGCTGCGCCGCCGCCATGTCATTCATTTGATGGGCGGTGGCCGAATGAGCGAGGCGAGCATCACCCCGGGCGCAGTCGAACAAGGTGGGCGCATACTCTACCCCGGATAATCCTCGAGCCTGGGCCGGCGCAGCCGCCTCAGGCGTAGAGGTGAACGACGTGCGCGTCAGGGGCCACCGCGTCGAGCAGCAGCGTCCGGTGACAATGCGCCGGCTCGCGCTCCATGCACAGCAGCGCCGACGGCTTTTCCTCGGCCAGCGCCAGCATCTGCGCGGATTGGGCGATCGCCTCGGGCAGCTCGAGCTGGCCCGAATAGATGCGCTCGAGGTCGGCGTGGCGCCCAGCCCGCGCCGCGGCGCGCCCGTCGGCCGGAGTGCCGAGCGCTTTCAGATGCACATAGTCGATCCCGGCATCGGCGAGCGCGCTGCGCAGCGGCGTCTTCGAAAAGCCCGGCCGCCGCGACAGCGGCAGCGCGCGCACGTCGATCACACGCTCGACCCCGTCGCGCTGCAGCGCCGCGACGAACTCGCCGACCGTCGTCCCCTCGTAACCGATGGTGAAGATGCGCATCCCGGCCCCCTTGCATCTGCTCCAGCGCCAAGTCGAGCCATCGGTGAACCTTACCGACCTTGACTCCAGCAATTTCTGAAATTACAGAAATAAATGATGAGACTGATCGATTACCCCGCTGCCAAGACTTTCATCCTGCATTGGGGCGAAATGGGCACTCAATGGGGCGTCAACCGTTCGGTCGCCCAAATCCACGCTCTGCTCTATTTGTCCGATCGGCCCTTGCACGCCGAGGACATTGTCGACCAGCTCGGCCTCGCCCGTTCAAACGTCTCCACCGGCGTTCGTGAGCTTCAGGGCTATGGAATCGTCCGCCGCGTGCACGTCGAGGGCGATCGTCGCGACCATTTCGTCGCGGAGACCGATCTCTGGGATATGCTGATGCGTATCACGGCGGAGCGCAAACGGCGTGAAATCGATCCGACCGTGACACTTCTCGCCGAGCTGGCTGCGCGGCTCAAAGACGATACCGATGCGCCGGCTCAGGTCCGCGAGCGAATCACGCGGATGCACGAGTTCATCTCGACGCTTGGCAATTGGTACGATCAGGTCCGCGCCTTGCCTAAAGCTACGCTGATCACTCTGATGAAGCTCGGCGCCAAGGTCGCCCGGCTGATCCCTTCCGGCAAATCCAAGGAGTAACGCCACGGCACTGCAAATTCGTCACGCCCACTGATTTCTGGTTTTACAGAAATATTCGAAAGAAAGGAATGCGTCATGGTGGAAACTGCCTATCTTCTCTATCTCCTCATCTCGATCGGGATCACAATCTGGGTTGCCCGAACCTTGTCGCGCAATGGCAAGGTCTTCCTTGTCCAGTGCTTCGGGCACAATGCGGAGCTCGCGGATTCAACCAACCACCTGCTTGTCGTCGGCTTCTATCTCGTCAACATCGGTTTCATCACGCTGACCCTCAGTCTCGGAGCGGAGCCGACCACTTGGCCGGAAGCCATTCGCTTCCTCAGCAGCAAGGTCGGTCTCGCAGTGCTCGTGCTCGGCGGCATGCACTTTTTCAACATGTCCGCCATCGCCCACTTCGGCCGCAAGGTGAATGAATGGCTGGGGATCGAAGCGAAGCTTGCATGACGAGTAAAGCGGAGGCGCGCCAAGCGCCTCCGCTACTCAACCTCAAGGAATTCGAAATGGCTGACGCGCCTACCCCACGCATCCTGCTGCCGAGTTTGATTGCCGGTCCCGGGGTGTTGCTGTTTTTCATCATTGCCGGGTGGAGCGCGACGTTCACCTCTCCGATCGTCGTCGGTCTTGAAGAGCTAGTGGCAATTGTCATGCTTGTTCCTCTTACTGCCGCCGTCGGCTTCGGACCGGCTTTAGTGGCCAACGCCATCGGCAGCTTCGTCATGATTTGGGTGGGGAGGTGGTTCCCCCTCCTGCGTTTCCCCTTGGTATGGGGTCTCGCTGGTGGTGTTTTGGCCTGGGTCGTAGCTGCGCACTTGGAGTTCGGGCCTGAGTGGGTTTTTGCCTTCACTGCGACGGGCGCGGTCTGCGCATTAGCTTGTCGGATGCGTCTGGCCTGAAGCGTTGTTGCCGCATATTGGCGGGGCCATGCCCTTCGACGTCCACATCATCGGCGGCGGCCTGGCCGGGTCGGAGGCCGCGTGGCAGCTTGCGGAAGCGGGCGTGCGGGTGCGCCTCAGCGAAATGCGCGGTGGTGGCGACATGACGCCTGCGCACGAGACCGACCGGCTCGCCGAGATGGTCTGCTCGAACAGCTTCCGGTCCGACGACGCCGAGCATAACGCCGTCGGCCTGCTCCACCAGGAAATGCGCGCGCTCGGATCGCTGGTGATGCGCGCGGCCGACAAACACCGTGTTCCGGCTGGCTCCGCGCTCGCGGTCGACCGCGAAGGTTTCGCGGCCGAGGTCACGCGCGTGGTCGAATCCCACGCCAACATCACCGTCGTCCGCGAGCGGATCGACACGCTTCCCGATCATCCGACGATCATCGCCACCGGGCCACTGACCGGATCGAAGCTCGCCGAAGCGATCGCTGGAGAGACAGGCGAAGGCGCGCTCGCCTTTTTCGACGCCATCGCCCCCATCATCCACGGCGACAGCATCGACATGGACGTCTGCTGGATGGCGGCTAGGTGGGACAAGGGCGGCAAGGACTATATCAACTGCCCGCTCGACAAGCCGCAGTACGAAGTCTTCGTCCAGGCGCTGATTGACGGCGAGAAAATGCCGTTCAAGGATTGGGAAAAGGACACGCCCTATTTCGAGGGCTGCATGCCGATCGAGGTGATGGCCGAGCGTGGTCCGGAAACGCTCCGGCACGGGCCGATGAAGCCGGTCGGCCTCGACAATCCGCGCACCGGCCGCTGGCCCTATGCGGTCGTCCAGCTGCGCCAGGACAATGCGCTCGGCACCTTGTGGAACATGGTCGGCTTCCAGACCAAGCTCAAGCATGGCGAGCAGGTCCGCATCTTTCGCACCATTCCCGGCCTCGAAAATGCCGAGTTCGCGCGGCTCGGCGGGATCCACCGCAACAGCTTCATCAATTCGCCGCGCCTGCTCGACCGCGAGCTGCGCCTCAAGTCGAAAGCCAACATCCGCTTCGCGGGCCAGATCACCGGCTGCGAAGGCTATGTCGAAAGCGCGGCGGTCGGGATCCTCGCTGCGCGCTTTGCCGCCGCCGAACTCCGCGGTGAAACCGTCCCGGCCCCGCCGTCCGCAACGGCGCTCGGCGCTCTCCTCGCCCACATCACCGGCGGCGCCGACGCCGAGACCTTCCAGCCGATGAACGTCAACTTCGGCCTGATGCCGCCGCTTTCAGGCCGCTCCAGGAAGGCCGAGCGGAAGAAAGCCTACACTGACCGCGCCCGAGCGGCGCTGGCGGACTGGCTGAAGAAGCTGGAAGTGCGCGAACCGGCCTAGTCGTCGCTGTCGTCCGCCGCATCGTTGGCTACTGGTGTCTTGACCGCGGCCTTCCGCGCGACCGGCGCACAATTGCAGCTCTTCTTCTTCGGCGGCGGCGGGGCGGTGGTCGCATATTCGGCGCGGGTCAGCCATCCGTTGCGGTCGCGGTCGGCGCCCTTGAACTTGCTGATCGTCTTGACCGCCCATTCGTCGAAAGAGAGGACTCCATTACCGTTGGTGTCGAGCTTGGCGAACGCCTTGCGCCGCGGCGCCAGCAACTCCTCCATCTCGATGCGGCCGTTCTTGTTCTTGTCGGCGCGGGAAAAGCGCTTCTCCTCGCGGCTCTTCGGCGTTGCCTCGGGCGCCCGGAACACAGCGTCTTCCTCGGCAGCCGAAGCGGCAATCGCGCGCGGCGCGGGTGCGGGCGGCAAAGCGGGGGCGCGTTCGGCGCGCGACTGCCAGATCAGGAAAGCGCCCGTCATCAGCAGGAAACAGGCGGCAACGCCGGCCAGGAAACGCAGCATGCCAATCTCCTTCACACAGGAGATTCGGCACGGTGCAATGCTCCGGAACGGAGCGACTTATGTCAACTGACGGGGAATCGTCCGGTCAGCCGGTGTTTGAGCGCCGCGCCGCCGCGGCCAAAGACGCCGCCCCGACTCGCGTCGCAAGCGGCGAGCGCGGACAGGACGGTGAGCGGGCGTAGCCGACGATCGACCTTTTGCGGCAAGGTCGAGATCGCGTGCTTCGCGTGATCGAGCAGCATCCGGCGGGAGCCATCATTGCTGCAATGCGCGGCCGCGTCGGCGAGCGACCACAGCTCGCCGGCGCGCTCGGCTTGGTCCACGCTTCCGCCAAGAAGGCGCGCGGCGATGCCGAACAGCAGGCGTCCGCGCAGCCGCAGCGCATCGGCCTGCGGCGCATCCCAGGGGAAGGGCTCGAGCAATGGCAGCCAGCCATCCTCGAGCCGGGCGAGTTCACGGCCTGCGATGCCGCGCGGCAGAAGCTCGCGCGCGACCGCCCCGAGCCGCGGTTCGCCCGGCACGTCTCCGGCATCGAGCGCTTCCAGACGTTCGCGCCACCAGGCGAGGCGGATCGCGCCAAGCCTGGCATCGGTCGAGCTTGAGACGACGTCGGCCAGGGCCAGGTCGAGGTTCCACAATGCGGCGAAGGCCGGGCGGATGCTCGCCGGCAGGGCCGCGAGCGCGATATGGCGGTCGGGATCGAGCCGCCGCTCAACGATAGGTAACGGCCTTTACGGCTTCGACCACGTCCGCGGCCTTGATCAGCGCCATTTTTTCGAGGTTGGCGGCATAAGGCAGCGGCACGTCGGCATCGGTCACCCGGAGCACCGGCGCGTCGAGGTCGTCGAACCCTTCGGTCATGGCGATGGCGATGATCTCGGACGCGATCGAGCATTGCGGCCAGCCTTCCTCGACCACCACCATGCGGTTGGTGCGCTTGAGGCTCTCGAGCACCGCCGCCTTGTCGAGCGGGCGAAGCGTCCTCAGGTCAATGACCTCCGCGTCGATCCCCTCGCCTGCCAGCAATTCGGCCGCTTCGAGCGCGACGCCGACGCCGATCGAGTAGCTGACGATGGTCACGTCCTTGCCCGGGCGGACAATCCGCGCCTTGCCGATCGGCAGCACGTAATCGTCGAGCTCGGGCACGTCGAACTGCTGGCCGTAGAGCAGCTCGTTCTCGAGGAAGACCACCGGATCTTCGGACCGGATCGCGGCCTTGAGCAGGC